>Ga0207641_10002331_pt1 | contig 17616 bp, 10 predicted proteins | sample KBSSwiS62_FD_184306 | JGI IMG/M metagenome (GOLD analysis project Ga0207641, IMG submission 184306) | Switchgrass rhizosphere microbial communities from Kellogg Biological Station, Michigan, USA - KBS Switchgrass S6-2 (SPAdes) (version 2) | ecosystem: Host-associated > Plants > Roots >... | reverse complement strand
TACCGGCTTGCAGCTGCGCATCCAGCACGCGGCCGACGGCACGATCTCGGTGCGTTCGGATCAGGCACAGTACGAAGCGCTGAACGAGAACCTCGCACTGCAGCGTCACGTGATCAAGAGCTATGCGGTCTGGGACATCCCAGGGCCGTCGCGATTGGGCAGCGTCGCCAAGGCGGTGCTCAGCGACTGGCAGCTGTCAGGCGTGCTCACCGCGGGTTCTGCGTATCAGCCGGGTGCAGCCCAGGCCAACGGCGCGGCGCAAGCCAACAACCAGGCGAACGGCCGGTACGACCTCACGTACACGTACCAGAACGCCGGCACGAACGTGAACCTGACGGGCTCCCCGGACTACGCGGCCAAGATCGTGTTCGTCGGTGATCCGGGGTCGGGCTGTTCGGACAATCAGTACGCGCAGTTCAATACGAAGGCGGTCACCGGACCGACCTACGGCAGCGTCGGCCTCGAATCGGGCCGAAACATCTTCGGCGGCTGTCCCGATCACACCGTGGACATGACGATTGCCAAGCACATTCGGTTCGGCGGCAACCGCAACCTCCAGTTCCGCCTCGCCATGTTCAACGTGTTCAACACCGTCATCTACAACGACCGCAACCGCAACGTGATCTACCGCAGCCCGACAGATCTCACGATCGCCAACTCGCAGTACCTGGCGGATGGTTCGCTCGATCCGAACCGTCTGACGCCGAGAACCGCCGGTTTCGGCGCCGCCACGGGCGCGCAGCCGCTGCGTAACATGCTGCTGCAGGTCAGATTCGGGTTCTAGGAAGCTCTCAGCTCTCAGCTATCGGCTATCAGCCCTCAGGGGCTGATAGCTGACGGCTGAAAAGAGCGCTTTCCGATCGAAAGGCGTCGGCCGGCGCGGTTTGGATCAGGCGCTTTCTCGATTCTGTCGCCGCGGCCCATTGCAGAGCATTGCGGTCCGTTGGTTTTGATGACATCGCACGCCACCGATCCCACGGTTAATCCGTCTGACGAGACCATCCGTCTCGGGCCGCTCGTGGTGCGCTTCTTGATCACGGGAGACGACGCGACTGGCAGCGTCGCCATATTCGAACTCTCGGTCCCAAGCGGCCAGCGTCTCATGGCGCCGGCGCACAGCCACGATCATTACGAAGAGACGATCTACGGCGTCGAGGGTGTGTCGACCTGGACCGTCGATGGCAAACCGATTGATGTCGGACCGGGGCAGGCCCTCTGCATTCCGCGCGGAGCCATTCACCGATTCGACAACAACGGCAGCCAGGACGTGCACGCGCTGTGCGTGATCACGCCCGCCGCGATCGGGCCGCAGTATTTCCGTGAGGTCGCCGAGGTGATGAAATCCGCAGCCGGTGGGCCACCGGACCGAACGAAGATGGCGGAAATCATGATCCGGCACGGCCTCACGCCGGCTCCGCCGCGGCCCTGAACAACGGTCCGAGAAAACGCCTACCGTCAACGTTCTCGTCAACCACTGAGGCGCCGGAACAGCTCGAGTTCTTTCGCCGCCAGCTCCTCCTGACCGGTCCGTTGATACGCCTGCGACAAGCGGTAGTGCGCCTGCGCCACGTCGGGCGCGAGCCGCGTGGCCTGCCGCAGCGCCTGAATCGCCTCCGTATACCGCTGCTGGTCCGAGAGCAGAATGCCAAGCTCGAGGAACGCCTTCGCGAACTTGACGTCCAGCGTGACCGCGCGCCTGAGCAGCCTTTCAACCTGTCGCAGATCCGGCGACGGTGAACCGGCGGGCTGACCCTTCCAGAGACTCATCGCATAGTGGAATTGCGCCTGCGCGTTGCGCGGCTGCGCCTTCGCAAACCGCGCCAGCCGCCTGGTGATCGCCTCGCCTAGCGCCGGCGCCACGCCGTACATCTCGCCGAGAAACTGGTAGGGCCGCGGATCGGCCGGCGCGAGGTCCGCCGCCTGACAGAACGACCTGACGGCGTCTTCGTACTGGCCGCGCGAGTACTGCGCGATCCCGAGCCCGACGTGCAGCCGCGCCGACTGCGGATGGCGGGCGATGGCCGGCGTGAACACCTTGGCGGCGTCCTCGAACGCCTGCAACTGCAGCAGGTTGTTGCCCCAATCGAACAGGTGTTCTTCGGTCGGCGCCATGTGCGCGGCGCGCTCGTACTCCGGGTCCGCGCCGGCGAAGTTGCCCGCGCGTTCTTCGACGTTGCCGAGCAGATTGTGGAGTTCGGCGTTCTCGTGGGCGGCCATCATCGACGCGATCAGCGCCCGCGCTTCCACGAGTTTGCCCAGTTCGAGGAAGGCGAGCGCCAGGTCGTGGCCGCAGGCGTAGTGGGCCGGGTCGATGGCGTGGGCGCGTTCCAGGTGAGGCAAGGCCGCCCGCAGCTTGCGCTGCTGCACCAGGAACGACGCGAGCTGATACTGCGCTTCGAAGCTGTCCGGGTGGCGGCTGACCGCTTCCGACAATGTGCGCTCGGTTGCGGCGGCTTCGGCGGCCTGAGGGGTGCGGGCCTCCGCCTTACGTGGAGGGGATGGCTGGGCGGCGGCTCCCGCTCGTGTCACCGCGACGAGCACGAGCGGGAGGAGCAGTTGTCTCAACTCTCAAGTCTCAAGTCTCAAGTCTCAGCGCTCACGACAGTGAGCCTTGAAACTTGAGACTTGAGCCTTTCTCATCGTTACCAATACATCTTGGCGCCGAGCTGAATCTGCCGCGGTGTGTTGCGCATGCTCGTGATGCTCGCGAAGTTCCTGGCGTCGTTGAAATTCAACGATCCCGGCGCGTTGAACGCCGGGAGGTTGGTGAGGTTGAACGCTTCAACCCTTACCTCAAACGCCGTTTGGCCGCGGAGCCGAATCTGCCGCGCGATGCCCATGTCGAGTTGTCGCAGCGGCGGGCCGGTCACCTGACTGCGCGGGCCGCCCAACGGGCTGAAGTCGGTCTGCCCGATCGTCGCAACCGGTTTCGGGTCGGCGAATGCCGCCGGGTTGTAGAACTGGTTCACGTCGTGGGCGCCGGCGTACGGATCGCCGACCATCAGCGCGTAACAGCCGGTGCCGGATCCACTCGCCACCGAGCAGTTGATCGTCTGCGCCTGACCGCTATAGAGCGACAGCACCCAGTTGGTGCGCCAGCCGCTCAGAATCGGTCCCTTCCCCGGAATATCGTAGCTGCCGCTGAACACGAACGCGTGTTTCGTATGGAAGCCGGAGAGACCAATGTCGTTGGCGAGATCCCACCCGGCGACATCGGGCGCGCGAAGGCCGCCGACGTTGCCGCCCGACAACGAGTCGCCGGCATTCGTCTTCGAGTCGCTCAACGTGTAGCTCAGGAGGAACTGCAGGCCGGCGTGATATCGCCGCTGGAACTTGGCCTGCAGTGAATCGTACGAGCTAACGCCGACCGTGCGGATGTTGAGCGAGCCGCGGGCGAAGTCCGGGAATTGGACGAACGGCTGCGGATTGGTGCCTGGCGGCAGCAGTTGCTGCACGTTGTTCATCCCGGTGAACGTCTCGAGGTGTCGTCCGCGCGTGCCGACGAAGCCGATCTCCACCGAATGGTTCGGGAACGGCTCGGTCTGCAGCGTCACGTTGTAGTTGTGATACCGCGGCGTCTGGTAGTCGAACTCGACGCCGCGCAGCGTGAGTCCGTTCGCGTTGACGTTGAGCGGATCGAGGACCACCCGGCTGCGAGCGTCGAGGCCGACGAGCGATCCATCCGGCAGCCGGTTCGGAAGGGTGTCGTTCGGCGCGTTGTAAATCAGCGTGAACTGGAACGGGTAGTTGTAGCCGAGGCTCGGGTTGCCGCCGCGATTCTCGAACGCGCCATAGAACAAACCGTAACCGCTGCGCAGCACCACCTTTGGCGCGATCTCGTAGGCCGCATCGACGCGCGGCGCGAAATTCGTCTTCGGCATCTTGCCCAGACCGCTGCCGAACTCGTCCGTGTACACCAGTTGAATGCCATCCTTCGCCAGGTTGCTGACGAAGCTGGGCGAGAGCGCTTTGCTCTTCCAATCGGCCGGAATCAGGTACTGCGACGGTGATCCGATCACCATGTTCGCCTGCTCCGATTCGCGCTCCTGTTCGCGGCTGAACCAGTCCCAGCGCAGCCCGTAGTTCACCGACAGCTTGGACGTCGCGTGCCAGCTGTCTTGCACGTACGCGCCGTGATACGTCTTGAACGCGTCGACCGCCCCGAACGGCGACGCAGCGAGCCTGTTCTGGCCGCCGGCGAAATCGACGCCTCCCGGCACCAGCGACGGAATCTGGTTGAGCAGGAGATTCGCCCGTCCGGTGCTGTTATCCAACACGTTCACGAGCGATGTGTAGCTGCCGTTCCAGCTGTATTCGCCCCGTGCGTACGGAGGCTGCGTCGACCCGAAGAAGATGTTCTGGTACATGTAACCGCCCTTGAAGGCGTGCGACTTGTACACCTTCGTCAGGTTGTCGCTGAACTGTGCGGTGTTGCTGAACCGTTCGCTGACGACCCAACTGGCGTGGCCCAGGTTACTGAGATTGCCGATCTGGAGGAGGGGAAGGCCGCCGTTGCCGGCCAGTTGCGGGATGCCGGTGAGGCCGTACCGTCGGGGCAGATCGCTCGTGTCGTCGCCGTTAGGTTGCAGCCGGTAGGTGTGTTCGCGGCCTACACCGAACCGCGCCTCGTTGACCAGCGTCGGCGACAGCACGTGCGTGTGGCTGATCGCCAAGCCGTTGACGCGCACTTTCTCGTCTCCTTCGGAAAACCCCCCACCGCTGCCATCGCCCTCGAACGGCGACGGCCGGACTTTGTGGTTGTTGGAGAAGCTGTAGCGGGCGAAGAACCGATCGTTGCTGTTGAAGTTGTGATCGACGCGGACGTCGAAGGCGTGCGTGTCGTCGGAATTGGTACGGTTTACCGTGTAGTTGTTCAACAATCCGGGCTGAGTCGGCCCTGGGTACAGCTGGAGCAGCTTGATCGCGTTGGGATCGATCCGGCTGACGGGAAGCTGGTTGCCAGGAAATGCATCGCGCACAAAGCCCGCACGCGCCGCCACGATCCCGGTGACTGGATCCAGCTGTCCGGCCGTCAGCGAGCGTGTGGTCGCCGGATCGAACACCGTGCCGCGCGGAAACGTGCGCCCCAGGACATCGGCGCCGACCGTGCCGCTTTGCAGCGAAATGAGGTCTGCGAAGTTTGTGAAGCCGCTGCTGCGCTCCGCCGTGGTTGGAACGCTCGTGACCCACGTGCGCGCCTGCTTGATCAGGCTCCCCTCATAATCGGCAAAGAAAAACGTCTTCGAGGGAATGATTGGTCCCCCGCCGGTCAGTCCGAACTGGTTCGAGAGGTACTCCCCCTTCTTGAGCCCCGCCCGGTTCGCGAAGAAGTCGTTGGCGTTCAGTTTGTCGTTGCGGTTGAACTCCCACACGGCGCCGCGAAGCTTGTTGGTCCCCGACTTGAGCGTGGTGTTGAGCACCGCGCCGCCCGCGCGGCCGTACTCCGCGCTAAACGAGCTCGTCAGGACTTTGATCTCATCGACGGCATCGATCGGCGGTTTGACGACATACGCGACGCCGCTCAGGAAATCGACGTTGCTCGTGTTGTTGTCGATGCCGTCCAGCAGGTAGTTGTTCTGCGCTGGCCTGACGCCGTTGGCGGCGAACATCAACGGCGCGCGTGCACCCGGCTGCGGCGGGACAACGCCAGCGGTCAGGCGGGCGATCACGGTGTAATCGCGGCCGTTCACCGGCAGGGTTTCGAGGTTCTTGAACGTTTCGCCAACCGTCCCCGATCCGGTCTGCAGCAGCGGCGAGGCGCCGGTCACCAGCACCTCTTCGGTGATACCACCGGCCTGGAGAACGAAATCAGCGCGGACCTGTTCCTGAATGCCGACCGTGATGCCGCGTCGCGCTTCTTTTTTGAACCCTTGAAGCTCGACGTCGATGCGATACGGACCGGTGCGGATCGGCGTGAAGATGTAGGTGCCGTCCTCGCGCGTCACGCTGGTCAACGTCAGCCCTTGACCTTCGTGCGTGATGGTGACGGTCGCGCCGGGCACGATCGCCCCTGACGAATCTTTCACGGTGCCGGTAATCGAGCCGGTGTCGACCTGGGCACTTGCGGATGCGGACAGAAACGCAGACAGCGTGACTGCCAGCACACCGATGCCGAATCCTGACGGGACGCGCATCGAGTCCTCCCTTTCAGAACAAACGTCCGAATCGCCTTAGCGGCACGAAGCCTAGCTTGACGCTCAGCGATTTGCAAGCCTATCCTCCTGTGACTGAACAAGTTCCGGCATGTGAAACAGATGCAGCTCTTCAGCAGGCTCGCCGTCGTCATTGCTCTTCCATTAACGTTCCTGGCAGTTCAGCCCCCCGTGAGTCCGGCCGTACTCACCGTCGCGCTCGAACGCCAACCGGCGGGCGGCGCTGCGTTCGCCGATTTCCGCGATCTGGCCGCCGCCGCCGGCCTGACCGCGCGCACGGTCATCGGCGGCGAACACACCAAGGACTACATCCTCGAAACCACCGGCGGAGGGGTCGCGATCCTCGATTACGACAACGACGGCTGGCCCGACATTTTTCTCGTCAACGGCGCCCGCCTCGCGCAGGCCTCTCCCGACACGGCGCCGGCGAGCCATCTGTATCGAAACCGCGGCGACGGCACGTTCGTCGACGTCACCGAGAAGGCGGGCGTCGGCGGACGCGGATGGGGACAAGGCGTCTGCGCCGGCGACTACGACAACGATGGCGACGTCGATCTGTTCGTCACCTACTACGGCGATCAGGTGCTCTATCGCAACAATGGCGACGGCACCTTCACCGACGTCACCCGTCAGAGCGGCTTGTCACTCTCCAGCCCGCGCTGGAATACCGGAGCGGCATTCCTCGACTTCGATCGCGACGGCCATCTGGATCTGTTCGTCTCGGCGTACGTCGCGTTCGCCGATGCGACCCGCTATCCGCGCGGAAGCCGCGGCGACTGCTTCTGGAAAGGGCTCGGCGTGATGTGCGGCCCGCATGGTCTCGCCGGCTCCCAGAACATGCTGTTTCGCGGCAACCGCGATGGCACCTTCAGCGACGTGTCCGAGAAGGCGGGCCTCCTGGCCGCCCGGCCGGCCTTCGGCTTCACGCCGCTGGTCCTCGACTACGACAACGACGGCTGGCCCGACGTCTACGTCGCCAACGACTCCGCCGCGTCGCTGCTCTTTCACAACAACCGCGATGGGACGTTCAAGGACGTCGGCCTGCAGGCGGGCGTCGCATTGACCGCCGACGGCCGCGCCCAGGCCGGCATGGGCGTCAGCGCCGGCGACTACGACCGCGACGGCTGGCTCGACATCGTCAAGACGAACTTCGACGACGACACGCCTTCCTTGTATCGCAACCTGGGCCGCGGCCTGTTCGACGATGCGACGCGCGCAGCAGGACTGGCTGTCAACACGCGATACCTCGGTTGGGGTACAGGGTTTCTCGACGTCGATCTCGATAGCTGGCCGGACATCCTCATCGTCAACGGCCACGTCTATCCGGAGGCCGATCGTCTCGGTGGGCACTACAGCTACCAGCAGCCGAAGTTGCTCTATCGCAATCTGGGCAACGGCCGCTTCGAGGACGTGTCGATGCGAGCAGGGGCGGCGCTGCTCGAAAAGAAGGCGTCGCGCGGCGCCGCCTTCGGCGACCTCTTCAACACCGGCATGCAGGACGTCGTCGTGAACAACATGGACGACCCACCCAGCCTGCTGCACAACTGCGTGGCGCCCGCAGGCCACGGGCTGCTGATCGAACTCGTCGGCACGCGCTCGAATCGCAGCGCGATCGGCGCGCGCGTGACGGTGTCGGTCTCCGGCCGCCGGCTCATCGACGAAGTGCGCAGCGGCGGCAGCTTCTGTTCGCACAACGACCTGCGGATCCACATGGGCCTCGGGACCCAGGCACGGGCGGAGACGATCGAAGTCGCCTGGCCGAGCGGCGCGGTCGAGAGGATCTCCGGGGTCGATTCGGATCAGCTGGTGGTGATTCGCGAAGGCAGTGGCGTAATTCGGCGCACGCCGCTGGTGCGCCGGGCGCTGGCGGGGTGTACGACGCGCTGAAACCGACCGTCCCGGCATGACGGCTTCTCACGAAGGCACGAAGGGTGCGAAGTTCACGAAGTATCTTGATCAAAAACGACTTCGTGTTCTTCGTCTCTTCGATTCTTCGTGATAAACCGTGGGTGTAAACCGCTATAGGATTACTGGTGGCATGAAGCTACAGCGGCGCGACGCGCTTCGCATCATGGCGGCGTGTATGGCGGACTGGTGGCTGCCGCGCCACCTCTTCGCGCAGCGAATCTCCGCCCCAAGAAAACCCGAACGCCGCGTGATCGTCGTGACGTTCGGCGGTGGCGTCCGCTACGAGGACACGATGGCTCCGGAGGGATGGGCCAACATCCCGCACCTGGCGTCGGAGCTGGTGCCGCAGGGACTCGTGTATCCGGTCGCGCGCCATGAAGGGCTCACCGGACACTTCAATTCGACGGGCGCGCTCGTCACCGGCACACGGCAGAACGTCGACGCCTACGGCAGCGAGGCGCCGGTCACGCCGACCATCTTCGAGCAGTTTCGCAAGGAACATGCGCTTCCACCCGAAGAAGCGTGGGTCATCGCCACGAACAAGAGCTTCGGCCTGATGGGCGGCAGCAAGCTGCGGGGGTTCGGCGATCCCTACTCCGCCAACGTAGTCCTGCCCAAGCAGCTGCTGATCAAAACGATCAAGTCGGCGGTGAGCACGAACAGCGGACCGGGGGTCGAGGATCGACGCGCCCTGGCCGAGCGCATGATGCTCGCGCTCGACGAGGGGTACGAAGGCTTCGGATGGCGGGTCTTCGAGTCGGAACGGACGCTCGGCCCCGAGCTGAAGGCGAGCCTCGCGAAGTCGCTCCTCGATTACTTCAACGACCCGGCGGTGCCGACCAGCGGCGACGAGCTGACGTTCTTCATGACCAAAGAGATCATGAATCGCTTCGCGCCATCGCTGCTGGTGGTGAACTTCTGGGACATCGACATCGCGCACTACGGCGCGTATTCGCTCTATCTCGACGCGATCCGCCGGACCGATCGCCTCGTGCACGAGCTGTGGCAGCACGTCCAAACGCTGCCGGCATACCGCGATCGGACGACGCTCATCGTCGTGCCCGAGCTGGGACGCGACAGCGACGTGGCCGGCAACGGCTTCGCGAATCATCGCAGCGGCGACGAGTCGTGCCGCCGCGTGTGGCTCGTGGCGCTTGGAGCGGGCGTGCCGAAGGGCGTCGGCAGCCAACGCCCGATTCGGACGCTGGATGTCGCGCCGACCGTCGCCCAGATTCTCGGCTTCAAGATGGTGGAATGCGAAGGGCGGCCGCTCCCCGAGCTCGCCTTCTGAGCGTGTGAAGAATGAGTGTTTTACCGCAGAGCACGCGGAGAGCGCCGAGAATATCCAATTTTTTCTCTGCGATCTCGGCGGTCTCGGCGGTTAATCCGCAGCGGAACCGATGCAATTCAACCCCGCGCTGATCGGAGAGGCCGCGACGCTGGCGCGGACGCACGGCGAGACGCTCTCGCATCTGCCGGCGACCGTGCACGCGTCCATTCTCGTCGAGCTTCAGAAGTGGCCGACGCTGTTTCAACCCGAACAGCGGTATCAGCAAGGGCTCCTGGAGCACCTGTCGCGATTGCCGAAGTCTTCACTCGACAGCGCGACCGCGGGCATCGCGCGAATAGAAGGACAGGCGGGCGTCAACAAGGTCACCGATCGCCATCCCGCCGGCTTCCAGGACGCGGCGCAGGCGTTGCTGCGCCAGCGCGGGCTGCAGGTCGCCTGGCGCAGCGAGGTCGACAGCTTTTTCCGGACCATCGACCCGGCGCTCGAGGCCCGGCTCTATCCGGCCGATGCACCGCGGCGTCTCGTCGTTCAGATCTATGGGAGCGGCATTGCGGTCCAGCGCGACAGACTCTGGAGTCGCTTCAAAGGCGCCGGTGTCCGCGTGCCGCTGGACCTGGCCGGGACGAAGGGCACCGAACCATTTCTCCGGCAGCTGCTCGGGGCGCCAGCGGGCGGCGGCGGGCCCACCCTGTTCAACGCGGCCATCTCCTCGTCGCCGCTCGACACGTGGCTCATCGAGTCGCACGAAGCCCTTCACGGCCTCTTCGACGCGGGACAGTCAACGACGTCGAGCGCCGCGCCGATCGGGTTGAGTTACGACCGCTTGCGCCAGTACCGCGACGATTTGACGCGGGCACTCAACGCCAAGATTCAGAGCGGCGTGGAGAGTCCGCAGGCGTTTGCCGCCTACGCGCGGAGCCTCCAGATTGCCCCGCCTGCCGGCGCGCTGCTCTCCTCCGCTGACATCCTCGTCGCGTTCGTGCGCGACGTGCTGCTCACCGGAAACGGCACGCTCCTGATGAACAACACATTCGTCGAATGGGCGGCGGTTCAGGCTCTCAAGCGGGCGCAGCCGCGCGTCCTCATCACGCGGTTCGGCGTGCGCGACAAGATGAGGCCGTTCAGCAGCATGGTGATGTTTTCCCAGCCCCGGCCGTCCGACCAGCTGCCAAGCGTCCAGGATCCGGCCGGATCGTTCGTCGACGTCGAGCAGTTGTCGTACTACGTGTGGTTGAACGCGGAGAAGACTCCCGCCTACCGTGGCAAGACGCTGTATCTGTTTCTCGCAGAAGGCGTCGACGAGATGCTGGCGATTCGATCGGATCGGCCTGCCGCGTCAGCCTCCGGGCTGCCGCCGGCTAGCTTATCGGACGTACACGCGACGATGGCGCATTGGCTCGGCTCCCCTGTAGCCGGCCACGCCGGACAGTCGATTGAGGCGATTATCAGCGGAACCTAGAGCGTCTACCGAAGCGGAATGCGGTACAGGTTCCGCTGCACGGTCTCGCGGGAAAACGCGTACACGTCGGGCGTTGGACCCGGTGCGGGATCCGTGGCGTCGATCAGCCGGGCTCCGGGCACAGCGGCGATCTGCGCACCGGATGCGAAGCCGGTGGCCGGCGTTTTGGGCAGCGGCTGCCCGCTCGGAACCGGCAACACGTACGTCCGCTCGGATACCGTCATGAACAGAAGCCGTCCATCCCGCGACCACCTGATGCGCGTGCTCGTCCCGTACACCGCCAAGGGCGTTCCACCTCCAACCGGCAGAAGGATCGTCCCGCCGGCACGTTCTTTCGTCGGGCGCGCGTACACCGCGAGCCACCGCCCGTCCGGCGTGACGCCCATGTTTTCTATCACCGGGTGCTCGTGGACTTTCTGCACGCCGGTGCCGTCCGGGCGGACACGGTACGCAAAGCCATAGTCTCGATCGCGGGCGCGGAACAGGACGTCGCCGTTTGGATCGAACAACGGCGCGTCCCCCTCGACGTTCGGGATCTGGCGCGGCGGCGCGCGACGGTCGAGCGTCGCCAGCCAGATCCGGCTCTTCCCGGCCGTGTCGACCGCGTCGAAGACCACCCACTGGCCGTCGTGCGAAACGTCGAACGCCGATCTCGCCGAGGCCCTGCCGCCGGTCCCGACCGAAAAGCCGGGCAGCAGCCGCTCGTTGAGACCCGTGTCCAGATCGGCGATCCACAACTCGCCCCGATGCGATGACGCGCTGTCGGACACGAAGTAGACGAGCTTCTTGCCATCGGGCGTGAACGTCGGGTTCAGTGCGTAGCCTTCGAGCGAGACAGCGCGCTCGCCCTTCGAGTCGTGCACCCAGACGGACCGTCGCTTCATGCCGACGGCGGTGATGAGCGATCGGCCGTCCGGCGCGATGGCGAGGCCTTCCTCTTCGGTCGGTCCGGAGGTGATTTGTTCGGGCGGCGCGAGCGTATCGCCGGCCGAGAACTGTTGGCGCCACGCGTGAAAGGCGTTGCCGGCGTTCGAGCTGAAATACATCCATGCGCCGTCGGGAGACCAGCCGGCAAACCAGCAGTCCGCTTCAGGCGGGCCGACGTGGCGGCCGGGCGAACTGGCGTCCATCGGCACCAGACGGCACGGCGTCCAGGCGCCACGGTCGGTCATTTCCGCCACCAGCGCCCAACGACCATCGGGCGACGGATATGACCGATGCGCCATCGCGCCCTTCGGCATCGGCACATACAGATCGCGCGCGTCGGCGCGGCTCTCATCTGCCGCCACGATCTTCATATGGTTGCCTTCGCTGCCGCGGATCTTCTCAGAGAACAGCAGCTTCTGCCGGCCCGTCCAGATCAGCCCCGATGCATTCGGCAGCCATTGCCTCGGCTCGCCGCCGAGAACCGGGACCACCCACGTGTCCCATTCGTTGTGCGCGTTCGACGTGGTGTAAGCGATTCGAGAGCCATCCGGTGAAAACACGGGACTCATCTTCGTCATGGTGTCGTTGGTCAACGGCTTCGGCTCACCATCGGGCAGCATCTTCACGTACACCTGACCGGATGTCGTGAACGAGTTCGGCCCACGAATGAAGGTCAGCATGCGCCCGTCCGGCGAGAGCGACGGCTGGCCGACTGAGTCTGGGAAGTTCGTCAGCTGCGTCCAGTCCGAGCGGGACGCCGACAACGGCTCGCTACCGCGCGACCACGAGATTCTCCAGATGGCCGCTGCGAGGGCCGTAACCGCCAGCAGCGCCACGATGGCGATTGCCACAAGACGGCGGCCAGGTCGCAAGCGCGCCGCTGGAGCATCGAAGGATACGACACCCGAGGTCCCCGACTGCAGATCGGCCAGCATATGATCGATGTCGGCCGGCACGTCTCCGATGTCACGCAGCCGCTGCTTGACGTCTTTCTCGAGGCATCGCTGCAGCAGGCGGCGAACGGCGAGCGGCGTCCCGGCCGGTAGCAGATTCCAGTCGGGCTCGCGTCCGAGGATCGCGGTGATCGCGTCGGGGACCGTGTCGCCGGCGAAGACCCGCCGCCCAGACAGCATCTCGGTCAGCACGCAACCGAACGCCCAGATATCGGTGCGCTTGTCGAGCAGCGTCCCGCGCACCTGCTCCGGACTCATGTACGGAGCAGTTCCGAGCAAGACGCCTGTCAGCGTGCCCTCGAAGGTCTGAGTCGGCGAGTGTGACAGGTCCGGATTCACGACGCCGCCCGTCGGCTTCGCCAACCCGAAATCCAGCAGCTTGACGCGGCCGCCGGGCGCGACCTTAACGTTGGCCGGCTTTAGATCGCGATGCACGATTCCCTGCTCGTGCGCCGCATCCAGCGCCTCCGCGATCTGCCTGGCAACCTGCAGCGCCTGGCGCAGGGGAAGCGGCCCCTGGGCAATCAGGTCGGCGAGCGTCGGGCCGTCGACGAGTTCCAGCACGAGCCCGTGCGTGGCGCCGGAATCCTCGAAGCCGTAGATGTGACCAATGTTCGGGTGATTCAGCGACGCGAGCACCTGCGCTTCCCGCTTGAAGCGCGCGAGCCGATCCGGATCGCCCGCGACCGATTCGGGCAGGACTTTGATCGCGACATCGCGATTCAGCTTCGTGTCTCGTGCTCGATACACTTCGCCCATGCCGCCGGCGCCGATGGCGGCCAAGATCTCGTACGGGCCGAGCCGAGTTCCCACGGAAAGGGCCACGCGTACCTTCGCTGTTTGCAAGAGGCCTTCATTGTAGTAAGTCGGGCTCCGGTTCGGAAGGTGTACCAGGGAGAACTTCCGGATTCAGCAGATCCATCTGCGCGAACGCGCGGGCTTCGGCAAACGCGACATTCTGCAGCGCGCGCTCGGCCATCCGTCGGTTGGCCGCGGCGGTGTTGCTGCCGATGTGCGGCGTCAGGATGACGTTCGGGAGCGAACGCAGGTCGCCGCCGGCTTCGGCGGGCGCGTAAGGCTCCCGCTCGAAGACGTCGAGCGCCGCGCCCGCTAGACGACGGTCGCTGAGGGCTGCAAACAACGCGATTTCGTCGACGATCGATCCGCGCGCCGTGTTGATCAGCCAGGTGCGTTCGCCGAGCTGCGACAACCGCTCCCGATTGATGAAGTGGACGTTCTCGCGACTGGCGGTCATGTGCAGGCTGACGAAGTCCGCCTGCCCCACGGCGGTCGCGAAATCGTTCGTGATCGCCTCAAAGTGATCGAGCGCCACGGGCGGCGCCATGTCCGGCCTCGAACAGCCCACCACGTGCATTCCGTATCCGAGCGCGGCAATGCGCGCCACCGCGCGGCCAATGCCGCCACACCCGACGATCGCGAGTTTCATCCCCTGGAGCTCCACACCGGGCGCCGGATCCCACACGTGTCGAGTCATGTTCGCCGACGTGGAGAGCAGCGGCCGCGCCGCGGCGGCGACGAGCAGCATCGTGTGCTCGGCGACCGACTGATTGAGCACACCCGGTGTGTTGGTGCAAAGGAGACCGGCCGCGGTGGCTTTGCGCTTGTCGATGTTGTCGTGCCCGACGCCGAATCGCGCGATCACTCCACCTTGCGGCAGCGCGTCGTACAACGGTCCGGTGTACGGTCGCGGGCCGACGATCACAAACGCGGCGGGCGTCTCGCGCAAGGCCGCCGCGAGGTCGGCCTCGTCATCAGGCGCGCGAAGGCACGCCAGGCCTGCCGCCGACACGAAAGAGGGTTCCGCCTTCCTGTATTCAGACTCTGTGACGAGGACTGTCGGCCGCGAATCCGCCATGCCGCGGAATTTAACATTGACAGTGTCTCGACATCGTTCCTATTCTTCGAGCCACGTGAGTTCCGGCCTCTCCAGCATGGCGCCGCCCACGGACACGCGCGTCCGCTACAGAGTGTTGGGCATGACGATGGTGCTGGCGGCCATCACGTACCTCGATCGGGTCAGCATTTCGGTTGCCCGGCCCGACATCGCGCGCGATCTCAACCTCAGTCCGACGCAGATGGGGTATGTGTTCAGCGCGTTCTACCTGGCCTACGCGGCGTTCGAGATCCCAACCGGCTGGTGGGGCGACCGGATCGGCACGCGGCGGGTGCTGACGCGGATTGTCTGCTGGTGGTCGGCGTTCACCGTGCTCACGGGCCTGGCGTTCAGCTACTCGTCGCTCCTGGGGATCCGGTTTCTGTTTGGCGCCGGCGAAGCCGGGGCGCTGCCCAACGCCGCCCGCACGTTCTCGCGCTGGTTTCCACGGCAGGAGCGCGGTACGGCGCAGGGCATTTTTTTCATGAGCATGCACCTGGCGGGCGGGCTGACTCCCCTGCTGGTCACGGCGCTGCTCGTCTATTTCAGCTGGCGATCGTTGTTCGCGTTGTTCGGGTCGCTCGGGTTTATCTGGGCGGTGGCCTGGTACCGATGGTTTCGCGATTCGCCGGCGGACCATCCCGCGGTCGGCCGGGGCGAGCGTCACCTGATCGAGAGCGGGCTGGGCGCCGACACGGGCCATGCGCTCGATGCCACGCAGTGGAAGCGTCTGCTCTGGAACCGTACGGTCGTCTGCCTGTGCCTGATGTATTTCACGCAGGCCTTCGGCGGCACGTTCTACGTGACGTGGCTGCCGACCTATCTCGCGTCGCGCGGCCTCACCGGAATGACGGCGGGCATTCTCGCCGGCTTGCCGCTAATCCTGAGCTCCGCTGCGGATCTCCTGGGCGGCGTCGCCACCGATCGCGCGGTGCGCCGGCTGGGCCTGCGGCCAGGACGGATCACGATCGGCGGCGGCGCGCTGGCGTTTGCCGGCGTGTTCACGATCATTGGCGCCTTCGTCGCGTCGCCGGTGGCCGCGGCTGTCCTGATCGCCCTCGGCGGCGCGTCGTCGAATTTCCTGCTCGGGGCGGCGTGGGGAACCTGCGTCGACATCGGCGGCCGCCGGTCGGGCGCGGTCAGCGCGGCGATGAATACGTCTGGCCAAGTGGGAGCCATCCTCAGCCCGATCCTGGTCGCGACGGTGGTGCGGAACTTCTCGAACTGGAGCGCGCCGATTTATCTGACGGGGGTGCTGTTCCTGCTGGGCGCGCTCTGCTGGGTGTGGGTCGATCCCACCAAGCCGGTGTCCGAGTGAAACGGGGTCTGACACGTGTCTGACACCTTGTCGCGGAGAAACAGAATGAACGTCACCGGACCGCAGATTGTCGTGATTGCCGTGGCTGTCGCGTCCGTTGGCGCCCTGTCGAACACACAGCCGCCCGCGGCGCCAGGACCCGACTACAACGCCTTCTACCAGATCGGCCCCGATTCGCTGCCACACGACGGCGTGCCGAAAGGCGAGGTGCGCGGGCCGTTCGTGCTGCCCAGTCAGGCGTATCCGGGCACGCAGCACACCTATTGGGTGTACGTGCCGGCGCAGTACGACCCGAACCTCGCCGCGAGCCTGATGGTGTTTCAGGACGGACAGGCGTTCAAGGACATGGACGGCGTCGTCCGCGCGCCGAACGTGCTCGACAACCTGATCTATCGTCGCGAGATTCCGGTGATGATTGCCGTCTTCATCAATCCCGGCCGCACGCCGGAACAGCCGGAACCGACGCCGGCCAACTGGGGCGACCGCGACACGAACCGCCCGACCGAATACAACACGCTGGACGATAAGTACGCGCGCGTGGTCGTCGACGAGCTGATGCCGGCGATCTACAAGGAGTACAACGTTTCGAAGGATCCGGATCGGCACGGCATCGGCGGCGCCAGCTCCGGCGCAATCGCCGCCTTCACGGTCGCCTGGCAGCGCCCGAACGACTTCCACAAGGTACTGAGCATTGTCGGCAGCTTCGTGAACCTGCGCGGCGGCGACGCCTACGCCGACATCGTCCGGCAGAGCGAGAAGAAGCCGATCCGGATTTTTCTGCAGGACGGCCGCAACGACAACCGCGGCGTCGGACGCGGCGGCGTCTACGATCAGCGCCGCGACTGGTTCCACCAGAACGTCCGGCTGATGCAGGCGCTCACCGACAAGGGTTACGACGTGAACTACACGTGGGGGATCAACACGCACGGGCAACGGATGGGCGGACCGATTCTGCCGGAGATGATGCGCTGGCTGTGGCGGGACCATCCCGTCTCGACCGACGTCAACGACACGATCGAGCGCAACTTCAACGCGCCCAAGAAGACCCCCAAGTAGCGCCGTGAATCGCCGAACGGTCTTGCTCGCCGTGGCCGCTGTGTCTGTCGGGCGGCTGCTCGCCGCGCAGCGCAGCGCCGATACCGGCGTCCGGGCGGGCTTCGACGGCATCTGGAACTCCGCCACCGCCACACCGCTCGAACGCCCGGCGCAGTTGAAGGACAAAGCCTTCTTCACGCCGGAAGAAGCCGCGCAGTGGGAACGCCAGGTCGCGGACAACAATCAGGAGCCCTCGTCCCAGACGCCTTCCAGAAATACCGGCACCGGCACCTACAACACGTTCTACCGGGAGTTCGGCACCCGCACCGTCAAGACTTTACGGACTTCCATCGTCACCGACCCGCCGGATGGACGGATTCCCGCCCTCACACCCGAAGCGGCTGCTGTGAAGCGCCGCCGCCTCGACGCGATCAAGTACGCCGAGAGTGCGCAGGACACCGGGCTTCAGGATCAGTGTCTGGCGTTCCTCACCGCGGGGCCGCCCATGCTCCCGTACTCCTACAACAGCAACTACCAGATCATGCAGACGAAGAATGCGGTCGTCGTGCACGCCGAGATGATCCACGACGCCAGGATCATTCATCTGGACCGCCGCGAGCACCTCTCGCCCGACATCAGGCTGTGGCTCGGCGATTCGATCGGCCGTTGGGAAGGCGCC
>Ga0207641_10002329_pt1 | contig 17627 bp, 15 predicted proteins | sample KBSSwiS62_FD_184306 | JGI IMG/M metagenome (GOLD analysis project Ga0207641, IMG submission 184306) | Switchgrass rhizosphere microbial communities from Kellogg Biological Station, Michigan, USA - KBS Switchgrass S6-2 (SPAdes) (version 2) | ecosystem: Host-associated > Plants > Roots >... | reverse complement strand
ACTCTCGTTAAAACGCTCGAGCGTGGCTATGGCCGTCGCCACGTCCTGGTCAGACAGCGGTCCGCGTCGCGGGGAATACTTGTTCATTCGAACTCCTTTCTGAAAGATCCGGGTCAACGGAACAATGAATCCGGCGGCTTGTCAAGGTTGGCGGGGTACCGTAAGGTCGCGCAGCACCTCAACAAAGGAGCTCCCGTGGGAAGTGAAGGCAAGGACCCGTACACCATCGCGGGCATCAACTACAGCAAGATGGATCCGTTCAAGCGGCTCGCGCAGCGAGCGGCGCTCGGCACCGAGGCGTGTCTCGAAAAGCGAAGCGTGACGGGCGCCCGAATCCGTGGCCGTCCTCTCACCTGGACGCGTGGTGAGTCCACCTATCTCATCATGCTCGACGACGAGAACGTCATTGCACACACCGAGGAAGGCCTTGGGACGAAGAACTTGGTCGCAGACAACATGTACGTCCGCACGGGCAAGTCGCACTACGACGACATTGCCCAAGATGCCGTCGCCATGATCGTGAACGACATGATCACGCTTGGCGTTCTGCCGATGGCCATCGCCCAACACATCGCGGTAGGGTCATCGGACTGGTTCGACCAGGAAACGCGTTGCGCCGACCTGGTTCGTGGCTGGGCACAGGCTTGTCGGGTCGCCGAGTGCGTCTGGAGCGGCGGCGAAACGCCGACCCTCCCCGATGTTGTCGAGCCCGGCAGGGCCGTCATCTCGGGGTCGGCCTGGGGCTACGGCTCATTGCGCCAGGTGTTCGAACCGTCGAGCATCACGAATCGGGACGCCATCATCATGCTCGCAAGTTCCGGCATCCACGCCAACGGTCTGACGCTCGCTCGGCATATCGCCGACGACTTGCCAGAAAAATTCCTCACCAAGCTCGAAGACGGCCGCACGTATGGCGAGGCCCTGCTCACGCCGACGACGATCTACGTCCCGTTCATCCGCGAATGCCTGGACCGCAAGATCCGTATCCACTATGCCGTGAACATTACGGGCCACGGCTGGACCAAGCTCATGCGCGCGGCGGATCCGCACGCCTATGTCATCACCGAAGTGCCGACGCCCCAGCCCGAATTCACGTTCATTCAGCAACACGTCTCAATGAACGACGCGGATGCCTACAAGATCTTCAACATGGGCGCTGGGTTCGCGGTCTACGTCGAGCAGACGGACGTAACCCGCGTGCTCACCGCGGCCAAAGCCGTCGGGATCAAGGCCTGGCAAGCCGGCTACATCACGAGCGCCACGACCTCGCGCGTCGAGATCAAGCCGCGAAACATCACCTACACCGCGGACATGCTCCAAGTCCGCTGACTCAAACAGCGCTCCGGCAAAAAAACCGGAGCGCTTTTTCTTTTCTGATATTCCTCTCCTCCCAAATAGTCCAGTGACGGCGTTCGTGCGTAAAGCCGAGGACGTTGACCTAGGCCAATGAGGAATCCGGAGGCAAGCACGAACGCCGTCGCTGGACTACACGCTCCGCATTTCTTCCCAGTTCGTCCCCGCCTTGCTCTCTGCCACAATCGGACAACCAATTTTCTCGACATTCTCCATGATCTCTTTGACCGCCGCCGCAACGCGCTCTACATCTTTTGATGGAACCTCAAACACCAATTCGTCGTGAACCTGGAGCAGCATGCGGGTGGTAGGAAAAAGCTTAGGCAGCTTGTCAGCAATCGCAATCACCGCGAGCTTAATCAAGTCACCCGTCGCCGTGCCTTGGACCGGCATGTTAATCGCCATGCGTTCGGCGGCGGCACGGATTTGCGGAAGAGGGGAATTAATCTCAGGAATATTCCGACGTCGTCCAAACAACGTTTCAACGTATCCAAGTTTGTGTGCCAGCGCTTTGGTCTGGTCGAGATATTCGCGGACGCCGGAATACACATGGAAATACTCATCGATAAACACGCGAGCTTCTTGATACGGAATGCCCGCTGCTTTGGCGAGCCCCTGCGGTCCCTGGCCGTAGATGATCCCAAAGTTGAATGCCTTGGCGGCACGACGTTGGTCTTTCGTTACTTGGTCGAGTGGAATATGCCAAATCGCCGAAGCCGTCGCCGTGTGAATGTCGATATTCTTTCGGAACGCATCGAGCATCGCTTCGTCCTTCGCGAGTGCCGCAACAACTCGAAGTTCGATCTGCGAATAGTCACATGACAGTAATTCGTAGCCAGGTGAGGCGATAAACCCACGACGGATCTTGCGGCCGAGTTCGGTGCGGATCGGAATGTTCTGCAAATTCGGATTGATGGATGCCATGCGTCCCGTCGCGGCGCCGATCTGCACGTAGCTTGTATGGATGCGTCCTTCGCTATCAGCCAACGTCGGGAGCGTCTCCACATACGTCGACAACAACTTTGAGACTTCGCGGTATTCACTGATTTTAGAAACAATCGGATGCGTCCCTTCGAGCTTCTCGAGTTCTGGTGCCGCGGTCGAAAGCCCGGTCTTGCCGCGCTTGATCCCTTTGACCGGCAACTTCAAGACCTCGAACAGGATGTTCGCGAGCTGCGTCGGCGACCCGGGATTAAACTCCTGGCCGGCGAGTTTCATCATCTCGGTCTCGAGCTTTTTCTTTTCTTCGCGGAACTCGTGAGTCAGCTTCACGAAATATTTTTGGTCGATCAATATCCCATAGTTCTCCATTTCGCCTAAGACCGGAATCAACGGCAATTCAAATCTCGTCAGCACAAGCGCCAAATTCTCATCCGCCAATTCTCGTGCCAACGCCACATGCAACTCACGAATCGCGGCGATACTTCCGGCGAGCCCCGCTTCGCCGGCCGGCAACGTCATGCCAAATCGCGACGCCGCTTGCGATTCCAAATCATGGCCGCCCTCGCCGGCGGATAACAGGTACGACGCCAGCTCACTATCAAAAGCGATACCTTCAAGGCTCAAACCCGCTCGCTTCAACCAATGCCAATCGTTCTTAAGGCCATGGCCGACTTTGCGAATATCTTTATTCGCCAAAACCTTCTCGAGTGCCGCTTCAACCTTCTTGTCTTGCAGCAACGATGAACCGACGAGGACGGATTGTTTGGCCGTACCAATCGCGAGCTCGCGACGCTCACCAAACAACGACCCCTGCGGCAACGCCGTCGTATGAAGATAGAGGAGACCTTCTTCGGCCGCATCCGCCAAAACGGCGAGCACATCCTCTTTCGTCCCTGCCGGCGCCGCCTCGACCGCAACTTCTTTTGGTGTCGTAAGCTTCTTTGACTTCTTGCCTGGCATGTCTGCGACCATTTTCTCTTCCTTCTTCGCACCACTCGCCGTTGCCCGACCAGCAAGACTCTTAAACCCGTGCTTCAAAAAAAGCTCTCGCAACGATTGATTGTCGAGACCACGGAACACGAAATCCACCAACGGAATTGGCAATGGCGCATCAAGCTGAAGCTCGACGAGCGGCAACGTGGCATAGGCCGCGTCTTCACCGGCCACGAGCTTGGCGCGAACAGAAGGGGACAGATCGCTCGTTGCATCATGCGCTGCCGTAAATATCCCTTTGAGCGTTTGGTACTTCTGCAACAACTCGGTTGCGGTTTTCTCACCAATGCCGGCAACGCCTTTCAAGTTATCTGACGCATCACCGCGCAGCGCCTTAAACGGCGCAATCTGTTCGGGTGAAAGCCCCGCTACTTCCTTCAACGTCTTCACGTCATACGTGATGGTCTCACTCACACCCTTTTTGAACGCCAACACGCGGACATGTTCGTCGATCAACTGGAACGCATCTTTGTCCGACGTCAGGATCGAAACTTCTGTACCCTTTTTGGCGAGCTTCGTTGCGATCGTACCGATCAAATCATCCGCTTCGTAGCCTGGGAGCTCGACGTTCGTCCCACCAAACGCGGTCACGAGTTCTTTGACGAGCGGGATCTGGTCATAAAATTCTTGCGGCTGTTCTGCGCGTTGCGCCTTGTACTCCGGCGCAGCCTTATGACGGTACGTCGGCTCAGGCGTATCCCAACACACCGCGAGGTATGACGGCTCGGCGTGTTGCAGGAGCTTGGTCAGGACCAACGCAAAACCATAGACCGCATTGACTAGCGTCCCATTGGGGGAAGTCAGCGGTGGGAGCGCGTGCCAGGCGCGGTGGATCAGCGCATTGGCATCAATCACGAGCGCGGCAGAAGGATGTTTCGCAGAAGGCATGCCGCCAGGGTAGCCTTATTTCTCTTTCCAGGAAAACCCCGCAGGCATGCGGTGCAAAATCGCCAGGTCCAAACCAAAACGCACAGCTCGACGCGCCTCCGCTCGCGTCCCACGCGTATCCCACGCCCCAACCTTGCACCCGAGCGCACGCAATTTGCGAATGCGACGCATCGTGAGAAGCGGCATGCGACACGCAATACCCCACGGCGCCAATTTTTCTGCCTTTCGGAAAAAAGCGCTACCGCGTAGTGGTAGCGGCCAGCGTCCAACCAAAAACAGCGTGCGCACGTCTGGAACCTCTTTTTGTACGCGTGCCAAAATCGCCGCATGGAACGACGAGACGATCGTTCGCTCGCGCAAGCTCGCGCTGGTCTTGAGTTTCGCAATCAAGTGCTCGGTGACATCAAGCGTTTTCACTTCCATATCGAGAATCGTCGGCGCATGAATCATCGCCGTGACCTCATTCAAGGTCGGGATATTGCCTCCGTGGCGCAAGACAATCGCACACAGCTCATCCGCGGTGAGCTCCACCACCTTATGCGCATCTCCAGCGACGCGATGGAGATTTGCGTCATGCACAACCATGAGCTCACCGTCCTTCGACAGACGCAAATCAAACTCAATTCCGTCCGCATACTGATCAACCGCCGTCTGGAAGGCGGGTAAGGTATTTTCAGTCGATTCCGGCGAGCGGAACCCGCGGTGGGCAATGACGAGCATTGGCCGAAAGAATAGCCAAAAACAAGGGAATTGTCACGGGATACAACAAAAACTTCCCCAATACGGGGAAGTTTTTGTTGGAGGCGTGAGTGGGAATCGAACCCACGAATACAGGTTTTGCAGACCCGTGCCTTACCACTTGGCTATCACGCCAGATCTCATTCCTTGCGCAGCCGATCGTAACAAGGAGCAATGCGGCTGTCGAGAGTTCACCTGAATGAAAAACGACCCCACCGGAGTGAACCAATGGGGTCGCCGTGAGACCGCGAAGCCGATACGTGTCAGCGGCGATCGAAGTGGACGCGCTTTCGCATGTCCTTCGCGATGCGCCAGGTGGCGTCGTTCCGCACCCGGAACAAGAGCCGCTGACGGAGCGACGTCGGCAAACCGAGCGTCGCGAAACCGACCAAGAGCAGACCCATCCGCACGGGAACCGAAGTCCCAGGATCCAGCGCCTTGCCCGCGAGCTTGAGAACAAAAGGACGATAGATCTCCCAACCCGGATCGTAGTACATGCGCCTCCTTCAAGGGTGTGAACCGCGATGATCTCCCGAAACGCACACCGGCCAGCTCCGAAGAGCTGGCCGGGACTGCGTGTCGTGATTAGTTCAAGATTTCAATCTTCACACTGCGCACACCCCACTTGAGGGCATCGGGCTTGTTGAGCATCCAGATATCCATCTTGTAGGTGTAGCGGGCGTTCATGCGGTCGTGGACCTCGAACACCTGGTTGCCGAAGTATTGCGGGATGCGCAAGCGCGTCCCAATCGGCAAGAAGTTGGCAGCCACGATACCGTCACGAACCTGCGAACCGTCAGCCGTGGTGAACGGCGAACCGTCACACTGGCCGACTTCGGACGTATAGGCCGAGGTCGGGACCGTGAGGGTGCGGACCGCCGCCTCGTCGGAATATTCCTTCGGGGTCGTGATGTCCGCAGCATTAATCGTGTTCCACTTCTTTTTCGGCTTGGTGGCCGGCTTGACCGTCGCCACAACCGGAGCAGCCTGGGGTTGCACCGGGGCAACCTGGGTCACCGGGACCGTAAGCCCCACATCAGTCTTCACATCTTGCGAGACCTGGACCGTCTCAGCAGAAGCAGGGGAGACCGAGTTAACATCCGCGGCCTGAACCTGCGTGCTGGTAAAGGTCAAAATCGTCATAATCCCAAGGATTGCCTTACGCTTTCCAGGGGTGAGATTGAACTTTTGGGAAAAATACCACATAGGTTATAGGCCTAGGATCGGGGTTAGTTCCGGGACAGTTTCCGATTCTAGACCGGACTTTATATCACATTTGCCCCTTTTTGTCAAGGGGTATACCCTATATTTCATCGTAACCTAGCCAAATTTTTAAGGTCCCCTATGCCCATCTCAGCCCTTCTCCGCCGGAACGATAAAAACCGCGCCCCGAGCCCCCAAGAACGGGCCGCCAAGAAGAAAAAGCTCAAAAGTCTTCTCCTGGTTCTTCTGGTCACGGCTGGGACGCTTCTTGTTTTGGGTGCTTTTGGCTTAACCATCGCCCTCGCTTGGATTTCTCGCGACTTGCCGGACCCAAACTCGCTGATCAACCGCAACGTTGCCCAAACCACCAAGATCTACGACCGCACTGGCACCCACCTCCTCTACGAAATTCACGGCGATCAAAACCGGACGCTCATCCAAATCTCTGATCTGCCGAAGTACGTCCCCGAAGCCACCGTCGCCATTGAAGACAAAAATTTCTACAACCACCACGGCATCGACTGGATCGGCCTCCTTCGCGCCTTCGTCAAAAACACCATCCAGGGCAAGCGCATCCAGGGAACCTCAACCCTCACCCAGCAACTCGTGAAGAATGCGATTTTGACCAACGAGCGGTCGCTCACCCGTAAGCTCAAAGAGATCTTGTTGTCGCTCCAAATGGAACGTGTCTTTACCAAAGACCAAATCCTTCAACTGTATCTCAACGAAATTCCGTACGGTTCAACCTCCTACGGCATCGAATCGGCTGCGCAGAAATATTTTGGCAAGTCGGCCAAGGAACTTACGCTCGACGAAGCCGCCTTGCTCGCCGCCATCCCCCAAGCACCAGATACCTACTCGCCCTACGGCACAGGCCTCCACGGCGATAACCGCGGCCTGCTCGTGAAGCGGCAACACACCATCTTGAGCTACATGGCGCAGCAGGGATACATCACGGAGCAAGAAGCGACCGATGCGGAGAGCGTCGACACACTCAAAAAGATTCTTCCCAAAACCATCGGCTCGATCCAAGCGCCGCACTTTGTGGACTACGTTCAAGGCCAGCTCAAGGCGACCTACGGCGATACGCTCGTCGAAACCGGCGGGCTCAAAGTGATCACGACGCTCGACTTCGACAAGCAAATGCTCGCCGAAGATGAAGTCAAAAAAGGTGTCGATGCGCGTGGCAAAAAATACAACTTCTCCAACGCCGCGCTCGTATCGATCGATCCAAAAACCGGGCAAATTCTCGCCATGGTCGGGTCGAAAGATTATTTTGATCCGACCATCGGAGCGTTCAACGTCGTGACCCAAGCGCTGCGCCAGCCGGGGTCATCCTTCAAACCAATCGTCTACGCTGCCGGATTCATCAAAGGCTACACTCCAGAGACGACACTCTGGGATGTGAACACCACCTTCAAGACCGATCTCCGCGACTACAATCCCAAAGACTACGACCTCAAAGAGCGCGGACCGCTCACCGTCCGCACGGCGCTCCAGGGCTCGCTCAACATTCCCGCTGTCGAGATGCTCTACCTCGTCGGCGTCGGACGCGTCCTCGATTTTGCCCAGCAACTCGGCTACACCACGTTCGGCGACCGTAGCCGCTTTGGATTGTCACTCGTTCTTGGCGGCGGAGAAGTCCACCTCTTGGAGCATGCCAATGCGTACGCCGCATTCGCGAATCAAGGCAACCAAATGCCGACCTCCGCGATCCTGAAGGTCACCGACTCCTCAGGCAAGGAGCTCGAGAACTGGACCCAGCCCTCGGGCAATCAAGTGATGGATACCGATACCGCCAATCGCATCTCAGATGTTTTGAGTGACAACAATGCCCGCACCTACGTCTTTGGCGCGCACAACTTCCTCACCCTTCCCGGCCGCCCGGCAGCCACCAAAACAGGTACCACGAACGACTTCCATGATGCCTGGACCTTGGGCTACACCCCGCAACTCGTGACCGGCGTCTGGGTCGGCAACAACGACAACAGCGCCATGACGCGCGGCGCCGACGGTTCGCAAATTGCTGCGCCCATCTGGCAGGGCTACATGACTCGCGCCCTTGCCTCATCCACCGCCGAAGCGTTCGTCAAACCACCGCCAACAAACGTCACCAAACCCGTGCTCCAAGGGAAGGACACGACCGTCATGCTCAATGTCGACAAAATCTCGGGTCTCCTCGCCACGGATCTCACCCCCTCCGAGGACGTCGTGCAAAAACAATTCCATGTTGGCCACACGACGCTCTACTACCTCGACAAAGACGATCCACGCGGACCCCAGCCAACCGACCCCGCGCAAGATCCACAGTACTGGAACTGGGAAAACGCCGTCCAAGACTGGATCAAGCGGAGCGGCTGGAATGCTACCTCAAGTCCGCCAACCCAAACCGACGAAGTCCACACAACCGCCAATCAGCCCCAAGTCACCATCAATGCACCACAAGCCAACAGCGAACTCTCCTCTCGCTCCGCCACCGTGAGCGTTACCGTCTCGGCGCCGCGCAGCATCACGCACATCGATGTGACGAGCGAAGGCCAAATTCTCGGCTCGCGACAATTCGCCCCCTGGGATCTTCCGATCAACTTTCCCAACTCGATCGGCAAAGGCTTCCACGACCTCACCGTCACCGCCTATGACGACGTTGGGAATCACGGAAGCGCGACGGTCACCGTGAACCTCAACGCCGATGCGTCCGCCGTCAGCCTCAAAATTACAAGTCTCCAAAACGGCTCCGCGCTCACCGGCAACGACTTCCCACGCGACGTCGGCATCAGTGCGAGCGACGTCACCAAGGCCACCAAGCTCGACCTCTATCTCCAAGCTCCCGATGGATCCACCCGTCTCCTCGGCACGCATCTCGCACCCTTCAACAACCAAACCATGATCACCTGGCAATACAACCCCGGCCCGGGGACGTACACCATCTACCCAGTCATGACCATGAACGACAACACAACCTTAATGGGAGAACAGCTCAAAATCATCGTGGGACAATAGAAAAAAATAAACGCTCCTCATCCGAGGAGCGTTTATTTTTCTTAGAACACAACGCCCATGAATCATCGGCACTCTGTTCTAAGAGAGATCTAAAGAAAAATCTCTCTTTGTAATTAGAGGAATCTTCAATGAAGATGAAGAAACGCTCCAATGGGTCGCATACACCGTATGCGAAAGACAAGTCGTACGCTCAAAGCCATCTCAGGGAAGCGCGATCTCAATCCGCCGGTACGGGCTCTCGAACGCTCGAATGAAGGTCGTCCGCAACACCTCGCGCCGCGTACAGGGAACGACGTGGCGCAACAGACGCTGCTTGAGCCCACTCCACTCGCCGCGCGCCCAGGCGAAGCCGAACAACGCGTAGGGAGGATAGAACAACTTCCGCGCCTGGAACCGCTGCACGCCCGAAATATTGATGAAGACCCGCTCGCCGGCGCACTCCAGGCCGTACAAGAAGCTCATCGCCACATCCTTCAGACAGTAGTCGTAGATACCCAGCAAACCCAGCTCGTGCTGAGGATCCGCCATAAGCCGATACACACCATCCTGCACGATCTGCAGCTGGGGACCGTAGCCTCCATAGCCGCTCCGATTCAAAACAAAGGTGCTCATACACTCTCCTTCTATCCGCCCTTTCGACGGACGAGAGAATCTACCAAAAAATTGGAAAAATGTCAATCGTTCGCCCAAACAAAAAACGGACCCAGCGTCCGTTTTTTTGTTCCGCTTACTGCCGAATCGGCATTACGATGTACCGATATTTCTCAGCCGCCCCTTCAGGCAACACGAGCACTGCATTCATCCCGTCAATTAACTTCATGCGTACCGAGTCGCTGCCCATGGCCGATAAGCCGTCACCAAAATAGCGGAAGTTCAGGGTTACCGAATTTGCATCGCCCGTCACCGCCCCTTTCAGCATCGTCTTCGTCCTTCCCGTGCCCTGATCAGCTGATTGAATGGTGCAGGTACCCTTTTCTGGATCAAACGACAGATGGATATCAAACAGCCCCTGGCGCGAAAATAACGACGCCGCCCGCACCGCCTTTTGAAGCTCGGAACGCGAGACAACGCCCTCCGTTTTAAAATTCTGGGGAATAATCTGTTGGTAATCCGGGAAAGATCCTTCAATGAGGCGCGACACAAGCTCCACGTTGCCGAAGCTCATCACCATTTGGTTCTCGGTGAAGGCCAACGACACCGACTCAGGCATACCCAATTCGTCCTTATACGCCCCCAGGATGCGTGTCGCCTCTAAAAAGGCACGTGCAGGCACAATCGTCTTCAAGTCGCCCTTACCGCCGACCGTAGCCACAACCCGTTCCGCCAAGCGATAGGAATCCGTCGCCACAAACGCCACCTCATTCCCTTTAAAAAAGCAGGCGACCCCAGAAAGCTCCGGACGCGACTCAGAAGCCGAGACCGCAAACGCCACCTGAGCAATCGCGCGTTTCGCTTCGGCCGCCGGAAGCTGAAATCCACCATCCTTCGCCAACCGCGGCAAAAGAGGAAACTCGCTCGACGGCATCCCTTTGAGCGTCGTCTCCTGTTCACCAGCCCGAACGTCCAACCCATCTTCCGTCAGCACCAGCTCGACTTTGCCACTCGGCAAGAGCGACACGTAATCCATGAAGAGCTTCGCTGGCACGCTGTACTCGCCCTCAGCCTCCACCTTGCCCCGCACCGTGCAGTTCACCGCCATCTCGAGGTTCGTCGTGGAGAGCTTGAGCGACCCCGCCTCCGTCTTGAGTAAGACATTTCCCAGTACCGGAAGATTCACATTCTTCCCGGCGACGTGTCCGACCATGTTCAGTCCCTGGATCAGGTTTTCTTGTGTACAGGCGAAATGCATACTGTATTTAATAGATATGTATATATGAGACGGAGATAATAAGGGCTGTGGATGATGTGGATGTCTCACGGATTACTCGATGTTTGGCGGCTGCGACGACGGTTTTTCTTTCACAGTTGGCTGTGCGGTGCCCGTTGATGAAACCGCTTCATCTGGGGAAGGATCTCGCTGGGTCGAAATCTATCCACGATCGTACACACCTCTTTCCCCAGGTCATGTGGATGCAGAACCCGCCGAAGCGTAGAGCTTTTCGCGGATAAGCGCGACATCCCGCCGAAGCTGTTCATCGGTTTTAATAAGGTCGGTAATTTTGCCGCACGCATGCATTGCGGTGGTGTGGTCACGCCCACCGAGGTGCGAGCCAATGGCCGGGTACGAACACTTTGCTTCTTCACGAAGCAAATACATGGCGATTTGGCGTGGGAAGGCGAGGCGTTGTTCGCGGCTTTTGCCAAGAATCTCCTCGAGCGACAGGTCGTAATATCCAATCACGATTTCAATGAGCCGACGCGGCGTGATGGTGCGCTTCGGCGCGTTGGGGACAAAGCTCTGGAGCAAGGTTTGGACGGAATCCAGGGTTACGGGTGTGTTCTTAAACTGGTGATATGCGACGATTTTATTGAGCGCTCCTTCGAGTTCGCGGACGTTCATTTGAACAGTGCCCGCGATATAGCGCAGGATCTCCGAACTCATTTCCATCCGTTTTTCTCGGGATTTTGCTTCGAGAATGGCCACACGCGTCTCAAAATCCGGGGCCGAAACATCGGTGATCATGCCCCATTCAAACCGCGTCAAAAGGCGCGATTCGAGTCCTTGGATATCTTTGGGTGAGCGGTCTGACGACAGCACGATTTGCCGGTTATTTTGGTGGATGGCGTTAAAGGTATGGAAAAATTCCTCCTGTGTACCTTCCTTACCGGTCAAAAACTGGATGTCATCCACAATCAGCACATCAACCGAACGATACGTATCCTTAAATTCTTTGCCGCGTCCGCTGCGAACCGCGGAAATATATTCATTCGTGAAGCGCTCACAGGTTACGTACATGATCTTGGCATCGGGTCGAGATTCCAAGACGTGATGGCCGATCGCTTGGAGGAGGTGCGTTTTTCCGAGACCGGATCCGCCGTAGATGTAGAGTGGGTTATATGCCGTTCCGGGCTTCGCTGCCACGGCCATGGCGGCGGCGTGTGCTAATTCGTTGGCCTTTCCAACAACGAAATTCGAGAAAATATACCGCGGATTCAAACCGACATCCGTTGGATTCGCGGTGGATTGTGCAGAAGCGGCTTCAAATATTGGTGTCGGCTCTTCAAGGACGTGGCTTGTCTCGATTTGGTCGGCAAACTGCTGGAGGGGCGTTGTGTTGCGCACTTCGACGCGGTACGTCACCTCGCGGACGTTGTTAGACGTCACGTTCCGCAGGGCGCGCACGATTGGCTCGTGATACTTTTTTTCAAGCCAGGCTTTGGTAAACGTGTTGGGGACCGAAATGATCACTCGTCCCCCGTCGAGTGAAGAAATAAAGGTATTCTTGAACCAGGTAGTGAAGTTGGCTTTGGACAGCGTCAGCTCGAGCTCTCCGAGCGTGGCCTGCCAGGTTTCATTGAGGTCCATAGATGAAGCAAAAGTTCGGTTAGTCGTGCGATAGGTGCGTAGATGTCAACAACGCAACGCCTCGCTGTCAAATATGTTGATAGAAAGTGGATAAGTCCGCAAGTTATTCCCAGGTCATCCACGACACTCTTGCCAAAAGTCCGATATTTTGTCATTCTCCCTCCAAGATTCACTAGAAATTCTTCATGTCCACCAAGCGAACGTACCAGCCAAAAAAGCGTCGTCGCGCCAAAGTCCACGGATTTCGCTCACGAATGAGCACATCCAAGGGCCGTCAGGTGCTCTCCCGCCGCCGGGCCAAGGGCCGCAAGCGCCCTGCTCTCCGCAAGGGGCAATAAGAAAATCCCCCGAAATCGGGGGATTTTTGTCATTCTATGCTTCCCAAGACCCGTCGTCTGACCAAGAAGAAGGATTTCATGAAGCTTGCCGTCCACGGCCGGTCGGTATTTGGGCCGTATGCCACGCTGCGTATCAATTCGGCTAAAATTGGCGAAAAAACCCGCGTTGCCTTCATTACATCGACCAAAGTGATGAAGCTTGCCGTGGACCGCAATCGCGCCAAGCGCCGCATGCGCGAAGTTCTCCGGGGGCTCATGGCCGACATTCCAGAAGGTTTTTCTCTCCTGTTTGTTCTAAAGCCGGAGTGTAAGGATGTCCCCTACGAGAAGTTGGTGGAAGAAGTGAAGCGTCTCCTTTCCAAAATTCCGGATGCCATGAAGAAGCCTCCAAAGCCATCGTCGCGTGGAAAAAAGTTTACGACAAAAATGTCGTCGCCGAAAAAATGAAACTCTCACACCTGCCACGGCGCGCAGGTCAGCTCCTGATCATCGCGTACCAACACACGTTGTCACCCGACCACGGTCCGTTGTCTCGTTTGGTTCGCTATCGCGTGTGTCTCTACACGCCGACATGTTCTGAGTTCGGCTATGAAGCCATCGGCAAGCATGGACTCGTCAAAGGATCGTGGCTCACATTTTGGAGAATCATGCGTTGCACGCCGTGGCATGTCGGAGGGCATGATCCGGTCCCGTAAAATTTTTTTATGAAATTTTTTCCAAAGCGTGTCGACAAACCGTGGGGCTATGAAGCATGGTGGGCGCACAATGAACACTACGTTGGGAAACTTATTCACGTTGATGCGGGAAAACGTTTGAGTTGGCAGTACCACAACGTCAAAGATGAGACGATGTACTGTCTTTCGGGCGACGCGATCCTGGTTGTGGAAGAAGAGGGAAAAATCGCTGAGCTCACGCTCAATCCTGGCGAATCGTTTCGCATTACACCAGGCACAAAGCATCGTCTGAAGGCCGGAGTGGGTGGCTGCGATGTCCTTGAAGCCTCAACGCCACAGGTCGAAGACGTCGTCCGTCTGGATGATGATTACGGACGTCAATCGTGAACACAAGATTTAAGTCGCTCTTCAATTTCGACAACCTGTAGGTCGGTTTCAATATGCTTTTTTCGTGACCATTGGCCCGATGTAATCCGGAGGGTACTCGGCGCCACATCGAGAATCTCCGCCAAGAACTGAATCAGTTCTTCGTTCGCCCGACCATCAAACGGCGGCGCCTGGATCCGAATTTTCCAGGCGCCGTTTTCGTATCCCACGACCGCATTTTGCTTGGCGTTTGGGATAATTTGGATCGTGATTTTCGACATAGCTTGTCATCCCCGCGAAGGCGGGGACCCATCCTCGATTTCTTATCTCCATTTTGTGAACACGCAAACTCCAAATTATTTCTTGCGAAGACTCTTCAAGATGTTCAAATCTTCGACGACTGCGTCATGCTCCGTCTCGAGATACAAATTGAACGACGGCAGAAATTTTTTGTAACCTACAATTGCCTTGAACCCGTCGAGACCGATGAAGCCTTTTCCCAAATGTTCGTGTCGATCTTTTTTTCCTCCGAGCTCGATCTTGGAATCGTTGCAGTGACTCATCTTTAATTTTTTGAGTCCGACAATCTTGTCGAATTTTTTGAATGTCGCGTCAACGGATTTTTCGTCGCGCAAATCGTACCCTGAAGCGAACGCGTGCGCCGTATCAAATGCGATCCCCAAATCCGGATGTCCGACGCCCTCAAGAATCTCGGCGAGCTCTTCAAACGTGTCACCGATAACCATGCCCGCACCAGCCGACATCTCAATCAAAAGTTCTGTCGTTCCTTTATAACCGTCAAGAACTTTCTTTACACCGCTGATGACGTACTTCATGGCTTCTTCTTGGCCCACGTCCTTGGCGCTTCCCGGGTGGAACATGACGTACTTCGCCCCAATGAGCGATCCACGTTCGAGCTCGTCCCGAATGATCGCGGTTGAAAACCCGCGGGTCTTCGCCATCCCCGACGCAAAGTTGATGTAGTACGGACTATGGATGACCCAGTCGGTTAGTTCATGTTTTTCGCAGGCAGCACGAAATAAATCCACGATTTCCGGCGTAATTTTGGGCGCTGGCCCACCCTGTGGAGAACGTGTGAACATCTGGAAGACTTCGCAACCAAGTTTGGCCGCGTTTTCAGGGGCGTTTTGAATCCCGCCGGCAATAGAGACATGAGCACCGAATTTCATATGAAGAGGAGGGTAACAGAGAGAAGGATTGACGGCGAGCGTCATGCCCCAGTAGAGTCCTCGCGGAGGTGGACTTTGGAACGTGAACTGACTCCGGAAGAAAAGGCCGACGTGGTTGCCCTCGAGTCTCGTGTTCGCTGGGGAATGTCGGCCGAGAGGGCTCCGCCGCAGGGCGATCCGAAGATCGAAGAGATCGAAGGTGGTGTCCTGCTCTACTCATGGCCTTCGCGTACGGCATCCGTCGGCGTGGAGAAGTGGTTCCATGCGAACGGGTTCCAGCCACTCGATACGCAAGGGATGGAAGAGCTCCAGGCGCATGGTTTCCCGAGGAAGCTCGACGAAGTGCTCGTCGGCCTCACCGGAGGTCATCGCATCCCCGCACTCTTCCACGACGACAAGAAGGACAACGAGATCGTCATCGCGCAGGTCGAGAAGACCTCCGGCTCAACGGACGATCTCCCGTATGATGGGTGGGATTGGATCCCTGGTACCATCTTCGCAGTGAAGAAGAAGTAGATCGTCTCGCGCATCCGCGCGGCAAAGAGCGATCGTCCTCCCGACGATGCAGAGCTCACGCCGTCGTCGGGTGCGCTCTTTGTTTTACACAAAACACGAACGCCGCACCCCGAGGGGGATGCGGCGCGAGTCCGAGGGGATCAAGGGAGTTCCCGCTGTTCCTTCATCCGTTGGTAGAGGTAGAGGTTCTTGATCGAGGCGGTGATTGCGGCGACGATGATTGCTGCGCCAATGACGCTGAGGAGCCGGTCGCTCCCACCTTCTCGCAAGAGGAGTGCACCAGATGCCGTCGACGGGCTGACGACACCGAAGAAGAGCGTGTACCAAGTCCAGCGGCGCGCATTTTTCGTCTCAAGCTCGGGCGTAAGCTCGCCACGAAAACGGCGGAGCTTGTCGTTGAACGTCATTGCGAGGTGGACGTTGCTGTAGTACCACGTGGTCCCGAGAAGCGCGCCGGAAGCACTCAACCAAATTCCGGGACCGTTGAGTGTCGAAGCCTGATACTTCCACATCAGGATGAGCGCCGTGCTCAGCACCACCGTCAGGCCCGCGCGCAGACGACGACGTGCGACGACCTGCCACAGATCTTCATCGGAAAGTTCGTGCATGTGAATGGCCTCCAAACCAAAAGCACTCTAGCTTTCGCCAGAGTGCTTTGTCAAAACGTTGAGCTATTTAATCCCTTTTGCCTTCAAAACCTCGACGATCTTCCGGTTCTTCAGCTGTGCTTTGATGTAATCCGCATACTCTGGTGAAGCGACCGTCTGGCGCGTTTCCGTGTCGCCGGGCTTCAGTGAATCGATGATGCGATCCTGTTCCGCCTCGACTTCCTGGTCGGTCACTTCGACGTTCTCGCGCTTGGCGATTTCACGCAGCACAACCGCTGTCTTGATGCGTTCCAAGGCGCGCGGCACAAAGTCGAGGCGCAATTCGTCGGCAGTCTTCTTGAGCGACGAGAGATAGTCCTTCATGTTGCCGCCTTGGTTTTCGATCGATTGTTCGAGCTCGGCCATCATGCGACGAACTTCTTCGGATACCAGGAGATCGGGGATGTCGGTGAATTTCGATCCCTTGACGATCTTTTCGAGAAGTTCGATTTCTGCGGCTTCATCTGCTTTTTGGTCGGATTCTTTTTGGAGGTTTTCCTTCAAGAGCGCATTCAATTTTTCGAGCGACTCGAGGCCAACGCCTTTGGCAAATTCATCATCCAGCTTCGGCAATTCGAGCGTGTAAACATCTTTCACGACGACATCGAAGGTTGTCGGTTTGCCGGCGAGGAGCTTGTTGTAGTGATCTTCAGGGAAGTTCAGCTCAAACCTCTTGGTGTCACCTTTTTTGAGGCCAATGAGCTGATCGGCAAAGCCCGGAATGTAGCTCGGCTCATTCATGTAGACGCGGTAGTCATTCGTCACGCCACCTTCAACGATCACGCCGTCTTGTTTGATGGTGAGGTCGATAATCGCGAGGCTGTCTTTGGTTGCAGGAGCATCCGTCACGACTTCGGTGCGGCGCATGACGCGCAAGTCTTCGATTGCCTTGTCAAAGATTTCTTTTGAAACTTCTTTGCGCTTCGATTCAACTTGCGGCGTGGAATAGTCTCCAAGTTCCGTCACGCCCGGCATCACGTTGGCAATGACCTTGAACACGATGTCCTGCCCCGGCACGAGTTTCTCGACCGCGATTTCCGGCGAACCGATCGTCTCGATCTTTTTATCCAAAATTGTGCGTACGTAATTGGCGCGCACGAGGCGCTCAATGGCGGCTTCATAGATGGCCATTTCGCCATAGGCGCGTTTCACGTCATCGTATCCGGCTTTGCCTGGGCGGAAGCCTTTGATCGGACGGGCCGTCGAAATGTCATTCACGGCTTGGTCGAGATACGGCTTGGCTTCGTCGGCACTGACGTTGAATGTGAGCTCAACGCGGCCGTTCGGGAGGTTCTGGATCGTGGGGTCTTGCA
>Ga0207641_10002328_pt1 | contig 17627 bp, 11 predicted proteins | sample KBSSwiS62_FD_184306 | JGI IMG/M metagenome (GOLD analysis project Ga0207641, IMG submission 184306) | Switchgrass rhizosphere microbial communities from Kellogg Biological Station, Michigan, USA - KBS Switchgrass S6-2 (SPAdes) (version 2) | ecosystem: Host-associated > Plants > Roots >... | reverse complement strand
CGCGTTTGACTGGCCACTCGGCGCCGCCATTTCTATACTTATCCTTCTCTTCACGCTGGCCATCCTCGCCCTCACACAACGACTCGAAAAGCGGTGGTCTTTCGAATGAACTCTTCATCGAACTCCGCCGCTCATCGTTCTCCGCTGCTCGCGGCGTTCGCCGCATTCGTCTTCGCCTTCGTCTACCTGCCCATCGTTGTTCTCGTCGTCTACTCGTTCAATCGTGATGGCGTCGGCGGCTTTCCGCCGCGCCACATCACTCTCGATTGGTACCGCCAGCTCTTCGCCGACTCCGCCATCCGGGATTCCGTGCTGAACAGCCTGCTCGTCGCTGCCGGCGCGGTCGCACTCTCCTTAACGCTGGGTCTCCTCGCCGCACTTGCCCTCGACCGCGCAACCTTCCCAGGCAAAGCCCTCTTTCGCCGGCTTGTCCTTCTCCCGCTTGTTCTACCCGGCATCATCACCGGCCTTTCTATGCTGATGTTCGCCGTCTTCGCCGGTTTTCACCGTAGCCTCACGCTGGTCTTTCTTGGTCACGGCACCGCGCTTATCTCCGTGGCTACCACCGAAATTTTTGCCGGCGTGCAAAAAATGGATCGCCGCCAGGAAGAGGCTTCCCTCGACCTCGGCGCCACTCCCTGGCGCACCTTTTGGCTCGTCACTCTGCCCAATCTCCGTCTCTCGCTCATCGCCGCCGGTTTGTTGATCTTCACTCTTTCGATGGATGAAATCGCCGTCACCTTTTTTCTAATCGGAAGTGACAACACGCTCCCGCTCGAAATTTGGGGCCGTCTACGCCGCGGCATTACTCCCGAAATTAATGCCATCTCGACCCTCATTCTCGCTGCCTCGGTGGTTCTCATTGTCGTCTGGTACCATCTCCGCACCCGCTCCGAGCACCAGTAGCACAGACTCTAGTCGCGTTAGCCGCATCGCGACTCGATCTGCTCCGGCGCGATGCCAACTTTCTTGAGGCCCAACAGAATGCGATCATTCCGCCGCACCGCATCTTCACTTTCTCTAGTTGTGCTCTTGGCCTTTTCCACCGCACTAGCTCGTCGCGCTTTCCCGCAAACAAATTCTCAATCATCCGACACCATCCTCATCATTAACGCCCAGCTCGCCGACGGCACCGGCGCTCCGCTCCGCGAGGGCGCTCTCCGCATCCGCGGCAATCGCATTGTTTCTGCCGGCAAACTCTCGCCCACTTCCGGCGAACGCGTTCTCGACGCCCACGGTCTGGTTCTCGCTCCCGGTTTCATTGACATCCACAATCATTCGCTCGAAGGCCTCGATTCCGATCCTCTAGCCGAAACGCAAATCGCTCAAGGCATTACCACAGCCGTGCAAGGCCCTGACGGCGAATCGCCCTGGCCTATTGCCAATTGGATCGCCGCACGGCGCAAAAACCCCGCAGCACTCAACGTCGCCGTCTTCGCTGGTCACGCGACCATCCGCGAACAAGTCATGGGCAAGGACTTTAAGCGCGTCGCCACCCAGCCCGAAATTGAAAAAATGGCGCAGCTCACTTGGCAGGCTATGAACGAGGGCGCCATTGGCCTTTCCAGCGGACTTGAATACGAAGTCGGCAGTTACAGCAACACTGCCGAACTCGTCGCCACGGCCCGCGCCGCCGCCGAACACGGCGGCTTCTATAGCACACACATCCGTGACGAAGCGGATAAAGCGTTCGAAGCCCTGCTTGAAGAAATTGAGATCGCCGATCAGGCCCACATCCCCATCGACCATTCCCACATCAAGCTCGGCACGGTCGGCGTTTGGGGCAAGGCCTACGAGTACATTCGCGTCATCAGTGAGGCGCGTGAGCGCGGCCTCGATTTTCTGGCAGACTGCTATCCCTACGAAGCCTGGCACTCCAACATCAAAGTCATCGTTCCCGACAAGCAATATGAAAATTCTAAGAGTGTTGAAAAAGCGCTGGCCGATATGGGCGGCGCGGATCACCTCACCATCACTGCTTTCAAGCCCAATCCCTCTTACGAACACCACTCCCTCGCCGAGCTCGCCAAGTCCAACAAACTTTCTCCCGTCGAAATGTATATCCGAATCATTCGCGAAGGTGACGCCGCCAACACTGAAGCCGGCGTCATCGGACATTCGATGATCGAAAGCGATATCAAGGCCTTTTACCAACAGCCGTGGGTCATGGTCGCGAGTGATGGCGGTATTGGTGTTGAACATCCGCGCGGCGCCGGCACTTTTCCTCGCGTCCTTGGCCGCTTCGTTCGCGAAAAACACTGGTTGTCGCTTCCCGACGCTATCCGTAAAATGACCTCTCTCCCCGCGCAGCGTCTCAACTGGCCCGATCGCGGAGTCCTCAAGGAAGGAGCCATCGCCGATCTCGTCATGTTCGATCCGGCCACCGTACTCGACCGCTCCACCTTCGTAAACCCGCAGCAGCTAGCCGTCGGCATCGAAAAAGTCTTCGTCAACGGACAACTCGTCTGGAACTCCGGAAAACCCACCGGCGCGCGGCCCGGCGTCGTCATTACTCGCTAAGCAACCAAAGCCAACAGCCGTTTCGTCAGGCTTCCCCTGTAGGAACGCTAGACTCCTGTCCCTCCACTGTTAAACCTTCGTCAACTTTTCGTCTGCAGCCTTTCTTTGGCCCCGGATGATGCTATTGGTTCGAGCGTCTACCGCCAGCCCGGAGTCATGCACCGCCTCGAAGGAGAAATCGCCCATGAACAGCAAGTTTCGGCTCTCGCCTCTCATCGTATCTCTGGTTCTTTGCTGCTTTGCCGTGCTCTTGGCAAGTGCAGTAAGCGCCCAAATTTCCCAGGAATATCGCCGCGTAAACCTGGTCTCGGACATCCCTGGCGTCGCACTTCGCTCCGACCCCAACCTGGTCAATTGCTGGGGCATCGCTTTCTCACCAACCAGCCCGGTATGGATTGCCAACAACGGCACCGGAACTTCTACTCTTTACCTTGGCGACGGCACTCCCGCTCCCACTCCCGTTGCGCCGCTCATCGTTAAAATCCCCAGCCCCAACGCAGGCGAAACCGCCGCTCCCACGGGCTTGGTCCTCAACACCGCCACAACCGGTTTCTTCGTTTCCTCTGGTGCCAAGTCCGGTCCTTCTATATTCATTTTCTCCACGGAAGACGGCACCATCGCTGGCTGGAGTCCTGCCGTTGATCTTCACAACGCTGTCATTGCTGTGCCCAACTCCGGTTCCGCCGTTTACAAGGGCCTCGCCACAGGCACCAGCGGCGGCAAGCCGTTCATCTACGCCACCAACTTTCACGACGGCGTCGTCGAAATGTACGACTCTTCATTCCATCTGGCAAAATCGTTCACGGATCCGACAGTGCCTGCGGGTTTTGCCCCGTTCGGAATCGAAAATATCGATGGAGACCTTTACGTCACGTTTGCCCTGCAGGATGCGGATAAACACGACGACGTCCGTGGCGCTGGCAATGGCTTCATTGATCTATTCACCACCGACGGCACCTGGAAGTCACGCTTTGCATCCAACGGTGTTTTGGATTCTCCCTGGGGTCTGGCCCTCGCTCCGCCCAGCTTTGGCAAATTCGCTCATCGCCTGCTCGTGGGAAATTTCGGCGACGGCCGTATCAACGCGTTCGATTTTCCCAGCGGCATCTCCGAAGGCCCGTTGCAAGACACACTCGGCCAGCCGATGACCATCAACGGGTTATGGGGATTGAAGTTCGCAAACGGCGGGCCCTCAGGCAGAAAGAATCATCTGCTCTTTACCGCCGGCATCGGGGACGAGAGCCACGGCCTTTTCGGCTTGATTCGTCCGGCCGATGCCGAAGACAAGCACGACGACACCGAATAGCCCATTGCTTCCCACGCTGCTCTGTCCCAAAGCTGCGCCTTCGCCACTTCCTCCCGGCAAGGCGCAGCTCCTCTTTCCGTTGTCTTGTCGCAAGTAACTACCGTCGCCGTCGCGGTGTTTCCGCATTCAGCGCACCGGTTGCAACGGGATCGGAATCCTTTTTGTGAAGCGCTCTTCCCAGCGGATTCGCCCGGTCATCTGCATTACCACGAACAGCGTCAGGATCGCGCCAATCGTGATTGCCAGCCCGGTGTAACCCTCAAAAAAGAACGCATACGAAAACAGCACCAGATAGATCAATTGCGATAGTCCCGCATCCACCACGGCGAATCGCGCATTGACCACCAGCCTCAAGTAGCTCACTACCAATAAGATGGACACCGCCGAGGACACCAGAAACGCCGCGTGAATCGAAATGTGGTCGCACAAGTACGCCAGCAACAGATGAAACGCAAAAAAAGCGCACGCCAGAAAGAAGTAATTCATCGGATGTACTTCAATCCCCCGCAGCGTGGACAAGATAAAGACCAAAAAAAAGAAAAAGAACAGCGACACCGGCGCGAAATACGAAATCCGCCCCGCCAGTGGCCCTGGTTGCAGTTTCTGCGGCATCTTCAATGCAATGTTGAACCCTGAAACCAGGTTCTGATAATCCCACTTCAGCTCCCAGCCTTTGCCCCTGCTGCTCTTTTCTGTAGGTGACAGAGAATTCTCTGGAAAATCGAACCCCGAAAAATCTGTAGTCAGCAGCAAGTGAAAATCCTTGGCCCGACCCACCTGGTTGTCTTGCGAAAACCGGTAGCTCCAATTGTCGAGTCCTTGAGAACGATACGCCGCCTCCACCACTCCCGTCGCGCCCGCCGCCACGTTTCCGTGCGCCACCACCGAAGAGCCCGCAAACTCCAGCGGCAGCTTCTGCCCATCCAGCGAAATTTCCACGTTGTCGTACACCGCCTGTTGCGCCGGCAGCGGCAAAGTAACCGTAAAGTTCTGCTCCCGCTCCGTCGCATTGCGCATCTTGTACTCACCGTTAAATCCCACGCGATATGCGCTGAACCACAACAATCCCTTTTGCCGGTAATCAATGTGGAAATCCGCGCGAATCCGGCTCCCATCCAGCGCCACCGGTATCGTCACCTGCACGGTTTCATTTTTCTTGACCTTCTTTCCGTCCTCTTCCATCTCAACCAATTTCTGCTCCGGCCGCACATAACTTACAGTCGGTGGGCGCTGTTCCTGCGCCGATCCCCAAGCCGATGCCACCCGCCCGGATAGCAACGTGCCCGCACTATCCGTGCGCAAGAAGAGCGAAGTGCCCAAAATCATCCAGGCCACACACGTGCACACAAAGATGGCGATAATCGCCAAAATACGTTTCACCATTGGATTTTTTCCTCGGTAGATTTCTCCGCCGCAGCCTTACCTTCTCATATTCACTACGTGTTGTCAAGTACTTTGTATTACAAAGAAGAAAGCCTTTTTCGCGCTTGCTGCTGCGCCCCGCTCGGCGTAATCTGTCTCGCGCTACTTCCTGGAGGCTTCCATGAACCGCGCTGTCTGCTCGTTTTTCGCTCTGGCTTTCGTGCCAGCTCTTTTGTTAGCTCAGGCGCAATCCACCGCGTCCTCGACCAGCCCGGTCGCCGACGCCCTCCGCCAATCGCTCGCTCGCAATTCCAAAAATATGATCGCCGCGGTCGAAGCCATGCCTCATGAAAAGTTCTCCTTCAAGCCCACCGCTCCGCAGAACTCCTACGGACACCTCGTCGTCCACATTGCCGAGTCCAATTTTCGATTTTGTTCCGCGGTCTCAGGCTTGGCCGCTCCAGAACAACCGAAGCTCACCGAAACCGATGCGAAGGAAACGCTCGTCGCAGCCGTCCGTTCTTCCTTCGACTTCTGCTCTTCTGCACTCGCAAAACTCGACGACTCGCACCTCGCTGATTCCATCGAGCTATTCCCCGGCCGCACTTTCACCCGCGCCGCCGCTATCCTGATCCTTGCCGGCTCGTGGTCCGATCACTACTCCGAACAGGCTATGTACTTGCGCCTTAACAACATTCTTCCCCCATCGGCCCAGCCACAAAAGTAGCTGGGCCCGGGCGGGAAGCCACTAACGCATCGCGCACTCCACCGTTCCTTCCGGCTCCGTCAGCTTTCGTACCATGCATTGGACTTTTTCTTTTCCTTCGACGTTCGGCTGCGCAATGTAGCCGCGCAGTTCGTCGACCGCTTCATGGATCGAACCGCGCCGCAAGTACACCGTGGCCAGCAGCAATCGCGCAACCGCGTATTGTTCTTTACTCTTCACCAGCAGATCCTCAGTTTCCGGCGTGCTCTTCCCTTGACCTACCAGGTTTCTCGCCAAAAAATACCGCGCCTCTGCGTTCACCGGATCAATCTCCAAGGCCCTCCGCGCGGCCGCTTCTCCCTCTTCATGTTTCTGCTGTAAGAAATAGATCTTGGCAAGTCCGAGCCATGGCCGCGGCAACCTGGCATCGAGTTCCGCCGCACTCTGAAATTCTGGAACCGCCTTGTCGTAATCTCCCATCCGGGCATACGTCTGTCCCAGATTGTGGTGCGCCGCTGCCCACGGCGGATAGATCTTGATCGCCTTGGAAATATGCTTTATTGAGTCTTCGAGTTTGCCTTCGTCAAAGTCCTTGAAAAACTTCTGCATCTCGCGTAACGCCGGCTCGGGAATCTTTAGAGATTCGGCGGAAACGATTCCTCCGTGTGTATTCGCGCGGGAGTGGCTCGTCGAACCGGACATCAGGTACCACTGCAGTTGCCCGCTGTCGTTCGTGATGGAATATGCCCGGCCGTTGGGATTTGCACCCTCCGCGGTACGCCATTGTGCCTGTCCGAGCCCGCAAGTCATCAGCATCAGGAGCCCAACTACGATCATTCGTTTCATCGCGACCTCCGAGGGCAGCCGACCGTGCAACGTTGTCTCCGGGCGCGGTTCAAGCTTGAAATCACTTCGCAGGAAACCGCAGCTAGGCACACCACCACCCCTGATCCGTTCCCCCTTACCTCCAGGGACCTGAATCTTCCCGGCTCTAGCTCTTGACCACTCCTGCCTGATCCTGGACTTTGCTTGACGTAAATCTCTTCGTCGTTCGGTTCGCGCCGGAGTTCGTTCCCGAGAACTGTCGGAACGCTCCGTCGCAATGCCGAATGACCGGCTTCATCCGAGTAGACGACCTCTCCCAGTTTTTTGTTTGGTCCGGTTCCCTCAATTCCAGCTCAATTCCTGCTTAACGCTCCCGCTGACCAACCTGCCCAAACGCAAAATCCCAGCTCAGTCCGGCATGGCGCGGGCGTCCGCCGCTTGCGCTTTGCAAGCAGCACTACAAGGCGCGCATCAACTACCAACTGTGCCGATTGGGCCAAAAATGGCAAAAGCCCCTACCGTAATTCGGCAGAGGCTTTCGTGAACCGGGGACTGCCCGCAGCTGTGTGTTTTAGTGGTAAGGTCGTCGCTTTCGTCCGACTATTTATGATGATTGGCGAACTCAGCTGCTTCTTTCAGTTCGCGGCTGGCCTGATCGAGAAGCTGTTTGGCCTTCTCCGCGTGGCCTCCCAGCTGATCCTTGTTGGAGCGCTGGGCTTCGTCAATCTTTTCAAATGCCTGCAGGATGTGGTGTTGAGCCTCGGCAAGATTGGGATGCTTGCTGGGGTCAATGTTGCTTTCAGGGCGTTGAGCGAAGGTCACCCCAATAAACACCAGACACAAAATCAGTGCGGCGGCCAGATAAACACCGTTGTGTTTCATGTGTGAGTCTCCTTGTATCTCGTGAAACGAAAAAGCAATCCAGGTCCGCCTGAAGAAATCTCAGGCACGGAATTGTGCCAAACAAAATAGATAAGTAGCCAGGAATTAGCAAGCCGGTGGCAAGGGCATTTGCAAAAAGACAAACAGTGCAGGAGGCGCCGCAGACAGTACCTGACAGCGCATCCCGCACCACAGGAACGCGGGGTCAAGAATTGGCCAGGGCGTTACAGAGTTCTGCCCTACTACCTGGGCTGGCCGTGTTCGCCGACAATTCGCTGGGCAGACCGCTTGGGTTGCCCAGCCGGAGCTCAGTGGGATGCTCGATTGCGTAGTGGTCAATCTACTCTTGACGCTTGCCCGCAGGCGTTCCGTTGGACCAATCCGTCACCACGACTAAGAACACAGGAATCGGTGGCAGCCCTTTCATTGGGATAGTTCCGTTCGGCTCGCGCGTTTGTTCCGCGCTTTTTTCAGACCCCGCCTCGCGGCGACGCCCTTGCCTTCACTAACCCTTCACCGCCACCAGGTTGGCTGGGGGACTTTCACCCCCAAGCCTGTCGAACATGCTCGGCGTACAACAAAAAGGCCCCGATTTTCATCGGAGCCTTGGTGATCTTCGGAAGATAGCTGAGACAACCAATACAATTTGCCAGAATCCGTTCGCCGCGCTTTTAGCCGGAGCCAAAAGCGGGTAGCGAGTAACTCTCTCCAACCGTAGTTGAAGAGCTTCGAACGATTGCGGCGTTGAAGCCCGTGAGAGCTTCTGCCGCGTTGGCCAGCATTACCCGCACACCATAGCGGGTTGAGCTGGCTCTATCTTTAGAAAGGAGGTGATCCAGCCGCAGGTTCTCCTACGGCTACCTTGTTACGACTTCACCCCAATCATGAGTCATACCTTGGGCGCCTGCCTCCTTGCGGTCAGCGCGGCGACTTCTAGTACAACTCACTTTCGTGATGTGACGGGCGGTGTGTACAAGGCCCGGGAACGTATTCACGGCGTCGATCTGATACGCCATTACTAGCGATTCCGGCTTCATGCAGTCGAGTTGCAGACTGCAATCCGAACTGAGCAGAGTTTTTTCCGATTAGCTCCCCCTCGCGGGTTGGCAACGGTTTGTACCCTGCATTGTAACACGTGTGTAGCCCTGGACATAAAGGCCATGCGGACTTGACGTCATCCCCACCTTCCTCTCCGTTATCCGGAGCAGTCCACACAGAGTCCTCTCTTGCGAGTAGTAACTGTGTGCAGGGGTTGCGCTCGTTGCGGGACTTAACCCAACACCTCACGGCACGAGCTGACGACAGCCATGCAGCGCCTATACTAGTGTCCCTTGCGGGAAGGCCGTATTTCTACAGCTGGTCACTAGCATTTCGAGCCCAGGTAAGGTTCCTCGCGTAGCGTCGAATTGAACCACATGTTCCACCGCTTGTGCGGGCCCCCGTCAATTCCTTTGAGTTTCAGTCTTGCGACCGTACTCCCCAGGTGCAGGACTTAACGCGTTAGCTCCGGGACGACACCCGAACGGGTGGCACCCCAAGTCCTGATCGTTTAGGGCTAGGACTACCAGGGTATCTAATCCTGTTTGCTCCCCTAGCTTTCGTTCCTCAGCGTCAGTAGTGGTCCAGCGCGCCGCTTTCGCCACGGGTGTTCCTGCAGATATCTACGCATTTCACCGCTACACCTGCAATTCCACGCGCCTCTCCCACACTCAAGCACAGCAGTTTTGGAAGCAGCCTCTGGGTTAAGCCCAGAGATTTCACTCCCAACTTGCCGCACCGCCTACGAACCCTTTACACCCAGTAATTCCGAACAACGCTGGCCCCCTACGTCTTACCGCGGCTGCTGGCACGTAGTTAGCCGGGGCTTCTTATATCCGTACCGTCAATCCCTTGCGGGGTTTCGTCCGGATCGAAAGGGGTTTACACACCGAAATGCTTCATCCCCCACGCGGCGTCGCTGCATCAGGCTTTCGCCCATTGTGCAAGATTCCCCACTGCTGCCTCCCGTAGGAGTCTGGACCGTGTCTCAGTTCCAGTGTGGCTGATCATCCTCTCAGACCAGCTACCGATCAAAGCCTTGGTGAGCCATTACCTCACCAACTAGCTAATCGGGCGCGGGCCCCTCCTTCGGCGCCTTGCGGCTTTCATCCTTGCGGATCTTATGCGGAATTAGCTCCGCTTTCGCGGAGTTATTCCCCACCAAAGGGCAGGTTACCCACGTGTTACGCACCCGTGCGCCGTGCGCCAGTTGTATTGCTACAACCGCGCACTCGACTTGCATGTGTTAAGCACGCCGCCAGCGTTCGTTCTGAGCCAGGATCAAACTCTCGTTTGAAGCCTGTCGCTTAGGCGAAAAAAAATGCCCTCCGACCGAAGTCGAAGAGCCAGCCTACCTAAGCAAATTGTTGAGTCGCTCGATTGTTACTCAGTCATTCGGGCTCGAATAGGCCGAATGACTCGAACGGATTCTGGCAAATCATATTCAGTTGTCTATGAACAATAGCCTCCCCTGTCCAGCAGAGTGGCATTCCGAAGAACCTGATGAGTATAGGGAACACCTATCGGAATGTCAACACATAGAAGCGACTTTCTTCGATTTTTCCACAATGCTGTAACTTGCTGAAAAATGACGCGGATACCAACTTCCATGCAAGACATTTGCTCGTCCGGCACTGCTGGGCGACATGGCAAGCTCGCGAGATTTGCGCTTTAGCCTAATTCTCGACAGATTGCCCGTCGCGTACCGTACACCTCCCACCCGCGCGGTGCGCGGCCCCACGCGTAGCCTGCGTCTCCTGAACCGATCGCGTCGGGTCTCTTTCACGATTGTTAATCGGTAATAAGAAGGCCGCCGAGTCCTCAGCCAAGGAAGGAAACCTGAAGCCCGCACCCGGCATCCATAACAAGCAGGGATGAACGCGAAAAAATTCGCCCGCCAAAATTCTGTCCGACTCTTCCATTCTCAAATACAATTACTCATAAGTATATCTTCAGTATTTCATACTTCTTGGTAATTACTGTTTTCTGAAGAAATCTGTGATTTAGCAAAGAATCGCAACCACCCATCCGCACCTCAGAGTTTCGTAATGCCCGCTTAATCAGACATTTACAAATATGCGACTGACTGGCAGCGTTCTTGCATCCCTACTTCCCGCCAAAGTTGTTCTTCGAGTGGATACTGCAGAGCCCTACCGGGAAAGTCGTAACGCCAGAGGACGCAGCGACGGGCTCGCGGTAATAAAAACATAGGCCGTGACGGAGGAGCAGCGTGAAAAGGGGTTTTCACGGCAGTGCGGTGGTGTGCGCGCTCGCGATGTTTGATCGAGCGGGAAACGGATCGGGGATTTACTGGAGCGACCGCGAGTGGGATCACAAACTCAAGGAGAACAAAAATCAATGAGAAGCAAGCAGTTTCTCAAATCATTGTTTTTGCTGGCGCTGGTTTTTCTTTTCGCTAGCAATGCAGCAACAGCGCAAAGCATCGTGACCGGCGCCATCAGCGGCACTGTTACCGACGCCAGCGGCGCCATTGTGACCGGTGCCAAAGTCACGCTCACCAATGAAGCGACACAGGAAACGCAATCGGTTTCGACCAACGAATCCGGCGTTTACCAATTCCCCTTGCTGAAGCCGGGACGCTATTCGGTTTCGGTGGAAAAAGAAGGATTCCGCCGCATCAACCAGAAATCGGAAGTCCGGCTGGGCCAGACCGCCACCATCAACGTGCGCCTGGAAGTCGGTGAGACTTCGCAGACCGTCGAAATCACGGAAAGCTTACCGTTGCTGCAAACCGAAGACGGCAACATCACGTCCAACGTGGACCTGCGCACACTGCAGAATATTCCCAACCCTGGTGGCGACCTCAGCTACATCGCGCAAATCTCTCCCGGCGTGACCATGAACACTTCCAACGGCGGCGGCTACGGCAATTTCACCGCTTTTGGTCTTCCCGCCACGGCGAACCTTTTCACCATCAACGGCAACGACTATAACGACCCCTTCCTCAATCTGAACAACTCAGGCGCCAGCAACTTACTGCTCGGCTCCAACGAAGTTCAAGAAGTCGCCGTGGTCAGCAACGGCTACACTGGGCAGTACGGTCGCCAGGCCGGCGCGCAAGTCGACTACACCACCAAGTCCGGCGGCAATTCCTTCCACGGCGACGCCGTTTATTACTGGAACGGCAGCGCTCTCAACGCCAACGATTTCTTCCTGAATCAGGCTGGAGAAGCGCGCCCTTTTGAAAACAACAACCAGTGGGCGGCTTCTCTCGGCGGTCCAATCAAAAAAGACAAAGCCTTCTTCTTCCTCAACACGGAAGGGCTTCGTTACACATTCGGCTCCAGCAACGAAGTATTCGTGCCGACCGCTGAACTGCAAAACTATATTCTCGGAACCAGCTTGCCGGCCAACAATGCCGCGGCCATTCCCTTCTATCAGCAGATGTTTGCCCTGTACAACAACGCGCCCGGCGCGGCGAACGCGCAACCCGTTGCCGGCGACTCGTGCGGCAGCCTGGGCAATGTCTTTTCTGGCTCATGTCTCGCGTCCTACCGCGTCTCGGTTCCCAACGGCAACCGCGAATGGCTCATCAGTGGCCGCGTGGATTACAACCTCTCGCAAAACGACAAAATCTTCGGTCGCGTAAAATTCGATCGCGGCAATCAGCCGACTTACACCGACCCAATCAATCCGGTCTTCAACATTCAGAGCAACCAACCGCAAAACGAAGGCCAGTTGAACTACACTCACGTTTTCAACCCGCGCGTCGTCAACAATTTCATCGGGTCTGTTCTTTACTATTCGGCTCTGTTCCAGAGCCCCGATCTCGGCAGCGCGCTCTCGGCGTTCCCTTACATCCTCAACATTTCCGACGCCAACCTGACTCCGCTGGGTTCAGGCTCAGGATCATTTCCCTTCTTTGCGATTTTTCCCCAGGGCCGCAACGTCACTCAGTGGCAGTTAGTGGATGACCTCTCCATCGAACGCGGCAAACACACGCTCAAAATGGGTGGAAACTTCCGTCGCGACGACGTGAGCGACCACACCGCCAGCGAAGGCAGCTATCCGACCATCAGCTCCGACATGACGCAATTCGCCGACGGCGTCGCCGGCAGCATCGCGCAGAATTTCGCTCTGCGCACCACGCAGCCTCTGGCTTTTTACAGCGTGGGCCTGTATTTCCAGGATGAGTTCCGCGTGAACTCGCGCCTGAAACTAACGCTCGCCCTCCGCGCCGACCGCAATTCCGGCGGCACCTGCTCTTCGGACTGCGTGGCCCGCGCCAGCGCGCCATTCGCGGACCTCAGCCACGACGCAACCATCCCCTACAACCAGATGATGACCACCGGAACCAACCAGATCCTTCCGGCCGTCGAACGCGTTGTCTTCGAACCGCGCGCCGGCTTTGCCTGGAGCCCGCGTGGCGACAAGACCGTCCTCCGCGGCGGCGTCGGCCTTTTCACAGACCTTTATCCCGGCACGATTCTGAACCAGTTCACCACGAACTTTCCTCAGGTGACTCGTTTCTCGCTCTCTCAACTGGGCAGCATCGATGCCATGTCCAATCCGGCCAGCGCGGCGGCCATCATTGCGCAGTGCAACGCCGCCTTCCAGAGCACTTTCAATGGCGGCGGCACGGTTACCGACTTCCTGAACACAGCTCCCACGGGATGCGCCACGCCCGACCTGAACGATGTCGTTGGCCGGCTGCAAAACCCCAAGTACTTGGAATGGAACCTGCAAGTCCAACACACTGTAGGACAACGCACAGTAGTGTCGGTCAACTATGTCGGCAACCACGGCTACGACGAACTGTTGGAAAATCCATTCCAAAACGCCTTCGGATTCGGCAACTTGCCCGCTTCCCCCTTGGACACGCGCGTGCAAAACGTCCTGACCCTGACCAACAACGGCGTTTCGAACTACAACGGCCTGACCGCCTCTGTGCAGGAGCAACTCACGCACGGCTTCTCCGGTTCGTTCAGTTACACCTTCAGCCACACGTTGGATGCTGTCTCGAACGGCGGCATCCTGCCCTACAGCTTGACCAATAGCCTCTTGAACCAGCTCAGCCCGTTCAGCGCCACGGCTCTGAACTACAGCAATTCCGACTATGACGTTCGCCACAGCTTGAACGCCCACTATGTCTGGGAGCTTCCCGTAAGGTTCCAGAATCGCGCGCTCAACGCCTTGGTTGGCGGATGGACCGTTTCGGGCACCTTCTTCTATCGTTCCGGGCTACCCTTCAGCGTCACCGACGGTGCCAGCACCGGCGACATCGCCAACGGCGGATTGAACCTCTTCAATGCCACCGTTCTCGGTCAGCCAATCGCGACTGTGCCGCTCAATTGCGGTGCAACTGCCGTGGATTCGGCTTGCCTCACGGCGTCGCAGTTCGCCCCCTCGCCCACTACCTTCGGCACCATCCCGCGCAACTCGTTCCGCGGACCGGGCTACTTCAACACCGATCTTGGTTTGAAGAAGACCTTCCGCTTGACCGAGCGCTTCGGCTTCACGTTGGGCGCCAATGCGTACAACATTCTCAACCATCCGAACTTCGCCAATCCGGTCTCCGACCTAAGTAGCAGCGCGTTCGGCACCATCATCAACGCGGTGCAGCCTCCGACTTCGCCTTACGGCGCATTCGCGGCAGCCGCCACTGATGCCCGCATCGTTCAGGTGATGGGCAAGATCACTTTCTAACTTCGACCACCCTCGATTTTGTTCGGGAAGGGCGGCTGCGACCGCCCTTTTTTTTGGAGAGCAGCAGCTCTGCTGCCGCTTTTCTGTCTCTAGCCCAATCCCTGTCGCTGCACAGCGCTGCTGTTAAGACCCAAAAGGCTATTTTCATGCGATGATTCACAACCAACGAGGCCGCATTGAAACGTGGAAACTACACAGAGGAATTGAAGCGCCGCTTTGCCGCTTCTCTGCAGTCCGCTCCATGGTTTCGTCCAGGCATGAAACTCGGTACAGCCGTCTCCGGCGGTGCCGACTCCGTAGCGTTGCTAACGCTGCTTGCGGAAGCTTGCTCCCAATTGGGCTTCGTGCTCAGCGCGGTCCATTTCAATCACCGGCTGCGCGGCAAGGCTTCCGACGCCGACGAAAAGTTCGTAGTCGCACTCGCGGAAAAGTTTGGCGTCACCCTGCACATCGGCCGGGCAGACGTCGCTGGCAAAGCGCGCAGCGAGAGGTCAAATCTGGAGGACGCCGCTCGTCGCGCCCGTTACGCATTTTTTGAAAAGCTCGCCGGTCAAGGCCTGCTCGACGCCGTCGCCACCGCGCACACCATGGACGACCAAGCCGAGACCGTTCTAGCACATATCCTGCGCGGCACCGGGATTGCCGGACTGGCAGGCATTCACCCAAGCGCCGCCTCGGTGCACAGACCGCTCCTCGATTTTCGCCGCGCGGACTTGCGCAAGTACTTGCGCACGAAAAAACAGCCCTGGCGCGAAGATGCCACCAATCGCGACACCAACCGCTCGCGCGCCCGCATGCGCAAAAAGCTCCTGCCTCTCCTCGTGAAAGAATTCAATCCCGCTGCCATCGAGCACCTGGCTGGCCTCGCCACAAGGGCCAGAGAGCAAGCCCAATTCGTAGATTGCTTTGCCGCCAGAATCCTCGAAACGTTGGTCAAGCGCAGCGAATCTTCTGCGCAAATCAGTATTGCCGGATTTCTCGATCCGGCGAATCTGGGGCAACCGGAGGCAGCTTCCACCGTGCGCTCTGCGCTCGCTCATAAAATTGTGGCTCAGCTAAAAGACAAACACGGCCAATTATCCGCCGGGCACCTGGATTCCATTCGTCGTCTGGCTCAAGGCGGCGAGCCCGGCAAGCGAATCCAGCTTCCAGGGGGCGTCGACGTCACACGCGAGAAAGACACCCTCCTTTTTCGGAAGCGCTGACGATTCCCTGCATCGCCTTAAAGCTCGTCTTGCTTAATTGACCCCGGCGAACAGCCGCCCTTATACTGTCTTTTCGCGCTGAGCACAGCTTTATTGATCGGCGCGCCTCGTGATTCCTTCGCGCCGCATCGCACATGGGTTTCAGGGTTTGTGTTTACAAGCCCTGGGCTGAGTGGTCTGCCGCTGGAATTTCCGAAATTCAACTAGGTTAGTGGACGAACAATGAGCAGCATCAAAGCGACACAACTCCGCCCCGGCATGGTCATTCTGCACGAAAACGAACTGTATACGGTGTTCAGCACGGACCATCGAACGCCTGGGAACAAACGTGGGTCGATGCAAACACGGCTGAAGAGTCTCCGCACTGGAACGATGATTGACTACCGGTTCCGCGCCGAAGAGTTCGTGGAACGCGCCATTCTGGACGAAATCGAATTCGAATATTTGTACAGCGAAGGCGACGATTTCCACTTCATGAACACCAGCACTTACGAGCAGATGCAGATGTCACGTGAAGAACTGGGCGAAACCACGTACTACCTGGTGCCGAATACCGTCGTGAAAGTGGAATTCCACGACGAAAAAGCCATCGGCATCAATTTGCCCGACACCATGGACTTGCGTGTGACCCAGACCGAGCCCACGATTCAGAAAGCGACCGCAAGCTCGGTCATGAAGCCGGCGACTCTGGAGACCGGGTTGGTCGTTCCGGTGCCTCCGTTCGTGAACGAAGGTGATAAGATTCGAGTGGACACGTCAGAAGCACGCTACGTCCAGCGCGTGGAATAATTGAGTTTCCGCCTCCGCAGCTGAATCGGGCGCAAGTCGGATTCAGAAGAGGTGAAAAAGGCGCCCCATCGCAAACGCGATTGGGGCGCCCCTGTTTTTGCCAGCGATTTCAGCCAACCGGGGGGCGTAGCATGCTGAGCCCCTACGCGGAAAGAGTGAGCCCTATAATTCAGGCATTGTGCGAGGCCGATTTTTCACCGAAGACGCGCGCAAAGATGGCGTCCACGTAGCGCAGATGTCGCTGGAGGTCGAAGGTGTGTTCGAGGGCTTTGGCGTCGAGGTATTTCGAAATGCCGGGGTCCTTGCCAACGCGTTCGCGGAAGCTGCTGTCCGTTTCCCACGCAGTCATGGCGTTCTCCTGCACGGTTTTGTAGGCTTCATCACGAGGCATGCCTTTCTCGACCAAATCCTGCAGAAGCTGGCCGGAGAAGACGAGTCCCTGCGTGGCGTCGAGGTTCTTCTTCATCCGTTCGGGAAAAACACGCATGTTGGCCACAACCGCGCTCATTTTGGCCAGCATGTAGTCAATCAGAATCGCCGAATCGGGCAGGATGATGCGCTCAACCGAGCTGTGCGAAATGTCGCGCTCGTGCCACAAGCCGATGTTTTCATAAGCGGCGATCATGTTGGAACGCACGACGCGCGCCAGGCCGCTGATCTGTTCACAGGTGACCGGATTGCGCTTGTGTGGCATCGCCGAGCTGCCGCGCTGTTCGCCAGCAAACGGCTCTTCAGCTTCGCGCACTTCCGTGCGCTGCAAGTGGCGAATCTCGATCGCGATTTTCTCCAGCGTGGCGGCAATCAGCGCCAGCGTGCTCACATAGTGCGCGTGGCGATCGCGCTGAATCACTTGTGAAGCCACCGGAGCTACGTTGAGACCAAGCCGCTGGCAAATGCGCTCTTCGATTTCCGGGCCCAGGTGTGAGGCATTTCCGACCGCACCTGAAATCTTGCCGATGCGCATCTGCGCGGCGGCATCCGCGAAGCGTCCGATGTTGCGCTGATTTTCCGCGTACCAGTTGGCGACTTTCAGGCCAAAAGTGATGGGCTCGGCATGCACCCCATGCGTGCGCCCAATTTGTGGCGTGTGGCGAAACTCCTGGGCGCGGCGGGCGAGCACTTCGCTGAATTTCGCCAGCGCGCCTTCAATCAGCAGCGACGCGTCACGAACCAGCAGCGCTTGCGCCGTGTCCACCACATCATTCGAAGTCATTCCATAGTGCAGCCAGCGCGCTGCGCCAGGATCGCCGATCGATTCGCCGACATTCATGGTGAAGGCGATCACGTCGTGCTTGACCTTGGCTTCCAGTTCGTTAATGCGTGAAGC
>Ga0207641_10002326_pt1 | contig 17629 bp, 11 predicted proteins | sample KBSSwiS62_FD_184306 | JGI IMG/M metagenome (GOLD analysis project Ga0207641, IMG submission 184306) | Switchgrass rhizosphere microbial communities from Kellogg Biological Station, Michigan, USA - KBS Switchgrass S6-2 (SPAdes) (version 2) | ecosystem: Host-associated > Plants > Roots >... | reverse complement strand
GGGGCGTATCGCGAGTTCGTCGCCGATCTGGAGCTGGTGCCGGGGGACGCCCAGGCCGAGACGTATCTCTACGATTTTCCAACCAGCGAAAGGCCGCCGCTGGGATTGTTCACCCAGACCAGGACGCTGGGCGATTATGGCTGCCCGGCGCTGAAGGAGACGGCGACGCGGCTGGCGAGCGATCCGGGCAATCCGGGTGCGCGGCTTTGCCTCGCGGACTTCCTGCGCGCGAACGGGTTCGACGGCTTCGTGCTCGACAGCGCACGGCCGAACGACGAACTGGGCAGCACGCCCTCGCTGTTCGCGGGCGGACCCTATTCGCGGCTGGAGGTCTACAAGGCGATCATCGCCGATCCCAAGGCGCCAGCACCCGACAAGGCCTATGCGCTGCATCGCGCGATCGCCTGCTATGCGCCGTCGGGCAGCAACAGCTGCGGCGGTGTCGACGTGCCGGTCGCGCAGCGCAGGGCGTGGTTCCAGCGGCTGAAGAAGGAGTATCCGGCGTCGCGCTGGGCGCAGGCCTTGCGCTATTTCTGGTAGCGCCTGATGCGGCGGCTGGTGCTCGCGCTTTGCCTGGCGCTGGCCGGGGTGGTCGGCGCCGCGACGGCGGACATCCGCGTCGATGCCCGCCATTACGACGCGTTCTGGCTGTGGGCCGGGGTCAAGCCGCAGCCGGTGCTCGCGATGGCGCGCCGGATCTACATCCTACAGGGGCAGGTCGGACGCGATCCGGTCCGGCTGATCGCGCAACGCCCGGCGATCCCGCGCATCCGCGGGTCGGACGTGTGGATGGTCGTGCGGGTCGAGACGTTGCGCTGGCCGCCGCAGGTCCATGACCAGCTGCTCGGCCAGCTCGCGCGCTGGCGTGCGGCGGGCAATCGCGTGGTGGGCCTGCAGATCGATTTCGACGCCCGCACGCGGCATCTGGGCGACTATGCGATCTTCCTGAAGGATCTGCGGCGGCGCCTGCCGGCGGACTATCGGCTGGGCATCACCGGCCTGCTCGACTGGAGCGCCAATGGCGATCCGGCGGGCCTCGATGCGCTGGCCGGCAGCGTCGACGAGGTGGTGCTGCAGATCTATCAGGGGCGTCGCGTGATACCGGGCTACCGGACTTATTTGGCCAGGCTCGACCGACTGAAGATACCGTTCCGGATCGGGCTGCTGCAGGGCGGCGAATGGGAGGCGCCGGAGGGGCTGCCGACCAACCCGAACTTCCGGGGCTATGTGGTATTTCTTCGGAACGGAGATCGGTAATCGGAAACAGATCCGATAGACTGAGGGCCAGTGGCGGCATAATCGAATCATTCCCATCGGACTCTCTGGCGCCGCCAGTGCTCCCGCGAAGGCGGGAGCACAGCCCTCTACCAAGCGACTCTGGACCCCCGCCTTCGCGGGGGAACAGCCGTCCCATCGATTTCCGCAGGAAGATTGGCGAGGCGTTTCACCGCTCGCTCGAACGGTACCTCAGAGCACCCAGGTACCGGTCAGGGCCGTCACGTCGCCGGTAAACAGGATCGAGAAGTCGGCGACGCTGTTGCCGTCGGTATCGCCGAGCAACGTGGTCGTGTTGCTGCCCCCGTCGAACGCCAGGGTGAACTGGCCCGCGACATTGGAGAAGGCGCCGACCTGGGTGAACGCCTCATTGGTGCCCACCGTATTGGCATTGGCATCGATCCCCGACAGGTCGAGAATGTCGCCGGCGTTGAGGTCGGTGATGCGGTCGGCATTGGCGCCGGGCGCGCTGTCGCCGGTCGCGAGATAGACGAAGCGGTCGTTGCCGCCGGCGCCCGCCAGCATGTCCTTGCCGGCGCCGCCGGTCAGTATGTTCGCCGCCGCCGATCCGGTCAGCATGTCGCCGAAGGTCGAGCCCGAGATGTTCTCGACATTGACGATCGTGTCGATGCCCTGACCGCCACCGACGGCCTGCGCGGTCGCGAGGCCGAGATTGACCGTCACGCCGCCCGCCGTGACGCCATAAATGATCGTGTCGATGCCGGCGCCGCCGTTGATGCTGTCATTGCCGGCGCCCGGCGTCAGCAGATCGTCACCATTGCCGCCGAGCAGGGTATCGTTGCCCGATCCGCCGTCGATGATGTCGTTCGAACTGCCGCCGTCGATCGCGTCGTTGCCGGTACCGCCGCTGATCGTGTTGACCTGCGTGCTGCCGGTCAGCGTATCGTTCAGGGTCGAGCCGACCAGATTCTCGATCGACAGGAAGGTGTCGAAGCCGGCACCGATCGTGTTCTGCGCGGTCGTCGTCGCGAGATTGACGGTGACGCCGGTGGTGGCGGTGGCATAGCTGGCGGTGTCGCTGCCGGCGCCGCCGTTGACGATGTCGTCGCCATTGCCGCCGATCAATATATCATTGCCGCCATTGCCGACGAGATTGTTGTTGGCGCCATCGCCGGTGAATTGGTCGTCGAAGCCCGTACCGTTCAGGTTTTCGATTCCCGAAAGCGTGTCGCTGCCGGCGCCGATCGTGCTCTGCGCGGTCAGGATCGTCAGATTGACCTTCACGCCCGCGGTCGCGCTCGCATAATTGGCGGTATCGATCCCGGCACCGCCATTCAGCGTGTCGTTGCCGAGACCGCCGACCAGCGTGTCGTCGCCGTTGCCGCCAGTGAAGACATTGCCGAACTCGTTGCCGGTGATGACGTCGTTGAATGCGGTGCCGATGACGTTTTCGATGCCGCGCACGGTGTCGATGCCGGCGCCGCCGGTATTCTGCGCCGACTGGCTGATCAGGTTGAGGGTGATGCCGGCACCCACCAGCGAATAGTCGAGCGTATCCACGCCAGATCCGCCGTCGATGAAGTCGTTGCCGAGATCGCCCGAGATCGTGTCGTTGCCGGTGCCGCCGCTCAGGCTGTTGGCATTGGCGTCGCCGGTCAGCACATCATTGAAGGCGGAGCCGAGCAGCCCTTCGATGCCGGTCAGCGTGTCGCTGCCCGCCCCGCCGGTCGCCTGCGCGCCGACCGTGAGCAAGCTGATTGTGACACCGGTCGCCGCGGCCGCGTAGCTGGCGATGTCGGTGGCGCCCGCGCCGCCATCGATGCTGTCGTCGCCGTCGCCGCCCTGCAGCGTGTCGTTGCCGTCGCCCCCCAACAGCGTGTCGTTGCCGCCGAGGCCGTTGATCAGGTCGAGGCCGAGCCCGCCCGCGATCACATTGGCAGTGGCCGTCCCACTCAGCGTGTCGTTGAACGCGGTGCCGATCAGATTTTCGAAGCCCGAGACCGTATCGGTGCCGGCGCCCACCGTGCTCTGGCCCGCTACCGTCGAAAGGTTGACGACCACGCGCGCCGTTGCCGAGGCGTAGGTCAGGGTGTCGACGCCATTGCCGCCCGCCAGCGTGTCGTTGCCGATCCCGCCCTCGATCATGTCGTCGCCGGCGCCGCCGTCGATCGTGTCGTTGCCGCCGCTGCCGCTCAGATTATTGGCGCCGGCATTGCCGGTCAGGCTGTCGTTGAAATTGGTGCCGACCGCGCCTTCGATCGAACTCAGCGTGTCGCTGCCGATGCCCGCGCCGCCGGTGATGGTGTTGGTCGCGAAGTTGACCGTCACGGCGGAGGTCGCGCCGGCGAACGACACGCTGTCGACGCCGTTGCCGCCGCCCAGCGTGTCGTTGCCCGCCCCCCCGACCAAAATGTCGTCGCCGTCGCCGCCCTGCAAATTGTTGTTGCCGCTGTCGCCGGTCAGCACGTCGTTATACGCGGACCCCGTGACATTCTCGAAGCCGGAGATGGTGTCGCTGCCCGAGCCGCCGGTGACCTGCGCGACCGCGACCGCGAGGCTGATCGTGATGCCGGCGGTCGCGCTGGCGTAAGTCAGCAGATCGATACCGAGACCGCCGCCCAATATGTCGTTGCCGGCTCCGCCGTCGACGCTGTCATTGCCGTCGCCGGCATCGACCGTGTCGTTGCCGCCGGCGACGACGATCGCGTCGCCGCCCGCGCCCGCATTGATCACGTCGTTGCCATCGCCGGTCGTCAGCGTGTCGGCGCTCTGTGCGGTGGTGATCGTGAAATTCTCGACGCCGGTGAAGGCCGCCTGCGCGGGATTGCCCGCGATATAATAGGTGCCGGCATAGCCCGCCGCCAGCGATCCGGTGAGGCCGACCGTCATGTAGACGGCGTTGCCGTGGGTGTAGTTCAGCACCAGCCGGTCGTTGCCGGCGCCCATCGCGATCGTATCGGAACCGCGCGCGACCTGGACGACGTCATCGCCGTCGCCGGTATCGAAATTCGCGGCGAACGAGACCGCGGTCTCGATCAGCGTGTCGGCGAACGCGCTGCCGACGACGCTGCCGATGAAGCTCTCGACATTGGTGATCGATCCGGTCCCGCCCGACTGCTGCGCGCCGGCGAGCGCCAGGTTGATCGTCACGCCCTGCGCCTGGCCCGACAGGTCGATCGACATGGCGTCGACGTCGGCGCCGCCGTCGACGATGTTGGTGCCGCCGGCGACGGTGATTTCGTCATTGCCCGCCGCCGTCGAGATGACGTCGTTGCCGTCGCCGGTGAACAAGGTGTCGCCGCTCTGCGCGGTGGTGATCGTGAAATTCTCGACGCCGGTGAAGCTCGCCTGCGCGGGATTGCCCGCGATATAATAGGTCCCGGCATAGCCCGCCGCCAGCGTGCCGGACAGTCCGACGGTCATGTAGACGGCGTTGCCATGGGTATAGTTCAGCACCAGCCGGTCGTTGCCGTCGCCCATGTTGACGGTGTCGGAGCCGCGCGCGACCGCGACGAGATCGTCGCCCGCGCCGGTATCGAAGGTCGCGGCGAACGACACCGCGGTTTCGATCAGCGTGTCGCCGAACGCGCTGCCGACGACGCTGCCGATGAAGCTCTCGACATTGGTGACCGATCCGGTTCCGCCCGACAATTGTTCGCCGGCGAGCGCCAGGTTGATCGTCGTGCCCTGCGCCTGGCCCGACAGGTCGATCGACAGCGCGTCCACGTCGGCGCCCCCATCGACGATGTTGGTGCCGCCGGCGACGGTGATTTCGTCATTGCCCGCGGCGGTGGCGATTACGTCGTTGCCGTCGCCGGTGAACAGCGCGTCGCCGCTCTGCGCGGTGGTGATCGTGAAATTCTCGACGCCCGAGAAGGCCGCCTGCGCGGGATTGCCGGCGATATAGTAAGTGCCGGCATAGCCCGCCGCCAGCGTTCCGGAGAGGCCGACGGTCATGTAGACGGCGTTGCCGTGGGTATAGTTCAGAACCAGCCGGTCGTTGCCGGCGCCCATGTTGACCGTATCGGTACCGCGCGCGACCTGGACGAGATCGTCGCCCGCGCCGGTATCGAAGGTCGCTGCGAACGAGACCGCGGTCTCGATCAGCGTGTCGCCGAACGCGCTGCCGACGACGCTGCCGATGAAGCTTTCGACATTGGTGACCGATCCGGTTCCGCCCGACAATTGTTCGCCCGCCAGCGCCAGGTTGATCGTCGTGCCCTGCGCCTGGCCCGACAGATCGATCGACAGGGCATCGGTGCCGATGCCGCCGTCGACGATGTTGGTGCCGCCGGCGACGGTGATTTCGTCGTTGCCCGCCGCGGTGGCGATCACGTCGTTGCCGTCGCCGGTGAACAATGTGTCGCCGCTCTGCGCGGTGGTGATCGTGAAATTCTCGACGCCCGTGAACGCCGCCTGCGCCGGATTGCCGGCGATGTAATAGGTGCCGGCATAGCCCGCCGCCAGCGATCCGGTGAGTCCCACGCTCATGTAGACGGCGTTGCCATGGGCATAGTTCAGGACCAGCCGGTCGTTGCCCGCGCCCATATTGACCGTATCGGAGCCGCGCGCGACCTGGACGAGATCGTCGCCCGCTCCGGTATCGAAGGTCGCGTCGTAGGAGACGATGGTTTCGATGAAGCTGTCGCCGAAGGCGCTGCCCTTGACGCCGCCGGCGAAGCTCTCGAACCCCGTGATCGATCCGGTACCGCCCGATTGCTGCGCGCCCGCCAGCGACAGATCGATCGCCACGCCCTGGGCCTCATTCGAGAGATCGATCGACAGCGTGTCGGTGCCGAGCCCGCCGTCGACGATGTCGTTGCCCGCGCCGGCGATGACCGCATCATTGCCCGCTCCGGACGCGATGCTGTCGTCGCCGTCGCCGGTCTGGAGCGTGTCGGCGCCCGTGCCGGACATGATGTTGAAGCGCTCGACGCCGGCGAAGGACGTCTGGCTGGGGTTGCCGGCGATGTAATAGGTCGAGGAATAGCCGGTCGCGAGCGATCCCGTGAAGCCCTGGGTCAGATAGACCGCATTGCCGGTCCAGCTATAATCGATCGACATCAGGTCGTTGCCGCTGCCCATGTCGATCGTGTTGTACGAACGCGAGAACAAGGCCGTGTCGTCGCCGGCGCCCATCGTGTAGCTGCCGGTGCCGGTGTAGCCGGCCGCCGACGCATCGAGGCGGTCATTGCCATTGCCGAAGGTCGCGCTGCTGCTGGCGCGCGCGGTGATGATGTCGAACTGCTCGACATTGCTGGCGCTGACCGTCCAGTTGGCGCCGCCGCCGCCGAATTCGGTGAAAAAGCCGCCGGACAGGCTCCAATTGTTCAGCAGCGTGCCGATCCGCAGCGTATCGATGCCATCGCCGCCATCCACGGTGTCGGCGATGCTGACCGGCGTGGGACCGACGAAATAAGGCGCCTTGCGCAGCGAGATGATCAGATCGTCGCCCGCCAGCGCGTTGATCGTGCTGGACTGGTTGGTGACGCCGCCCTGCGCGGCTTCGTCGATGATGTCGTTGCCGGTCGTCCCCGTGATCGTGACCATGTCCTATCCTCTTCCCCAAACAGCGGTGCCGGCGGGTCCGGCTCAACTGGGCAAGCGGCACGGCGGAGGAAAACGGATCAGAAAATTTTTCGCGCCGGCAATCGCCGGTTCAGGCTGACTGCCATAGCCAGCGCCTCGGCCGGGGACGAGGTGGTGGAGCGTAGCATGTTGATCCCGCTCAGAATGTTGGTCGCGGCGCTGATGCTGGCGGCCGGATGCGGCGGCGCCGCGGCGCTGTCGGCCGGGAGCACGGCCGAGCTTTCTTATGGTGGCGATCCGCTGCAGCGGGTCGATTTCTACCCCGCGGCGATGCCGCGCGCGCCGCTGGTGATCTTCATCCATGGCGGCGCCTGGAGCGCCGGCGACAAGCGCCAGGCCGCGGGCGGCAAGCCCGACCATTTCACCGCCAACGGCATCGCCTTCGCTTCGGTCAATTACCGGCTGGTGCCCGAGGTCGGCGTCGCCGAACAGGCGCGCGACATCGCGCGCGCCACCGCCATGCTGCGCAGGGACGCCGTCGCACTCGGCTTCGATCCGTCCAATATCGTGCTGATGGGGCATAGCGCCGGCGCGCATCTCGCGGCGCTGCTGGCGACCGACCCGTCCTGGCTGCGCGATGCCGGCGTGCCGTTCGAGGCGATCCGCGGCGCGGTGCTGATCGACGGCGCCGGCTACGACATCACCGAGCGGATGCGCGATGCCGGCCTGTTCGAGCGGCGGCTCTACGAACGCGCGTTCGGCACCGATCCCGAGACCTGGCGGCGCCTGTCGCCCGCAGCGCACACCGCGCGGCCCAATGCCAAGGGCTGGCTGCTGATGCATGTCGAGCAGCGCCGCGATTCGCAGGCGCAGGCCGATGCGCTCGCCGAAGGGCTGCGCGCGGCCGGCAGCCACGCGATGGTGCTCGGCTTCGACAGCACCCATGCCCGGCTCAACCGCGACCTCGGCAGTGGCGCCGATCCCGCGACCGTCGCGGTCGACGCCTTCCTCGACAGCTGCTTCGATCGCAAGCCCGGCGAGCTGATGGGCACGTGCGGCTGAGCCGTCAGGCGGCGGCGACCGCGCCGTCGACGAGGCGATGGTCGCAGCCGAGAGCGACCGCATCGTCGTCCGGACCCAGCGCCGCCACCGTCGACCAGCCATCGGCGCGCAGCGCTTCGACCACCGCGGGATCGGCGCCGGCGGGCACGAAGATGCGCCGCCGCGGCTTGCCGCCGAGGCCGGCATCGATCAGCGGATCGGGATAGAGCGAGAAGCCGACCGCGGGTTCCTCGCGGCCGTCGGGGTGCAGCACGGTGTAGCTGCCGCCGCGCCCGATCTCGCCCGGCACGCCGGTGGCGAACAGCGAGAAGCCGAACCAGCTCTGATATTCGAAGCCATGGCGCTCGGTGGGGTCGAGCGTCAGCGCGGCCTTGCCCGCGATCGCTTCGGTGATCGCCTCGATCGCCGCGATCCGCGAGGCGAGCGCGCCGCCGGCATCGATCGCGCGCAGCTTGTCGAGCGCCTGCGGGAACGGCCCGGCCGCGTCGATCAGCGGCAGATAGAGGTCGGCGCCCAGCGCGGCGAGTCCGCCGGCATCCTTGGCGTCGAGCAAAGCGCGCACCTGCTCGCTCTTGCCCGCCTCGATCGGGAAGGGGCCGGCCGACAATGTGTCGACGAGGTCGGGCAGCGTGATGTCGAGCGTGATGCCGGTGACGCCCGCCCGCTCGAGCGCGGCCAGCGCGAGGCCGACGATCTCGCGCGCGGCGGCGACATTGTCGGTGCCGATGATCTCGGCGCCGACCTGCATCATCTCGCGCTCGGGGCGGAGCTGCGTCGCCTTGAGCTTGAGCACCGGCCCGCCATAGGCCAGCCGCAGCGGCCGCGTGCGGTGCGCCATGCGGGTGACCGCGATCCGGCCGACCTGCGCGGTGATGTCGGGCCGCAGCGCCAGCGTCCGCTGCGAGACCGGGTCGATCACGCGCAGCAGATCCTGCGGCCGCGACGATTTCAGCCGCCCGACCAGCGTATCCTCGAACTCGGCGAGCGGCGGCGACACGCGCTCATAACCCCAGGACTGCGCCACATCGAGCGCGCGCCAGACGAGCCGCGCCAGCGCGTCCGCATGCGGCGGCAGCCTGTCGCGCAGGCCTTCAGGGAGCAATCCGGGAGCAGTCATTGCCCCCTCTCCCCTCCGGGGAGTTCCGCGTCCCTGTCGGGTTCGGAATGCCCCCGGCATTCCGAAGATCGTGCCGGGGGCACGATCGACCCGTCAGGGCCGCGGAACTGGCTGGGGAGAGGGGCAGTCGAAGAGTTCAGCTCAGCCTCGATTACCTGCGCCACACCCTCGATATTCCCCATGACGTCCGCGTTGGTAAACCTGATCACCCGATACCCCAGTGCTTCGATCTTCGCCGTTCGGGCGGCGTCATAGCCCAATTGGTGCCCATGCGTATCGCCATCGATCTCGATCACGAGCTTGCGCATACGGGCGACGAAATCGGCGATGAACGGTCCGATCACCACCTGGCGAGCGAATTTCACGCCGTTGAAGCGATGCCCGCGAATGACATGCCACAGCTTCTGCTCGGCGGGCGTAGCCCGCGTTCGCATCGCCTTGGCGCGCGCGAGGAGGACTTCGTCAGTCTTCGGCATGCCCCTCTCCCAACCCTCTCCCCATAGGGGAGAGGGCTTTTCACCGCTTCAGAACTTCAGCGCCTTCACCTTCTTCACGCCCGGCAGATTGCACACCGCCCACAGCACCGGCTCGGGCACCGGCGTGTCGATCGACAGCAGCAACGCCGCCTCGCCGCGGGTCGCGCGGCGGCCGAGGTGGAAGGTGCCGATATTGACCTCGGCCTGGCCCAAGGTCGTGCCGACGCGGCCGATGAAGCCCGGGGCGTCCTCGTTGACGACATAGAGCATGTCGCCGTCGAGATCGGCCTCGACGCGGATGCCGTGCAGCTCGATCAGCCGCGGCGCGGCGTCGCCGAACAAGGTGCCCGCGACCGAGCGTTCGCCCTCGGGCGTGCGCACCGTCACCCGCACCAGCGTGTGGTAATCGCCCTCGCGATCATGGCGCACCTCGCGCACGTCGAGGCCGCGCTCCTTGGCCAGATAGGGCGCGTTGACCATGTTGACCGTGTCCGAATAGACCCGCATCAGCCCGGCCAGCACCGCGCCGGTGATCGGCTTGGGATTGAGCGCGGCGGCCGCGCCCTCCAGCTCGACCGCGACGCCCAGGATATTCTCGCCCTCGAGCTGCCCGACGAGCGCGCCGAGCTTTCCGGCCAGCCCGAGATAGGGCTTGATCTTCGGCGCCTCCTCGGCGCTCAGCGACGGGATGTTGAGCGCGTTGGTGACGCCGCCATTGACCAGATAATCGGCCATCTGCTCGGCGACCTGGATCGCGACATTGACCTGCGCCTCGTTGGTCGAGGCGCCGAGATGCGGCGTCGACACGAAATTGGGCGTGCCGAACAGCGGGCTCGCCTTGGCCGGCTCCTCGACGAACACGTCGAGCGCGGCGCCGGCGACATGGCCGCTGTCGAGCGCGTCCTTCAGCGCCACCTCGTCGACCAGCCCGCCACGCGCGCAGTTGATGATCCGCACGCCCTTCTTGCACTTGGCGATATTCTCGCGGCTCAGGATGTTGCGCGTCGATTCGGTCAGCGGCGTGTGCAGGGTGATGAAGTCGGCCTTCGCCAGCAGCTCGTCGAGCGTCGCCTTCTCGACGCCCAGCTCCACCGCGCGCTCGGGCGTGAGGAAGGGATCATAGGCGACCACCTTCATCTTGAGCCCCAGCGCGCGGTCGGCGACGATCGAACCGATATTGCCCGCGCCGATCAGCCCGAGCGTCTTGTTGGTCAGCTCGACGCCCATGAAGCGGTTCTTCTCCCACTTGCCGGCCTGGGTGGAGGTGTCGGCCTCGGGCAGCTGGCGGGCGAGCGCGAACATCAGCGCGATCGCATGTTCGGCGGTGGTGATCGAATTGCCGAACGGCGTGTTCATCACGACGACGCCCTTCGCCGAGGCGGTCGGGATGTCGACATTGTCGACGCCGATGCCGGCGCGGCCGACGACCTTGAGATTGGTCGCCGCAGCCAGCACGTCGGCCGTCACCTTGGTGGCGGAGCGGATCGCGAGGCCGTCATATTGGCCGATGATCGCGATCAGCCCGGCCTTGTCGAGGCCGGTGATCTCGTCGACTTCGCAGCCGCGCTCGCGGAAGATGCGGGCGGCCTGGGGGTCCATCTTGTCGGAAATCAATACTTTGGGCATGATTTTTACTTTCTGCTACTCCCTCTCCCCTCCGGGGAGAGGGCTGGGGAGAGGGGGAGTCTGGGCTAGGCTGAATGGCAGGGAGCGGGCGGATACTGCCCCTCTCCCAACCCTCTCCCCAAAGGGGAGAGGGCTCAGGCTCAGGCTTTCGCCGTCGCCCAGGCCCAGTCGAGCCACGGCCCGAGCGCCTCGATATCGGCGGTGTCCACCGTCGCGCCGCACCAGATCCTGAGGCCCGCGGGGGCATCGCGATAGCCGGCGATGTCGTATGCGGCCTGTTCGGCTTCGAGCAGCGACGCGATCTTCTTGATCAGCGCCTCGTCGGCGCCGTCCACCGTCAGGCAGACGCTGGTCTTCGAGCGCGACGCCGGATCGGCGGCGAGATGACCCAGCCAGTCGCGGTCGGCGACGATCCTGTCGAGCGCCGCGGCATTGGCGTCGCTGCGCGCGATCAGCCCGTCGGCGCCGCCCACCGACTTCGCCCATTCGAGCGCGAAGATCGCATCCTCGACCGCGAGCATCGACGGCGTGTTGATCGTCTCGCCCTTGAACACGCCCTCGGCGAGCTTGCCCTTCGAGACCAGGCGGAACACCTTGGGCAGCGGCCATGCCGGCGTGTAGCTTTCCAGCCGTTCGACCGCGCGCGGCCCCAGGATCAGAACGCCATGCGCGCCCTCGCCGCCGAGCACCTTTTGCCACGAGAAGGTGGCGACATCGATCTTGGCCCACGGAATGTCATAGGCGAACACCGCGCTGGTCGCGTCGGCAAAGCTCAGCCCGGTGCGGTCGTCGGCGATCCAGTCGCCATCCGGCACGCGCACGCCGCTGGTGGTGCCGTTCCAGGTGAACAGCACGTCGTTCGACCAGTCGACCTGACCCAGATCGGGCAGTTGGCCGTAATCGGCGCGGATCACGGTCGGATCGAGCTTGAGCTGCTTGACCGCATCGGTGACCCAACCGTCGCCGAAGCTCTCCCACGCCAGGGTCGTCACCGGCTTCGCGCCGAGCATCGTCCACATCGCCATCTCGAACGCGCCGGTATCCGAACCGGGGACGATGCCGATGCGATGCGTGTCGGGCAGCCGCAGCAATTCGCGCATCAGATCGATGCTGTATTGCAGGCGCGTCTTGCCGATCTTCGAACGGTGCGACCGTCCGAGCGATTCGGTAGCGAGCTTTTCGGGGGACCAGCCTGGCGGCTTCGCGCAGGGACCGGAAGAAAAAAACGGTCGCGCGGGCCTCGTGCCCGGGCGGGTAGGGTTCGTCATGTCAGTCTCTCCTCGCAGAGAGCACGCGCCGCGTTGGGACGGCGTGGCCCGCCGGCGCTTCTAGTGGCGTGCGCGGGTAAGTCAATGACGCGTGAAAGCGCCTCCCCTGAAGGGAAGTAGCTTACCGAAGCGCATTCAAATGTTTGAAAAGGCTCTCCGAATTGGCGGCCCAGGTGAATCTCCCGGCTGCCTCACGCACTTTTTCCTGGGCTGGCGGATCCGCCAGGATCGCCGCGAGTCCCGCGGCGATCGCCTCGGGCGTCCGCTCGACGATCCGACCGGCCGCCGGTCGGTCGACGACTTCGCGGGCGCCGCCGGCGTCGGTGATCACCAGCGGCGTCCCGCAGGCGAGCGCCTCGACCCAGACATTGGCGAGGCCCTCCGACGCCGAGGCGAGCGCCATCACGTCCGCCGCGCCATGATATCCGGCGAGTTCGCCATGCGGCACGGTGCCGAGGAAGCCGACGCGACTCGCGACGCCCCGGTCCCGCGCCAGCGCTTCCAGCGCCGCGCGATCGGGGCCGTTGCCGGCGATGATCAGGGTCGCGTCGGGCAGCGCCGTCAGCGCCGCGATCACAAGATGATGGCCCTTGTTGGCGTTGAGCGTGCCCGCCGAGAAGATCAGTGGACCCGCTACGCCCAGCCTCGCCTTCGCCGCGACCCGATCGACCGGCCGGAACGCCGCGAGATCGACGCCGGTGTAGCTGATCGCGATCCTGTCTTCGGGCAGACCCAGTGCCGCCATGTCGCGCGCCAGCGCCTGCGACACCGCGAGCAGCTGGCCCGCCGCGCGTCCGGCCGCGAGGATCTGCCGCCGCGCGGCCGGATGGCGGCCCCAGACATGGATGTCGCTGCCGCGCGCCTTGATCAGGAACGGCACGTCGAGCGCCCGGGCGACCCGCATCGCCGCCGGCCCGTCGGGATAGAAGAATTCGGCGTCGATCACGTCGAAGGCGAAGTCGCGGCGGATGTCGCGCAGCAACGGCAGGATCGCGCGCGCCATCAGCGTGGGGCTGAAGCGGCCGCCGATCGCCGGGATCAAGGGAAAGCGCGGGCGGTGGACGGTGAGTCCGTGCCAGATCTCGCGCGCGGGCAGCGCCGCCGCCGCAGCGTAGCGGGGATGACGCTTCAAGGGTCCGGGCGGCAGGCCGACCGGCGCGACCACCTGCAGGTCGACATCGTCGCGCGCGGCCAGCGCCAGGGTCTGCCGTTCGACGAAGCCGCCGAAGGTTGGCCGGGTCGCATCCGGAAACAGCGTCGAGAGGGTCAGCACCTTGAGCATCGCGCCGGCTTATAGAAGCGACTGGTAAAGACCCTGTTTGTCCGGGATCAGAGCGGCAGGCGTTCGCCGCCGGGATAAGCGAACAGGATGTCGGCGCCGGGCGAAGCCGAGATCGCCGCATGCCCCTCGACCGACCAGCATTCGCCGGCATGCCACGGGGCGCCGTCGATCGCGCCTTCGCCCGTTACCGGCACGAACAGGCCGGGGCGATCCGCCGGCAGCGCCACGCTCCGCTCGCCGTCCCACGACCAGCGTTCGAGCACGAACTTCGCGCCCTCGCACAGGATCATGCGGCCCGGCCCGGCCGCCACGCTGCGATCGACGACGGTGAACGGCACCGCGTCCGACACCGCGATCCCGTCCTTGAGGTGAAGCTCGCGCGGACGGCCATAATCATAGAGGCGGTAGGTGAGATCGACATTCTGCTGGACCTCGACCAGGGTCAGCCCGGCGCCGATCGCATGGACGGTGCGTGCCGGCGAATAGATCACGTCGCCGGCCCTGGCGGGCTTCCAGTCGACCAGATCCTCGATCGATCCGTCCAGTGCCGCACTGCGCAACGCATCGCCGTCGAGCGGCTCGATCGTACCGAGCGCGATCGTCGCATCGGGTTCGGCCGCCAGGATCACCCACGCCTCATCCTTGCCGCGCGGATAACCGGCGGCGCGCGCCGCGGCATCGTCGGGATGGACCTGGATCGACAATTTCTCGCTGGTGAACAGATATTTGACCAGCAGCTCGGGCTCGGACCCGTCGAGTGTCTGGAACCAGACCTCGCCGACCGGATCCTCCTCCGGCGCCGGATCGGGAAAGCCGGGCCACAGGGCATGACGGCCCCAAGGCTTGTGCACGCGGTGGGTCTTCAGGCGGATCGCAGTCATCGGGCCTCCTCGCAGTTGCAGCATAGGTGCAACGCGCGGGGAGGGGAAGGGATGCGCGCCTACTTGCCCCGCTTCTTCCGATGCGTCTCGAGATCGAGCACCGCGGTCTCCGCGCCTTCGGGCAGCAGCCCCAGCCGTCGCGCGACCTCCTGATAGGCCTCGACCTCGCCGCCGAGATCGCGGCGGAAGCGGTCCTTGTCCAGCTTCTCGTTGGTTTCCATGTCCCACAGCCGGCAGCCGTCGGGGCTGATCTCGTCGGCGAGGATGATCCGGCTGAAATCATTGTCCCAGATCCGGCCGAACTCCAGCTTGAAGTCGACCAGGCGGATGCCGATGCCCGCGAACAGGCCGCTCATGAAGTCGTTCACGCGGATCGCCATGTCGGCGATGTCGTGCATCTCTTCCTGGCTCGCCCAGCCGAAGCAGGCGATATGCTCTTCGCTGATCAGCGGATCGCCGAGCGCGTCGTCCTTGTAATAATATTCGATGATCGTCCGCGGCAGCTGCGTGCCTTCCTCGATGCCCAGCCGCGTGCTGAGCGATCCGGCGGCCACATTGCGAATCACGACCTCGATCGGGACGATCTCGACCTGGCGGATCAGCTGCTCGCGCATGTTGAGGCGGCGGATGAAGTGGGTCGGCACGCCGATATTGCCGAGCAAGGTGAAGATATGCTCGGAAATCCGGTTGTTGAGCACACCCTTGCCGTTGATCGTGCCCTTCTTCTGGGCGTTGAACGCGGTGGCGTCGTCCTTGAAATACTGGATCAGGGTGCCCGGTTCGGGACCCTCGTAGAGAATCTTGGCCTTGCCTTCGTAAATCTGGCGGCGGCGGGACATCGGCAAGCTCCAAACGGCAATCGCCCCGGGCACGCAGGAATGCGCGCGCAACCGGGGCGGATGGCGGGAGCCTATAGCGGATGCGGTGCCGGGGTGCAATTGGCAGGCAGCGCGCTCATTCCGCGGTCACGCGTCGGCGTCGGGACTCTTCGCGGGCATCGAACGCCAGCCCGCGATCCGCGGACGCACTGCGCGCCAGGCAAACCAGGCGATCAGCAGCAGCAGCGCCCACGGCAGCAGCGCGCCGGCGATGACGATCACAACGGCGACGGTGCCGACGATCGTCGCGCCGGCGGTCGAGAGCGCATCGTGCAGCGGCGTCCGCGCGTCGAAGCCGGGAACGAGGTCCCCCGATCCGTAAGTGAACACCATCGGCGTGGTCGCCAGCGATTCGACGCTGTCGGTCTTCGTCGTCCGCGTCCGCTCGAGCGCGGCGCGCAACTGCGCCAGTTCGTCCTCGAGCCGCGCGCGCTCGTCGGCGGTGATGCCGGGCTGCTTCAGCCTGGCTTCGATCGCCGCGCGTTCGGTGGCGATGCGCGCGGCTTCGCGATCGGCACTGGCGATCGCGGCGCCGGCGTCGACGCCGCTGATCTCGCTTTCGACCAGCATGCCCTCCGCCTTGGCGACGGCGGCGATGCCGTCCTTGCCGAACTGGCGCGCGAGCGCCGGATCGAGCTTGAACGCGAGCATGGCCGAAATCTCGTTCTTGCGGACGAGTTGGTAATGCATGCCGGTGATCCGGCAATGGGCGATACCGAGCTTCTCGCAGGCGGCGGCATTGGCCTCCTGCACCTCGGCGATGCGCGCGGCCGGCAGGCGGAACGCATATTTGTAATTGAAGGCGACGCCGGGTGCCGCGGTGGGGACGATCCCGGGTGCGGCGCTGCCCGCCATCGCGTCGCGCGTGTCGGCGGGCTCCATGCGCATGGCCGGCGGCGGCGCCGATTCCGACGACTCGGCACTCTCCGATCGATCGGCCCGCTGCGACTGGCTGCAGGCGGCGAGCGCCAGGCACGAAATCCCGATGAACAATGACCGCATGACACCCTCTTCCTCATGATTGGTGTTACATAGTTACATTGCAGGGAATTGCGGTCAAGCGACGGAATCTGACGGTGAGACGAGCAATATTGGGGTGCGGCCCCAGAAAATCTAATGGCTGGTCAGGTCACCTTCGCCCGGACAGCGTGAACCGGATCGCGCCATTCGCCCTTGTCCATCACCGCGGCGAGATGATCGACGGCGCCAATGATGTCATCGACGCCGAGATAGAGCGGCGTGATCCCGAAGCGGGCGATGTCGGGCGTGCGGAAGTCGCCGATCACGCCGCGGGCGATCAGCGCCTGGCAGATTTCATAGGCATGGGGGTGGGCGAAACTGATATGGCTGCCGCGCCGCGCCGGATCGGCCGGTGTGACGAGACGAAGTCCGTGGCCGGCGCAGCGCGCCTCGACCCGCTCGGCGAACAAGGTCCACAGCGCTTGCCCCTTGGCGAACACAGCGGTGCGATCCACATCCGCCCACAGGTCGACGCCCGATTCGAGCGCCGCGAGGCCGAGGATCGCGGGCGTGCCGGTCAGGAAGCGATCGATGCCCAATGCTGGAACATAATCGTCGCTGAAGTCGAACGGACGGGCATGGCCCATCCAGCCCGACAGCGGATTGGACAGTCGCGCCTGATGGCGCTCGGCGACGAACAGGAAGGCAGGCGCGCCGGGACCCCCGTTCAGATATTTATAACCGCAGCCGACCGCGAGATCGGCGTTGGCGGCATTGAGATCGACCTCGATCGCACCGCTGCTGTGACTGAGATCCCACAGCGCCAGCGCGCCGGCATCGTGCGCGGCGGCGGTCAGCGCCGTCATGTCGTGGCGATATCCGCTGCGATAATCGACCTCGCTCAAGCTCAGCAGCGCGGTCGCCGGTCCCAGCGTGGCGGCGAGGTCGTCGCGGGCGACGATCTTCAGGCTCATGGTGCGGATGCTCGCGGCGGCGCCCTGCGCGACGTGGAGATCGGTCGGGAAATTGCCCGCCTCGGTCACCACCTCGCCGCGCGCGGGATCGGCGAGGACGGCGGCCGCGATCAGCTTGAACACATTGGTCGAGGTCGAATCGGCGACGATCACCTCATGCGGCTTCGCGCCGATCAGCGCGGCGATCTTCGCGCCGATCCGCTGCGGGGCGCCGATCCAGTCGGCCTCGTTCCAGCTGCGGATCAGCCGCTCGCCCCATTGCCGCGTAATCACCTCGGCCTGGCGCTCGATGGTCGCCCTGGGCAGCGGGCCGAGCGAATTGCCATCGAGATAGATGATA
>Ga0207641_10002324_pt1 | contig 17635 bp, 20 predicted proteins | sample KBSSwiS62_FD_184306 | JGI IMG/M metagenome (GOLD analysis project Ga0207641, IMG submission 184306) | Switchgrass rhizosphere microbial communities from Kellogg Biological Station, Michigan, USA - KBS Switchgrass S6-2 (SPAdes) (version 2) | ecosystem: Host-associated > Plants > Roots >... | reverse complement strand
TTACTGCCCACTTTGCATATCTTTCACGAATGCTCTGAATAACTGACATAATAATATTATAGGGTTATAAAAAGGAGGGCAAAAATAGGGGAAAAACTGTGGAAAAACAGGCTTTCTTTGGTTGGTTTTATTCAGATGCTAATGGGCTGCCTGATGGAAGCGAATATCCCGCTGAAGCACTTCGGCAAGCTCAGTGTGACAGCCGTGCACAGATTAGTGGCGGAATAGCAGCAAACAGCCGGAACCGAAGCCCAGATCTGCACTTTTGTTGAAAGGCTATCAAATTTTTTGTCCGCTTGCCAACTTCATCTCGTTAATTAGGCGTTTTGCGCCAGCGAACTTGTCAATAATGAATAAAACATAGCGGATATCCACCATAATATTCCTGCAAATAGACGGATCATAGTTAATGTCGCTCATGGTCCCCTCCCAAACCCGATCGAAGTTGAGACCAATCAGTCGGCCATAAGCATCAAGTGCCGGGCTGCCGCTATTTCCCCCGGTTGTATGATTTGCGGCAATAAAACAAACCGGTAGTTTGCCATTTACTGCATAGTGACCATAATCTTTGGTTTGATAAAGTGTTCTTAGTTTTTCAGGAACATCAAACTCGTAATCGCCGGGTTTATATTTTTCCATCACCCCATCGAGATAGGTATAGAAGTCGTAGGAAACAGCATCCCTTGCTTCGTAGCCTTTTACATTTCCGTAAGTGACACGCAAAGTGCTATTGGCGTCTGGATAAAATTTTTTCTCTTTAAATACATCTATTTGCGCCTGCATATATGTTCGTTGTAGCTTATTGATCCTTGTTTGTATTTCATTAAGCTTTTCCTGTACCTGTGCTTGATATGTTTTTAAAATATCGTTGTATAATTTTACCCCTTCTTCACTACGGATATAATTTAAAATATCATTGGTTGGCATTTGTAATTTTGCCTTGAGTGAGTTTCCGTTTAAAATGGCCGTTTCTTTATAAACCCTTTCCGCCAGTTTATCAAAATCTCCGGCCGCTGATGTTGCTTTTTCTTTCATCATGGGCGACACATTTCCTTTTTCCTGGTCCATTACATACATATTCATTAAGGCGGCAAAAAGCTTTTTATCAACTTCTGTGTTGTGCTCTGGAAAAAAGTCATTGAGAAAATCTGTTACTTCTTTTTTCCTTTTTGAAAAAGCCGTCTCTCCTCCTTCATCAAAAGAATTTGCAAGCGAATTGAGCTGTCCTGCGACAGTAAACAATTCGATCTTGCTTACGATTTCATTAAAATAATCTCTCGCATACCCGTAGGATTTTATTTCTGCATAAGCGCTGTTCAAATCCTGCAATATATTTCCATAGCTTGTTTTCCATTGCGGATTTGCTAAAACTCTTTTTTGAAATTCTACTTCGTAGGCTTTCTTCTTGCTTAACACATCTGTTCTAGTGAGACCAAGAATTTCTCCCTGCCATTTTTTATAGTTGTTTTGAATACCGGCATATTTTGATGCGTATTGAATTTTTATCTGCTCATCTTTTCTCATAAAGCCATCTATTATGTTCAATGCTTTTTCACGAATAGAAATTTTTGCAGGATCGTTTACTGTTATTATTTGCTCAACAGCGGAAGCCGGTAAATATTCCGTTGTTCTACCGGGAAAGCCAAATACCATTGTAAAATCTCCTGCTTTTACGCCGTTCAATGAAATGGTCAATGACTTTTTTGGAACATAAGGAACATTATCGGGAGAATAATCTGCCGGCTTATTGTCTTTGCCTGCATAAATGCGAAACATGGAAAAATCTCCTGTGTGGCGTGGCCACATCCAGTTGTCTGTGTCTTTTCCAAAATTACCAATAGCAGCTGCTGGTGCACCAACCAGGCGAACATCATTATATGTTTCTGTAATAAAGAGAAAGTATTGATTGTTTTCAAAGAACCCGCGGATCAATACTTTCTGATAACTTTCTTTTTTTACAGTATTTCGCAAAGCCTCCATGTTCTTATCGGTCTGTGATTGCCTTTCGCTTTCACTCATTACAGAAGTTACACCGCTTAATATCTGCTTTGTTACATCTTCTATCCTTATAATGAAGGTTACAAATAGACCGGGGTTGGGAAGTTCTTCACTGTTGCTGTTTGACCAAAAACCATCTCTTATATAATTATGTTCAAGTGTTGAGTGATTCTGTACTGCGTCGAAGCCACAGTGATGATTGGTTAGAACCAATCCTTTGCTGGAAATTATTTCTCCCGTACAAAAACCGCCAAAGCTTACGATCGCATCTTTCAAGCTTCCACTATTGATACTATAAATATCTTTTGCGCTTATCTTCATACCAAGGCTCTTCATTTCTTTTTCATTCAGTTTTTCTAACAACAAGGGAAGCCACATGCCTTCATTGGCAAAAGAAATTGTGGAGTATAATAGAAAGATCGCAGCAAACAGGCGTTTATTAATTTGTTTCATGTACTTGGTTTGAGATTCATAAAGTTAGTTTTTTTAATTTCTTCTTCTTTCGCTTCGTTTTTGACGTATCGTCTAAAGTTTTTCTCCCCAAAGGGGTGTGGGCAAAAGATATTTCATGTTGATAACAGTTGGTGAAACGTTAACATGAAACAGAAAGATTGGATGCATGAAAGTTCAAAACCATAAACTAAGAACTGTTAGTGTTCGTTGTGCTCAGTTAATTCATACTCTATCCACATGATCTTTTAAATTTTTGGTACGACATTTATCCAGAAACATATATTCACAACGTTGTGGATATAAGGGTAAGATCTGCATCTAGCAAGGTTATTGAGTGTTAATTACCATAGATTATAATGTGAATAATCATAACTGCGTAATTTTGCGTAGAATCTTTTCCACGAATTCACAGTTGTAATAATAATAAACTCTTTTTTATAAATATTATATAATACTATTAATACATTAAGAGAAAAATTGATTTTAAAAATCGGGTTGTGAAGTTGAATATTGCACTCCTGAAAATTTAATGAGCATGAATCCTGAAACACTTACTGTCGCAAAAAATGAAATTGAGAGAAACGGTTTTCTTGATATAGAACCTGATCCAACACTTGACCTGTTTGCCGAGATCGAGCGGTTGAAAAAAGAAAAGAATGCGATCCTGCTGGCGCACTACTACCAGGAACCGGATATCCAGGATGTGGCCGATTACATCGGCGATAGTTTGGGATTAGCTCAACAGGCAGAAAAAACAAATGCAGACATGATCGTTTTTGCAGGTGTTCACTTCATGGCGGAGACAGCAAAAATTTTAAATCCCACAAAAAAAGTTGTGATACCGGATCTGAAAGCTGGTTGTTCACTCAGCGATAGTTGCCCACCGCCATTGTTTAAAAAATTCAAAGACGATCATCCTGATCATGTTGTTGTGAGCTATATCAACTGCAGCGCAGGAATAAAAGCATTGAGTGATGTGATCTGCACAAGTAGTAATGCAAAAGTTATTGTTGAAAGTTTTCCAAAAGATCAGAAAATAATTTTTGCGCCGGATAAAAACCTGGGTGCCTATATCAACAAAGTAACCGGCAGAAATATGTTGCTATGGAACGGCGCCTGCATGGTGCATGAAATTTTTAGCCTTGAAAAAATTACTAAACTAAAAGTTCGTCATCCGAATGCAAAAGTGATCGCACATCCCGAATGTGAAGAGCCTGTCTTACGCATTGCAGATTTTATCGGCAGCACAACCGGACTATTGAAATACACACAGAAAGATGATGCGAAGGAATTTATTGTTGTTACCGAAACGGGCATCATACACCAGATGCAGAAAGTGAATCCTACTAAAACATTTATTCCTGCACCTCCCGAGAATAATTGTGCATGCAATGACTGCCCGCACATGAAAAGAAATACCCTTGAGAAGCTTTATCTCTGCATGGAGTATGAAGTGCCGGACATAACGATGGAAGAAGAATTAAGATTAGCAGCAAAGAAACCAATTGAAAGAATGCTGGAGATAAGTAAGAAGGCGGGATTATAGTGTCACTTTTTTATAAAAACTTTTATATGGAAGCAAATACGGAGATATACAACATCTACTTTGATAAAGAAATTAATGCTGTTGTGATGGAGTGGGACGGCTATGCAACCAGTAAACAATTCAAGCAAGGAACCGAATTAATGTTGAATACGCTTATTCAAAACAATTGTTCGAAAGTACTTGCTGATATCAAGGATATGAAGATAATCGCCATGGAAGATCAGCAATGGCTAAATGAAGAATTTTTACCAAGAGCGACAACATTTGGATTTAAAGCAATAGCTATTATTAAACCAGAATTCTATTTTAATAAAGTGGCGGTAGAAACAATTTCATACAAAGCGGATAAGGATAAGCTGACAATTAGTTTCTTTGATAATATAGAAGAGGCAAAAGAATGGTTGAGTAAAATATGAGCAAGTAAGCTGGGCCGCTTCGAGAAACTATAGAATTGAGTTGTCATTTCAGGCACAGCATATCATTTGCTCAAACTTGCTTATGGAAATTGAATACCTGCCAAAAAAGATACCCCATGTGTATCTTTAAGAAAAGCAACAGCTAAAAAAATACTCAATATGAAACTCAAACAGCTGCTATTACTCGTTGCGTTTTTGTTTTCGATAAGTATATATGGACAAGACACGACAAAGAACAATAAGACGATCTTTGTTACGGGCGGTTCTTTCGGAAAGCCTTATATTCTGTATGTAGCATCACTCACTAATAAGCCGAACCCGAAAATATGTTTTGTTCCAACCGCATCAGCGGATAATGCAAACGGCATTGCTAACTGGTACGCAATATGTGAAGACCTTCCTTTAAAGCCATATGTTTTGCGAACATTTATTAATTCAAATCCGGGTCAAAAAACGTTTGAAGAGATCATTCTGAACATGGATGCAATAATAGTAGGAGGAGGAAGTACATTAAACATGATGGCTATCTGGAAAGCGCAAGGGATTGACACAGTATTGAGAAAAGCATACAACAAAGGAATTATTTTAGCGGGTGGTAGTGCCGGATCTTTATGCTGGTTTATCGGAGGATCAACAGATTCAAGACCAAAGGAACTAAGTCTTGTTGAGTGTTTGGGTTTTCTGAACTATAGTCATTCGCCGCATTACCACGCTGAACCTGCCAGAAGACCATTATATCATAACTATATTTTAAATGGTACTTTAAAGGCGGGGTATGCCTGTGACGACAGGGCCGGGTTGCTGTTTATCAACGGCACCATGAGAAAGTCGGTTTCTCTTGACACCGCAAACAACAACTATTTTGTATCACGTGTAGAGGGAAAGATCAAAGAAGAGTTGTTGCCTGCAGAAATTATTAAGCAATAAAGCAAGTGGCTCCCTGAACGTAGATTATTCTGATCGTGGCGGCAGAAATGGATTTCATCTTCAAAAAGGAAGCAATTGATTTAAATTTATGGAAATTTCGACGCGTGGCGACAATGATAAAATTTAAACGACTCGACCACATCCAAATTTGTATTCCGACGGGGAAGGAAAATGAAGCAAGGAAATTCTATACAGACATTATCGGACTACAAGAAATACCCAAACCACAGCAATTAATGCCCAACGGAGGACTATGGTATCAAATTGCAGACATACAATTTCATATTGGAGTAGAGAGCGAAATAAATAAATCAAAACGGCACCCCGCCTTTGAAGTATCAAATTTGGATGAGGCAAAACAGTATTTGGAAAAAAGGGGAGTACCCATCAAAGAAGAAATACAAATTCCTGGACAGAACCGATTTTCGTTTATTGACCCGTTTGGAAATAGGATTGAACTGTTACAAAAATTTGATTAATTGGTTGAACAGCACAGCGTACAACCGCCTGGACGCTATGTGTTACTTTATTTGATCCCCTAATTTTTTGAAGTCGGTTTGAACAAACCAGAGAAAGCGACAAAAGAGACATTTTTGAGAAGGGTTATTATCATTCATTTCATGACGCAACTTATGGGGGTCGTGTGTCGATTTACCTCAATAGGAGCCATTCAAAATTTAATAGCTACACAAGATGACTTAACAATGTATATTCCAAAAATAAATTTAGCTACAGACAGAGACGAAATAGTTTCCTTTATGAAACAGTTTAGTTTTGCAACCATTGTTACTGCAAAAGACAATATACCAATTGCTACACATTTACCCTTTCTTGTTTCTTCAAATGGAGAAAAAATTGTTTTAACGTCACACTTTGCAAAAGCAAATGAACAATGGAGGGATATTGAAAATAATGATGCTCTTGTAATTTTTAGTGAACCCCATGCCTATATTTCACCAACGCATTATGAAAAGGAGTTAAATGTTCCTACCTGGAATTATATTTCGATTCATGCTTATGGAAAAGGGAAACTAATTACGGAAACCGAAAGCGTTTTTAAGGTATTGGAAAAAACAATTGATAATTATGAGAATTTATATAAACAACAATGGCTACGTTTCCCATTGGACTATAGACTGAAATTAGTTAACGGAATTGTTGCTTTTGAAATCGTTGTAAAGGACTTACAAGCAAAGAAAAAATTAAGTCAAAACAGGACGGAAACAGAAAGGCAAAAAATCATTGATACATTATCAAAGAGTAATGACACTAGTGAACAATTAATTGCAGCCTATATGAAAAAGGATCAAATGGCGGACAAATAAATTTCCTCCCGGCATTTTAGACAATCCTCAATAAAAAAATTTGGAGTCAAATGAAAGAATTCAGGAAAATATTAAAACCGGAAAGAACTGAGTATCCCAACTATTCACAACATTATTTCGATTTGATACGAACAGATGATAATATATTACAAGAGCTCCATGACAATTTCTATAAAATCAAAGACTTCATCTATTATTTGTCAGAAGACGAATTGGGTTATAGATACCAGCCTGGTAAGTGGACAATCAGGGAAACACTGCTTCACTTGATCGATGATGAAAGAATTTTTGCTTACCGTGCTTTACGATATGCGAGAAATGACAGGACACCCTTGCACGGATTTGAAGAAAAAGATTATGCGAAATATTCCAACGCCAATGACCGAAGTTTGGAAACTTTATTTGAAGAATATTGGAGTGTGAGGCTATCCACATTATTACTATTCCAAAATTTACCAGATGGGTCTCTTATCAGGAGTGGTAGCGTTATTGACACTGACGGTTCAATAATTAATGAGCGAACTGTTAGGGCATTAGCTTATCATATAGCCGGACACGAATTATGGCATATCAAGCTTATTAAAGAACGTTATCTTAATATGCCGGTTGATGAATATGTCATTTGATAAAACGGCGGCTCATATGGTTTTTTTGTCCGTGTGAGCAACCTTCAATCCGCAGCACGCCATCGTTGGTATGAGGCGTGGACTTGAGTCAGGCTACCGACGAAACCAAGTGCTATTCCACTGTAACACGCAAACGGACGATGTCAGCAGAATAAGTTAAATTCACTAGTGTACAAAATTAAAGTTACTGCTGCAACAAAACCAATCCCAACAACACCGCATCAACAGCAAGGTTATTAATTAGAAAATTCTAAGGTTTACAAACTAAAGAAAAACTTTTAAGCAGACACCCACTTCTCACTCATTCTGTATATTTTCTTTGAGGTAGAAATTACAGAATCAAGCGACCTTTTTCCAGCACCTTCAATTAACAGAAAAAGACAAGTAAGGATTTGTGCATAATCAGAACGTATCTCATGTAGTACAGCCCAGATCCCCAACTTTGGTAGAGCGGGTGGTGCAGGTAATGGGCTTGTCCCCAGGTATAACGCAATTTTCGTACTTAGTACCGCCACAATCATTTGGATAATAAAATAAAGGGCAGTTATCCTGGTGAATAGCCCAAATAGTAGAAGCAGGCCACCAATAATTTCGCCTGTCGCTATGATATGTGCAGTAGCTTCAGGAAAGGCAAATCCCAATTTTGTAAATCGACCGACGCCCTGATTTACATACACAAATTTTAAAATTCCCTCCCAGAAAAAGACACTTCCCGCCATCAGGCGAATAATTAAAATGGTTGATTGCCCTGTAACAGGCGGATTGAGAAACCAATTGATAACTTTTTTCACTGCTTTTTGTTTTAAATAAATGATTATGCAAACCTCCGCACTTCATTACAGCCTATAAAACTATTTACAGCATCCCGGGCTTTTACTTGATTAAACACAATGTTGCCGACGGGCATAGTTACACAGAGCATATTATTATTATTGCTGGACAGTATTTCTTTAATTTTATAGAACTTTCAACAAACATGACAACAAATTCCAATAATACTTTTTTCGCTCCAGAGCTTTACATAAACAACGGGGTAAGAGATATTTCTTTTTATAAGAACGCTTTTGGGGCAACAGAGAATTTATGTTTTACAAATGATGATGGCAGTATTCATGTTGCAGAACTGTGTATTGATGGGGCTATTTTTCACGTTCACGAAGTAACATCTGCTAATTTTTTTTCTCCTGCTAAAAACAATGGCTGTACTTGTTGTATTGGTTTATTTGTGCCTAACGTAGACAAGGTAATGAAGCGGGCAATACTTGCCGGTGCAATAGAAATAAATCCAGCAAAAGATTATGAATACGGTTACAGGCAAGGAACTATTAAAGATCCTTTTGGGCATTATTGGCAAATACAAAAGAAAATATAGTTCTACTTAACCAAACACAACAGGCAACAAGGAATTTGAAATCTCTGCGTGGGACACTGGTACTCAACTTTAAGTGCTTAGCTTCAGCATCAAATAAAATCACAATGCTAAAATTATCCATTGCCATTTTATTTTGTGTGTGCTTGACCGCATGCAAAGAAAAACCCGAAAGCAATATTAAAACAACACTTCCGATCCAGGGAACCTGGAAATTACTTACAGGAAACCTTATTGAAAAAGGAGATACTGTTGTTACTGATTATACAAAAGACAAATCATTTATCAAGATCATCAACGATTCTCATTTTTCATTTCTACAACATGATACCCCGAGAGATTCAACAAACTTTTCTGCGGGAGGCGGAAGATATGAGCTGAAAGGAAATACTTATACAGAGCATCTCGAATATTGCAGCGCCAAAGAATGGGAGGGACATGATTTTACTTTCACGGTTACAATAAACAACGATACACTTATTCAAACGGGAGTTGAAAAGATAGAAGCGCAGGGCATCGACCGTGTAAATACAGAAAAGTATATAAGGTATAAAAAGTAGAAAGAGTTGGGGCGATCAGTTTTTCTTGTCAATCACTTCTGCCATTATCATTTCATCAAGCGTTTCTTTTCTTGTTTTGGGATCAATGAATTTTTGTTTCAACCTTGTGATCTCGTAATCAGGAACAGAAAATGTTTTTCCAAATTGTAGTCCCAACGAATCAATTTCCAGTTGTTGTGACTTTTCATAGATCAGCCAGAAGTTTTTTCCTGTTTGTTTTAATGAATCACTATACACCCGCCTGTTCGACGAAGAATAAAAACAATAAGTAGAGCTGAAGGTGTTTTTCCAGAAATAAACATCTTTGGGATCGGCAACACCCCTTGTTATATCAGCAAGGGGTTTGCCGCCCTGGTAAGTTAATAGTTGCGGATAAAAATTTGTATTCGCCAAAAAGAAAAATAGAGCAATGGTTGCAGCCGATATGGTAATTGCTTTTTGTATGTTAGTATACAATTTGCTTAAAAAGAAATAAAAAAGTACGACAAGAAAAAAAATAAGGCTAATAAGCACCGCTCTGTTTTTGACAGGAAAAGCCCAGGCGTTAACCAGGGCGGCCGCTGCAAGTAATAAAACAGAAGTTGTCAATTGAATAATATTAAATGCTTTTCTCCATCGTTCATCATTCCAACGCGACACAAACAAATGTGCTACGATAAATGCGGTTGCCGGTGTAAGGATCGGCAGATAATGTGGCAGCTTGAAGTTTGAAAAATTTATTAAAGCCGCCAGCATCACGAATACCCCTGTGCTTAACCATTCCTCCTTTGCAGCAAAGAAGTTTTTTAACCGGATGAACAAAGCAATAAAAGCCACAAAACACCAGGGTGCAAATGTCCAAAGGAATGTGTGCAGGAAAAAGAAATGATCTTCTTTACCAACGGCGCCAAAGCGTTCTGCTCCTTTAATGCGATCGAAACTATGACTCCATAAAATATATTTCACGCCATTCACTCCTTTTATACCCTGCGAAATTTTTTCGGGATGAAGATTGAATTGTAAATAATAACAGTAAACAACAGGAGAAATAAAAATCGCAAAAAACAAAATGACGATCAGCCAGTGCCAATCAAATAAGTACTTCCAATTTTTTTTATACAGGATATAAAAGAAAATGCCTGCCACGGGAGTAACCAACCCAACATGTCCTTTTGTGCAAAAGCCAACAGCCATTCCCAACGAAGCACCCAAAAGAAATATAAATTTTCGATGATGAACATAGGCTACCAACTGCCAAGTTGCAAAAGCAATAGCCGCCGTCAGTATCGCATCCATGCGAACATCATTGTTGGCGAGAATATAACAGAAAGACGAAGCCGCTATTAATGCCGCAAGTTTCCCGACCTCATGACCATATAATTCTTTTCCTAAACGAAATATGGAATATGTACCGAGAATAGTAAAAAGAAAAGAAGGAAACCTGTAAGCAAAAGAAGTGATGCCAAAAATATGATAGCTCAATGCAGATGTCCAGAAAAGAAAATGTGGCTTATCAATATAATCACCGCGATGATCATATAAGGTAACATAATCGCCGGTAAGATACATTCGTAAGGCAATGTCGGCGTGATGGCCAGAATCATTATCCATCAACGGAACAAAAAGCCCTGCGATATAAACCAATCCCAGCAAAGAGAAAAGAAAAATATATATGCGGTTAGAAGGGATCGGGGAGTTCAATCAAAAAATTTATACAAAGTAAACAAACCGAAGCCAGATTTATGAATGGAGTATAAAATACAAGGCCAATAACTAACTTGAACAAAATTTAGCCACATGAAAGGAATATTGATGCTTGCAACGATCGTTTTGTTTTGCTCAACCATAAATGCAACAGCCCCTACAGATAGCATTCCTTCTGATGCGAAAGACGTCTCATCGCCTGAAGCAATAGTTGCTGCCGTTTATGATGTCATCAGCGGTCCCGCCGGGCAGAAAAGAAACTGGGACAGGATGCGAACATTGTTTGTTCCGGATGCACGAATGGTCCCAACTGGTAAGCGACCAACGGGGGAATCAACAAGAAGAACGCTGACAGTTGAAGAATATATCACCAATTCCGGACCTTTTTTAGAGAAGGATGGGTTTTTTGAAACGGAGATCGGCAAAAAGACCGAACAATTCGGAAACATTGTGCATGTGTTCAGCACTTATGAAAGCAGGAGAACGCTGAATGATGAGAAACCCTTTATGCGCGGAATAAACAGTTTTCAACTTTGGTATGATGGCGAACGCTGGTGGGTAATTACTATTCTTTGGCAAAGCGAAAGCCAGGATACGCCGATTCCCGGGAAATATATTGGAACAAAGAATTAAATCGAAGTCAAAAGTTCTTTGACTTTATTTTTTATCAGGTCCCTTACTTTATTGAATTCGGTTGGGTCCATATTTTTCGGATCCGGTATTTCCCAATCAATAAATTTTTTTGCGGGCATCCAGGGACAGGCGTCACCACAGCCCATTGTTACTACTGCATCAAATGGCGCGAATCGTTCAACTTCCTTTAACGATTTGTTTTCATGTTTGTTCAGATCGTAACCCAACTCTTTCATCGCAGCGATCGCTTTTGGATTTACAACACCCAAGGGTTTTGAGCCAGCACTATATGCTTCAACATTCTCCCCGCCAATTATTTTTGCAAAAGCCTGGCTCATTTGAGAACGGTTGCTGTTTTCAACACAAACAAATAATAACTTTTTTTTCATATCGTACTTAATAATATAAAAATAAAACGATCCCGGAACTTTCGGGATCGTTTTTGGGTTTGTGTTAATCAACCATTGCACCAGTGCAACAGCCGCTACCATTACCACAACCACATCCCGGATCTTTCATTTGTTTTTTCATGGCTCTACTTTTTATGATTAATAATAAATGACTAGCAGCAACCGCTTCCCGGCTCACAGCAATTTCTTTCATCCTTTGAGGGCTTGTCAGCATACACCGTGATACTTGTGATCCTCACTTTGCCATTTTTGTATTCATCGATCTCTTCTTTGCTTAAATATTCGGCCAGTATTTCATCAGGAATAACGATCGTCTTATCTTTTTGAAGTGTAATGTTTGTAAAACCGACTTCTTCAATAATGCCGAGGTAATCACTCTTTTGTATAGCACCGGATACACAACCGGCATATAGTTCCGCGATCTCTCTCCATTTAGACGGAAGTTCCCCTTCAGTCACAATATCAGAGATGGAAAAATGTCCACCGGGTTTTAATACTCTGAAAATTTCACTGAATACTTTATGTTTATTTGGAACGAGATTTAGAACACAGTTGCTAACAACCACATCAGTTTTGTTACTGAATAGAGGCATGCTGTCAATATCGCCGTGACGAAACTCGACGTTTTTATAACCAAGCTTAGCAGCATTATTTTTTGCCAGCCCGATCATTTTTTCTGTAATGTCGATGCCAATTACCCGACCCTGGTTTCCAACAATACGTCTCGCAATAAAAGCATCATTGCCTGCGCCGCTTCCAAGATCCACAACGGTATCACCGGATTTTATTTTTGCAAACTCGGTTGGCAAGCCGCAGCCCAAGCCCAGGTCGGCGTCAGGATTATAGCCTTCAAGCTTCGTGTAATCGTCGGCCATAATATTATACACATCACCACAGCCCGTAGCGCCGCAGCAAGAACTTAAGTTTTGAGTTTTTGACTGAGAAGCGATCTGGGAGTATTTTTCTTTTACCAGTTCTTTGATTTCAGTTTCATTTTTCATGGCTATAATTTATTTGTTTAGTGAATTCTCGTTGGTAGCATATATCTTATTAACCGGTGACCACGCATCAATTGCTTTAACAGAAGATTTTTCTGTCCATACTTCATGATCGATATTTCGGGGAACGAGGATGCAATCGCCTTTTGCTAGCCTATAAACAGTGTCGTCTGTTTTGAAAAACAATTCTCCTTCGAGTACGTATGTTATTTGTTCGCTGTCGTGTTTATGATTTGGAAAATTTGTGTTAGCGGGAATATCAAACCATGTGAATTGAACATTCTGTCCTTCCATTGACCAGAATTCAGATCCGGTAGAAGGATCAAGCGTATTAATATCTAAATATTGTTTACTGCTTCTGTATGTGATCTTATTGCCCATAAGAATAAATTAACAGCATTTAGCATTTGTTGTTTTAAGTTTCTCAAATAAAAAGCTGAACTCATTATTGAATTTTTCAAATGCTTTCCAGTTTATGCAATAGCAGCTGCGTGGACCATCGATCGTGCCATCGATAAGGCCGGCATTTTTTAATTCTTTCAAATGCTGACTTACGGTACTTTGCGCCAGTGGCAGCACATCAACGATCTCACCACAAATACATTCATTCTTTTGTGCCAACATTTTCAATATTGCAATACGGGCAGGATGACTTAATGCTTTTGCAAAAGCTGCCAGGTCCTGTTCCTTTTGTGAAAACTCTTCTTTTTTATGGATCGCCATTTTGTTAATCGTTTCTATACGATGAATATTCTCAAATAAAAAGACGGAGCATCCGCCTGCAAATCTTATATCGCAAATATACGATTAGAAAGTTCATACCACCAAATATTTTACTAAAAATATTTTTTAATCGTCGGGTAGCTGGCTTCTTTTGAAAAGAGAAATAATGATTCCGCTAATAATGATGCAGGAAATTCCCGCCCAGCTCATCAGGTCAGGAAAAGCATCGCCCAACAACATGCCTATAAAAACAGAATAGATAATATTTGAATATCCAAATACAGAAACGATCCCAGCTTTATCAGAGCCATAGGCTTTTGTAACAAAATATTGTCCGAACAAGGCGGCAAGCCCCATAAATAAAACAATGAACCACTCCCTGCCTGCCGGCCATTTCCAATCAATAATAAAAACACCATCAGCAGGAGTACCAAATGAATAATGAATTAACAAGGAAAGCGAGGGCAGCAAAACACCCGCTACTAAAAAAGACAACACGATCACCCGTGAATCATAATAGGCTGCCAGTCTTCCAAGAGTTATATAAGCGATCGCTGAAATGATACCAGACATCAAACCGGTTGCATGATAATACCATGGAAAATGCATCACCGGTTTATAAATAAGCAGCATGCCCGTAAAACCAAGAATCACCGCAAATAAAACTTTTCTTCCATGATACTCACCAAAAAATAGAAATGAAAAGATCGCAATGAATAAAGCCGAAGTAAGATTGTAGCTCATCGCTGTGCCTAAAGGAAGATGCAAAATACAATATAGCAAAGTATATAAAGCCAATGCTCCCATCAACCCACGAAAGGCAAGCCTCAGGAACTTACCACCTTGTTGAACGGGAGGTTTTATAAGCAAACCCGGAATAAGAAAGGCCATACCAATTGCATTACGATAAAGAACAAGCTGACCAGCCGAGAAAACTTCTTTTAATGCTTTTGCGGCGCCCCCCATCATAGAAAAACATAATGCCGCCATCAGCATAAAAACGATCCCTTTGTATCGGACATCCTTTATCATTAAATTTTTGCGAGTCTTTCAACTGCCGTCTCTAATGTTTCTTTATTTTTTGAAAAACAAAAACGAATTACTTTATTATCTGTCCTGGCTTTATAAAATACGGAAACAGGAATTGTGGCTACTCCAAATTCTTTTGTAATACGAATTGCAAAGTCTCTATCTGCTTCATCGCTGATGCGATCATACTTTGCACAAATAAAATAACTGCCGCTGCTGTTCAGCAACTCAAACTTTGTCTGTTTCATCAGTTCTATAAAATGATCTCTTTTTTGTTGCATGATCCCACTGAGCGATAAATAAGCATCTTTATTTTTTAAGAAATCTGCCAGCGCAACCTGTGAAGGAGTGTGACAGCAAAAGCAATTGAACTGGTGAACTTTTCTGAACTCGATCATTGACGCAGGAGATGAGATACAATAACCGAGCTTCCACCCGGTACAGTTATAGGTTTTGCCAAATGAAAAGCAAACAAAACTTCTTTCAAGTAATTCCGGGTAACGAAGAATGGACTGATGTGGAATATTATCAAAGATGAGATGCTCATACACTTCATCACTGACTATAAAAATATTGGTGTCCTTAACAATACCGCTCAACTGTCGGATATCTTCTTCCAATAACACAGCGCCAGTTGGATTATGCGGGCTGTTCAACATGATCGCTTTTGTTTTTGGGGAGACTTTTTTTCTCACTTCATCCCAATCGATTTTGTATTCGGGAAATTTCAGATCAATGAGAACAGGAATGGCACCGTTGATCTCAACATTTGGAATATAGCTGTCATAGCCGGGTTCAAAAATTATTACTTCATCTCCGGGTTGCAATATTGTTGTCAACGCAGTATAGATAGCATAAGTTCCGCCGGGAGTAATTGTAATTTGTGTGCCGGGATCAATTTTTGTTTGATATAAATATTCAACCTTGTCAGCAATAGATTCTCTTAATGGCATATAACCCTGCATAGGAACATACTGGTTCCATCCTTTCTGCATTACCTCACTCACCTTGTTCATCAACTCTTCGTTCATTTGATAATCAGGAAAACCCTGGCCAAGGTTAATGGCCTTATGTTCGTTTGCCAAACCACTCATTACAGTAAAAATGGTGGTGCCGACATTCGGGAGCTTGGAATTAATAAAGAGGCTACTCATGTAGCGAAGTTATTCACTGATGATTGCAGTTGCTTCAATCTCTATTAAATATTCTGGAGCGATCAACCCCTTCACTTCGATCATGCTTGTGCAGGGTTTAATGTCTTTAAAGAATTCGCCATGGGCTTTTCCATATTCTTCCCAGCGGGAAATATCGGTGACAAACAATCTTGTCCTTATTACATCTTTTAATGAAGCACCGGCTTTTTGTAAAACCTTTTCTATTTTCTGGATGATGAACTTTGTTTGTTCGTATGCATCATTGCCGCCAACAAGATCGCTGTTATCATCTACAGCAACCGTTCCGGTTACTTCAATTGTATTTCCAATTTTTACCGCACGGCTATAGCCGACAATGTCTTCCCATTTGGCGCCGGAGGAATAGTTGGTTCGTTTCATTTTGCTAAGAAATTAAGAGAGAAAAGGAACTAAAGAGAAATTTTGAATTTACTCACACAAAGAATCTCTAATTACCATATTGTCCTAAAAACTTTATCCGCATAAGCTTCAATTGTTCCCAGGTAAAATTATGTTCGGATAACTCTTCCTGTGCCACCTGAAGTGATGATGTTTCGCAACCTTTAAAATATTCAATGATCTCTTCCTGGTCATATTCATCCAGCAATTGAGAAAGAGCATAATCAAGATTGAGCTTGGTGCCGCTGCCGGCGATCGTTTCCATTTCTTCCAACAGCTCTTCCATTTTCATTCCTTTATTTTTTGCAATGGTCTCCAGCGGTATCTTTTTATCAATGTTCTGAATGATATAAACTTTGTTGCCGCTTTTATTCACCACACTCTTCATTACAAAATCATCGGGACGCTCAATATTATTTTCCTCCACATATTTGGAGATCAAATCAATGAACGGTTTGCCATATCGGATCGCTTTCCCTTTGCTTACGCCTTGACATTTTTCAAGATCCGCTAATGTGATGGGATAAAGAGTTGCCATATCCTGTAATGATGATTCAAGGAAAAGAACAAAAGGCGGCAGATTTTTTTTCTTTGCTTCTTTTTGACGAAGCTCTTTCAGCATCTCAAACAACTTTTCATCTGCAGCAGCACCCTCAGTAGTTTCTACACCTTCGTCGTCGTCAGCGTTTGCCTCTTCATATGTGTTATTGAGAACGATCTTGAAAGATTTTGGTTTCTTCAGGAAATCAGTTCCCTTTTTTGTAAACTTCAGCACACCATATTCTTCAATATCTTTTTGAAGCAAACCTTCCAACAGCATTTGGCGGATCAATGAATTCCAGAAATGAGGCTCTTTTTCATTACCACTGGCAAATACATCAAGCCCCTCATGACGATACATGGTTATTTGTGGAGTTGGTCTTCCATAGATCATGTTCACCACATACTCCATTGCAAAACGCTCATCAAGGGCCTTAATAGCCTTCAGTGCACACACGACTTCATCTTTAGCTTCAATTTTTTCTTTCGGATGAAGACAGTTATCACAATTGCCACATTTCTCATTTTCATATTCTTCACCAAAATAACTGAGTAAAATTTTTCTTCTGCAAACGCCACTTTCTGCAAACGCCACCGTTTCGCTTATCAATTGATTTCCCACTTCTCTTTCGCTAAGTGGTTTATCACGCATCAAATGTTCCAGCTTTGCCACATCTTTATGAGAATAATAAAGAATGCATTTTCCTTCCATGCCATCACGACCAGCCCGGCCAGTTTCCTGGTAATAATTTTCAATACTTTTTGGAATATTATAATGAATTACATAACGGATATCTGGTTTATCAATACCCATTCCGAATGCAATAG
>Ga0207641_10002323_pt1 | contig 17640 bp, 12 predicted proteins | sample KBSSwiS62_FD_184306 | JGI IMG/M metagenome (GOLD analysis project Ga0207641, IMG submission 184306) | Switchgrass rhizosphere microbial communities from Kellogg Biological Station, Michigan, USA - KBS Switchgrass S6-2 (SPAdes) (version 2) | ecosystem: Host-associated > Plants > Roots >... | reverse complement strand
GCCAGCGCTGAGAGCCGGGCATGCGCGTATTGCACGTAGTAGACCGGATTTTCGTTGGACGCCGACGACCACAGCGCCAGATCGATGTCGATCGGACTGTCGACCGAGGACCGGATCAGCGAGTACCTGGCGGCGTCCACGCCGATGGCCTCGACGAGGTCATCGAGGGTGATGACGGTGCCTGCGCGCTTGCTCATCCGGACGGGTTGGCCGTCGCGGACGAGGTTCACCATCTGGCCGATGAGGACCTCGACGGTGGCGGGATCCTCACCGAGCGATGCGGCGACGGCCTTGAGTCGGGCGATGTAGCCGTGGTGGTCGGCGCCGAGCATGTAGATGCACAGGTCGAATCCGCGCTGGCGCTTGTCCAGGTAGTAAGCGATGTCGGCTGCCACGTAGGCGGGGTTGCCGTCGCTCTTGATGACGACGCGGTCTTTGTCGTCGCCAAAGTCGGTGGTGCGCAGCCAAACTGCGCCGTCCTTCTCGTAGATGCTGCCGGCATCTTTGAGCCTGGCGATGGCCTGCTCAACGCGGCCGGAGGTGTGCATCGAGTCTTCGTGGGTGAAGATGTCGAAGTCGGTGCCGAAGTCGTGCAGCGACTGCTTGATGTGGGTGAACATCAGGTCGACGCCGATGGCGCGGAAGGTCTCGCGCATCTCGGCGTCGGGCAGGCTCAGCGCGTCAGGCTCCTTGGCGAGCACCTGGGTGGCGATGTCTTTGATGTAGTCGCCCGCGTAGCCGTCGTCGGGGGTGGGCTCGCCCTTGGCGGCGGCGATCAGCGAGTTGGTGAACCGATCGATCTGGGCGCCGTGGTCGTTGAAGTAGTACTCGCGGACGACGTGAGCGCCTTGGGTGGCGAGCAGTCGGCCGAGCGCGTCGCCGACGGCGGCCCAGCGGGTGCCGCCGATGTGGATGGGCCCGGTGGGGTTGGCTGAGACGAACTCGAGGTTGATGTTGTGGCCCTTGAACGCATCCGAGTTGCCGTAGCCGGGGCCGGCATCGATGACGTTCTGGACGATGACGTTCTGGGCGGATGCGTCCAGGCGGAGGTTGACGAAGCCGGGCCCGGCGACGTCGGCGGCGGCGATGCCGTCCTGCGCGGCGAGGGCGCTCGCGAGCCAGCCGGCCAGCTCACGGGGGTTGGCGCCGACCTTTTTGCCCAGCTGAAGGGCAATATTGGTGGCGTAGTCGCCGTGCTCGGGATTGCGCGGGCGCTCGACGGTGACAGTCGCCGGAAGTGCTGAGGTGTCGAGGCCGTGCTCGGCGAGCACCGCGGCGGCGGTGGCCTTGAGCAGTTCGGCAAGGTCGGCGGGCGTCACGAGGGTCCATCCTATGGTCTGAGGTGGTCAGCCCCCGAATCCGTTTCCGGTCGCTTAGATGCGTTAGGCTGTCCCCTGCCCATCGGCGCAGTGTCTTCTATATGCGCCCCCGTAGCTCAGGGGATAGAGCGTCTGCCTCCGGAGCAGAAGGCCGCAGGTTCGAATCCTGCCGGGGGCACTCCGCATCCTGGCAGTTCAAGGGCCGTTTTCGCCCTCCCGGCGGGTTCTGTAGCTAATTGTCAGCTTTCCCGTTTCCGCAGTTCAGCCGGCCGGCAAATTACTCCGGCTCCGGAATCCAGTTAGCTGGCCGGGAGGTGTCCGAGCGGTAAGCAGGCAGGGGTCCATCTTGCAGCTGACGCGGCACCACGCCTCGACAAATGCGCTGGTTACATACCCTGCTTGCATATCCTGTTCACCACCGTAATCGAGGTGGAAGTCATGGGAAGAGACCGGCGCGCGCTACGGGCCGCGCGCGGGGAGAGGAAAGCTCGCGAGAAGCGAGCGCGACGTGTGGAGCGCGATAAGCGCAGTACGCAGGTCCGGATGACAGTTGTGAACGCGAGTCAAGATCAGAACGCAACGTCGCTGGCGTTCGAGGTGCAGCAATGCAACTCGGCTCTGCTCTACGCCGACGAAGTTACCCTCGTGAGCCCCCGTGTGGCGTTGTTGAAAAGCGCCCGCGACATGAACGAACTAAACGGCGTCGAATTGCTTCGAAGGTTGAACAACGTCGGGCCAAAGTTCTTCCCGGACTCCACCGAATCGCTTCGGTCTTTTCTCAAAAGCGTTGACAGCCTGCCGCCGCGCTCGCTGATCCCTAGACATCTGCGAGATGAACTTGACTCCAAACTGAAGCAGCTTGTTGCCGAGATGCGGCCCTTGAAGGAGACGTTGCAAGCGAATGTCGAGAAGCTGCTTCGGCAGTCAGGTTACGACCAGCTCGAAGAAGCCGTGGATCTCGGCATTCTCACCATCGAGGACATGCAGGGAGCCGACATTGACGACATCGACGCCAGCGGAATGGTGCTGGGCTTCACGAAGAAGATCGACGAGGTTCTGAATGACGGTGGTCGTTACCCCCTGTTCGACGCACACGCGGGAAACATCGTCCGTCTGGGCGTCAAGGCCGGGTTCTTCGCGCCGGTCCCCGCGGTACGACAACTGGGCGCTGACGCCGCCATGGCAGAGGGTCTGTTCGATAGGCTACCGAACTTCGAGTACGCGAAGCCGCGCGAAATTATTGACATCCGAACGGAGTTGAGCAGCTCACTAGATTCGTTCAGGCAGGGTATCCGCGGCCTCACGGACGGGATCGAGCTCGCTCCCGAAGACCCCAATTTCGGCAATGAGATCGCTGACGCATGGAACCAAAAGGTGGCACCAGCCATCAACGAGATAGAAGCGACGATTCGCGAGAATCGGAGTATGTCTGACCTAATGGTGCGGACTCTCAAAGACCCTATTGGTGGCGGGTCACTCGCCGGTGCAGTTACGCTCCCGGCCACACTGGCTGTGGCCGCCGGACCCGCTGGGGCGTTCATCAGTGCAGCTGGAGTTGTTGTGGGGGCCAGCGTCGCTACGGCACGCGCCTTAGTTGATGAGCACAAGGAAATCCGAAGTGCGAAGAAGGCCCAGTTCTATTTCCTGTATGGCACGAAGGAGCAGCTACAGCGAGGCAGCGGCTGATCACGTTTTATCATCGGTCCCGGAATCTCAAGCGTCTCAAGGCATCCGTCGAATAGTGTCGTCTATCGAGGGCGCAGCGCCTTCAGCGATCAGCTGCTTTCGCGCTGCGACGTAACGCTTCTCCGCATCGCGGACCATGGCGGGCACCGTTTATCTGAAAGATGCATCACCAGGGAAACAGCCCCGGCGCGACGGTTGTCGCGACGATCAGTACCGCGAGCATCGCCGCGAGCACCAGTATCAGGCGCGCCGTGGCGCTCCAGCTGTGCAGTATCGCATTATTGATCAAATCGCAGATCGATTTGATGGCCTGCCCCATCGGTCGTACTCCTTGTTCGGTCTTGCTTGTCGACACCAAGTGTCCCGACCCGACCCCGGATGAATTGTCAACAGTTTGTTGACGGGATAGCGGATACTGGTGTGCATGCCAACAATCGAACAAGAGCTACTTGAAGCGATATCGTCCCGAAACGCGGCGGCAGTAGAGCTCGCAGGTGTTCTTCTCAATTTGGCCCGCCAGTCGAACGGTCGCGGAGCGTGGAGTTGGATAGCCACTAGCGGGTTGCTCGGTGGTCACTTATCAAGGGCCGCAGCAGATATCGAGGCGCTCACAGCCGTGATCATGCAACGGAGTGGGATCAGCTGGGACGCGATGGCAGCGCCTCTGGAAGTAAGTAAGCAGGCAATGCACCGGAGGCTTGCTGACCGAGGTGAATGGTTGTTTCAAGACGCCATTTCCACACCGGAGTATCGGACGACGGATGCTACGACATTGACTGAGGCGCTGAAACTGCTGCGCCGGGCGAGATCTCACCGAACGAGACTTCGGGTGCTCGAGGAGCTGGACGACATATTGGAATTCGAGACACGCGACATGATGAGAGCGCTCTACTTGCTGCCCGACCCGGCCGACGTCGTGATGGCACCAACCAAACTCGCTCCAGCACTGTCAGATCTGAGGCATCAGCCGAGATGGTGGTGGAACGAACCGGACCCATTTATATAGTTTTGTTGCCGCCCCATAAGTAGGCGCGCCAACAGAAGCCCCAGACTGAGGGACTATGCGAGCGCCAATGCCGACCGTGGCGGCCTCGACCGGGGGAGAGGTCCTCCCCCTGGGGTAGCCAGGTAGTGGGGCGTGCGTTGATAACCCACCACCCGACGTCCCCGCCCCCGGAAGTGCCTAGCGCGCCTGTGGGTCGCGCTGGCACTCACCCTTGCCGGGTCGTTTTCGGGGGCGGCCACGAGGTAACACCAGCCACAAGAAGTGCTGGCTACCCCTATGGCCTGCCAAGGGCTGCGGTGGCTGTCCACCCAAGGAGCGTCGTCCCACGGATACCCCCTAGATGGCTGGCGTGGACTAACCACCACAGCCTGGCGGGCGAGGCTAGCTGGGCAGCGCGCTCGGGCTGTAGGACCCCTGCGCCGCACCAGCTCGCCCCACGACTACGGCGCGTCGGCCACACGCAGTGCCACGACCGCTGCCCAGACCGCTCGGCCCCGTTGGGTGTGGTGGCGGCGAACCATGCGCTGTCGACCTTGCGGGGCACGGACTGCACCAGGCGCTACCCGATGATGTTGGTGGCCTCGGGCGAGCTGTCAGCGATCAGTTCGTTGGACACCACGGTCAACCCGGCGCACTTCTTGGGCGTGACGGTCTGTTCACCGAAGTCGACCTCGTCCAGCGGGATCTCGGCCGCCTCGGGCACCCAGGAGGTGTCGGGATCGCCCGTAACGAGCGGGATTCGGCAGTCGTGGCTTCCCGTGCGGACGAGGGTACTGGCCTGCATGGCCACCGACTCCTGGGTCAGTGACTGAATGATCAGCGCGTTTACTTCTTCGGGATTCAGGATAGAAGCCGCATTGGTAGTGAGTTGAGTCATTGCGAGACTCCTTGAATAGCAACGTGATTAGGGGGTTAATCCGGCTAACCGCTGCGACAGCGGGTCTCGCTGGTGCCCGGCGCAACGCCAGGACGAGGGGGTGGCGCTAGCTACGGCTGCGACAGTCGCGGCTAGCTACGACGCGCGGTATACCTCAACCATGCAGCTCTGATTGGACCGGTCTCCGGAAGCATCTGCCGCGGAAGGAGGTCAACGGTCAGCTGAGAGGCGTGAGTCAGCCGCCGGGCAGCGCTCGAGTTGGGCTTTCGCCGTCGAGTGTCTCCTGCAGACGCGCAACATACCGTGCGATCAGCTCGCCTACTAATTCAGGATCCTCGTGGTGCAGCAGATGTCCCGCACCGGGCGCCAACACCAATTGACACTGAGGCAGTGCCGAGCTGAGTAGGCGGAGCTCGTCGGGGGCCGCGAACGGATCTTTGTCGCCAGCTACCAGGAGCGTCGGAGCGTCGATCCCGTCGGCGTCATCGATGCATCCGTGGCTCCCGGCGATCACCAAGTAACGAGCGACCGCGCGAGGGTCGGGCGCGAACGCACGTTCGGGCCGTGATCTTGTCTGGATGCGAAGAAAGCCCCGAATGCCTTGGCTGGCAAGGAACCCGTTGGACACCGCGTCGACCATGTTCGATCGTACGGCCGCATCGGCTATGGCCGGAGTCGCCTCGAGTATCGTCACGGCGAGTCTCGATAACCACCGCGACGCCGCGCCAAAGGCCCCGGACCGCCTACGGCTCGACACGACAATTGGTGACAGCAACACCAAGGCGCCTACGTTCGTCCGTCCGTGGGAGGCCACGTGCATGATGACTGTCGCTCCGACAGAATGGCCTAGTAGGACGATCGCCTCCCTACATGGAAGCTTGCTGATTACTTGCTCAACGAGCGCAGCAACTTGGTGAAGGTCCCATTGACAAAACTGCGGGCTCGCCGAGACACCATTGCCCGGGAGGTTGATGGTCGCGATCCGCAGACCATGCCGGTTCACGTCGGTGCACAGTTGCTGCAGCCCGAGGTCGGTGCCTTTCAATCCCGGAACGGCGACGACCGACACGAGCTGATCCGTCGGTCCGCTGTCAGCAACGACGACGGAGGTCCCGTCGTCAAGTCTCACCATCATGTAGCGCGGCCCACCGGCGTTGCTCGAGGGAGCACCGAAAGATGGTCTTGTCGGTGATGGCACGTGGACTCCGTTGATCGCAGCTGCAAGTGCTGGCAGCCAGCCCGCCGGCGCAAATCGGTCGCGCCCTTTTACAGTGTATGCGCTCCTGCCTGGCTAAAACGGTGCCATACGATGTGAGCGACGCTAGCGTCGGCGCGGCGAAGGCGGCGGTTACGGGTTTAAGACAAGTTGCGCGCTGCCGATGCTGAGAAGGAGAGTTCGATGCGCGGCTTCGGTCGATGAGGATTCTTCTCGCTGGCGAGACATATCCACCCGACGTCAACGGCGCCGGTGTTTTCACCTGTCGGCTTGCTGAGGGGCTGGCCAGGAGACGACACGAAGTCCACGTAATTGTGCCCTCGCCGTCGTGTTACTCGTATGAGGCGCAGTCCGATGGTGTCTGGCTTCACTACTTACCTTCACACCGATACCGATGGCACCCGACATTCCACATCCTCGACCTCCGAAAAGGACGACAGGCCGTAACGCATGCCATGCGAAGCGTGAGACCGGAAGTTGTCCACGTGCAGGCGCATTTCGCCGTGGGGAGATTCGCGGCCGCGCAGTCAACGAGGCTCAACATTCCGTTGGTCGCGACGAATCACTTCATGCCGGAAAACCTCAAGTATCAGCTTCCTTTTAACCTGCCAGATCTCCTGTACAACAGGGCTGCCGCGCTGGCATGGCGGGATCTAGCCCGAGTGTTCCGAAACGCCAACGTAATAACAGCGCCCACACCTTACGCGGTTGACCTCTTACGGAAGCGAGCGCGGATCAGCGATGCTTTGGCGGTCTCGTGCGGCGTCGATCTGGCTGCTTACCCGCAGCGGACTACAAAGAAAGGGGACAACCGACAGACCATCCTCTTCGTCGGGCGGCTCGATCCTGAGAAACACGTCGACGAAATCATCGACGCCGTTGCGATGATGGACAGCCGTGTCTACTTACGAGTGGTGGGTGTGGGACGGCAGGAGTCGAACCTACGCCGTCAGGCCAGGGTCCGTGGAATCGATGATCGCGTAACCATAGTCGGCTACCTACCTGAGGAGGAACTACTGGGCGAGTACGCGCGTGCAGACGTGTTCTGCATGCCGGGTACCGCAGAGCTACAGAGCATTGCGACACTTGAAGCCATGGCGTCTGGGTTACCGGTGGTCGCGGCTTCCGCGAAGGCTTTGCCGTCTCTCGTGACCACAAATGTCAACGGAGCCCTGTTTCCGCCCGGCGACGTGACGGCGTTGGCCGACGCACTGCGCTACGTCCTCGACGGAGAACGGGTCAAGCGCATGGGTGAGGCGAGTCGACTCCGGGTGCAACAGCACGACTTTAGTCTGACTCTCGACGCGTATGAACGCATTTATCGCGATGCGATACAGCGGCAGGAACCGCATTACTCGTGGCGAGGTTTGCCTAGCAAGAACCAACCCGACTGAAGACCCAGCCCAATGATGCTAACGCCGAACGCTGTGTATAGACCAATCGCGATCCAGTACATGCGGTCCGGGAACTGGATCACCTCATGGAGGTTCGTAAAACAGACATAGGTCAATAGTATTGCCGAGACGTAGGGCACTATCAGCGAGACGATCCCCGTCGCAACTACCGGTATCTTCCGTAGTTGGAAGCCCCACTCGGTTCTATCCGTCTCTGCCTTCGAACCGATTTGCCCCTCGCCCCACAGCTTTTGGATGTTTGAAGCCACGTAGTTACTCATCAAGTTTCTCTCGAGTATTGAGATAGATCGAGAATGGGCCGCTTGCATGTCGAAGAAAATTACGTGGTACCCAGCGATCGCCCACGCCGGAAAGGGAAGCCAATAGAACAGGATATGCGGGATCGCTTGCGAAGTCGTCATTCCGATTCCATGGCTGGCCCCCTGATCGCCAGGCGTGTCCCACAGATGTAGCAGCGCCAGCAGCCCAAACGCGGCAGTGAAGTAGGTAGTTGCAGCGATCCAGAGCACCACTGTGTTAGTCAGGATGGAGAACCCCGCTTGGCGCTCGACATTGTAGAGCTGCCTGACGGTTTCTGCTGGGTCCGAATTCGAGTCCGGAGCAAAGTTGCCGATCCGGTCGTTCCGACCAAAGCGCACCATGAGCCCCCAGGAGTCGACAACCGTGATTAGCCTCGGCAACAGCTGCGCAAGGCTCCGGGGCTGGTCGAATGATAGCTGCAGTCGTCCGTTGCGCACCGGAGTTTACGGCGTGCCCGAGGGCGAAATTTCTAGCTTGCGCCCCGCCACCGAAGACCGGCGGAAACACGCTACTTAGACGTTGTTCGCGGCCGCCTCGATCGCGTTGTTCTCCGCAATCACCTGCTCGACCGTGGTAAGCGCCGGCTTCGGCGTCCAGTCCTGATGGAACAACCCCATCGACGCCTGAATCGGGTCACTCGACGGATAGTCCGCCAGCGTGTGGATGAATGCGGGACCGGCGAAATCGAGAGTGCGCCACGTCCGTAGGAAGTCACCGACGAACGCCGCCTGATTCGCTTCGGAAACCACCGACGACGGCTGACCATACTCCGTCGCCCAGATCTTCTTGTTCCCATCGCCATTGGCGACCATCACCGCATACAACTGCTCCGCCTGCGTGATCGGCACACCCGCATGCCCTTCCCCCGCCGAGAACGGAATCGAGTAAAAGTACGGGTGATACGAGATCGCATCGAAGTATCCGCCGGCGCCCGCCGCATACATCTCCGACAAGTACGTCACCGGGTTGATCGTCGGACCGCCCGGCGTCTCTGCCGCCGCCGCGACCGACGCCGCGATGACAGTCGCATTCGGATCGGCTGCCTTGATCTTCGTGTACGCCACCTTCAGCAGTTCCGTGTACTGCTGCGCAGACGGAGTCGGAGCCCAGAAGATGCTGGCGTTGGGCTCATTCCAGATCTCGTAGTCAGCGACCTTGCCCTGGTACCGCGTCGCCACCGCAGTGACGAAGTCACCGAACGCATTCAAGTCCGCCGGATGCCCAGCCCACGTCGGCTGGTCGGGAACCGCCGCCCAGTCTGGCGTCGAGTTGATCACCGCAAGCACCTTGATGCCATTGGCGTTGGCGCTATTGATCATTCGGTCCGTCGCGGCCCAGTCGAACGTGTTATCGGTGGGTTCGACGCCCGCCCACGGCACCAGGATCCGGATCGTGTCGATGCCCGCGTTCTTCAGCAGACCCATCGCCTTATCGGTGTCGGTCTGCGAGTAGAAGTACATCTGCTGCGCCGTGACGGCAATCTCCGTTGGCCGCTGGTCCACCGCCGACGTATCGGGCGGCGCGATGTTGACATTCACCGTCGTCGTGGTCGTTCCGCCCCACGGATCGCTGATCTTGACGACGAAGCTGTCCGTGTCGACGCCCGGCGTCACCAGCGCCCGATACCTGGCATCCACGTCGGGCGTGTAGGTGAACTGTCCGGTGGGCGTCACCTTCACCGTGCCGAACGCCGGACCCGAACCCAGGCTGTACGACAAATTGTCGCCGTCCGGATCGGTCGCCGTCACCGTACCAGTGACCGCGCCGATGGCCGTCGACGTATCCGTAACTGTCCCATGGCCATTCGTCGGCGCCGTGTTGGTCGTCGGGTTCGGCGCGATCGACACCTTGACCGACGTTGTCGTGGTGCCGCCGAATCCATCACTGACCGTGACGGTGATGGTCTCCGACTTGGTGGTCGACGATGCCCCTGCCGCCGAGGCCGCCGTGCGGGCCGCGGCCGTCGGCGTATACGTGAACGTGCCGTTGGGGTTGATGACGATCGTGCCCTTGGTCGTCGCACTTGCCTTGTAGGACAACGGATCACCGTTCGCGTCCATCGCGCTGATGGCACCGGTGACGACGCCAGTGCGCGGGTTGGGATTCGACACCGTCGACGTCGCACCGGTGGGTTTGACGTTGGCTGCGCCGATCCTGACATTTACCGTCACCGGCACCACACCGCCGTGACCGTCGTCCACTGTGACGACGAACGTGTCCTTCGTGGCGTCGTACGGCGCACCCGGCGCCGTCGCGGCGGCACGCGCCGCTGCCGTTGGCGTGTAGGTGAAGGAGCCGGTCGACGTGAGGGTCACCGTGCCCTTCGTCGGCGAACCGGTCACGGCGTATTTCCGGGTGTCGTAGTCGCCGTCGGTGGCCTTCACACTGCCGGTAACGACTCCCGTCGACGTGCTCGGAGTCCCGATGGTCGTGGTTACGACCGGAACCTTGTTCGCAGGCGGAATCGCCACGGTGATCGTCTCGGTCAATGAGCCATTGCGACCGTCGGAGACCGTGACCGTGAACGAGTCCGTCTTCACCGAATCGGGCGCCGTCGGTACGGCCGCCGCGTGCCGGGCCGTGGAAGTCGGTGTGTACGTATACGTTCCGTCGGCCTTGAGCACCAACGTGCCCTTGGTCGGCTTCGTGTTCACCACATATGTCAGCGGATCACCGTCGAAGTCGACGACTCCCACCTTGCCGCTGACCACGCCCGTCGACGGGTTGGACACGCTGTAGTACGGATCGCTGGAGAACGGCGACGTATTCGGTGGAACGAGCGAGACCACGTGGACGCTGTCGGTGTCGTAATCGGTGACGAACATCAGCGTGCCGTCGGGGCTCAGCACGACGCCAGGCTGCACCGACATCGGCGTGGCCGTGTTCCGAATACTGATCGCTCCCAACGTCGAGCCGTCGGTGGAACTCAGTGCGGCGACGAGACCCGTGTTGCTCGTGACCATCACCGCACTGCTGTCGTTGGTGACTGCCAGACCGGCGATCGGAACACCGAGGTTTCTGGTGATCGCGGTGCCCGCCGCAGTGTCGATCACGGTGACCGCACCAGCGGTGTCGGCGACGAACAACCGTGGATAAGTCTGGCTGATCGCGATACCCGTTGGCGCACCGCCGATGTCGGTGATCGACGTCGCCGTGGTCGCGGAGGACGCGAACACCGAGACGTTGCCCCCGCCAGTCGACTTCGTACTCGCGACGTAGATCTTGGTGCCGTCGGCACTCACCACCAGCTCCGTCGGCGTCAGACCCGTCGGGAGTTTGACCACGCTGCTGGAGGTCGTGTTGTAGGCCGTACTGATCTTGCTGATCGTTCCGGCGCTGCCACTGGCGACGTACACCGTGCTGCCGGCCGGATTGATCGCGATGGCAGTCGGATTGGCGATTGTCAGCGTCTTCTTCGTGGCGCCGGTCGCCGTATCGATCACGGTGACCGTGTTGTTGGTCGAACTCGACACGTAGAGTCGCGTGCCATCCTTCTTGACCGCGATGCCGTCGGGCGATGCGCCAACTTGATAAGTACCGACGACGGTGTTCTTGACCGTGTCGTAGACGGTGACCGTGCCTGCGCTGCGATTGGTGATGTACGCGAGGTTGCTCGTGACGGCCACGGCGCTTGGGTCGCTCACGTTCGTGAAGTCGGTGCTCTTGTAGAACGGCGACGGGCTCACCGGGATGTTGATCGGCACGTCGACGGTGTTGGTCCCGTCGGACAGCGTGATCGTCATCGCGATCGTGTCATTGGGATTGGACGTCGTCGCGGCGACGAAACGCTGCGCGGTCGTCGGGGTGTACGTGATGACCTTGGTCGTGGCGTCGTAGGCAAACGTGCCCGCGCTCGGACCGCTCTTCAGCCCGACCGTGACCGCCTGCCCCTCGGGATCACTGGTGCTCAGCTGGCCTAACACCTTGCCCGTCGTCGCATCGGGCCTGCCCCAGGCCACCGATGCCGTCGGCGGTTGATTCGCGGCCGCCGCCGCAACGGTTTGGCTGACCGCCATCTGCTGAGCGGAGAGGTTGGTGCCGGCGACTCCATCCTCGACGGGCTGGCCCACCTGGCGACGGGCCGCCGCAAGCAACACCCACGACAACGGTGACTCCGTCGAGCCGCCGGGAAGCATGCCGAGGAACGTCGACAACACGGGCCGCACCACGCCGTCGAGCAGGCTGCTCATCCACGTCTGAACCGGGTTCGGCACAGTCGGCTGAGCCACCGAGAGCGCAACGGGCACCTCGGCGACCGACCGCTGCGTCGCGGCGACCGAAACGGTGGCTTGCGCAGTCGAGCCCGAATCGTCCTCGGACGCCGTCGTACCGGTCGACGTCTGCGCACGCGCCTGCTGAGCCGGCTCGCTTGTCGCCGTTGAGGATTCGGAAACTCGGGCGTGAGGTTTTAAGGTCGACTTCTTCTTTGGCTTCGGCTTCGGTTTGTCTGTCTCGTCGGAATGCGCACCGCCGGAGCTGGACACGGTCACGCCAGGTGCCACCTCTTCGGAGCTCGAGGAGCCCGGTGTCGCGCCGGCGGGTTGGCTGGTTGTCGATTCGGCAGTCGGCGGCGTCCCGGTAGTGCCGCCGGAATTCTCGGTGCCCGTGCTGGGTGACTGGGTGGCCGCGCCTGTGGTTGCGTCGGTCCGCGTAGACGTGGTGGCAGTCGAGTCCTCAGGAGCGGCCCACGCGATACCTGCTGGGGCCGCGACGGCGGATCCGATCCCAAGGGCAACAGCCAGCGCGCCGACCCGTCCGACATACCTGCCGTATCGCATTTGCACTATTTCTCCTAATAGCCCAGTAAACGAACATTGCCGAATATGGAGCGATTGGCCTGGCCTCGCGAAACGACAAGAATGCCTGGGTAGTCTAGCGGTTTGGCGGTTATCAATCGAGAGAATCTTGGGAAACTTGCTGTATCTGGCTATGCGTACGGATTTGCCAGGTGGGCGGTTACATTTCAGCAGGTCTCAGCGCTAATTCTCGGCGGCGATACGCAGCAGTACATCGGCCACCGCCGATGGTCGATAGAGGAACGGCGAACGACTACTCGGGAGTTCGACGCTGCTGGCCCCAATGTCGAGAGCCGTCCGCTTCGACCAGTCGGGGTTGACCACCTGTCCTCACTGCAGACGACTGATGTACACCAGACTGGTGAACGGTCCGTGAGCTGCACCCCAGTCCGGCTAATACACCTCTGGACGAAATCGAAGTCGACCCACACAGTCCGCATCTGATCGTCGGGTTCACTCAATCCCCCGCAGCCTTGCCCCCGCGAATTCTCGACTCACCATGTCGGGCTGCGCCTGCCATTGATCGCGCAGGCCGGTTCCGGGCTCCGGAACGGCGTCAGCGTGTCTCACTCGTCAGCGGCGGCCTTCTTGCTTCTGTCGAAGGCCCACGCCATCACCAGTGCAAGGGCAATCACTATCACGGTGAGAACGCCGAAGACGAGGCCTGTTGAACTCTCGTCGTGAAGCCATTTCTGCTGCTTCCCCGACGGCATCAGAAAGAACAAGCCCACCAATGAGACCGGGAGAGCGAGTAGTAGAACGCTGCCAAGCCATTTATTGTCGCGGAACAACTCGACGGCGAAGAATGCGAACGCTCCTAGTACGCATGCCACGAATACACGTTCTAGAGTGCCTTCCACTAGGTCGTTCGCGAACCCCAAAAATGCAGCTGTGATCGCCGCGAAGAGGCCAGGAACGGTGGTGCTGTTCTTCTTGATGTGCTTGTGAAGTTGGCTTGCAAGCTTCCCCACTACGGCAGCAACAGCGACTATCGCAGCGGCGATACCCACCCAAAGCAGCGTCGTGTACGCCCATTCCAGGACTGCAAAGGCCAACCCGGTGATGCTGTGGAAATGCCCGCTAACGAACACCAGCAATGCGACGAACAAGGATATGACCGCCAGCGCGGCCGTCACCACACCGATGAAGGGGAACCATTCGCTGAGATCATCCCGACGCGTGCTGGTTTGGGCCGGGACGTCTGCGTTCATCCGCGACGTCTATCTGTATTGCGAAGCGCGTCCGCCGCGTGCGTCTCATCCATTGCGATCCCCCCGAATCCGGCCACACCCCTTGCTTCAGCAAAGAGTAGCGCTTTCGGCCGGCACGCGGACGATATCCATATGATCTTGCGAATGGGCTTCCCGATATGAGACACGCAGCCGCCGTTACGAGTGAAGAGGCGGCGCATTACCGGGCTGCCGGTTGGTGGACCGACAGCACGCTGTCCGACTGCGTCATGCGCAATGCCACGGCGACACCGGACAAACCGGCCTACATCGACTTCCCACTCGGCTCCCCCGAGACGGTGCTCACGTGGTCCGAGTTCGACCACGCCGCCACCAACCTCGCCCACCGCCTGCTCGCGTTCGGCGTCACGCCCGGTGACGGAGTGGCCGTTTGGCACAAGGACACGTCGGCCATCCACGTGCTGCTGGTCGCCATCGAGCGCTGCGGTGCGACCACGGTCGGCCTCGGCGCCCGGTCCGGCGTTCGCGAAGCCACCGCGATCTTGCGCACCGCTCGGCCGACTCTCGTCGTCACCGACCAAGAACGCCTCGCACCCGCGCGGCACGCCGCCGCCGACGCTGACCCGGGGCTCCGGGTCGTGGCCATCGACAACGACCTCGACACCACGCCCGAAGCCGACGGGACAAACGGCCTGATGCCCGTCGGCCCCGACGACGTCTTCCTGATCAACTCCACGTCCGGCACCACTGGACTACCGAAATGCGTTGTCCACACTCAGAATCGATGGCATTACTTTCACCAGAAAGCGGTCGCCAACGGCGAACTCACTCCCGACGACGTCTTCCTCTCCGTCCTGCCCATGCCGTTCGGCTTCGGAATTTGGACCTCGCACACCACGCCGATCTACCTGGGCGCCACTGCGATCAGGATCGAGAAGTTCGACGCCGCGGCGGCATGTGCTGCCATCGCCAAGCACCAGGCGACCGTATTGTGCTGCGTCAGTACGCAATTGGCGATGATCCTGGCGAGCCAAGCCTCGCGCGACTACGACCTGGCCAGCCTGCGCGTGGTGTTCACCGGCGGTGAACCACTCCCCTACAGCCAGGCCGCCCAGTTCGAGGAGTTGACCGGCGCCACGATCCTGCAGTTCTACGGCTCCAACGAGACCGGGATGCTCAGCGCTACCACCGTCGCAGACCCGCTGCACCGGCGGCTGCGCACCGCAGGCCGGATCGTGCCCGAGATGCAGGTCCGGCTGTTCGACGGCGACAGCGACGTCACACCGTCGGGGCGCGGACAACCCGCGTGCCGCGGTCCGGCCCTGAGCCTCGGCTATCTCGGCGGCACGGATCACGACAAGTTGTTCACCAAGGACGGCTGGATGCGGATGGGCGATATCTGCGAGCTCGACGCCGACGGCTACCTCACGCTGACTGGCCGAACCTCGGATTTCATCCTGCGCGGCGGCAAGAACATCAGCGCGGTCCAGGTCGAGGAGGCCGTGGCCACACATCCCGCGGTCGCCGTGGCCGCGGCGGTGGCGATGCCCGACGCGGTCTTCGGCGAGCGTGTGTGCGTATTCGTCGAGCTCAAGCATGCCGCCGCCCTGGATCTGCCCAACCTCGTCGAACACCTTCTGCAGCAGGGCGTTTCCAAGGAGCTGCTGCCTGAGCGGCTGGAAGTTCTCGACGAACTGCCGCGCTCGTCGGGCGGCAAGATCGCCAAAGGCCAACTTCGCGACCGGATCCGGTCAACACTGGAGGCGAAATGAGCAGCGAAGTACGACGCGGCGGCCTGGAGGTCTGGGCGCCGACCAAAACGCCGCCCATCGGCCCCCCTGGATCGGCTGACCTGACCGACGAACAACAGATGGCGGTCGCGTTCCGCCATCTCGCCGAGATCGGCTTCACCGAAAACATGGCCGGGCACATCACCTGGCAGCCCGACGGTCAGACCGACATGTACGTCAACCCGTGGGGGCTGTGGTGGCAGGAGCTGACCGCGTCGGACATCTGCGTCGTCGACGAAGATGCGCGGGTGGTCCGCGGCCGCTGGGACGTCACACCTGCCATCCACATCCACACCGAGCTCCACCGGCTCCGGCCCGACGCCCGCGTGGTCATCCACAACCATCCCTACTACGTAAGCCTGATCGCCGCCCTCGGCAGCCTTCCCGAGCTGGTTCATCAGACCGGCTCGCTGTTCCTCGACGACATGTATCTGGTCGAGAAGTATGACGGCGAGATCGACGCCCCTTGGCGCGCAGCCGAACTCGCGCAACAGGTCGGTTCCGCCAACCTCATCATCCTGGCCAACCACGGCGTCATCGCCACTGGCCGCAACCTCGCTGAAGCCGTCTATCGCGCCGTGTCCATCGAACGGGTCTGCCATCTCGCCTACGACGTGATGGTGACCGGGCGAACGCCGACGAAGATGAGCCGCGGCGACATGGTCGGCATGCAGGCATCGCTCATCGAACGCGCCGCCGACGTGTATTGGGCAGGCGCGGCACGCATGACCATCAAGGCAGACCGCAGCGTTCTGACGTAGAGAGGATCAGCCATGGCCTCGATCGACGAGATGTCGGCGAATCTGAATTTCACCACCGCCAAGACCGGTGACGACCGCAGCGTCACCTTCCTGGCCGAACCCGAGCGTGCCGACCGCCTCTACACCGTGATCTCCGTCGACGACCACATCGTCGAACCCCCCGACACGTTCGAGGGTCGCGTGCCGCAGAAGTTCGCCGACCGGGCCCCACGGGTCGTCGACACCGACGACGGCGGACAGACGTGGATGTACGACGGACAGTCGCTGCCGAACGTCGGCTTCAACGCGGTGGTGGGTCGCCCGGTCGACGAATACGGGTTCGAACCGGCCCGTTTCGACGAAATGCGCCGCGGTGCTTGGGATATCCACGAACGCGTGAAGGACATGGACCTCAACGGCGTCTACGCGTCGCTAAACTTCCCGTCGTTCCTGCCCGGCTTCGCAGGCCAGCGACTGCAGCAGGTCACCAACGACCGTGACCTCGCGATGGCATGCGTGCGCGCCTGGAACGACTGGCACATCGAGGCGTGGGCAGGCGCCTATCCGGATCGGATCATCCCGTGCCAGCTCCCGTGGCTGCTCGACCCCGATGTCAGCGCGAAGATGATCTACGAGAACGCCGAACGCGGCTACCACGCGGTCACATTCAGCGAGAACCCTGCGATGCTCGGCCTGCCGGCCATCCACTCCGGATATTGGGAACCGATGCTCGCGGCGTGCGCCGACACGGGGACAGTGGTGAACCTACACATCGGTTCGTCAGGCAAGTCGCCGTCAACGACCGAGGACGCTCCTCCCGACGTCGTGGGTGTGCTGTTCTTCGCCTACGCCATCTCGGCGGCCGTCGACTGGCTGTATTCGGGCGTCTGCACCCGGTATCCAGATCTCAAAATCTGCCTCTCCGAAGGCGGGATCGGTTGGGTGGCAGGGCTTCTCGATCGACTCGACCACATGCTCAGCTACCACGAGATGTATGGCACGTGGCAGGCGCTCGGCGAGACGCTGACACCCGCGGAGGTGCTGAAGCGCAATTTCTGGTTCTGCGCGGTCGAGGACCAGTCATCGTTCATCCAGTACGACCGAATCGGTTCGGACAATATCCTGCTCGAGGCCGACTACCCACACTGCGACTCCACCTGGCCGCACACCCAGCGCACCATCCACGAGCAGATCAACGGACTGCCCGAGGACATCATCCGAAAGGTCACCTGGGAGAACGCTTCGCGGCTCTACCAGCATCCGGTTCCGGCCGCGATCCAGGCTGACCCCAACGCGTTCTAGAGG
>Ga0207641_10002320_pt1 | contig 17656 bp, 14 predicted proteins | sample KBSSwiS62_FD_184306 | JGI IMG/M metagenome (GOLD analysis project Ga0207641, IMG submission 184306) | Switchgrass rhizosphere microbial communities from Kellogg Biological Station, Michigan, USA - KBS Switchgrass S6-2 (SPAdes) (version 2) | ecosystem: Host-associated > Plants > Roots >... | reverse complement strand
CACCGTCCGTCGTGAGCAGCAGCCGGTCGCCGGCGGTCAGCGGCTCCTCCACCACGTGCACCTCGGTGTGGGACCGCGCGCCGACGACGTTCGTTAGCGCGTTGCGCATCGGGTGATGCTGCAGCAGCAGCGGATCGGCCTTGGGATCGCTCGCGAGCACGGTCGCCACCCACGAATCGTCCGAGGTCAGCTGACGAAGGCGATCGCCGGCATATAGATACAGACGACTGTCGCCCACTGAAGCGACGATGAGCCGCCCGTCGACAGCGAGGGCCGCGACGACGGTCGTGCCCATCCCTGCATACTGCGCCGCCATCGTCGCGGTCTCGAGCACCTGCGCGTTCGCGAGGAGAATCGCGGTGCGGAGGAGATTGCCCTCTTCGGATACTGCGGGATCGCGGCCGAACGGATGGAGGGCGTTGTCGAGGGCCTGGAGCGCGGCGCCTTCAAGCACGCGCGACCGCTCGGCTGAAGCCGCCGCGCTTCGTTGCTGAACGACTTCGACCACCGTGTCGACCACAAGACGGGAGGCGACCTCGCCCGCGTTGTGGCCGCCCATGCCGTCCGCGATTACGCAGAAACCAAGGGGCTCGAGGATCGCGAAGCAGTCCTCGTTGGTGGGCCGCACGCGCCCTTTGTCAGAAATGCCGTACGCAACCAGCACAGAACACGCAAATCCTCAAAGCGTACGCCTTGGACGTGGGTGGCGCGTACGGATGTCCGGCTTCGGCCCGGACCCTTTCATTTGTCGGGGGCAGAGAGGTCGAACTTCGCGTCCTCGATCTGCAGCGTCTTGAGGACCGTTCCGCTGGGGATGCGATACACAAAATCGCACGAATATTCCGGCACCGACCCAACGTCGACGAACTGCACCGAGGTGTTGTAGGCCGTGCCGTCGGCCGCCGTCGCGACCGGGCGCTTCATCGTACCCGGCGGACGCGGTTTGAAATCGGGAAGCACCTTGAACGCCACGGTGACGACAGACAACTGATCCCCGGGACGCTGCACGGCGTTCACCGTGTTCGTCCCGGGCGGACAGTCGCGAAGGCCCGCTTTCTCCATCAGCTTGACGCCGGAGACGGTCATCTGTAGCCCGTTGACCGTCTGGGCCTTGCCCGCCTGCGCCGCAGCGGCCAGCGCTGCCAGCAGAAGATATGCCCTAAACGCCTTTAGCATTCTGTGATCCAGAGGGGACTTGGGGACGTGGGGACCTGGGGACTAAGAGAGCCGCAGTTGGCTAGTCCCCAGTCCCTCGTCCCCAGTCCCGACAGAGTTCTTACAGCGGATTGTCCGGACGCGCGAGGGTCCGCCACATGTGCGCGCTCGAGCTGTTGTCGTAGCCGAGCCCCTCTTTCGGCTGCTTGAAGTGGCGGCCGATGATGTCCTCGAACGGCTCGATCGACACCTTCGCGTTGGGGTCGAACGCGTAGAGATCGTTCACCGTCACGAGCCGCGGCTCCATGTACCACTTGTGGTTCTTCAGCATCTTGTAGGTGTCTTCGATGTACTTCGGCGGCGTGTAGTCGTGCCCGAAGATCCGGTAGTACTGATCCGGGTACTCGTAGCCGGCTTCCGTATCCGGATAGAAGCGCAATGTCTGGTGATAGCGGATAGCGAAGGCGCTCTTCTCGGGGATGTACGGCTCGAACAGCTGTGCGCCCCACCAGCCGTGGTCCGGCTTGATGAGCGACAGGACGCAGTCGTGGAGGAGGCACGCCAGGATAATCTCCTCGGACATGCCGGTCTTCATCGCGCGCGTCGCGCTTTGCAGGACGTGATTCGCCGGTGCGAAACGCAGCCGGAAGAAATCCTGCAGCGTCGGCTTGTCCGGCATCGGCTCAATCTTCTTGACGTTCTGTCCGCGGGCGCCGGTAAACACGGAGCCAGTGCCGCGCCGGAACGGCCGCGTCTCGATCTGAGCCTCGATCTCGGCCACGGTCGGAAACTTCTCGGGCTGCTGGGCCGCGACCATCTCGTCCAGCTTGTCTTCCATGTAGTGCTCGAGCGCTTCGGCCTTCGCCTCATGGTCCATGAGGGCGACAGCGGCAGGACCTCCGAGACTCGCGATGAACGCTCGTCGATCGATCTCCATGTGACCTCCAGAAACGGACAGACTGAGGGCCGGGCAGGTTTTGAGGCCTGCGCTCCGACTGGAAGGCTACGCCCATCCCTTTGCCGTTTCAACCGAAAAGGCGAACGCAACTAATTGTCACGACCGTCCGTCTAACGACGTGATACCTTGATTATCTAGGCATGGCGAACCCGTCTCCTGAACTCCTCCACGGCACTCTGGATGCGCTGGTCCTCAAGACGTTGGCGGGCGGCCGCCGCCACGGCTACGCCATTGCCCGCGCGATTGAAGAAACGACCGCGGAGGTGGTGGCGGTCGAGGAAGGGTCGCTGTATCCCGCCTTGTATCGCATGGAAAAGAAGGGCTGGATCGAGGCCGAATGGGGGCTGTCAGAGCTGGGCCGGCGCGCGAAGTTCTACCGCCTCACTCCAAAGGGGCGCCGGCATCTTGCGGCGCAAACGGCCGAGTGGAGCCGCTTTGCCGCCGCGATCTCGCGCGTTCTACTCACGACATGACCTTAGAACCTTAGAACCTTAGAACCCTTGAACCCTTGAACCCTTTTAACCGTGTGTTCTGGCGGCCGCGGGTTGGCGACGAGGTGGACGAAGAGCTCACCTTCCACCTCGAGATGCGCACCCGCGAGTACATCGCACGCGGAATGGATCCGCAGTTGGCGCGCCGGACCGCCGAGCGCCGGTTCGGCGATCTCGGCCGGATGCGGACGATTCTCCACTCGCTTGGCACAAGGAGAAACCGGCAGATGGAGCGTATGCAGTACTTTGGCGAGCTGATGCAGGACCTTGCCTTCACGATTCGCCAGCTCCGGAAGAATCCCGGCTTCGCGGCAGTCGCCGTTCTCACGCTGGCGCTGGGCATCGGCGGCACGACCGCCATCTTCAGCGCCGTCTACGCTGTCGTCCTGCAGGCACTCCCGTTACGCGATCCGTCACGGTTGATGCTGGTCGGCGAGATCTACCAGGGCGCGCCGCACGTGATGTCGGTCGGCAACTACGTGGACACGAACGTCGCCATCCCGGACTTCGACCATGGGCTCTCGGCGCTGAACTACGCGAACTTCAATCTGGCCGACGAGTCGACCCCCGAACGCGTCGTCGGCGCGCGCGTCACGGCAAACTACTTCGACGTCATGGGCGTCCAGCCGATCCTGGGACGCACCTTCACGACAGACGAGGATCAGCCGGGCAACGATCGGGTCGTCGTGCTGAGCCATCGCTTGTGGGTCCGGCGCTTTGGCGCGACGAGTCAGGTTGTCGGACGGACCGTCCGAATGAACGGCGTTCCCTACCATTTATTGGGCGTGATGCCCGAGTCGTTCGATCTGACCACGGACAGCGAAGAACTCTGGACCCCGATCGCGTTTACGCCGCAGCAACGTGCCACGCACGACGAGCACTATCTCACCGTCTATGGACGATTGAAGCCCGGCGTGACGCGCCGCCAGGTACAGAGTCAACTCGACGCTGTGGCGATGCGCCTGCGACGTGATTTTCCAAAAGACGACGAGACGATCAGCTTCGGCACTGTGCCGTTCGTCGAACAGTTCATCGGTGACTACCGGCAACGGCTACTGACGCTGCTGGCTGCCGTCGGCGTCGTGCTGCTCATCGCCTGCAGCAACGTCGCCAACCTGCTGCTGGCGCGCGGGGCCGTGCGGGCACGCGAGATTGCCCTGCGAACCGCGCTCGGCGCCGGCCAATGGCGCATCGTGCGTCAACTGCTCACCGAAAGCCTCGTGCTCGCGATGAGCGCTGCGGTGGCCGGGCTGATCATCGCGCGCGCCTTAGTCACGGCGGTCGTCGCGTGGAGTCCGAGCGAAGTGCCCCGGCTCGAACAGGCGCGCATCGACCCGGTGGCGTTCGGCTTCGCGATCGTGATCGCACTCGCCAGCAGCGTGCTGTGCGGCCTGGCGCCCGCGCTGCGATTGTCGCGGCGCCGCGACCTGCAGAACGGCCTTCGCGACGGCGGTCGCGGATCGACCGGCGGACAGCGCGATCGCCTGCGCGCCGCGCTGATCGTCGCCGAAGTCGCGCTGTCGCTGCTGCTGCTGGTCGGCGCCGGCCTGTTGATTCGCAGCGCCATCGCGCTGCAGCAAACGGCTACCGGATTCGAACCGCGCGGCGTGTTGAGCGCTCGTATCACGTTGCCGGTCACCGTCTACAACGAGCCGGCACAGGTGTCCGAGACGCTGCGGCAGATTCACGATGCCGCCGTCGCCATCCCGGGTGTCTCGGCGGCGGCAATCACGTCGTTTGCCGCGATGGGCAGCGGCGGCGGATCCAACGGTCTCGTCCCGGAAGGCCGCGAGCCGAACGCGGCGAACCAAATCCCGAGCACGCTGCGCGTCATCACGCCAGACTTCTTCACGACCATGGGCGTACCGATTGTCAAAGGCCGCAACTTCAACGACGGCGATCGGCGTGATGGGCCACGGGTCATGATCGTCAGCGCACGATTGGCGGCGCTCGCATTTCCGGGACAGGATCCCATCGGCAAACGCATCAACTGCTGTGAGCCGGGACCGCAGGCGCTGAAGACAATCGTCGGCATCGCCGGCGACATCCGATCGCGCGGGCCGGCACTGCCGCCAGGACCGGAGTTCTATCTCCCGCTGGCGCAGGTGCCGGACGTCGTCTGGAACTGGTTCCGCACGCTGTATATCGTCGCGCGGACCCCGGGCGATCCCTCCGCGCTGATCAAGCCGCTGAGCGCCGCGGTGATGAACGTCGATCGCGACCTGCCGCTCTTCGACGTGCGGACCATGGAGCAGCGCCTCTCCGGATCGTTAGCGACCGCGCGCTTCAACACAGTGCTGCTCAGCCTCCTCGGCGGCATCGGCTTGCTCCTCGCCGCGAGCGGGATCTACGGGGTCATCGCCTACTACGTCAGCCAGCGGACACAGGAGATCGGCGTGCGGATGGCGCTCGGAGCGACGCGCGGCAGCGTCGTCCGGCTGATCCTGTCGCAGGCGATGCGTCCCGTCGCGATCGGCGCGATGCTGGGCATCCTGGCCGCAACGGCCGCCAGCCGGGTACTGGCGAGCCAGCTCTTCCAGGTGAGCAGCACCGACCCCTTGACGATCGCCGCGGTCGTGGCGACACTCCTCGGTGTGGCGCTCGTGGCGAGCGCCGTACCGGCACGGCGCGCCGCCACAGTTGACCCGACTCGCGCGCTGCAATCGGAGTAGCGCAGCCCTCGAGGGCTGTCGAGGAGCGTCGCATGTTCGGCTTTCTGATGGTGGCAGCCGTGTTTACGATTTCGAGTCCCGCCTTCACCGAGGGCGGCAATATCCCGTCGAAGTTCACCTGCGACGCAGGTCTACAAAACCCGTCGCCCGCGCTGGCCTGGAAAGACGCGCCAGCCGGCGCGAAGTCGTTCGTGCTCATCATGCACGATCCCGACGCGCCGATGCCGGGCGGCTTCACGCACTGGGTGCTCTTCGACATCCCGGCGGCGACGATGCAACTGCCTGAGAACTTCCAGGTGGGATCGGTGGGCGTGTCGGGGAACAGCGGGTTTCGGCGCCCGGGCTACGGCGGACCGTGTCCGCCAAGCGGCGCGCATCACTATCACTTCATGTTGTCGGCGCTCGACGTGCCGACGTTGGGGTTGCCTGCCGGGGCCACCAAAGCCGACGTCGAAAAGGCGATGCAGGGGCACGTCATCGGCACCGCCGAGACCGTCGGCGTGTATCAGCGGCAGCCCAAACAGTAACGACTTTTGACGCGCGCACATTCGCCGCGCCCTCGGCGGCCGGCGCCTGACGGTCATTATATTGACCGATACGGTCAGTATGTTGTATTGATCGGCATGTGAAGGAACGCCAGCTGCTCGAGATCGTGTCCGGCCGCATCCGCGACCGCCGGCGCGACCAGCGGTTGTCGCTCGATCGCCTCGCCACGCTCGCCAGCGTCAGCAAAGGCATGCTCGTCCAGATCGAGAGCGGTCAGGCGAATCCCTCCATCGCCACGCTCTGTAAGGTGGCGGCCGCGCTTGGCGCATCGGTCGCCGACCTCGTTCAAGTGGCCGGCCAGCATCCGGCCGAGGTGATGCCGGCGTCGGCGCCGCGGCTCCTCTGGCGTGGGCCGAAGGGTGGCTCCGCGACGCTGCTGGTCGGATCCGCGGGACCGGACATGCTGGAGCTCTGGCGCTGGGAGCTGAAGCCAGGCGAACGGTACGACGCGCCCGCCCATCCACAGGGGACGCAGGAACTGCTGCACGTCGTGCACGGCCGGCTCGCGCTGGCGTTTGGCGATGTCAGCTACGTGATCGAAACCGGCGGCTCGGCGGTCGCGCATACCGATCGCCCGCACGCGTACGCGTGCGAAGGCCGCCACCCCGCACATTTCATGATGGTCGTCGCCGAGTGGCATACGCGCGGCCGCGACGCGCGCCATCCGTCGGAGAGGAGATCCCGCCGGTGATGTCGAGAATCGCTGTTGTCGCTCCGCTGATCCTCGTCGTCGGCGGCAGCCTGGTGTATCACGTCGCGGCGAAATCAGTGCCGAGAGCGTTCGACCCGATGGCGTCGGTCATCGGCGTGTACGGCGCAGCGCTGCTCGCGAGCGTTGCGATCTATGTCGTGGCACGTCCCGGCGTCGTGCCGGAAGGCGCGCGCCTCTGGCATCCTGCCGTCGCCTCGGTCGGACTCGGCGCGCTGATGATTGAACTCGGGTTTCTGCTCACCTATCGCGCCGCGTGGCCCGTCTCGATCGCGTCGGTGATCACGAACGGTCTGGTGGCGATCCTGCTGATGCCGATTGGCGCGGCGATCTTCGGCGAACCGATCACGGCGATCAAAATCGCTGGCGTGGTGCTCTGCCTGCTCGGCGTCTCCCTGCTCCAGCGCTGATCGTCTGTTTCGCGCGGCGATCGCCTCTGCGCGTCCTGCGGCTGTTGGTTCTGTCTCCTGCGGACGTTGTTGTGTGCAGAAAAGGAGATCTCCAATGACCAGGCGCAAGGCGGTCTTGGCGGCGTGCGGGGTGATCGTCGGGGTGGTTGCGGCGGCAGCGACGTCCGACATTCCGTGGGATCCGATGCATCGGCAGACGGCGTTGACGTTCAACCGGACGGTGGGCCTTCCGGGTGTGACGCTCCAACCGGGGACGTACGTGTTCGAGGTCGCGAACCCCGAGTCCGGCAGCAATGTCGTGCGGGTGCGCGCGAAGGAAGACTACCGGCAGGTGTACTACGCCGGGTTCACGAACATGGTGGAGCGGCCGGAAAAGCTGGGCAAACGGCCGGTACTGCTGGGCGAAGCGGACCCGGGAAAAGCCCTTCCGATTCTCGCGTGGTACCCCCGGGGGGATCGGATGGGACGTCAGTTCATCTATCCGCGCTAGCCGCGGACCTGGAGCCCGGCGAGGTGAGGCTCGCGGCTTTCGCCTCTCAGGCATGAACCCGGTTCGAAAGCCTCTTTCGCAACGTTATAACTATTGCCGACGTTATCTGTTGAGAACGAAGAAGGCCCGGGACTAGACTCAACTATTCCGGAAACGCAATCGTAGGAATCCCCGAGCACCGTAGGTCACCGATTCGACGGCGTTTGTCCCGGCAGGTTGGACGAGAAACGCGTCCTGGGGTTCGTGTCCGCAGGGACGTCAATAGCGAGGCACTAATGGCCAAGAAGGCGAAGAAGGCCAAATGGACGGTCATGCTCTACATGGCCGCATCCAAGGACGAGCAGACCGAGCAGGCAGCGATCAGAGACATCAGGGAATTGGAACGCGGCAGCCCTAAGGAAACGAAGGATCTGAACGTCCTCGTTCAAATCGATCGCCGGTGGCCGGGTTACGCAGAGCGTTATCGTGTCGAGGAGGGTTATAGCAGATTCTGCGTCGGCCTGAAGGGAAAGCGGAACATCGACAGCGGAAAGCCGGAGGTGCTCCGCGACTTTGTTCGGTGGAGTCGAAAAAGGTTTCCGGCGAAACACTATCTGCTCGTCCTCTGGGGACATTCGTATGGCTTGGGATTCGGCCGAGACCACAACGACCCTTTGACCCTGTCCGAAATTGCAGCATCGCTGAACGGGCGACGGCTCAAGGTTCCCACGGGTAGCAAGGCTGTCGACATCCTTGGGGCCAACGCCTGTGCGATGAGTTATGCGGAGTGCGCCTACGAGCTGCAGGATGCCGCGGACTTTCTGCTTGCGCCCGAGATCACCATGCCGTTTGCGGGCTGGCCGTACGACAGAATCCTGACCGACATCGTTGATAACTCGGATATCGAGCCGGAGGAGCTGGGGAAAAAGATCATCGAACGCTTCATGGCCTCCTTCGGCGAAGCGGTCGAGCCGAGGAACGTCTCCCTGACTCTGCTCCGTCTCGGGAGTGTAGAGAACCTCCGACAGCACCTGACGACACTCACCTCGACACTTGTGGATGCCCTCAAGGCCAACTTTCGCCAAGGAATCCAAGACCAGATTGCAGATGCGTTTCTGGATACCGCGCATGGCGACGTCCGCCCCCTCATCGATCTATTTGACTTGTGCGAACGCCTGGCGGCCCTTGACACGAGCCAGGCGAGCGATGAGGAGCGCAAGGCCGTGACAGCAGTCAAGGATGCCGCCGGCGCCCTCAGCAAGTTCGCCCCTGCGGAACTCCACGATCGCGCGACGCGTCGGATCTCGGGTTCTCTGAAACCGGGGGACGAGCTCGTCGCGGATCATCGGGCGTCCGACGCGCTCGAAGGCATTAACGGACTGGGAATCTTCGCGCCTGCCGTGTCCGGCGCATCCAGGTTGGGGCAGGTTGACGCGAGCATCAAGGAATACGAAAAGCTCGGGCTCGTGAAGAAGACCGGTTGGAGCGAGCTCGCCTTGACACAGCTGAACCAGCTGCTCGATCCAATCAACAGATCGGCCGCAGAGTTTGTGGACGCAACCGGGGCGACGAACCGCGAAGACCGGCTGGGGGTCGCACAGCTGCTGGTGAGCGTCCATCGTTCATTCATGAGGCTCGAGAAAGCGCTGACGGATTCCCAGAAGCAAATAGTGGGCCTTCTCAACGGCGGTGCCGCTGTCCAACGAAATGGAAAAGTGGTGAAGAGGGTGAAGAGATCGTTGGGAGGCGACGTGACGTTCGGGCCGCCTTACTTGCGGCTGACAGCGGGCGGTGAGGAAGCGGCGTACCCGCGGCGAAGACCTACGAAAACGGGTAAGGCTGTCGGGACCGCGAACGATGGTGACAAAACCTCTTCGCTGCTTCATGCCGTTGCGCCGCTGACAACACTCGAGGATGCGTTGGCCAATGTGGAACGGACGGTCAAGCGGGTCATGACGCACTCGAGCCTGGGCCTGGGAGATCCGAAGAATGACTTGGGAGAGGTGAAGGATGACCTCGGCGAGGTGAAGGACGACTTGGGGGAGGTGAAGGATGACCTGGGCGAGGTGAAGGACGACCTCGGCGAAGTGAAGGACGACCTAGGCCCCTTCTCGTTGCCTATCGCGGCAGCGGGTGGTTACTCGGCCGCGAGCAACGGCGCAAAGGCGGTCACTACGTTGTACCGACAAGTCGCGTGGTCGCTTCAACTCGTTGAAAAAGGTGTAGCGAAAATCGAGAGCGACGCTCGAGTGGCGTTGCCCCGAAAGACAAGTGGCGCGAAGAACTCGGATTACCTGCGGCGTACGACCGAACAGATGAATCAGTCGTTCCGCGCGCTGTCTGAACTCGTTTCGAACGCCAGGGCGACGGCGACTGCGGTTTTGGGTCACCCCGAGTATGGTCTGGGCCCCACGCCGCAGCGGGGCTCGCGTGGGGCCATTCGCCAGCGGCTTGCGATCGCCGGGGGGCTGAACTCGCGATTCCTCCGCTTGTTGTAGTCTTCGGAGAACGTTGCAGTGTCACAGAGAGGGCGGCCTGCCAGACGCTCCTCGTGGATGCGAGCGGCGCTCGTGTTGCTCGGTCTGAGTTCGCTTGCGAGTGCCCGATTTCCGCCTGACTTTCAGGGCATTCGAGAGTTAATCGACAGCGGGAGGTACGCCCGAGCCGAGCTCGAAGCGGAGCGTACCGTCTCATCGCTGGAAAACGCGCCCGATGAAGTCGCCGCTGATCGTCTCCAAGCGATCGATCTGCTTGTCGAGGCTCTTGTGTCCAACGGCAAGGGCGCTGAGGCACGGACCCAGGCTTTCGCTCAGAGAGTGATTCGAGACAGGGAAGCCGAGTTCGGCCCCAATCATCCCGCCTTGGGACTGAGCCTGCGCAACCTCGGCAAGGTTCTGCTTGAGGCCGGTGATTACCGGTCTGCGATCTCTCCTCTGGAGCGGGCTGTTGCTCTTCACGAGCAAGCTCCCGGCGCCGGTGCGCTGGAACTCGCGGAGGACCTCGATCTGCTCGTGCAGGGGCTGACGCTCATCGAGACCTACGACCGGGCATTGACGACGAACGACCGTGCCCTCGATATCAAGGAAAAGCAGCTGTCCCCAACCGATGTCCGAATCGCACGGACTCTTGAGGTCCGCGGCCTGCTTCTGCAACGTCGCGGTGATTACCCGGGCGCACGTCGGGCGCTGGAACGCGCCCTGACACTTCGCGAAGCGGCGAACCCCGAGCACCCGAGAATTGCCGAAACTCTCGGCCTGCTGAAAGAGCAGCTCCAGGTCGAAGGCGATCTGGTCGGTGCGCAACACATGGGGGAGAGAGCGCTGGCGGTGGCAGAAAAAACGCTGAGACCGGATCATCCTGAGATCGCCTCATACCTGAGGAGTCTGGCAATTCCGGTCACGAACCTCGGCGATCTTGCCCGTGGTCGAGCGCTTCGGGAGCGTGGCCTGGCCATCGCCGAGAAGGCGCTTGGACCAGACCACCCGCTGGTCGGCGTGCAACTGAACGACCTCGCAAGCAGCTACTTCAGAGAAGGTGAGTATTTGCGGGCCCGCACACTCTTCGAGCGAGCCCTGAGCGTGTACGAGCGTCTCCTCGGTCCAGATCACTCGAGAGTAATGACGGAAATCTACAACCTCGCTCTCGTGAGCGACAAGCTGGGGGATTTCCAGGAGGCCCGGCGCCAATTCGATCGGGTCATCAAGAGGTGGGAGCGGGTATTTGGTCCCAATCACTCCTTTGTCGCTCTCGTCGCCGACGCGCTTGCCGAGAGTCTCAGCACCCAGGGCCGAGATGTGGAGGCTCGGGCATGGTACGAACGCGCCCTTCAGATCCGGGAGCTGGTAGGGGGGAAGAACCACCCCGACGTCGCGCGAACGCTCACGCTGCTTTCGGCGAGTGTGGCGAGATTGGGGCAGACTGCGAAAGCTCACGAGTTGTCCGCGCGAGCGTTGAGAATCTGGGAGCAGTCGACGGGTGACACTCAACGCGTCGCCGCCTCGTTCGTCGTCCACGGTGCCGTCCAAGCCGATGAGGGGGATTATCCAGGGGCGCGTGCCTCCTACGACCGGGCCCTCGGCATCTTGCGACGAGTAGTCGGTCCGTCTCATCCTGACGTCGCCGAGGTTGACGTGCGGCTGGCCGCGACGCTCGCGCGGATGGATCAGCGGATTGAGGCCCTGCGGAACGCCCTCGAAGCAGAAAAGATCGGGCGCGATCATTTGCGTTTGATGTTGCGCAACTTGCCGGAGCGCCAGGGGCTTGAATACGGTGCGAAGCGTCCGAAAGGGCTGGATTTCGCGCTGTCGGTGTTCGCCCCGAGTCCTGACGAGCCTGACGCCAATCAAGTCTTCGACGAGGTCGTTCGCAGTCGCGGCGTCTTGCTCGACGAGATGTCGGAGCGGCGTCACCTGGCAGCGGACGCTGCACGGCCCGAGTTGGCGCCGTTATGGACGGCGCTCGTGTCCGCTCGACAGCGGTTCGCCAACCTGGTGATCAGAGGCTCGAGTGGCTTACGCGGAGACCAGTACGCGACTCTTCTGGATCAGGCGCGTCGCGAGAAAGAGGAGGCCGAACGCGCGCTTGCCGAGAAGAGCGGAACGTTCCGAAACGATCTCTTGCGGACCGAGGTTGGACTCGACGCGATACGTGCCGCTCTGCCTAGAGACTCTGCTCTTGTGGCGTTCGTTCGGTACGATCGCACGCTCCTGGGCGGTGCCGGAGTTGGTGCTCGCTCGAAGACGACATTCCCCCCCTCATCGACCATCCGCAAGCCCGTGCCGTCCTATATGGCGTTCGTGCTTCGAGGCGATGACACGCCGCTCTCTGTGGTCACGCTTGGGTCCGCAACGGTTATCGATGGACTGGTTGTTCGCTGGCGCGAAGAGTCGACCGGCATTCTTTCCGCGACCTCGGCCCGCGCCGGCGAGCAAGCCTATCGAACGGCCGGCGCGGCGCTGCGGCGGCGCGTCTGGGATCCCATCGCGAAGGACTTGAACAACACCGCCACGGTATTCGTCGTTCCCGACGGAACGCTCAACCTGGTATCGCTGGCGACCCTGCCGATCGGCCCGATCAAGTATCTGATCGACCAAGGGCCGGTCATCCACTACCTGTCGGCGGAGCGCGATCTGACCGCCAACGTCACCGCATCGAGCACCAACCGCGGCCTGTTGGCGATTGGCGGCGCCGCCTTTGACGATGCGACGCTTTTCACGGGCGCACCGTCGACGTCCGCGCGAAAGGCCGCAAACTCGCAGAGGCCCCCGGCCGCGCTCGCGCGCGTTCGAGGCAGCTGCGGCGATCTGCAAACGATCCGGTTCGATGCACTCGCCGGAACGATGAAGGAGGTTCGCCAAGTGGCGCGTCTCTGGCAGGAGCCGCCGGCGCAGGTGCTCGAGCGCCACGACGCGAGCGAGCGCGCATTCAAGGACGCCGCGCCTGGGCACCGCGTGCTGCACCTGGCGACCCACGGTTTCTTCCTCGGCAGCACGTGCACGCCGACCGCCGCCGGCACGCGCTCGGTCGGCGGCCTGGCCAAGGCGCCCGGCGGGAAATCGAACGGCGGCGCGACTGACAATCCGCTGGTGCTGTCGGGACTTGCGCTGGCCGGCGCCAATCGTCGTGCGGCGGCCGGCCCGAACGACGAGGACGGCATTCTCACCGCTGAAGAGGTCGCCGGCTTGAATCTGGAAGGCGTCGAGTGGGCGGTGCTCTCGGCGTGCGACACGGGCCTCGGCGAAGTCAGAGTGGGCGAAGGTGTGTTCGGTCTGCGCCGCGCGTTTCAGGTTGCCGGCGTGCGTACCGTGATCATGAGCTTGTGGTCCGTGGAGGACCAGGCCACGCTCGAGTGGATGCGTGCGCTCTATGTGGATCGCCTGCAGAAAAAGCTCAGCACCGCCGAGGCCGTGCGCGACGCCAGTCTCACAGTCCTCCGCGCGCGCCGCGCGCGAGGCGAAAGTACTCATCCGTTCTACTGGGGAGCATTCGTCGCCGCCGGCGACTGGCGCTAAGTCTGCCGACGCGGCGCGCGGCGAGGGTCGATGTTCGCGGGCGCCAGGGTGTAAACTGCGCCACATCAGACCTGACACCATTTGTGTTGATGGGTGAATGGGGTCAGTAGGCTCATAGCCGTATCTATCCGACTGCTCTTCTACCCTTCCCTGTTGGATCGGCCCGATCCGAACGTTTCTCAAAGTGTGGCCAGCCAAAGCGATGAGGCGCGGCGAGGCGCCTGCCTGAGAACTGGGCGAGGGGTATGATAGGCACGCTCAATCTGACAGTCGGGCAGTCAGCCATCATGGCCGAACTATCGCCGTCGGGCGAGTCGTCTTCGGACTCCACCGCTTCAAACCGGGTCGAGGCCCAGTCGTCGATCGAATTGGTTCGCCGTGCTCGCAGCGGTGATACGGCTGCGGAAAACGAGCTCTGCGCCCGCTATCTCCCCCGCCTTCAGCGCTGGGCCCACGGCCGGCTGCCCGCCTGGGCCCGCGGCGCGCTCGACACCCACGACCTCGTGCAGGACACCTTCATCCAGGTGCTCAAACGCCTCGGCGACTTCGAGCCGCGCCACGAGGGGGCCTTTCACGGGTATCTGCGACAGGCGCTGATCAACCGCGTCCGCGACGAAATCCGGCGCGCCAATCGGCATGCGCCGCCGCAGCCGCTCGATCCCGCGAAGGCCGGCTCCGATCCGTCGCCGCTCGAGGAAGCCATCGGGAGCGAGACGCTCGAACGCTACGAGTCCGCCCTCCAGCGTCTCAGGCCCACCGACCGCGAAGCGATCATGCTGCGCATCGAACTGAACTACCCGTACGCGGATATCGCCACGGCGCTCGGCAAGCCGAGCATCGCCGCCGCGCAGATGGCCGTCAGCCGCGCGCTCGTGCGGCTCGCAGAGGAGATGGCCCGTGGACAAGCCTGACGAACACGACCTCCTCCAGGTCGCGACCGCCGTCTCGGATGGCGTCGCCGTGGACTGGGCCCACTTCTCGACGCCGCAAGCGCCCAGTCAGGCCACGGCTGTTCTGCGGGAAATGGCGGTGCTGGACCGCATCGCGCAGTTTCATCGGAAGGACATCGAATCCCAAACGCCGACCGACGTGCGCTACGGCAACGAGACCCAGGCGCTGGAACACGAGGTGTGGGGGCACTTTCGCCTGCTCGAAAAGATCGGCAAAGGCACGTTCGGCGTCGTGTATCGCGCCAGGGATACGAAGCTCGACTCGGAAGTCGCGCTGAAGCTGCTCAACTCCGCCTTCGAACTCCCCACAGAAGCGCGCAATCTCGCCCGTGTGCGCCACCCCAACGTCGTCACGGTGTACGGCACCGATCAGATCGACGGACGAATCGGCATCTGGATGGAGTTCGTCAACGGACGCACGCTCGGCAGCCTGCTGAACTCGAATGGACCATTCGGCGCGCGCGAAGCCGCCGGCATCGGCGTGGATCTGTGCCGGGCGCTCGCCGCCGTCCACGCGGCAGGACTGGTGCACGGCGACGTCAAGGCCCACAACGTCATGCGTGCGGCCGGCGGACGCACGGTGCTGATGGATTTCGGCACCGGCAAAGATCTGGTGACCGAAGCAGAGGTGAGCGGATCGGGCGGAGATGACTTCGCCGGCACTCCGCTGTACGTGGCGCCCGAAGTGTTCGAAGGGCAGCCACGCACCAAGCGCTCGGAGATCTACAGCCTCGGCGTACTTCTCTACCACCTGGTGACAGACGCGTATCCGGTCGAGGGAAAAACGCGAGCCGAGCTCGAACGCGCGCACCGGAACGGTGAGCGCAAACTCCTGCGCGACGCACGTCCCGATCTTCCGGACGACTTCGTCTATGCGGTCGAGCGGGCGCTTTCCGTCAACCCGCAGGAGCGGTTTGCGACCGTCGGCGGCTTGGAGGCCGCGCTGGTGCGTTTCAGCGACGTGCGACCTGCGGCGCAGCCTGTGCCGCGTCCCAGACCAGTCCTCAAGGTTGCCGCCACCATCTTCGGCGCCGCGGCTGTGGCCGGAGCGACGTATTGGCTCGTAAATCGGCCGACCACCCCGGCGTCCGCGCCGGCGGCGGCGACAACGTCGACGCCCGGCGCCGCGTCCACTGTCGCGGCCAGCTTACCGGCGACGGCCGCCGAATCTACCTACCAGATTTACACGGCGCTTTATCGAGTTCGAGGCACGAGCGAACAGCAGCTGCGCACTGGCGAACGTGTCGCGCCTGGCGACGGACTGTTCGTGAAGCTGCGCGTCTCGATCCCTGCGTATGTCTACATCGTCAACGAAGACGATCAGGGCGTGTCGTACCTCCTCTTCCCGCTGCCTGGTCAGGCCATCACGAACCCTCTTCCAGCCGGGATCAACAACCGCATTCCGGGCACGCGCGACGCCGAGGTCAACTGGCAGGTCAACACCGCGGGCGGACGCGAGCACTTTCTCATTTTCGCCAGCCCGGAGCGGCAGCCGGATTTCGAGGAGATGTTTGCGAGCCTGCCGCGGCCGGAACCTGGCAGACCTGTGCAGCCCGCGCGCCTCGGGTCGGAGTCGGTGAGCCGCCTGCGCAGTGTGGGGGGCTTGACCGCGCCTGCGCCGAAAGAGAACGCGCTGCGGCTTGCGCAGATGTTCCGCATCCCGTTGAGCGAAACTGCAGAAACCGTTCAAGGGCTGTGGATCCGTCAGCTCACGGTGGACAACCCGAAGTGACGCGCCGCGCTACTTTATTTCGATGACGACGAGCTCGATGGTCTGGCCTGTTTCGTTCGCGTCCTTGTGCATCTCGCCTGCCGGCATCGGCGCCTGCCAATAAGCCTTCCCGGTTTCATAGTGCACGACGGTCTTCTTGCCGTCCGCGCCGACGAGGGTCAGATCGCCGCCGACGATCGCGACGATGGTGCGATAGCGATCGTGGCGGTGCAACGTGCTTTCGGTGTGCGCGGGAATGACGCTCTTCCACGACACGGCGCGATCGTTCTCGAACTGCGGCACGCGCGTCATCTGTGCCTGCGCGAAGGTCCGGCCATGCGCGGAACCCATGTTCAGCGCGATGAGCGCGATGCCAATGCCAATCGCAAAGGCCAGTTGTCTCATCGTTCTCCTGCCCATCCTGCCCGTCCTGCCCATCCCGCCCATCCTGCCATCCCACCCTTCTTGCCCATCCAGCCCCCTGCCTATGCGATCCCCAACAACCGAGCCGCGTTGCCGTACCGGATTCCGTCACGCTGCTCCTCGGTGACGGGCAGTTTGGCGATCGCATCGAGCATCGACGGAATGCTGCCGATCTGATGAGGGTAATCGCTGCCGGCGAGGATGTGATCCGCGCCGGCGAAATCGATCGCGAGCTTGAGCGCACCCTGATCGAAGTTGACCGTGTCGTAGTAGAACCCGCGGAGATACGTCGTCGGCGGTCGATCGATGTGCGCACGGCAGTCCTTGAACGCATGAAAGCCGCGGTCGAGGCGCTCGGCCAGGTACGGAATCGTTCCGCCAAGATGGCAGAGCGCCCATCGGATCTTGGGAAAGCGCTCGACGACGCCGCTGAAGACGAGCGAGGCGGCGGCGAGTGTCGTGTCGAAGAGGAAGCCGCACAGCGGCATCAGCCAGTATTCCCGCATCATGTCGACGTTCACGGGATGCGCCGGGTGGATGTACAACACCGCCCCGAGCTCGTTCGCCCGCTCGTAAATCGGCCAGAACCGCGCGTCGCTCAGCGCAACGCCGTTGATGTTGCTGAACAGCATGGCGCCGGGCATGCCGAGCTGACGCGTCGCGCGCTCGAATTCCTTCGCCGACGCCGCCGGATCGTTCAGCGGCAGGGTGGCCAGCGCGGTGAAGTGGTGGCCGCGCGTCTCCATCGCCTCCTTGAACTCGTCGTTCACGAGCGCCGCCAGCTTGACCGCCGTCGCCGGCGACTCGACGTGCGTCCCCGGCGTCGTGAGCGTGACCACCTGGCGCGTGACGCCGTGCGTATCGAGCACCTCCTGCCGGTACGCCAGATCGCGATGGCCGCGGACCGCGACGTTGTAGTCGCCGGGATAGTGGAGGTTCGGGTTGCCGTCCTTATCGATCGTGACCTTGACGCTGCTCTGGCCCGACTGCAGCGCCTGCATGTACTTCGGCGGGTAATAGTGATTGTGAAAGTCGATCACGCGCATGAAGACGTCTCCAGACGAAGTAAACCGGCAGGCCCAGGAGCACGAGGCCGAGTCCCCACAGGCCGTCGAAGGGATCCGACACGATCTGAGTGATCGCCATGACGA
>Ga0207641_10002317_pt1 | contig 17660 bp, 15 predicted proteins | sample KBSSwiS62_FD_184306 | JGI IMG/M metagenome (GOLD analysis project Ga0207641, IMG submission 184306) | Switchgrass rhizosphere microbial communities from Kellogg Biological Station, Michigan, USA - KBS Switchgrass S6-2 (SPAdes) (version 2) | ecosystem: Host-associated > Plants > Roots >... | reverse complement strand
TGGGTTTCGAGCGCCCGCATGTGCTCGCTGACCGACACTGGGGAGATGTTCAGCTTCTGCCCACATCGGCGGAAGCTGCCATGCTCGATGACGGCCGCGAGGATCTCGAGCTGGCGCACTGTGATCATATTTTGCAGAGCCTAGCATTCGGAATCTCCTTACACCCATTAGCCCCCAGCCGTATTCCCGACAAGGGCGGCGTACGACTATCCTCATGGTGCTGAAGAGACGGGCCAGCCGTCCCGCAGCATATAGGGGAGGCTGAGGTGCATCGTTCGCCCGTTTACTCGACCGCAGGCAACTAACGCGATGAGTCGCCCCGACGTCATCGTGATCGGTGCGGGAAGCGCGGGTTGCGCGCTAGCGGGTCGATTGGCGGCGTCGGGAGAGCGACGCGTATTGCTGCTCGAAGCGGGCGGCGGCAACCGCCACCCGCTGATCACAGCTCCCGTCGCCTGGCCCATGGCATCGATCGATCCGCGTTTCGGCTGGGGCTATCAGGGGGAATCCGAGCAGCAGCTGGGGGGACGCGGTCTGGATATGCCGCGCGGGCGGCTGATGGGCGGCACCGCTTCGATCAACGGCATGATGTACTCTCGCGGCCAGCGCGAAGATTATGACGGCTGGTACGCGCAGGGTCTCGATGGCTGGAGCTATGCCGATGTCCTGCCCTATTTTCGGCGCAGCGAGGCAAATTGGCGCGGCTCGACAAAATGGCATGGCGGCGACGGCCCGGTGGCTGTCACATTCAACCGCCGCGTTCCTCAACTCTATGACTCCCTGCTGAGCGCCGCGCGCGAGCTTGGCTTCGATGAAAACGAGGATTTCAACGGCGCCAGCCAAGCCGGCTTTGGCATCCCAGACTTCACCGTGCGCCGTGCTCGTCGCGAAAGTTCGGCGACTGCCTATCTGAAGCAACCGCAGGTCGAGCGCCAGCTCGCGATCCGCCGCCAAGTCCATGTATCGCGCATCATTGTGCAAAATGGCAGGGCAACCGGCGTCGAACTGCTGCAGCCTGAGGGGTTGGAAGTTTTGCAGGCGGATGAGATCGTGCTTGCAGCCGGAACGTTCAATTCGCCCCATCTCTTGCTGCTGTCAGGCATCGGTGCGGCAGACGCCCTGCGCCGCCAGGGTCTTGGCGTCGTGGCCGATCTGCCTGCGGTCGGGCGCAATCTGCAGGATCATCCCATGCTGCTGATGGCCTATGACGCATCCGCGCCACTGGGGTTCGAGAAACTGCTACGGCTCGATCGGCTCGCGGGCTCGGCGTTGGCCTGGCTGCTTCGCATCGGCGGACTGTTAAGTGAGGCTCCGCTTGGCATTCAGGGTTTCGTCAACCGCACCGATCCGAATGCGCGTCCGGACACGCAGTTTCAAGTTGCATTCGGGTCGCCGATGAGCCGGCCCTGGTTGCCGGGATGGCGCAAGCCTTCACCAGACACGATCGGGGTAGGCATCCTGCAGCTTGACCCGCAGGGCCGTGGCGTGGTCGAGCTGAAATCCAGCGATCCGCTCCAGCTGCCGGCGGTGCGGTCCAATTTCCTGCTGGAGGCCCATGACCGCCAGGCGGCCCGCGAAATGTTCGCGTTCGTCCGGCGCTTTTTCGCCACCACCGCCATGCAAAAGCTGGCCGGCCCTGAATTGATGCCTGGCGCCACCATTGCGGACGAACCGGGAATCAACCGTTTCATTACGAACTCGCTGGTGTCGGGAGCGCATCCGGTCGGCACCTGTGCGATGGGTAACGATCCGGCTTCCAGCGTGGTCGATAGCGTGCTGCGGGTTCATGGCATTGAAGGCCTTCGGGTCGCCGATGCCTCGATCATGCCGACTATCATCCGTGGCAACACCAGCGCACCTGCAATGATGATCGGCGAGAAGGCCGCGGATCTGATGCTCGGGCGGAAGCTGCCCCCCGCCGATCTCCCACCGGAGCGGCACGCCGCAGGCATACAATCGCATCTGGAGACGTTCTCGTGACCACCCGCATCGACATAGCCCACCCCGACAAGTTGTTGATCGGCGGCGAATGGGTGTCTGCCACCGGCGGCATGATCGACGTCGTCTCCGCTCACAGCGAAGCGGCTATTGCGCGCATAGCCGAAGCCAGTGAGGCTGACGTGGACCGGGCGGCGATCGCTGCGCGCAAAGCATTCGACGAAGGTCCATGGCCGTGCCTGAGCCCGCAGGAGCGCGGCGAATATCTTCGGCGTCTCTCAAAGGCCCTTGAGCCGCGCATGCCGGAGGTCGCACGCGCATGGGTCGATCAGATCGGCGCACTTGCATCCGCCGCGCCCTTCGTCACGGGCGGTGGCAAATTCTGGTTCGATTATTATGCGGGCCTTGGCGAGGAGTTCGACTGGGTTCGCGAAACCACCCGGATGGACGGCAGCGGCAAGGCCATGGTGGTGCGCGAGCCGGCCGGCGTCGTCGCGGCAATCGCGCCTTGGAACAATCCCTTCGGTATCCTCGCCGGCAAAGTCGCCCCCGCGCTGATGGCCGGCTGCACGGTCGTGATGAAGCCGGCGCCCGAAACGCCGCTCGAAGCTTACATACTTGCTGAGGCTGCCGAAGCGGCCGGGCTGCCGCCGGGCGTGGTCAACTTGGTCTGCGCCGATCGCGCGGCATCCGACCGGCTGGTGCGGCATCGGGCGATCGACAAGGTGAGCTTCACCGGGAGCGTCACAGCCGGCCGGACGATCGGCATGGCCTGCGCCGAGCGCTTCGCGCGCTGCACGCTGGAACTGGGCGGCAAATCGGCAGCTATCGTGCTCGAGGATGCGGACATCGGCCTCACCGCCGCCACGCTGGCGCAGGTCATCACGCTTTCGGCCGGGCAGGTCTGCGCTACGTTAAGCCGCGTAGTAGCGGTGCGCACCATTCACGAACGACTGGTGGAAGCGCTGGAAGCCGAGCTTGCCAAGGTGACGGTCGGCCACCCCGACGATCCGTCGGCGCGCATGGGGCCGCTGGCGATGCGGCGCCAGCGCGATCGTGTCGAGCAATTCGTAAGCGATGCTCAAACCGAGGGAGCTACCCTGGCGCTGGGCGGCAGCCGCACCAGGGGCATGGACGCGGGCTGGTACTTCGATCCGACGCTGTTCGTGCGGGTCGATCCGTCGATGCGGATCGCTCGTGAGGAAGTGTTCGGCCCGGTATTGACGGTGCTGCAAGCGGACGACGAGGCGGCAGCGATCGCCATCGCCAACGACAGCGACTTTGGATTGTATGGCGCCGTGTTCTGCGCCGATCCGGATCGCGCCTATCGCGTCGCCCGCGCGGTTCGCACGGGCACCGTGGCGCACAACGGCTTCTTGTTCGATCCATCCCTGCCATTTGGCGGGTTCAAGATGTCCGGGATCGGACGCGAAGGAGGCTGCGAAGGCCTGGCGGCATTTACGGAGCTGAAATCACTGATCTTCTGACGGACTGACAATGACACGATAAATAAGGGAGAGGGCAATGTTCGTAAAAATGACGAAGGCCGCGTTGGCGGCGGGCACGATGCTGGTTCCGGCGGCGGCGAGCGCGCAAACGGCGCTCGCCGATCCCGCCCCGGCGGCGCAGCAACGCAACGATCAACTCGCTGACATCATCGTTACAGCCCAGCGACGTCAACAGACACTGCAGGACGTGCCTGTCGCAGTCGCAGTACTCGGCTGGAAAGAGCTCGCGGAACAGAAGATAAGCAGCGTCGAGACGCTTAGCACGGCGGTGCCCAACCTAGTCGTGCAGCGCTCGCCCTTCCAGCCCTTTGTCGCCATCCGCGGACTTGGCTCGGGCGCCGGCGGCCGCGCATTCGAACAGTCGGTCGCGACCTATGTCGACGGCATCTATGCCGGCCGCGCCAATCAGTTCCTCAACCCATTCTTCGATGTCGAGCGTGTCGAAGTGGTGCGCGGCCCACAGTCGGTGCTGTTCGGTGTCAACGCGAATGCCGGCGCGATCAACATCGTCAACAAGCGACCTGGCGACGAGTTGGGGGGCTTTGTCACAGCCGGCTATGAAGCGGAGTATCAGGGGTATAATTTTGAGGGCGGCATCAGCGTTCCGCTTAGCGACACGTTTCGCGTGCGTTTCGCCGGCAAGCTTGGCCGCGATGGTGGGTTCGTATACAACACGATCACGGACAAGGACGATGGCCGCGCCGACAGTGGCCTGGGCCGCGTAACGGCCAGCTGGACACCCACCAGCGATCTGCGTTTCGACCTGTCCTATGAGCACGGCAATAAGCGCGTCTACGGAACCACGTTTCAGATTTCTTCGCTTGGCTTCGTGGTGTTTCCGCCCGCGATCGAGGACGGCATCTTCGATTTCCGCAAGTCCGCTCCGGACGATCGCGCCCGCACCCGCATCAACTCAGACAATGCGGCGCTCAACATCAGCTACGATCTTGGTGGCGCGACGCTCGCGTCATCCACAGGTTACTCGACGTTCGATTTCTCCCAATATGTGCAGGGCTCGAACCATCCTGTGCAGGTCGGCAGTGCGTTGGCCGAAGAAGAATTCAAGCAGTTCTACCAGGAATTGCGGTTAGTTTCGAATGGCTCCCGCTTCATCGACTACATCCTGGGTGTGACCTATTATCATCAGAAGGACAAGATCAACCAAGGTACCGACATCGACTTCAGCGGATTTGGCGTGCCCGGCCTCACCGCGGCGGTGCGCAATGGGCTCGACCAAACGACCAACGGTTATTCTGGCTTCGCGCAGGCCACGGTCAATTTCACCAGCAACTTCAACGTCGTGCTCGGTGGCCGCTACTCGTCGATCCGCAAGCAGGGCGACTATGTGATCGCACCGACATCGTTCGGGCAGCCGCTGAGTGGCTATAGCTTCGACCCGACCAGCCTGTTCATCCTTGCTGGACCGCCGTTCGGCTTTTTCCAGTGGTTCAATCCCGCGGACCCAACGACTTATCGTCCGACCAGCATCTCTCGTTCGCGCACGTTCAAGTCGTTCAATCCATCGGTCAGCCTCAACTACAAGTTCGATCGTGGCTTGTCTGTCTATGGTTCATACACCACGGGGACCAAGGCAGGGGGATTCAACGATCAGGACAAGTCGGGCGTCGTGCGCGAGAACGGCTTTGCCAACGACATTTTCGAATATTCCGCCGAACGTGCGCACAATTTCGAAGTGGGTCTGAAATATAGCAGCCCGACGCTGCGGCTCAACCTTGCTGCGTTCCGCAGCAAGTACAAGAATCTGCAAGTATCGGTTTCACTACCGAGCGGCGCGCTGCAAACTACAAACGCGGCTGAAGCGACATCGAAAGGCATTGAAGGCGACCTGACCTGGGTCGTCGCACCGGGCCTGACGTTCAGCGCCAACGCGGCTTATCTGCACGCGCGCTACGACGACTACCCGGGTGCCTGCCCGATCGGCAGCACGTTCTGCGCAGATCCGGCGACTGGCAACGCGCGGGGCGGACGCCTTGATGCCGTTCCCGATTTCTCGGGTAGCGCGTCGCTCACCTACAACGTGCCGCTGAGCGATGATTGGGAGCTGCGCTTCAGCGGCCGCGTCTACCACCAGAGCAGCGCGCAGTATCAATCGGCACAAAATCCGCTGGACCGCACGCCGGGCTATGAACTGTTCGACGCATCGGTCGCGCTGGCGCAGACCAAGGGTCTGACATTGTCGGTCTCGGGCAAGAACCTGGCGAACAAAGCCGTGCGTGGCTTCAGCGCGCCTTCAGTCGGCGAGGCCTTTTACGGGCATTATTCGGCGACCCTGCCCGGACGACAGGTCTTCCTCGACCTGCGCTACGACTTCTGAACCCTCCATCTAAAGGAACGGCTTGTGAGTGATCTCTTCGAAAAAGGCATGCAGGTGCGCCGCGATATGTTCGGCCCTGAACTGGCCGAGCTGGCCGTTGCGAACGCGAGTGATTTCGCCAAGCCGTTCCATGACATCATGACCCGCTACTGCTTCGGCGAAACCTGGAATCGCGAAGGAATGGGCAGGCGCGACCGGAGCCTGGCGACACTGTCCATGCTGATCGCGCAGGGGAAGGAAGTCGAGATCAAGATGCACGTCAAGGGCGGCATCGCCAACGGCCTTACCGTCGATGAAATCCGCGAACTTGTCCTGCACGCGATGATCTATTGCGGTGTCCCGGCATCGTTCACGGCACTGAGGGCTGCCGAAGCAGCGCTGGCCGAACTCGAAGCGGCGAAGCCGGCATGAAGATCGCCTTTATCGGGCTGGGAGCGATGGGCCGGCCCATGGCGACCCATTTGCTGGCGCAGGGGTTCGATCTTCGTGTCAATGACGCCAACACCGACCTTGCCGACGCCTTCGGGGATGCATGGGCGCCCAGCCCGGCCAAGGCGGCGCAGGGCGCGACGGTCGTCGTCACGATGCTGCCGAACGGGCATATCGTGCGCGACGTCATCCTGGGATCGGGCGGGGTCGCCGATGCGCTAGGGTCGGGCGGCATCGTCGTCGATACCAGTTCGTCCGACGCCGGGGGCACAGTTGCGCTTGGCGAGGAGCTTAAGGCGCGTGGCATTTCGCTGATCGATGCGCCGGTGTCTGGCGGTGTACCGCTCGCGGCTGAGGGGAAGTTGACCTTGATGGTCGGTGGTACGGACGAGGCGGCATTCGCGACCGCGCAACCGTTGCTCGAAGCACTCAGTGGGAAGCTGATGCGGGTGGGCGGCCTGGGCGCGGGCCATGCGGCAAAGGCGATCAACAACGCCATAGCCGCAGCGATTTTCGCCGTCACGTCCGAGGGCGTCGAGATGGGCACCCGCTTCGGGCTCGATCCCGCGTCGCTGCTGGAAGTCATCAACGCATCGAGCGGCCGCAGCGGCATTTCCGAAGGGTTGTTCCCCGGCCAGGTCCTGCCGCGCAAGTTCGCGCTAGGCTTCGCCTTGCCGCTGATGGCCAAGGACGTGGCGCTTGCGGACAAGCTGCGCGACGAACTCGGTCTCAAGCTGCCGATGATCGAAGCGGCGCATCGCCAGATGCAGGCGGCGCTCGCCGCGCTGGGCCAACAGGCCGACTTCACCGACTATTTCCGCTACAACGAGCAGGCCGCAAATGCGGGCTGATGGAGAGTTTCGTGACCGTCCAGCCCAAATATCCCGACACGGTGCACTATACCGGCTTGAACCGTCCGACCCATCTCGAGGCGACCGCCCACGACCTGTATGTCGAAGGCGAAATCCCGGCGGAGATCGACGGCACCTTCTTCCGCGCGCTGCACGATCCGGCCTATGTCCCCATGCGCGAGGACGATGTCGTGCTGTCGCGCGATGGCGTGATCGGCAAGGTCGAGTTCAAGGACGGGCGCGTGAGCTGCGGCGTACGCTATGTCCAGACCGAGCGGTTTCTGGCGGAGCGCAAGGCTGGGCGCAGCCTGTTCGGCGTGTACCGCAACCCGTTCACGGACGACCCCAGCGTTGCGGGGGTCGATCGCACCGTGGCCAATACGACGCCCTATTATCACGCCGGTCGCCTGTTCATGTCGAAGGAAGACGGCCTGCCCTATCGCATCGATCCGACGACGCTGGAGACGATTGGCCGCTGGGATTATCGCGGCCGGCTCCGCTCGCAGACGCTGACCGCGCATCCCAAGATCGACCCCGCAACGGGGGAGCTGTTCCTGTTCGGCTATGAAGCGGCGGGGCTGGCGACGCCAACAATCGCCTATTGCATCATCTCGCCTGAGGGCGACCTGGTGTCCGAACAGTGGTTCGACGCGCCATATTGCGCGATGATGCACGATTTCGCGATCACCGAGCAGCATGCGATCTTCATGGTCTATCCGACCAAGTCCGATCTTGAGCGGCTGCGCGCCGGCGGGCCGCACTGGGTACACGATCAGCAAGGCGAGAGCTTCGTCGGCGTGATGCCGCGCTACGGCCGCGTCGAGGATATGCAGTGGTTCAGCGGACCGCGGGGGGTTCACAGCTATCACGTGATGAACGCTTATGCCGATGGAGCTAAGATTCATTTGGATCAGGCGCTGGCCGTCACCAACCTCATCCCCTTCATCGCCGAGCAATCCGGCATCAATCTGCCGGTCGATGGCGGGCTGACACGGTGGACGCTTGACCTCGCCGACCCCGGCGCAGGCATTGTCGAAACGAAGATCGGGCCATTCGGCGAGATGCCAATTATCGCGCCGCGCGATCTGGGTCGCGCCTATTCGCGCGGGTGGTATCTGTCGGTCGATCCCACAAAGCTTACGCTGGTCGCCAATGGGCCGGTCGGCGTCCTGTTCAACTCGCTGATGCGGGTCGATTGGCGCGACGGCTCGCTCACGAGCTTTTCCGACGGGCCCGGGCTCGGCTTCAACGAGCCGGTGCATGTTTCGGCGGACGATCCGGCACACGGCGGCTGGCTGCTGATGATGGTCGATCGGGTCATCGCGGAAGGTCATTTCGCGCAGGAACTGTGGGTGATCGAGGCCGATCACGTCGAAGCCGGGCCGATCGCGAAGGTGTTCATGCCGTTCGTCACATGTGAACAGGTGCACGGCAGCTGGGTGCCGCGGGCCCTGCTCGACGCGGCAAGCGGAGACGCGTAACATGAAGATCGCGATCACGGGTGCGTCGGGTCGGTTCGGACGTGCGGCGACCCGGTTGCTCATCGAAGGCGGCGTCTCGCCCGATCGCCTGATCCTCGTGACGCGCAGCCCTGACAAGCTGGTCGATCGCGCGATCCAAGGTGCCGATGTGCGTCAGGGCGATTTCGACGACTTGGAAGGGCTCGCCGAAGCGCTGGCCGGTGCCGAACGGATGCTGATGATCAGCGGCACGCGCGTTGGCTTTCGCGAGCCACAGCACCGCGCGGCGATCGAGGCAGCAAGACGCGCAGGCGTGCGACACATCGTCTACACCTCGTTCGTGGGCGCGGTGGAGAGCAATCCTTCGCTGGCAGTCAAGGACCATGTCGTCACCGAGCGGATGCTGCGCGACTCGGGCCTTGCCTGGACGGTGCTGCGCGACGCGCAATATGCCGATGCGGTGGTCGAGGCGATGGCGCCACTGATCGTCGCGAGCGGCGAGATGACGAGCGTCGCCGGGGACGGCCGCATGGCTTTTGTCTGCCGCGACGATTGCGTGGCGGCGGCGGTGGCCGTGCTGCAAGGCGATGGTCACGAAAACCAGGTCTATCAGCTGACCGGCCCAGACCTCGTCAGCTACCGCGAAGTGGCGGTCCTGGTTTCCGAACTCACAGCCACGCCGGTGAAGTTCGCGCTGACCGACGAGGCCGGGCTCTACGCCATGTTCGACGCGCTCGGCGTGCCGCGAGAGCCGGTCGACGATCTTTCGGTGAACAACTTCCCGTGGAATTCGGACGACATGGTCAGTTTCGAGGTCGCGGTGCGCGACGGCCATTTCGCCGTCATCAGCGACGATTTCGAGCGGTTGACCGGCCGTCGACCCAAATCGCTCCGCGCGCTGCTCGAGCAACATTTGGAGACCATTCGCACTGCGGCGACACGGATCAGTCCGCCGCTGGCTGAAGTCATGAAGGACGTTTGAGATGCTTGAGAATGTGAACGAGGGCGTATCGACGTTCCTCAACGCGGGTGGTCTGTATATCGCGCCGCTGGAATATCAGGGCTACCGGGATGAGATTCTTGGGTCGAAGACGAGCGCCTGGATCGGGACGCCGCTCAACGAATCCCCGATCTATGACGTGCAGGGCCCGGATGCCGCTCGCTTCCTAACGTCGCTGTGCACCAACAACTTCATGAAGATGAAGGTTGGCTCGATCCGCCATGCCGTCATGTGCAACGACAAGGGCCAGATGCTGGCCGACGGCGTGGTTATGAAGATCGGCGAGGATCATTTCCGGACCTATTGGCTCATGCCGATCATCGACTTCCATGTGTCGCGGACGGATATGGACGTCTCGGGTGCGAACCTTTCCGGCACCGAATTCTTCATCCAGATCGCCGGTCCCAAATCCTTGGAGATTCTGGAGCGAGCGTCCTGCAGCGACATGCACGACATCAAATTCGCCGCGCATAGAGTGGTGGATTTCGGGGGCGTCGCGGTGCGGGTCCTGCGCCTCGGCATGGCCGGGTCGCTCGCCTATGAGCTGCACGGCCCGATGGATCAACTGGATGCGGTGTTCAAGTCGCTCTGGGACGTAGGCGCGCCGCTCGGCGCGAGCAAGCTCGGGCGGATGGCCTATCTGCTGAACCATACCGAAGCCGGCTTTGCCAACATCTTCATTCATTTCCCGATGCCGTGGTTTGAGGAGCCGGAACTCGCGGAATATTGCATGACTCAGCCGATGGCGATGTTTTTCAACTATAGTCGACAGCTCGTCGGCAGCATGGGCGACGAACTGGAGGCGCGGTTCAAGACGCCTTATGATGTTGACTGGGGGTCGCTCGTGCGGTTCGACCATGACTTTCCCGGCCGCGCCGCGCTCGAGCGGATCGCTGACAATCCGCCGAACGCGATGGTGACGCTGGAATGGAATGCCGAGGATGTCGCCGATATCGTTGCCTCGCAATATCGCGGACGCGATGCCGTGGCCTATGAGCCGATCGACGACCGTCCGTCCGACAATTATTTCGTGAACCCCAATGGCTTCCATTATCATGCCGACAAGGTCCTGTTCGATGGTGCACCGATCGGCTCGTCGGCCGGGCGGATCCGCAGCGTCTACTACAAGCGGATGATCTCGCTCGGGTTCATTCAGCGCCAGCACGCCGTTGAGGGCAAGCAGCTGACCTTGTTGTGGGGCGGGCCAGGCGGACCGCAAAAGGAGGTCCGCGTCACCGTTGCGCGAACCCCGTATATGGACCTCGCCAACAACAAGGACATCGATGTCAACGCGATCCCGCGCCTGTCCGCCCATGTGTGAGGAAACGCTGTTCGCCCGTTCGCGCGCCAGCGGGCGGGGATGCCGTCCCGACACGACGTCGGTTGGCAGATGCGCGCCCGTGGAGCGAGCGGCATGAAAGACTACACGCCGATCGAACGGGCCAACCTGGCTCTCGTCCGAACCGTCTATGACGAGGTTCTGGAACCGCTCGACCCTGCCCATGTCGATCGCTATTTCCGCCCCGATTATATTCAGCACAGCCCGATGGCGGAAACCGGCGCTGCGGGGCTGAAGGCATTTCTGATTTGGGCCAAGTCGGTTTCGCCGGACGCGCACCATGACGTGAAACGGATGTTCGCCGATGGCGATTACGTCATCGCGCACGTCCATGTGGTCATAACGCCCGGCACGCCCGGCGTCGCCGTGATCGACATCTTCCGGGTTCAGGACGGCTTCATCGCCGAACATTGGGATGCTTCGCAGGAACTGACCGGTCGCTCTGCAAACAACAACGGAGTGTTCTGACATGAAGATCGTTTTGACCGGTTGTAAACGGTTCGCAGGGCGCACGGTTGTTGTCCTCGGCGGCAGCAGCGGGATCGGTCGTGCCAGTGCGCTGGCTTTCGCGCAGGAAGGCGCATTCGTGATCGTGACGGGCCGCGATCCCGATACACTGGCGCAGGTCCAGTTCGATCTTGGAGACGACGGCCGGGTCTTTCGCTCGGACATATCGGACATCGCCGCCACGGCGGCGCTGATGCAGCAGATCAAGGCCGAACATGGCCGCATCGACGTGCTGTTCGTCAATGCCGGGATCGGCGCGTTCCGCACGATCGAGGAGGTCGACGAAGCATTTTACGACCATATGTTCGCCGTCAATCTGAAGGGGCCGTACTTCGCGGTCAAACACGCGATCGAACTGATGGGTGAAGGCGGATCGATCGTGCTTACCTCCTCGATGGGACATTGCACGGGAATCCCCGGCAACAGCGTCTATGGCGCGAGCAAGGCCGGACTGCGCGCGCTCGCCCGCACGTTCGGGGTGGAACTGGTCAAGCGCGGAATCCGGGTCAATTGCTTCAGCCCGGGTCCGATCGATACGCCGCTGATAACACGGGGAGAAATGGGGGAGGCGGAAATCGCCGGCTTCCGGCAAATGATCTGCGAGCAGGTACCGATGGGCCGCTTCGGTACGGCCGAGGAGGCGGCGCGAAGCGTACTTTTTCTCGCCTCCGATGACGCTGCCTACGTCACCGGCATCGACCTGCTCGTCGATGGCGGAGCGGTGAGCTTTTGATTGCACGACTTGGAGAATCCGCTTGTCCTATTTTGCTGAAACCTCGCGGCCGGACGCGCCGCGCTTTGAATTCATCTTCGAAATCGCGCTGACCTGGCGCGCTGTCCAGATGATCCAGGATACGTCTGCCGGCTTCGGGCGCGGCGCGACCTATCTCGACACAGGTACCATTCGCGGACCGCACCTCAATGGCCGTGTGGTGCCGCAAAGCGGCGCGGACTGGGCGCAGTTCCGCCCGGACAAGGTACTCGGCCTCGACGCGCGCTACATGCTCGAAGCCGATGATGGAACGCTGATCCTGATGCGCAACGTCGGCTATCTTGCCGGTCGCGCACCGGACGTCCTGCCGCGCATCCAGAAGTGGATGTTCGAAGATGGGCCGGAAGTGCCGTTCGAGGACTATTATCTGCGCACCGCGCCGACCTTCGAAGTCGGCGCGGGCCCTTACGACTGGCTGACCCGTACGGTCGTATTCGGCATCGGTTCACGCCAGAAAACCGGGAACACCATCCGCTACTTCGCCCTTCTTTGATCGACTGGACGCTCCAAATGACCCGCGACTTCATCCTTTCGCTTTCGTGTATCGATCGGCCGGGCATCGTGGCGGCCGTGGCCGTGGCGCTGCGCAATTCGGGTGGCAACATCCGCAGCGCCCAGCAGTTCGACGACCCGGAGACGGGCAATTTCTTCATGCGCGTCGAATTCCGCATCGATGCCCGTCAGGAGGAGGAATGCCGCGCGCTCATTGCTGCGGTCGGGACCGATTTCGGACTGCAATGGATGATGCGGCCGACCGACGCGCGCAAGAAGGTGCTGCTGCTGGTGAGCAAGTTCGATCACTGCCTTGGCGATCTGCTGTATCGCCAGCGCATCGGCGAACTGCCGATGGATATCGTCGGCATCGTCTGCAATCATCCGCGCGAAGCGCTGAGCCTATCGATCATCGAAGGCATCCCGTTCCATCACTTCCCTGTGAGGCCCGACACCAAGTCGAAGCAAGAAGCGCAAATCAAGCAGATCGTGGAAGACACGGGCGCCGATCTGATCGTGCTGGCGCGCTACATGCAGATCCTTTCCGACGATCTGTCCGCCTTTCTCTCGGGCCGCTGCATCAACATCCATCATAGCTTCCTGCCCGGTTTCAAGGGCGCCAAGCCCTACCATCAGGCGCATGCGCGCGGGGTCAAGATGATCGGCGCGACCGCGCACTTCGTCACATCCGACCTGGATGAAGGGCCGATCATCCATCAGGATGTCGAGCCGATCAGCCATGTCGACAGCCCGGAGGAACTGGTGCGCAAGGGCCGGGATATCGAGCGGCGCGTGCTTGCCCGCGCCGTGCGCGCCTATCTGGAAGATCGCGTCCTCATTAATGGCCACAAGACCGTTGTGTTCGAGCAATAGTGTTGTGGAACTGATCGACGGCAAGGCAATCGCCGCGCAACTCGTCGCCGAGGTCGGCGCGGGCGTGGCGGCATTGCGCGCGCGTAGCGGCATCGTGCCGGGCCTCGCGGTTGTGCTGGTCGGCGACGATCCGGCCAGCACCATCTATGTGCGCCGCAAGCTTGCGACGACGGCGGCCGCCGGCATGCGCTCGTTCGAATACCGGCTTGCGGTCGATACGCCGCAGGCCGCGCTGCTCGACCTGATCGACAAGCTTAACGCCAACGCCGATGTGCACGGCATCCTCGTTCAGTTGCCATTGCCGCCACAGATCGATCCGCTGCTGGTCCTGGATCGCATCGCGCCGGAAAAGGATGTCGACGGATTTCATCCCGTGAACGTCGGTCGCTTGTCGGCCGGCGGCGGCGGATTGGTGCCGTGCACGCCGCTTGGCTGCATGAAGCTGCTCGATCGCGTGATCGACGAGTATCACGGGCTGAACGCCGTCGTGATCGGCAAATCCAATATCGTCGGCAAGCCGGTCGCGCTGCTGTTGCTCGAGCGCGAGGCGACGGTGACGGTGACGCACATCTACACGCGTGGCTTGCCCGACATCGTGCGCGCCGCCGACATCCTGGTGGTGGCCGCCGGCAGCCCGGGGCTGGTTCGCGGCAACTGGGTCAAGCCGGGCGCGATCGTGATCGATGTCGGCATCAATCGTATCGTCGGACCCGACCATCGTCCGATCATCGTCGGCGACGCCGTGACGGACGAGCTTGGCCATGCTCGCGCGGTCACGCCGGTGCCGGGCGGTGTGGGTCCGATGACGATCGCCTGTCTTCTGGAGAATACGTTGCGCGCTGCGCTCTCTATCGTCGGAGAGGAATGACCATGGAATTCAAGCTGCTGATCGATGGCGAACTGGTGGATGGTGCCGATAGCCTGGCGGTGGTAAACCCGGCGACGGGCGAGCCCTTCGCGACCTGCGCGCGCGCCGATGCAGCGCAGCTGGAACGCGCGATCGCGGCGGCGAAACGCGCCTTTCCGGCATGGCGGAACGGCGGTCAGCCGCGGCGGCAGGCATTGCTGCACAAGCTGGCCGACGCGATGGACGCGCGTTTCGAGGACTTTGCTCGACTGCTGACGCAGGAACAGGGCAAGCCGATCGCCGAAGCGCAGTTCGAGGTCGGCGGCGCCATCGCGGCGTTCCGCCATTTCGGCGCGCAGGTCCTCAAGCCCGAAACATTGGTCGACGAACCGAACGCGCTGGTGGTCGAACATTATGCGCCGCTCGGCGTGGTCGGCTGCATCGTGCCATGGAATTTCCCCATGATCCTGCTGGCAATCAAGGTGTCGATCGCGCTCAGCACGGGCAACACTGTTGTAGCCAAGCCGGCGCCGACCACCCCGCTCACGGCCGCGCGGCTGGGCGAGGTGGCCGCCGGCATCCTGCCGCCAGGCGTGTTCAACGTCATCATCGACGCGAACGATCTGGGCGGCGCCCTGTCGGCGCATCCCGATGTCGCCAAGATCAGCTTCACCGGCTCGACCGCGACCGGGCGCAAGGTGATGGCGAGCGCCGCAGCGACATTGAAGCGGCTGACGCTGGAACTCGGCGGCAACGACGTCGCCATCGTGCTAGACGATGCCGATCCGGCCGAGGTTGCTGCCAAGCTCTATGCTGCCGCCACGTTCAACGCGGGTCAGACCTGCATGGCGGCGAAGCGGCTCTACGTGCCAAACGCCATGCTCGATGAGATCGGCGAGCGGCTGACCGCGTTGGCATCGGCCACCGTGCTTGGCGACGGTCTTGAGCCCGGCACGCAGATGGGCCCGATCCAGAACCGCATGCAGTTCGACAAGCTGCAGGATTTGATGGCAGCGACGCAAGGCGAAGGCACCGTCCTCACCGGCGGCGCGCGCCTCAACCGACCGGGCTATTTCATCCAGCCGGCGATCGTGCGCGACCTGGCCGACGATGCGCGGCTGGTGACCGAGGAGCAGTTCGGCCCGCTCGTTCCGCTGCTCAGCTACGACACGATCGAGGACGTGATCGCGCGCGCCAACGCCAGCGACTATGGGCTGGGCGGCACGGTCTGGGGCAAGGATCTCGACAAGGCGGCCACCGTCGCGCGTGCGATCGAGACCGGTACGGTATGGATCAACAAGCATCTGGATCTGCGGTTCGATGTGCCCTTCGGCGGCGTCAAGCAGTCGGGCCTTGGTCGTGAACAGGGCAAAGCCGGGCTCAAGGAATTCGTCGACACCCGTATCGTCAGCATGGCGCGCTGAGGCCGGCCATGCGTGCCGACCTGCCCCGTCTCGACCTGTCGCAGAGCGCCGAGCAGCTGCGCGCCTCGTTCCGCTTCGACGATGTGGTGAAGCTGCGAGAGAGCTACGCCGTGCTCGACGAGGGGACCATCGTCGCCATCCTCGAGCAGGCAGCGGCTTTCGCCACCGACACGCTGGAGCCGCTCAATCGCGCAATGGACGCCCAAGGTGCGCAGCTTCGGGGCGGGCGGGTCCACACGACGCCGGGCCATCGCGAGGCCTGGGCGGCCTTTGTCGCCAATGGCTGGCCATCGATCGATCATGAGGCGGACTATGGCGGCCAGCAGCTACCGCTGCCGCTTTGCCTTGCGGTGCAGGAAATCTTCGATCGCGCCTGCCCTGCGTTCGGCATGTTGCCCGTGCCACAACGTTCGGCCGCCCGGCTGATCGCGGCCTTCGCTACCGAGGACGTCAAGCAAGCCTTGCTCCCTGCGCTGGCCTCGGGCGAGTTGGGCGCGACGATCTGCATTTCGGAAGCCGGAGCCGGCAGCGATGTCCTGCAAATGCGTACCCGCGCGCGCGACACACCGTACGGCTGGCGCATCTCGGGTGAAAAATGCTGGATCAGCTTTGGCGATCACGACCTGACCGACGCCATCGTGCATTGCGTGCTGGCGCGCAGCGACGATGGCTCGGCCGCGCGGCCGGAGATCAGCCTGTTCCTCGTCGATACGCGGGCAGGGGCGGACGGGGTGCAAGTGCTCCGCATCGAGGAAAAGCTGGGCCTGCATGGCTCCCCGACCTGCACGCTGGCGTTCGACGAGGCGCCCGCGACCTTGATCGGCGAGCGGGGGCGCGGGCTGGCGCAGATGTTCGTGATGATCACGCAGATGCGCCTGGCGGTCAGTGCGATGGGGCTGGGCATCGCCTGTTCCGCGTCGGACGTGGCGCTGGCCTATGCGCGCGAGCGGCGGCAGGGTGGCAAGCCCGGCGACCCGCAGCCGATCGTCGCGCATGCCGACATTCGTCGCCAGTTGCTCGAACTGACCGCGCGCACCCAACTGCTTCGCGGCCTGATGCTGAACATCGCCAATCTTGCCGAGCTGGCGGCGCGTGGCGAGGATCCGGCCGATCGAGAGCGTTGCGCCGCGCTGGTTCAGTGGTTCCTGCCCATCGCCAAGACGTTCGGCGCGGACTGCGCGTTTTCCAATGCGAGCGGCGCCATCCAGGTGCTGGGCGGGGCCGGCTATACCGCCGAATGGCCGGTCGAGCAGGCGCTGCGGGATGCCCGCGTGCTGTCGGTGTTCGAAGGCACCTCCGGCATCCAGGCCATCGACCTGCTGCATCGTCGCGTCATCCGCGACGGTGCCGGGCTGCAGGCGTTTCTGGTGCAGGCACGTGCCGATGGCGGCGATACGCCGCTGGCCCGTTGCCTCGACTTGCTGGAGGGCGCGGCATCGACCTTGAAGGCGGCAAGGCCCGCCGATCAGGACGCTGGAGCCGCCGCGTTCCTCGAATTGGCGATGCAGGCCAGTGCCGGATGGGTCGCGGCGCGCTTCGTAACGAGGGCGGGAGATGACGAGGCCTCAGCGCGTATGTGTGCCGCCGGGCGCTATTGGCTCGACCGGATCGAGGGACGAGCCGTACTGCACCATGCCGAGGCGGTGCAGGGCGCCGGGCCCATCGCCCATTTCGCGGCCTTCGCGTGAACGGCCAGGCTCCCCAGGGGGCTCAGGATCCCATCGAGATTCTCAAACGCTCGCCCATGTCGCGCATGCAGTGGGCGATGGTGGCGGTGATGTTCGGCCTGAACGCGCTCGATGGATTCGATGCGCTGGCGATCAGTTTTGCCGCACCGGGCATCCTCGCCCAATGGGGCCTCACACGGGCGGCGCTCGGGGTGGTC
>Ga0207641_10002316_pt1 | contig 17682 bp, 15 predicted proteins | sample KBSSwiS62_FD_184306 | JGI IMG/M metagenome (GOLD analysis project Ga0207641, IMG submission 184306) | Switchgrass rhizosphere microbial communities from Kellogg Biological Station, Michigan, USA - KBS Switchgrass S6-2 (SPAdes) (version 2) | ecosystem: Host-associated > Plants > Roots >... | reverse complement strand
CCGAGGCCAGCGACGTCGCCACTCCCTTCGTCGCCGACCCGGCCAAGCGCTCGCTGGTCGTCGGCACGATCGACTTCGCCGACTCGGTCGACGCCGCCGCCCTCGCCGCCGCCTTGCGCGCCAACGGCATCGTCGACGTCGAGCCCTACCGCAAGCTCGGCCGCAACCAGCTGCGCGTCGGCATGTTCCCCGCCGTCGAGCCCGCCGACGTCGAGGCGCTGACCGCCTGCATCGACTGGGTTCTCACCAACGTAGAAGGAGTCGCCAAGTGAAGGTCCTGGTGAAGGAGAAGATCGCCGACACCGGCGTCGACCTGCTGCGCGCCAACTTCGACGTCGACCTCGGGCTCGAGATGTCCGACGACGAGCTGCGGGAGAAGATCGGCGAGTATGACGCGATCCTGATCCGCTCGGCGACGAAGATGACTCCGGAGCTGATCGAGCTCGCGACCAACCTGAAGGTGATCGGCCGTGCCGGCACCGGCGTCGACAACGTCGACATCCCGGCCGCCACCCGCCGCGGCATCATCGTCGCTAACGCGCCCGAGTCGAACTCGGTCGCCGCCGCCGAGCACACGCTGGCGCTGGCGCTCGCCCTCTTCCGCAACGTTCCCCAGGCGCACGAATCGCTCGTCGCCGGCCGCTGGGACCGGGCCAAGTTCAAGGGCGCCGAGCTCTACGGCAAGACGCTCGGGGTGATCGGCTTCGGCCGCATCGGCCAGCTCGTCGCCAAACGCGCCCAGAGCTTCGAGATGGACGTCGTCGCCTTCGACAAGTTCGTCTCCGCCGAGCGCTTCCGCGAGCTTGGGGTCGAGGGGCTGGAGAGCGTCGAGGAGGTCCTCGGCCGCTCCGACCTGGTCACCCTGCACGTGCCGAAGACGCCGGAGACGATCGGGCTGATCGGGACCGAGACGATCGCGGCGATGAAAGACGGTGCCCGCTTGGTGAACTGCGCCCGCGGCGAGCTGGTCGACCTCGACGCGCTGATGACCGGGCTCGAGTCCGGCAAGCTGGCCGGCGCCGCGCTCGACGTCTTCCCCTCCGAGCCCTTCACCGAGCACCCGATCTTCGCCCGCGACGACGTCGTCGTCACGCCCCACCTCGGGGCCTCCACGGCCGAGGCCCAGGACCGCGCCGGCGTCGTCACCGCCGAGCAGGTGACCGCGGCGCTCAGTGGCGGCGTCGTCACCAACGCGGTCAACATCGCCGCCGTCCGCCCCGAGGCGATGGAGGCGCTGGCCCCGTTCGTGCCGCTCTGCGAAAAATTAGGGCGGCTTGCCCAGGGATTGGGGGACGGCTCGGTGGACCGCGTCAGCGCCGAGTTCCGCGGCCGCATCGCCACCCACGACACCCGTCTGCTTGGGATCGCCGTCCTCGCCGGCATCCTCGCCGGCAACACCGAGGAGCCGGTCAACCTCGTCAACGCGCCGCAGATGGCCGAGGAGCGGGGGATCGAGCTGGTCGAGACCAAGGACGCCAGCACCGACGACTTCACCGAGCTGGTCACCGTCCGCGTCGGCTCCGGCGACCACGAGGTCGAGGTCGCCGGCACCAGCGTCGGCCCCCGCAACGAGCCCTACCTGGTCTCGGTTTGGGGCGAGGGCTTCTACCTGCCGTTCGCCGAGCACCTCTCCGTCTTCCGCTATGCCGACCAGCCGGGAATGATCGGCCGGGTCGGGACGATGTTCGGCGAGGAGGGGGTCAACATCGTCTCCGCCGCCGTCGGCGCCGAGCAGGGCGGCGACAAGGCGGTGATGGCGCTCACCACCGACGCTCCGGTGCGGGCCGAGACGATCGAGAAGATCCTCGGATTGGGTGGCTTTGCCGTTGGCCGCTCGGTAGATCTTTAGGCACTACGTCGTGTCTCGCCAGGCCGACTAAGGTAGGCCGATGCGGGCGGTTGTGCTGACCAAGACGGGTGGTCCCGAGGTCCTCCAGGTTCAGGAGCGGCCCGACCCCGCCGTGGGCCCCGGCGAGATCCGCATCGCCGTGCGCGCAGCCGGCATCAACTTCGCCGACACCCTAGCCCGGATCGGCCTCTACCCGGACGCGCCGAAGACGCCCTGTGTGCTCGGCTACGAGGTCGCCGGCGAGGTCGAGACCGTGGGGGAGGGGGTCGGCGACTGGCAGCTCGGCGACCGCGTCGTCGCCGGTACCCGCTTCGGCGGCCAGGCGGAGCTGGTCACCGTCCCGGCCGATCAGGCGCTGGCGCTGCCCGAGCGGCTCAGCTTCGAGCAGGGCGCCGCCTTCCCGGTCAACTACGGCACCGCCTACGCCGCCCTGATCGTGATGGGCAGCCTGCGCGAGGGCGACCGCGTGCTGATCCACGCCGCCGGCGGCGGCGTCGGCATCTCCGCCACCCAGATCGCCCGCAACGCCGGCGCAGAGATCTTCGGCACCGCCTCGCCCGCCAAGCACGATGCGATCCGCGCCCAGGGCGTCACCCACGCGATCGACTACCGCAGCCAGGACTTCGAGGCCGAGGTGATGCGGCTGACCAACGGCGAGGGCGTCGACCTGATCATGGACGCGCTCGGCCCGACCTCGTTTCGCAAGGACTACCGGCTGCTGCGCTCCGGCGGCAGGTTGGTCATGTACGGGCTTTCCGAGAACTCCAACGGCGGCGTCCGCAGCCTGCCAGCGACCGTGAAGAGCCTGGTGAAGATGCCGCTGGCGACGATGCCGTGGTGGCGCAGCCTCTTCCTGATGAACGAGAACAAAGGCGTCTTTGGCCTCAACATGCTGAGCTGGTGGGAACGCGAGGGCAACCTCGATCGCGTCACCGAGCCGCTGCTGGCCGATCTCGAGGCCGGTCGCCTGGAGCCGGTGGTGGCCGAGGCCTTCCCCTTCGACCGCGCCGGCGAGGCCCACGAATTCATCGCCCAGCGCCGCAACGTCGGCAAGGTCGTGTTGTTCCCATAAGTAGTGCCCGGCGGCCGCAGTACTCTGCGGCCCCCTTTGCTGGACGACCTCGCGACGATGAAGGCGACTCGATGAAGAAGGCGACCCTGATTGCGCTGACCCTGCTCGTGGCCCTCGCCGCGCCGGTCGCCCACGCCGAAGAACCGACTTTCAACGTGCTGATCACCGGCGGCGCCGAGCAGAACGTGCTCAGCGTCAAGCTCAGCCCGGACGGGCGCGAATACGTGATCGATTCGATGGCCCCACTCGAAATCGGCGGCGCCGTCTGCACCCACCCCGAAGCGGCCGAAAACCGCCTGCTCTGCCAGGCGACCGCGATCGCCGGCTTCGAAGTCAACGCCGGCGGCGGCAACGACTCGGTGGCCATCTCGCCCAAGATCCAGGTCCCGGTGACCTTGCGCGGGGGGCCCGGCGACGACCGGCTCTACGGCGGTGGCGGTGCCGACAAGCTGGTCGGGGGGCCCGGCGACGACGCCCTGATCGGCCGCGCCGGCAACGACGCCCTCTACGGCGGCCCCGGCAACGACCAGCTCCTTGGGGGCAGCGGCGACGACGTCCTGCACGGCGGCCCCGGCGACGACGAAATGGTCGGCGGCCCCGGCGACAACGTGCTGGTGCCATAGAGCCGGGCTAGGTCGCGCGTGCGGGCGAGCGCCGCGAGAACAGCGTCCCGCCGACGAACAGCAGCGAGATCACGAAGCCGACCAGGGAGAGGCCGGCGTCGAGCCGGAAGCCGGCCTGGACGCCGTCGACGAAGGGCGGGATCGCCGCCGAGAAGACGGTCGTGGTCAGGCCCAGCCCGATCGAGCCGCCGGCGATCTGGAACATGTAGACGATGCCGCCGGCGAGGCTGGTCTGGGAGTCGTCGACCGAGGTGACGCCGGCGGTCGTCGCGGTCGGGTAGAAGCTGCCGACCCCGAGCCCGAGCACGACCATCCCGGGCACCAGTGAGCCGTAGCTGGAGCTGCCGTCGACTCGCGAGAAGAGGAACGGCGCCAGGGTGATGCAGGCGGCCCCGAAGACCGCCAGCGGCTTGGCGCCGAGGCGGTTGTAGAGCGGGCCGGCGACGAAGGAGACGACGGCGAAGACGCCGAGGAAGGGGAGGATCCCGACCCCCGCCTGCAGCGGCGAGTAGCCGAACTGGTTCTCCATGAACTGCGGCAGGTAGAGCAGCGAGGCGAAGAAGGTCGCGGACATGAAGAGGATCGCCACGCAGGAAGCGGTGAAGCTGCGGTTGCGCATGATCTCGCGCGGGACCAGGGCGTGGGTGCCGGCGCGGCGCTCGAGCGGCACGAACGCGAGCACCAAAACCGCCGCCAGGGCCAGCAGCCCGATCACTTTCGGATCGCCCCAACCCCAGTCGTCGACCTGGTCGAGGGCGATCAGCAGCGAGACCAGCCCGATCGAGAGCGCCGCGATCCCCGGGTAGTCGATCCGCTGGTCCTTGGCTTCCGGCTCCTTGACGTGGACCAGGAAGTAAGTGACGGCGACGGCGAAGATCGCGATCGGGACGTTGAGGAAAAAGATCCAGCGCCAGCTCAGGGTGTCGGTGAGGACGCCGCCGATCAGCGGCCCGAGCGCGTTGCCGAGCCCGGCGGCGCCGAGGATGATCCCGCCGGCCAGCCCCGCCTTGTCCGCGGGCAGGATCGCGAAGGTCATCCCCAGGATCGCCGGCCACATCAGCGCCCCGCCGATCCCCATCAGGGTGCGGCAGGCGATCAGCCAGGTCTCCGTCGGCGCCGCCCCGCCCAGGGCCGACATCGTGGCGAAGATCGCGGTGCCGAGGAAGAAGGCGTTGCGGCGGCCGAACATGTCGGCGAGGCGGCCGCCGGTGACGATCATCACCCCGAAGGTCAGCGCGTAGGCGTTGACGACCCACTGGATCGTGTTGATGTTGGTGTCGAAGTCCTTCTCCATCGTCGGCAGGGCGACGTTGATGGCGGAGAAGTCGTTGGCGATCACCAGGACCGCGATCCCCATCGCGAAGAGGGCGAGCCAGTTGATCCGCTGTGGGGAGGAGGCCTCGATGCGGCTCACCCTACGAAAAGCCGCCGATGCCGCGGCCGTCTGCGCTACCCTGCACGGAGCGAATGACCCACCGGTTCCACAGCCTCGCGCTTCTCCTTCTCCTCCCCCCTCGGGGGGAATAGCGCTGGGCGGCGCGATAGCCGCGAGAGACAGAGGTCATTCAAATGAAGCAGAGAAGGAGGAGGTCCCATGGGACCAGCATCTGACGCCAACCGCGTCTACATTTTCGACACGACCCTGAGAGACGGCGAGCAGTCGCCCGGGATTTCGTTGAACACCGCCGAGAAGGTGGAGATCGCCCAGCAGCTGGCGAAGCTGGGGGTCGACGTGATCGAGGCCGGCTTCCCGATCACCTCGCCCGGCGACTTCGAGGCCGTGCAGAAGATCTCGCGCACGGTCGAGGGCCCGGTGATCTGCGGCCTCGCCCGCACCCACAAGGCCGACATCGACGCCGCCTGGGGGGCGATCCGTGAGGCCGGGCGACCGCGCATCCACACGTTCATCTCGACCTCGGACATCCACATCGAGCATCAGCTGCAGACCGATCGCGAGGACGTCAAGGGCCAGGCCCGGGCCGCCGTCGCGCTGGCCAAGTCCTACTGCGAGGACGTCGAGTTCTCGCCGATGGACGCGACCCGCGCCGACATCGGGTTCACCGCCGAGGTCTGCGCGATCGCGGTCGCGGAGGGCGCGACCGTCATCAACATCCCCGACACCGTCGGCTACACGACGCCGGAGGAGTACGCCGACTACTTCCGCCGCCTGTACGAGCTGGTGCCGGCGCTGCGCGGAGTGGAGATGTCGGTCCACTGCCACGACGACCTGGGGATGGCGGTCGCCAACTCCTACGCCGGCGTCCTGGCCGGGGCGCGGCAGGTCGAGTGCGCGGTCAACGGGATCGGCGAGCGCGCCGGCAACTGCTCACTGGAGGAGATCGCGATGCTGGTCAAAGTCCGCGAGGACGCGCACGGCCTCACGACCGGCGTCAACACGAAGGAGATCGCCCGCACCAGCCGCATGGTCTCGCGCCTGACCGGCTACGCGATCCAGCCGAACAAGGCGATCGTCGGCCGCAACGCCTTCGCCCACGAGTCCGGGATCCACCAGGACGGCGTGCTGAAGGAGCGCAGCACCTACGAGATCATGGACGCGACCGAAGTCGGCCTGGAGTCGAACTCGATCGTGCTGGGCAAGCACTCCGGCCGCCACGCCCTGAAAGACGCCCTGGAGCAGTTGGGCTTCCAGGTCGAGGGCAACGCTCTGAACGCCGCCTTCAAGGCCTTCAAGGAGGTCGCCGACCGCAAGAAGCAGGTGACCGCGCTCGACCTGGAGGCGATCGTCTCCGACGAGATGCGCGAGCGCTCCGACGCCCATGAGCTGGCCTGGTTCGAGGTCGAGGCGGGCTCCCGCCGCGAGCCTGTCGCCAAGGTCGCGGTGACGCTGCCCTCGGGCGAGGAGGTCGTCGGCGAGTCCGGCGGCGACGGCCCGGTCGACGCGATCTTCCGCGCGATCCAGTCGGCGACCGGGACCGAGTGCGAGCTGGCCCAGTACACGGTCGAGGCGGTGACCGGGGGAGAGGACGCCCTCGGCGAGGTGACGGTGATGCTGCGGACCGCCGGCCGCTTGGCGACCGGCCAGGGCGTGGCGACCGACATCCTCGAGGCCTCTGCCCGCGCCTACGTGCGGGCCCTGTCCAACGCCCTGGAAGGCGCCGCCACCCGCGAGGCCGAATCGGCCACCGCCGAAGCCGCCGTAGAGCGCACCCCCGGTCCGTAGCGCCCCGCCCCGAGGGGGCGAGACCAGCACGCGTCTGCACTTGTGTCCGGTATGCGGACACAGGAGCAGACGCGTGGGTCTGCGGTCGACCTGTCGGGCGATGCGGCCGTGGCGACGCTCGCTCTCGGGCAGCACGGGGTGGTGTCGCGCGCCCAACTGCTGGAACTCGGATTCGAGCCCGGAGCCATCGGCCGTCGCCTCAGGGCCGGCCGGCTGCACCAGGTGCACCGCGGGGTCTACGCGGTCGGCCACCGGGTGCTCTCTCGCGAGGCACGCTGGATGGCAGCGGTGCTCGCATGTGGCCCGGGTGCGGTTCTTAGTCACCGGTCGGCAGCAGCGCTTTGGGGAATGCTCAACCCCGGGAGTCACGCAATCGAAGTGACGACCCCGCGGAAGAGCCGTTCGCGTGGCACGATCCATCGCCACTTCTCTGTCCTCCCGGCCGATGAGATGACGACCGAGCGGGGAATCCCGGTGACGACCGTTCCGCGGACGCTCTTCGACCTCGCCGCGACCTCCTCGGCCGACGTGGTCGAGCACGCGCTGCGCGAGTCCGAATATCGGCGACTCCACGATCGGCTCTCGCTGCCGGACCTGCTCGCTCGCTACCCCCGGCGCCGGGGAGCCCCGACGGTGCGCGAGGCCCTGCGGCGCCGCCGGGACCTGCCGGCTGGCCGCGCGCGCAGCTGGCTCGAGCTCGAGTTCCTGCCGTTCTTACGGCGCAACGGCCTGCCGCGGCCGCAGCTCAATGTTTGGCTGGAGGTGGGAGGGAGGTGGATCCAGGTCGACTGCCTCTGGCCGGGGAAGGCGGTCGTCGAACTCGACGGCTTCGCGGCGCACGGCACTCGCACCGCGTTTCGGGAGGACCGGGCTCGCGACCGGAGGTTGCGGGTGGCTGGATACGGCGTGATCCGGATTGCGCCGGAGCAACTGGGAGACGAACCCGATGAGATCGCGGCGGACCTGCGGGCGTTGATCGCCGCTGGTCGGGGGAAGGCACAAACCGCAGAATACAAACGTCCGTGATAACGTACGCACCATGTCCACTGACTCGACCACTGCTACGCCCGCGTCTCGACGCGAGACTGCACCAACCCATACCGATCCCGCCGCCACTGTCGGCCCGCGAATCAAGGCGCTGCGCGACGCGATGGGCTTCTCGCTGCGCGACCTCGCCGAGCGCTCCGGCGTCAGCGCGCCGATGCTCTCGCAGGTCGAGCGCGGCGAGACCAGCCCGACCCTGGCGGTAGCCGAGAAGATCGCCGCCGGGCTGGAGCTGACGCTGTCGCAGCTGCTGCGCCTGGACGAGGGTCAGCACGTCTCCGTCAGCCGCGCCGGCGAGCGCCGCCATTCCGAGCGCGGGGGCCATCGCTTCGAGGAGCTGACGCCGCCGCTGCCCGGGCAGCGCGCCGACGTGTCCATCCACACGCTGGAACCGGGCGCCGCCACCGGCGGCCGCGAGGACCCGCCGATGCACGAGCCGGGCAGTCGCGAGACCGCCGTGGTCCTCAACGGCACCCTGGCGCTGTTCGTCGAGGGCGCCCGCCACGACCTTGCCGCGGGCGACAGCGTCACCTTCGACGCCGACCTGCCCCACCACTTTGAGAACGATGGCGAGGAGCCGACCCGGTTCTTCGCCGTAATCGCCGCCGGCCTCAGGCGCGGCTAGGAGGAGAGCGAACGCAATGCCCAAGAACATGTTCGAAAAGATCTGGGAGGCCCACGAGGTCTCCGAGGGCTTGATCTACATCGACCTGCACCTGGTCCACGAGGTCACCTCGCCGCAGGCCTTCGACGGCCTGCGCCTGGCCGGGCGCCCGGTCCGCCGCGCCGACAAGACCCTGGCCACCGCCGACCACAACACCCCCACCGACGGCACCATGGCGGCGCGCCTGATCGCCGACGAGCTCTCCCGGGTCCAGGTCGAAACGCTGGAGCGCAACTGCGAGGAGTTCGCGATCCCGCTCTACTCGCTGGGCTCCGACCGTCAGGGGATCGTCCACGTGATCGGCCCGGAGCTGGGGGTCACCCAGCCCGGCATGACGATCGTTTGCGGCGACAGCCACACCTCCACCCACGGCGCCTTCGGCTCGCTGGCCTTCGGCATCGGCACCTCCGAGGTCGAGCACGTGCTGGCGACCCAGTGCCTGGTCCAGAAGCGGCCGAAGACGATGCGGATCTCCTACGCGGGCGAGCTCGGCTCGGGTGTCACCCCCAAGGACCTGATCCTGGCGACGATCGGTCGCCTCGGCACCGGCGGCATGACCGGTTACGCGGTCGAGTACGCGGGACCGGCGATCGAGGCCCTGGAGATGCCGGGACGGATGACGATCTGCAACATGACGATCGAGGGCGGCGGCCGCGCGGGCATGATCGCCCCCGACGAGAAGACGGTCGAGTGGGTCCGCGGCCGTCCCGGCGCTCCCGCCGACTTCGACGCCGCCGCCGAGCGCTGGCGGCAGCTGCCGACCGAGGAGGGCGCCAGCTTCGACACCGAGATCGAGGTCGACGCCGGCGCGATCTCGCCGATGGTCACCTGGGGCACCAACCCGGGCATGGTCTGCGAGGTCACCGACACCGTCCCCGATCCGGCGGCGATGGACTCGCCCGGCGACCGCGAATCGGCCGAACGCGCCCTCGCCTACATGGGCCTGGAGGCCGGCACGCCGATGACCGAGGTCGCCCCGGAACGGGTCTTCATCGGCTCCTGCACCAACTCCCGGATCGAGGATCTGCGCGAGGCCGCCGCGGTCGTCGACGGCCGCCAGGTCGCCGGCTCGGTGCGGGCGATGGTCGTCCCCGGCTCCCAGCAGGTCAAAGCCGCCGCCGAAGCGGAGGGGCTGGACGAGGTCTTCCGCGGCGCCGGCTTCGAATGGCGCGAGGCGGGCTGCTCGATGTGCCTGGGGATGAACCCGGACACGCTCTCGGAGGGCGAGCGCTGCGCCTCGACCTCGAACCGCAATTTCGAGGGACGGCAGGGCAAGGGTGGTCGCACCCACCTGGTCAGCCCGAAGATGGCGGCCGCCGCCGCGATCGAGGGACATTTCGTCGACATCAGGAACTGGAGCTGAAGATGAGGCCGATAGACGTGATCGAGGGCAAGGTGTCGGTCCTGGACCGCCACGACGTGGACACCGACCAGATCATCCCCAAGCAGTTCCTCAAGCGGGTCGAGCGGACCGGCTTCGGCGAGTTCCTCTTCTACGACTGGATCCGCGACGGCGAGATCGAGCTGGAGCCGAACCCGATCCTGGTCACCGGCCGCAACTTCGGCAGCGGCTCCTCCCGCGAGCATGCCCCCTGGGCGCTGGAGGACTTCGGCTTCCAGGCGATCGTGGCGCCGTCCTTCGCCGACATCTTCTACTCCAACTGCACCAAGATCGGGCTGCTGCCGGCGATCCTCGACGAGGAGCACTGCCGCCTGGTGGCGGAAGCCGGCGAGGCGCGGATCGACGTCGACGACGAGACCGTCACCTGCGCCGCCGGCGTGTTCAACTTCGCGGTCGAGCCCGACGTCAAGCACCGGCTGCTGAACGGGCTCGACGACATCGCGATCACGCTCGAGAACGGGGCGGCAATCGACGGCTTCGAGCAGTCGGGAGGGGCCGCCCACGGCCCGGTGACGACGAGCCTCTGATGAGCCCGGCGACCCGAGATTGGGATGCGAGCAGCTACCACCGGCTTTCGGTCCCGCACGAAGAGTGGGCCCGGTCGATCCTCGATCGGCTGCCGCTGTCCGGCGCGGAGACCGTGCTCGACGCGGGCTGCGGTAGCGGTCGCGTCACTGGGCTGCTGATCGAGCGGCTGCCTGACGGCCAGGTGATCGCCGTCGACGGTTCGGCCTCGATGATCGAAAAAGTCGAAGAGGTGCTGCGCCCGGGGGACCGGGCCTTGCTCGCCGACCTGACCGAGATCGAACTGGAGGAGGAGGTCGACAAAGTCTTCTCCAGCGCGGTCTTCCACTGGGTGCTGGACCACGAGCTGCTCTTCCGCCGCATGCGCGCCGCACTCCGACCCGGGGGTCGTTTCGCGGCTCAGTGCGGTGGGGCGGGCAACATCGCCCGCCTGCGCCAGGTCAGCGAGGGGGTCATGGCGAGCGAGCCGTTCGCGCCCTACTTCGAGGGATTTGCGGAGCCCTGGAACTACGCGGGGGCCGAGGAGACCGAAGCACGGCTCCGTGCCGCGGACTTCGACGAGGTCCGCTGTTGGCTGCAGCCATGGACGATCGAGCCGCCACAGCCGGCCGAATTCATCGGCACTGTCTGTCTCGGCCACCAATTGGATCGACTGCCGGACGAGCTTCGCGATCCATTTGTGGCGGCGGTCCTCGAGGCCGAGCCGGAGCTGGTGCGGCTCGACTACGTGCGGCTCAACATCGAGGCCGTCGCCGCCTAGCGCGGCCCGGCGCCGAACCCTTAGAGTCCGCCGCGTGAGCGACTCCCCCCGCATAGTCGTCCTGCCCGGCGACGGGATCGGCCCCGAAATCGTCGCCGCCGCGAGGCAGCTGCTGGAGTCGCTGGGAGAGTTCGAGTTCGAGGAGCTGCTGATGGGCGGCTGCTCGATCGACGCCCACGGCACCGCCCTCACCGACGAGGTGCTGGAGTCCTGCCGGGGCGCCGACGCGGTCCTGCTCGGCGCCGTCGGCGGGCCGAAATGGGACACCACCGACCCGAGCGCGCCGCGCCCGGAGCAGGGCCTGCTCGGCCTGCGCAAGGGGATGGGCCTCTACGCCAATCTGCGCCCGGTCCGGCCCAGCCCGGCCCTGGTCGGGGCCAGCCCGCTGCGCGAGGAGCGGATCGCCGGCACCGACCTGCTCGTCGTCCGCGAGCTCACCGGCGGCATCTACTTCGGCGCCAGCGGCCGCGACGGCGACAGCGCCCACGACACCTGCGAGTACGACGCCGGGGAAATCGAGCGGATCGCCCGCACCGCCTTCGAGGCGGCCCGCCGCCGCGCCGCCAGCTCCGGCCGCTCGCCCCGGGTCACCTCGGTCGACAAGGCCAATGTGCTCGAGACCTCGCGGCTCTGGCGCGAGGTGGTCGGCCGCGTCGCCCCCGATTACGACGACGTCGCCCTCGACCACCTGCTGGTCGACAACGCGGCGATGCAGCTGGTCTCGCGCCCGGCCGACTTCGACGTGATCGTCACCGAGAACCTCTTCGGCGACATCCTCAGCGACGAGTCGGCGATGCTGACCGGCTCCCTGGGGATGCTGCCCTCCGCCAGCCTCGGCGCCGACGGCGCCCCCGGCCTCTTCGAGCCGGTCCACGGCTCCGCCCCCGACATCGCCGGCAAAGGCATCGCCAACCCGCTCGCGACCTTCCTCTCGGTGGCGATGATGCTGCGCCACGGGCTCGACCGCCCGGATGAGGCCGCCCGGATTGAGGTGGCTGTGGACGTGGTCCTCGAGCGCGGCCTGCGCACGCCGGACCTGGCGGCGGGAACGCTGGCAAAGCCTCCGATGCCAGACGTCCCCGCCGAGGTCGAGGTCGGAACCGCCGAGATGACCGACGCGGTCCTCGCGGCGCTCGCCGCCTAGCTCGCTACGGAGCGGTCACCGCCCAGACGCCCTGGACGAAGTTGTCCGCTTCGGCTTTTTTGAATTTGGCCAGGAGGCCGAAGCCGAGCCGGTTGTTGGCGCCGGTGTCGATGCTGAGTTCGGCTTCCGAGGTCGCTCCGGTGATGTAGACGCAGAGCTGGCCGGCGGCCGCCTGCGGCGTCGTGCTGCCGCCGCCGAGGCCGGCGCAGGCGGGGGTGGTGGTGCCGGTGGCGATCACGTTCGCGGTAGGCGCCGCCAGCAGCGGGAACTGGAACGTTTCGGCGGCGCGGAAGCTGGCCGGTTCCGTGCTTTTGCTGCTGCCGCCAACGTCGAAGGTGCCGCGCAGCGTCTGCCCGCTCTTCAGGGTCGAGACGATCGGGCCGAATTCTTTGCTCAGCTTGGCCGGGGTCACCGCGCCATTGGCGATGATCGGTTCGGTCACCGCGCCGGCGGCGAGTTTGTCGGTGGTCACGGCTTTGCTGTTCAGCTTGTTGGTGGTGATCACGTTGTTCTTGATCGAGCTGGCGATCACCGCGCCGCCGCCGATCTTGGCGCTGGTGATGGCGCCGTTGCCGATGTTGCCCGGCAGCACCGCGTTGGGGCCGAGCTTGCCGGCGATCACGGCCTTTGGCGCGAGCTTGCCGCTGGTCACGGCGGCCTTCTTCAGCTTCGCCGCGGTCACGGCGCCGCGCTTGAGCTGGTTGGAGCCGACGCTGTTCCGGGGCAGGCCGGCGGCCACGGCGGCGCCGCCGAGGGCGATGAACAGCGCGATCGTGGCGATCACGTTTGAGTAACTGAGCTGCGGAAGTCTCGATTTCATCGGGTACTACGCCTCCTTCTGTTGCTTTCAGCCGTCTTTCGCGGCTTCGGGGGTGAAGCCCTGCGTTTGATCGGGCATACTTCTCTGCAACATGGATCAGGTCGATTTGATTTGGAAGAACGGTGAGTTCGTGCCCTGGGAGCAGGCCCAGACCCACGTGCTCAGCCACGGGCTCCACTACGGAACCGGCGTTTTCGAGGGAATTCGCTGCTATGAGACCGAGCGCGGCCCGGCCGTCTTCCGCCACGCCGACCACCTCTCGCGGCTGCGGAAATCGGCCGAGCTCTACTACCTGGAGCTGCCCTACTCGGCCGAGGAAATCCGCCTCGCCACGCACGAGCTGCTGACCCGCAACGGCCTGCGCTCCGCCTACATCCGGCCGCTCGCCTACCGCGGCTACGGCAGCCTCGGCCTCTACGCCCAGGACGCCCCGATCGACGTCATCGTCGCCGCCTTCCCCTGGGGCGCCTACCTCGGCGAGGAGAGCAAGAACGGCGGCATCCGCGCCAAGGTCTCGAGCTGGCGCCGGATCAGCCCCGGCGGCTCGATCCCGCACGCCAAGGCCTCGGGCTCCTACCTGAACTCGATCCTGGCCAAGACGGAGTCAGCCAACTCCGGCTACGACGAGGCGATCCTGCTCGACGAACGCGGCTTCGTCTGCGAGGGCTCGGGCGAGAACATCTTCCTCGTCCGCGACGGCGAGATCGTGACGCCGCCGCACGTCGCCTCGATCCTCGACGGGATCAACCGCAAGTCGGTGATCCAGATCGCCCGCGACCTCGGCTACACCGTGGTCGAGCGCGACGTCGCCCGGGCCGAGCTCTACCTGGCCGAGGAGGTCTTCATGACCGGGACCGCGGCCGAGCTGGTGCCGGTGCGCGAGATCGACGACCACCCGCTGGGCGAGGGCAAGCCGGGCGAGATCACCACCCACGTCCAGGCCAAGTTCGAAGACGCCCTCTACGGGCGCGCCGAGGAGTACCTGGAGTGGCTCGACTTCGTCGAGGCCCCTGATTCCGAGTCGATCGGGCGAATTACCCCAGCCGCCTAGCGGCTGGCGCGGTCCTGAGAACCCCGCGCACGCGCGGTCCCAGCCGGGACCACCCCCGATCTTCGAAGCGAAAGGCAGCAAGATGGAACAGGTGAAGCTCTACGACACGACCTTGCGCGACGGCATGGGCGGCCGCGGCATGTCGCTCTCGGTCGGCGAGAAGTTGCAGGTGGTGCGGGCGCTGGACGGGCTCGGCGTCCACTTCATCGAGGCCGGCTTCCCCAGCAGCAACCCGAAGGAAGCGGAGCTGTTCGAACGCCTCGCCGAGCTCGAGCTGGAGACGGCGACGATCGCCGCCTTCGGCATGACCCGGCGCCGCGACGTGGCCGCCGCCGAGGACGAGGCGCTGGTCGCCCTGACCTCCTCCTTCGCCCCGGTCGTCTGCCTGGTCGGCAAGAGCTGGACTCTGCACGTAGAGAAAGTGATCCGGGTCAGCCGCGGGGAGAACCTGGCGATGATCGCCGACTCGATCGCCTTCTGCCGCGAGCGCGGCAAGCGCCCCGTCTTCGACGCCGAGCACTTCTTCGACGGCTACCGCGAGGATCCCGGCTACGCGCTGGAAACGGTGCGGGCAGCGGTCGACGGCGGGGCCGAGAACGTGACCCTCTGCGACACCAACGGCGGCAGCCTGCCGCCCTACGTGGGCGAAGCGACCGCGGCGGTCGTGGCCGCGGTCGGGGACGCGGTCTCGATCGGCATCCATACCCACAACGACTCCGAGTGCGCGGTCGCCAACTCGCTGGCCGCGGTCGAAGCGGGCGCGCGCCTGGTCCAGGGCTGCGTCAACGGCTACGGCGAGCGCTGCGGCAACGCCAACCTGGCCTCGATCCTGCCGGCCCTGCAGCTGAAGATGGGCTTCGAGGTGGTGATGCCGGAGCAGCTGGGCGCCCTCGCCCCGACCGCCCACTACCTCGACGAGATCTGCAACGTCGCCTCCGACTCCGATCGGGCCTACGTCGGCCGCAACGCCTTCGCCCACAAGGCGGGCCTGCACGCGGCCGGGGTCGCCGCCGACGCCAGCACCTTCGAGCACATCGACCCGGCCGTGGTCGGCAACGAACGCGACATCCTCGCCTCCGAGCTCTCCGGCAAGGCGACGATCCGCAGCCAGGCCGAGCGGGCCGGGCTCGAGCTCGACGACGGGGCGGCCACCCGCGCGGTCGAACGGCTGAAGGAGCGCGAGCACCGCGGCTACCACTACGAGGCGGCGCCGGCCTCCTTCGAGCTGCTGCTGCGCCGCGAGGCGGGCAGCTACAAGCCGCTGTTCAAGCTCGAGAGCTTCCGCGTCGTCACCGAGAAGCGGGCCGGCGGCGAGGTCGAGACCGAGGCGACGATCAAGGTCGAGGTCGACGGCGAGCGCTACGTCCGCGTCGCCGAGGGCAACGGGCCGGTCAACGCGCTCGACCAAGCGCTGCGCGGGGCGATCGCCGACCGCTACCCGCACCTGGCCGAGATCGAGCTGACCAACTACAAGGTCCGCATCCTCGACGAAGACCACGGCACCGGCGCCGTCACCCGGGTCCTGCTCGACTCCGCCGACGGCGACCGCGAGTGGGGCACGATCGGCGTCTCGGAGAACATCATCGAGGCCTCCTGGGAGGCCCTGGTCGACTCGCTGGAGTTCGCGTTCCAATGAGCGAGGGGGTCGAGCAGATTCAGCTGGCGCGGCCGGAGATCGGGCCGCGCGAGGAGGAGCTGGTGCTGGAGGTGCTGCGCTCGGGCCGGCTCTCGCTGGGCCCGATGGGTGAGCGCTTCGAGCGCGAGCTCGCCGCCTGGCTCGGGGTCGAGGACGCGGTCATGGTCTCCAGCGGCACCACCGCCCTGCACCTCGGGGTGCGGGCGCTCGGCTGGGGCGAGGGCGACGAGGTCCTGACCAGCCCCTTCAGCTTCGTCGCCTCCGCCAACTGCCTGCTCTACGAGGGGGCGCGGCCGGTCTTCTGCGACGTCGACCCGGTCACGCTCAACCTCGACCGCGACGCCGCCGCGGCGGCGGTCGGCGAGCGGAGCGCCGGCATCCTGCCGATCCACATCTTCGGTTTCCCGGCGGCGATGCCGGAACTGGAGGCGCTTGCCGCCAAGCACGACCTCGGCATCCTCGAGGACGCCTGCGAGGCGATCGGCGCGACCGACTACGAGGGCCGCGGGGTCGGTACCCGCGGCAACCTCGCCACCTTCGCCTTCTACGCCAACAAGCAGATGACCACGGGAGAGGGCGGGATGATCGTCCCCTCCGCCCCCGAGGTCGCGGCGCGCCTGCGCAGCGAGCGCAACCAGGGCCGCGCCGCCGACATGGGCTGGCTCGAGCACGAGGGGCTCGGCTTCAACTACCGGCTCTCCGACCTCGCCGCCGCGCTCGGCGTCGCCCAGGTCGAGAAGCTCGACTCGCTGCTGGAGCGCCGGGCGGCGGTCGCGGCGCTCTACGAGCAGCGACTGTCCGAGCTCGAGGGTGTCGAGCTGCCGATCGCCGCCCGCGGCCGGGAGCGCCGCAGCTGGTTCGTCTACGTCGTCCGCCTCGGCGACGAGGTCGACCGCGACGCGGTGATCGCCACCCTGGCCCAGAACGGCATCGCCAGCAAGGCCTACCTGCCCTGCATCCACCTCTTCCCGCAGCTGCGCGAGCTCGGCTACCGCGAGGGCCAGTTCCCGGTCGCCGAAGCGGCCGCCGCCCACTCGCTGGCACTGCCCTTCTTCCCGGCGATGAGCGAGGCGCAGGTGGACCGCGTCTGTCACGAGCTGGCGGCGGCGCTCGGCCAGCCGCCGGTAACGGGATAATCGCCCGCTCGTGAGTCGCTTCCGCAAAGATCCAGACCCGCGCTTCTGGGCGCTCAACCGCTCGCTGCCGTTCGACTGGCAGCTGGCCGCCTATGACATCGACCAGTCGCAGGCGCACGCCCGCGGCCTGCTCGGGATCGGCGTCCTCGACGAGGAGGAGCTGCGGCAGATCGACGCCGGCCTGGAGGCGGTGCGGGCCCGCATGGCCGAGCACGGCTTCGCTTTCGAGGAGTCCGACGAGGACATCCACATGGCGATCGAGCGCCTGCTCGGGGACGAGATCGGCCCGCTCGCCGGCAAGCTCCACACCGGCCGCTCGCGCAACGACCAGGTCGCGACCGACGTGGCAATGGTCGTGCAGGCGCACTCGCTGCGGGCGATCGAGCTCTGCGGGGCGGCGATGGCGGAGCTGCTGGCGCTGGCCGAGGCCCACAAGGACTGGCCGATGCCCGGCTACACCCACCTCCAGCGCGCCCAGCCGGTCTACCTCGGCCACCACCTGCTCGCCTACTTCTGGATGCTCGCCCGCGACGTCCTCCGCTTCCAGTTCGCGCTCGACAGCGCCAGTGTGATGCCGCTCGGCTCCGGTGCCCTGGCCGGGGTCAACTGGGAGATCGACCGCGAGGCGGTCGCCGGCGACCTCGGCTTCGAGCACGTCAGCCACAACTCGATCGACGGCGCTTCCAACCGCGACTTCGTCCTCGACTACCTGGCCGCCGCTTCGACCTGCTCGATGCACCTCTCGCGGCTGGGCTCGGAACTGGTCATCTGGTCC
>Ga0207641_10002315_pt1 | contig 17686 bp, 18 predicted proteins | sample KBSSwiS62_FD_184306 | JGI IMG/M metagenome (GOLD analysis project Ga0207641, IMG submission 184306) | Switchgrass rhizosphere microbial communities from Kellogg Biological Station, Michigan, USA - KBS Switchgrass S6-2 (SPAdes) (version 2) | ecosystem: Host-associated > Plants > Roots >... | reverse complement strand
GCCGGTGCGTTGCGAGGTTTGGGAAGGGTTCATCTTCATCAACTTCGACAACGACGCCGAGCCACTGGTCGATTACCTCGGTGATTTCGCCAAGGGCCTCGAGGGCTATCCGTTCCACGAGATGACTGAGACCTACACCTACCGTTCGGAAGTCAACGCGAACTGGAAGCTGTTCATCGACGCGTTCACCGAGTTCTACCACGCACCGGTGCTGCACCAGAAGCAGGCGACCAAGGAGGAAGCCGACAAGCTGCTCGGGATCGGCTTCGAAGCACTGAGCTACGACATCAAGGGCGATCACGCGATGATCTCGTCCTGGGGCGGGATGTCGCCGCCCAAGGATCTCAACATGGTCAAGCCGATCGAGCGGGTCCTGCACAGCGGCTTGTTCGGACCGTGGGACCGGCCGAAAATCAAGGGCATCCTTCCCGAGGAATTGCCGCCCGCCATCAACCCGGGCCGCTACGACAGCTGGGGCACCGACTCTTTCGAGTTCTTCCCCAACTTCACGCTGCTGTTCTGGGCGCCGGGTTGGTACCTCACCTATCACTACTGGCCGACCGACGTGGACAAGCACATCTTCGAGTGCACGCTGTACTTCGTGCCTGCCACCAACACCCGTGAGCGGCTAGCCCACGAACTCGCGGCGGTGACGTTCAAGGAGTACGCGTTCCAGGACGCCAACACCCTGGAGGCCACTCAGACGATGATTGGCACCAAGGTGGTCACCGACTTCCCGTTGTGCGATCAGGAGGTCCTGCTCCGGCACCTGCACAAGACGGCCGGCGACTACGTGGAGAAGTTCAAAAAAGAGAACATCGATGTCTAAGCTCCCTGCCGAGTTCGCCGACCTGGAAACGTTCTCCGATTGGTGCCTGCCCCACGAGGAGGATCGCTACCAAAAGCGGCTCTCCTCAACGATGGCCGAGATGCAAGAGTTCTATGACGCCGCGTTCCCCCGCCTCGAAGCCGTCATGGAATACTGCGACTCCCGATTCCCCCTGGACGGAATGCCCGACGACGCAAAGGCTCTCATTCACATGATGCAGTCATTGGTCAACGTGTCGTTCCCGATCGAGGTATGGAAGCAGCCGCGAGTGCTCGACAGCGGCGCCGCCTATATCCAATGCACGAAGGAGCCGGTGGTCTAACCGTGCCGACCCTCAAAGCAGCGGGTCTTGTTGACGTCGAAGCCGGTGAGATCGTCCGGCCGGGAATCGTCCGTGTCGAAGACGACCGGATCGTCGGTCTTGGCGGCGACGCCCCAAGCGGGATTGTCGGCTCCGCCGACGAAGGCGAAGTCATCGATCTCGGGGATTCCATCTTGCTGCCGGGCCTGATGGACATGGAGGTCAACCTCCTCATGGGTGGGCGCGGGGAGAACCCCGGTCTGTCCCAGGTGCAGGACGATCCCCCGACGCGGGTGCTGCGGGCGGTCGGCAACGCCCGCCGCACGCTGCGCGCCGGCTTCACCACCGTGCGCAACCTCGGATTGTTCGTCAAGACAGGCGGTTACCTGCTCGACGTGGCGTTGGGCAAGGCGATCGACGCCGGGTTGATCGAGGGACCCCGGGTGATCCCCGCCGGCCACGCGATCACCCCGACCGGTGGACACCTCGACCCGACGATGTTCGCGGCGTTCATGCCGGGCGTGCTCGAGCTGACGATCGAGGAGGGCATCGCCAACGGTGTCGACGAGATCCGCAAGGCAGTGCGCTATCAGATCAAGCACGGCGCCCAGCTGATCAAGGTGTGCTGCTCGGGCGGCGTCATGTCACTGACCGGAGAGGCTGGGGCACAGCACTATTCGGACGAAGAGCTTCGGGTCATCGTCGACGAGGCACACCGGCGCGGCCTGCGCGTCGCGGCGCACACGCACGGCGCGGAGGCGGTCAAGCACGCCATCGAATGCGGTATCGACTGCATCGAGCACGGCTTCCTGATGGATGACGAGGCCATCAAGATGATGGTCGACAACGACCGGTTCCTGGTGACCACTCGACGGCTGGCCCAGGCGATGGACGTCTCCAAGGCTCCGAAAGAGTTGCAGGACAAGGCCGCCGAGATGTTCCCCAAGGCGGAGACCTCGATCAAGGCCGCCTACGAGGCCGGCGTCAAGATCGCCGTCGGCACCGATGCGCCGGCCATCCCGCACGGCCGCAACGCCGACGAACTGGTCACGCTGGTCGAGTGGGGCATGCCGGCGGCAGCGGTGCTGCGCGCGGCCACCGTCGTCGCAGCGGATCTGATCAACAAACCCGATCTGGGCCAGATCGCCGAGGGCTATCTCGCCGACATCATCGCGGTTCCCGGTGATCCATTGGCGGATGTTACCGTTACACGAAACGTCAACTTTGTAATGAAGGGCGGTAAGGTCTTCCGACATGACGCGCACTGAAGATCTGGTCGAGATCCAGCAGCTCCTGGCGAAATACGCGGTCACCATCACCCAGGGCGACATCGATGGCCTGATCTCGGTGTTCACTCCGGACGGCACCTACAGCGCGTTCGGCTCGACATACACGCTGAACCGCTTCCCTGAACTCGTCGACGCGGCGCCCAAGGGCCTGTTCATGACCGGTACATCACTGGTCACCCTCGACCCCGACAATCCGGACGCTGCCACGGGGACACAGCCGCTGTGCTTTATCGAGCACTCCAAGCACGACATGCGCATCGGCTACTACAACGACACCTATGTGCGCACCGAGGATGGGTGGCGACTGAAAACCCGTGCCATGACGTTCATTCGACGCAGCGGCGAGCACGACTCCGGTCGGCCGCACGCGATCGGGAGACCAGAAGCCGGATGACGGATCTGTTCGAACCCGCCGACTTCCGCACTGCGCTGAGGACGTGGCTCGACGAGAACGATCTGACGCCTCCGCCGGACAGCGCGTCGCTCGATGCACATCAGGCGCAACACCTGCGCGTGTTGAAGGCGCTGTACGACGCGGGCTGGATGCGTTATGGCTGGCCCGAATCGGCGGGCGGTCTGGGCGGTCCGGACATCCTGCGCGCGATCGTCGGCGAGGAGATCGTCGGCCGTGGCATCGACCATCCGGGTCCGTACTCAATGCTCGATGTGCTGACGCCGACCATGATCGACTATGCGCGACCCGAACTGGCCGCCGAGATGGTGCCGAAGCTGTTGTCGGGACAGGAATCGTGGTGCCAGGGCTTCTCCGAACCCGGCTCGGGCAGCGACCTCGCGTCGTTGACGACCCGCGCCGCGCAGGACGGTGATAACTGGGTCGTCAATGGTCAGAAGGTGTGGACGAGCTTCGCGCAGTACGCGACTCGGTGTGTGCTGCTGACTCGGACCGGCGGACCGGACACACCCAATCACGAAGCCATCACCGCGTTCTTCGTCGACCTGGACTCCCCCGGCGTCACGGTGCGACCGCTGCGAACCATGCACGATGTCGACGAGTTCTGCGAGGTGTACTTCGACGACGTGGCGGTGCCCGCCGACCGCATGCTCGGCAAACCTGGCGAGGGCTGGAAGCTGGCGATGGATCTGCTGCCCTACGAACGCTCGACTTGCTTCTGGCAGCGCATCGCCTACCTCTACTCGCGGTTCGACGCCCTGATCGGTGAAGTCAAAGGTCAAGGCCAAGCGGTGGATTCGGATATGGGCGAGACGTATCTGGCCTTGCACACGCTGCGCTGCCGGTCCCGCGCCACCCAGCACCGCCTTGGGGAAGGCCAGAAGCTGGGTCCAGACACCTCGATCGACAAGGTGTTGCTGGCCGGCGCCGAACAGCGTCTGTACGACACCGCTCACGATCTGCTTCCTGGCGCCATCGAACTCGACGACACCCAGTGGCGCACCGAGTACCTGTACTCGCGCGCGGCCACCATCTACGGCGGCACCGCTGAGGTGCAGCGCAACATCATCGCCCGACGTCTGCTCGACCTCGGGAAGGAGTGATCGTGGCCGGGAATTCCGAGCTTGAGTTGCTCGAAGACGGACTGCGCAAGACCATGCTCTCGAAGTCCGGGCCGGAACTCGATGCCGCGCTGACCGAACTCGGCTGGGCCGAAATGCTGTCCGACATGCCCGATGTGGCCGTGCCGATGGTGTTCCGACTACTCGGCGAAACCGGTTCGCACGCTTCGGTTCTCGTCGACGTCGTGCTGCACGCGACCGGAAACACCATCGGAGACACCGTGGAGTTGCCGCTGCCGTATGCAGGCAACACCTGGGTGGTGTGGGACCGAGTCGGTGCTGGCGACGCGATGACCCTCGGCGGGCTGCCGCTGCGCCGCGAGGAGGAAGGCTATCCGATCCGGGTCGCCGAGGCTCGCGTGGCGGTGGGCTGGTGGCTGGTCGGCGCGTCCAGGGCGATGCTGGCCCTGGCGCGTCAGCATGCGCTTGATCGCGTGCAGTTCGGCCGACCGATCGCGTCGTTCCAGGCGATCCGGCACCGGTTGGCGGAGACGCTGGTGGCGATCGAAGGAGCCGAGGCGACGCTGAGTCTGCCCGGCGTCGACAACCCTGACCTGACCGCGCTGCTGGCCAAGGCCGCCGCTGGCAAGGCCGCGCTGACCGCAGCCAAACACTGCCAGCAGGTACTCGGCGGTATCGGCTTCACCGAGGAACACGATCTGCACCGACACGTGAAGCGGGTCCTGGTGCTCGACGGATTGCTCGGTAGCTCAAGAGAACTCACCCGCAAGGCGGGAGCGGGCCTGCGCGCCCGCGGCTCAGCCCCACGCCTCGCCCAGCTCTAACTGCCCCGCTCCAACTACCGCGAGCGTGCGTGTCTGCACACGACACGCCGCCAAAATATGGCACTTCGCGCACGCTCGCGCTATCCGAGCCGAGGATCCCACGCCTGTGTAGATAACAATCGAGCGGGCCAGCGCCCAGCCTTGATGAGATGGGTAGCCTCTTCGCGAAGCGCGTTGCCAAGTTTCGCGCCGAATTCTCGCGGAAGGTCGAGCTTGGCCGTGGCACCGACACCTAGCTGTTGAGGGACAGCGGGTTCGGCTATTGGTGCGTACCGCAACTTGCCCGCGTCTATTTCTCTGAGGCACGCGGAAAGCGGCAGAACCCCACAGACCAAACCGGCCTCAATGAGAAGCTTGGTTACTTGGATGGAGTCAGTTGTTATTCGCCAGCTCATCTTCACTTTCGCTCGGAGAGCGGCATTTTCGAGCAGAGTCCCGATTCCAGCGTGCGATCGCGGCACCACCAGCGGCAACTCGACCAGCTCCGGGAACGTGATCGTGTGGTTCTGATCAAGGCCTGACATCGGTCCACCGACCACAACCAGGTCTTCTTCTAACAGCTCGCGGTAGAACACTCGGTCGTCGGGTACCGGATTGATAAGAGCCACATCAGCCGCGCCTGCCAGCATGGCCTCGACCAATTCATCCGTACTTCCAACTGCCACAGAGAAAGTCACATTCGGGAATTGAGTGGTCAGGCTCGCCATGAGTGGTGCGGCAAGGACGTCGACAGTGGTGTCCAGCATGCCAAGACGAACACCCCGTTGAATGCGCGCCAGCGGTGACCCGGCGTATTGGACTGCCAGTTCTAGTTGGCGCAACGGCGCAGCGGTCGACGCCCGCAACCGTTCCCCTTCGTCGGTCAGCTGCACACCGCGTCGCGTCCGTCGAAACAGGACCACGCCGAGATCCTCTTCGAGCAGACGGATCTGTCGACTCAGCGCCGGTTGCGCGATCCCGAGCGTATCCGCTGCCCGCGTGATCGAGCCCTCCTCGGCGATGCGCAGGAAGTACTTCAGCCGGTGAGTATCCATCCTGCAGATATACCAGCCATCGAGAAATGGCATGACTGACTAGCGCAATTGGTATTACCTCGCCACGTATCGCTGGCATTAACGTCGGCAAATGAACAGTGACGTTCTGACGGGATACCGCACTGATATGGCCGGCTTCCCATCAGCCAACCGGTGAGAGGGGCCGTCATGACGGTGCAGGAAGAGCAGGACTGGGCGGAAGTACTGGGCTTCAACCGCCTTCCCGAGCACATCATCGGCAAGCGGGTCACCGAGTTGATGGACCTGTCGGGCAAGAAGGCATTCGTCACCGGGGCTGGTGGAGACGGTCTTGGCCAGGCGATCGCGAACCGGCTGGCGGGCCTCGGTGCCGACATCGCTTTGATCGGACGAACTTTCGAGAAGGTGGAACGTCGTGGCCGAGAGATCCAGGAACGCTGGGGGGTCAAGACCGTCGCTATCCGGGCCGACATGTCGGACTGGGATCAGGTACACAGCGCAGTGAGCGAAGCGCACAGCGTGCTGGGCGGCGTCGACATCATGGTCAACAATCCAGTTATGGTGGCCGGGGGGCTGTTCGAAAGCCAGACCAACGAGCAGATCGACTTCACGGTGCTGGGCAGCCTCACCATGATGATGTACGGCGCGCACGCCGCCCTGCAGTTCATGCTTCCGCAGGGGTCGGGGAAGATCATCAACATCGGATCGGTCGGCGGCCGTATCCAACAACGCGGGCTCGTCGTCTACAACGCGTGCAAGGCAGGCGTGATCGGCTTTACCCGAAACCTCGCTCATGAGGTGGCGTTGCGCGGTGTCAACGTTCTCGGCGTCGCCCCCGGCATCATGCTCAATCCCCAACTCAAGCAGTACGTCCTGGATCCGCATAACGACCAGGAGCGTGCAGGGCGCGATGCGATCATCGAGGCGATCACGCAGCAGGTGCAGCTCGGCCGGGCGTCGCTGCCCGAGGAAGCCGCCAACATGGTTGCGTTTCTGGCGACCGAAGCCGCCGATTACCTCTGCGGACAGACCATCGACGTCGCCGGCGGGCAATGGATGGGCTGATCGATGCCGACGATCGATGATGTCCTGCAGGCTGCCGCCACCCAGACCGGCCTTGACGACTTCGGTGACGATTCGTTCCGGGAAGGCCTTGACATCCTGCTGTCGTCGCTACGCGACGAGGCCCGACTCAACGCCAAAGGTGAAGCGTTCATCTATCACCGCATCACCGGATATCTTGGACAACGGCTGCAGGTCGAGGACTGGTATCGGCGCCATCCCGAGATCGACGAGGTTCCGCTGAAGGCCCCACTGATTGGACTGGGGCTGCCGCGGACCGGCTCGACGGCGTTGTCGCTGTTGCTTGCCCAGGATCCGGATGTGAGGTATCTGCGGCAGTGGGAGTCCACTCAACCGTGTCCGCCGCCGTCCACGGTCCAGGGTGTCGATCCGCGGATCCCGCCTGACAAGGGTGAGGTTCTGGGCACCCGCCGTCACGTGCCTGGCGACGCGCGCGGGCCGATGGAATGTCATGAATTGATGGCATTGGATTTCAAATCGCACATCTTCCAGTCATTCGCTCGGGTGCCGTCGTATTCGGCGTGGCTGGTGGAGGAGGCCGACCTCACCGCCGCGTTGGCGTATGAGCGTCGCGTACTCAAGCTGTTGGCGTGGGGTGAACCTACGCGACCGTGGCGGCTGAAATGCCCCTCGCACATTCTCTGGCTCGACCACCTCAACCGCGTCTTCCCCGATGCGCAATTCGTTATGACACACCGTGATCCGACAGACGTCATCCTGTCGGTCGCCGATCTATACGCCGACATCATCGGCATGTTCACCGACGATATCGACCGTCCCTACATCGGGCGTCTCAACGTTGAACATTGGTCGACGGGCATAGCGCGGGCGATGCAGTTCCGGGCCGCCGGTAACGATGAGCGGTTCTACGACATCGACTTTCGCGTCATGCAGGCCGATCCGATCGGCGAAGTGCGCGGCTTGTATCGCTGGCTCGGCCAACCGGTCAGCGAGGAATTCGAAAGCAGCATGCAAAGTTGGTGGACACAGGCAGCGGCCGAGCGCGAGCCCAGCAGCCACGCAGATCCGGCGCAGTTCGGCATCGAATTCGACACGGTGCGGCCGCTTTTCGCCGATTACGTCCAGGCCGCTGGTCGATGGACCAGCCACCAGAACAGTTAGGACACCACATGTCTCTTGATCTCACCGGCGGCCTCGATCCGTCCCGCGAACTCGTCTTCGCCCATCGGCCCGACGATCCCGAAATGCGAGATTCGGTGAGCTTCTGGGTCGTCGATGATCGTGGCGAGGTCGGACTGCCCCGCATCGGCATCGAAGCGGTCGCGGCCAACTGGGATGCCCACGACATTCAAGTCAACGTCGCCTTCGCCGACGGACGGGTGTTTCGCCTACGCACCAACAGCGCATCGCTGCCTGCGGCCGGCCCGGACGGGCAGCCAACGGTACTGGGTGCCGGAGGCCTGGCATTCCGATGTGTGGAACCGTTCGGCACCTGGAGGATGGATTTCGACGGAAAGGCCGTCCAGACATCGTCTTTCGACCTCGTCGCGGGACGGAAAGACGGGCCGATGGTCGATATCGCCTTCCACGTCGACGCGACGATGGCAGTGCCGCCATGGATACAGGGCGCACTGCAGATTGACGCGGGCGAGCGACTGGACAAGTCGATCGAAGGCAACCTGATGGGCGGTCCGCGCTACGAGCAGCTGTTCCGGTCGATCGGTTCGGTCACGGTCGACGGCAGCGAACAGCGATTCACCGGCAGTGGTCTGCGGATCCGCCGGCAAGGTATCCGCAAACTTGCCGGCTTCTGGGGCCACGCCTGGCAGTCGGCGGTATTCCCGAGCGGAAAAGCGTTCGGCTACATCGCCTATCCGCCGCGGCCGGACGGTGAACCCACCTTCAACGAGGGATACATCTTCACCGGCGACGGCCCGCTGATCCCGGCACGGGTGGTGAAGGCGCCATGGCTGAGCCGGCTGCAGGCTCTCGGCGAGGATGTGTCGCTCGTGCTGGAGACCGCTGACGGTACCGTCACGATCGAAGGCGAGACCGTGTTCTCCACCCACGACATCCACCACGACGACGACTCCTATTCGGTTCACGCCATGAAGAAGGAAATGCCGACTTTTCCCGCGCTGCAGCAGGCAGGCGTGCGGTACCGCTGGGACGGCGAGGAGACCTACGGAATGCTCGAAAGGTCCAACCCGCTCGACAAGATCACCCGGGGCTGAACAGAATTGGCACACAACGGCATGTCAGGAAAGGTCGCACTGGTCACCGGCGCAGCGCGCGGACAAGGCCGAGCTCATGCGGTACGACTGAGCGCGGAGGGTGCGGACATCATCGCGGTCGATATCGCCGGGCCGCTGCCCGCAAGCGTTCCCTACAACTCCCCCACACCTGACGATCTCGCGGAAACGGCGCGAATGGTCGGGGCCAACGGGCAGCGCGTCATTACCGCGGCGGTCGATGTCCGTCACACCGATGCGCTGCGGGACGCCGCAGACCGCGCAGTCGCCGAGCTCGGGCGGCTCGACGTCATCGTGGCCAACGCGGGGATCTGCTGCCCCTCGCCGTGGGATCAGATCACCTCCAAAGCGTTTCGCGACACCGTCGACATCAACGTGGTGGGTACGTGGAACACCGTTATGGCAGGAGCCCACCACATGGTCGCGGGTGGGCGCGGAGGATCGATCATTCTCATCGGCTCGGCGGCCGGCGTGAAAATGCAGGCGTTCATGGTGCATTACACGGCCAGCAAGCATGCGATCACCGGCATGGCGCGCGCATTCGCCGCCGAACTTGGCCGGCACAACATTCGCGTCAACAGCTTGCACCCCGGGGCGGTCAATACACCGATGACTACCGGCCGCATGCGAGAGGCTTTGGAGTCGGCCGCCGACACGTACCCGCATTTGCGCGGAATGCACAAGCCTCTGCTGCCCGAGGGCATCGCACAGCCCGAGGATATCGCCGATGCCGTCGCCTGGTTGGCGTCGGATCACTCGAGATTCGTTACCGCATCCCAGATCTCGGTCGATCTAGGCGTTGCTCACTGCTGATCGATTGGAAAGGAAGAGGCGTGCGGGGCTTGCAAGGTAAGGCTTTCATCGTCGCGGGCGGTGCGACCGGCATCGGCGCCGGAACAGCCGAGCGTCTGGCGGGCGAAGGCGCGTCAGTGACCATCGGTGACATCAACATCGCAGGTGCGAAGGCCACCGCAGAGCGGATTACCGACGCCGGCGGACGCGCCATTGCCATCGAGTTCGACCTCGCCGACGACCGTTCCGTCGATGAGCTCGTCGCCGCTACCATCACCGTATTGGCCCCGTGCACGGACTGCACAACGTCGGGGCCGATCTCTCTGACAACACCCTAGGCCGCGATAAGACGCTTCTGGACACCGATTTCGAGGTATGGCACCGCACGCTCGACGTCAACCTGCTCGGCTACGTGCGCACGACGCGTGCGATCTTGCCGCATCTGCTCGACCAAGGTGGCGGCAGCATCGTCAACACCTCGTCGGGCGGATCGTTGGGCGCCGTCAACCAGCTCACGCGTCATGTCGCCAATAACTGGGGTGCGCAAGGTATTCGATGCAATGGCGTCATGCCCGGCCTCGTAATGGGCGAAACCCAGAAGCGGCAGAACGACGAGCTGATGCAGCAGATGTTCGTGAAGGCCGCCAGGGTCACACGTCTGGGCGAACCACGAGACTTGGCCGCCATCACGGCCTTTCTGCTGTCCGACGAGGCCGAATGGATCAATGGACAGGTCTGGTACATCGGCGGGGCATCCCACATGCGTCAATAGAGACAACCGCGCGCCCAGCACTCCCCGAGCGACCGCAAAATGCCATATTTCGTCGGTGTGTCGTGCGCAGACACGGTCGCTCGCGCTATTGGATTTGGGCCTTCATCTCCTCGAGGTTCACCAGCACAGGCCATCCGCCAACGCTCAGCGCATTGCCATGGCCGGTCTGGTGAATGTCGAACACGGACTGAATGGCCGCGTAGAACCCCTGCACGTCGAGCGTCTGGTTGACCGCACGCTTGGCCTGGCGCAACGCGAACGGTGGCATCTTCGCGATCTGCTCGGCCAACGCCCGCGTCTCGGAGTCGAGTTCGTCGCGCGGCACAACCCGGTTTACCATACCGGTGGCGAGCACCTCGTCGGCGGTCATCGCGCGACCGGTGAACAGAATCTCCTTGGCCTTGCGCGGGCCCAATTCCCAAGTGTGGCCGTGATATTCGACTCCCCCGATGCCCATCAGCACCACAGGGTCGGAGAATTGCGCGTCGTCGGCGGCGATGATCAGGTCGCACGGCCAGCACAGCAGCAGCCCGCCGGAGATGCACCGGCCCTGCACGGCGGCGATCGACGGCTTGGGCACATTGCGCCAGCGCAACGTGTACTCGAGGTAGCGCTTGGCCTCGTGCTGGATGATGAAGTCGAGCGTGATCTTGTCGGGGACGGGCCCGCCGCCACGCAAATCGTGACCAGCCGAGAAGTGTTTTCCGTTGGCGCGCAAGACGATCACCGTCACCTCGGGATCCTCGGCGGCGCGGGTCCACGCGGCGTCGAGTTCGTCGAGCAGTTCAGGGTTCTGCGCGTTGGCGGCCTCAGGGCGGTTCAGGGTGATGGTGCCGATGCGGTCGGCGACCTCATAGTCGATGTACACAGTCGTTCCTCAATTTCGGGGTAAGCCCAGCACCCGCTGGGCGATGATGTTCCGTTGGATCTCCGACGTCCCGCCGGCAATCGTGCCGCCAAACGAACGCACGTAACGCTCGAACCAGCCGGTGCGGTACACGTCGAGATGGACGGCGCTGTATGGGCCCGAGAAGGTCGGGTGCGCCAACGCGTCGGCGCCCGCCGACGCCAGCGCGTGCTCGGCGGCCATCTGCGAGGCCTCCGACCCGAAGAGCTTGAGCACCGACATCGCCGACGGATCCTCGTCGCCGCGCGACGCTGCCGCCAACGCCGTCGATCCCATCAGGCGAAGCGCTTGGTTGTCCATCACCAGCGACGCGTAGCGGTCACGGTCCAGCACCGTGCGCGGGCGGAAGTCCTCGACGAACTCCTGTAGCCGGTCGGCGTAGCTCAGCCACAACATGTTTCGCTCATGGCCGAGCGAACCGTTCGCCACCCGCCAGCCTTCGTTGAGCGGTCCGACCAAATTCTCGGCGGGCACCCGCACATCGTTGAAGAACACTTCGTTGAAATCGAGATCGTCGCGGTCGCATACGGATGCGAACGGCCTGCGCACCACGCCCGGAGCATCGGTCGGGATCAACAGCACGCTGATCCCTTTGTGTTTGGGGGCATTTGGATCGGTGCGAACAAAAGTCAGCAAAACGTCTGCGTCGTGAGCGCCGGACGTCCACACCTTCTGGCCGTTGACGACGAACTCGTCATCGTCCAGGACGGCCCTGGTGCGCAGGGACGCCAGGTCCGATCCGGCCCCCGGCTCGCTCATGCCCAGCGACGCCGTGATGTCGGCACGCAGGATCGGGATGGCCCATTTCTGCTGCTGCTCCGGTGTTCCGAATGAGATCAACGACGCCGCGATGATGCCGACACCCTGCGGGTTGAATGTCAGATAGGCATGCCTGCGCGTGAGTTCCACCTGATGCACGTACTGCTGAAGGATGGTGGCGTTGCGGCCGCCGAATTCGGGTGGGTAGCCGGGGCACAACCAGCCGTTCTCGAACATCAGCCGCTGCCATCGCCGCGCCCAGTCGGGGACGTCACTGCTGGAGTAGGAGCGAGCCAAGGCCTCTTCGTCGCTCGGCAGATGTGCGTCCAGAAATGCCCCGAACTCCGCGCGGAAAGCCTCGACGTCAGCGTCGAAAGTCAGCTGCACGGCGCTCCTGGGAAGAACAAACGAAAGACTTCTGTTATCTCCAAAATGAGAATACTATTCTCATGGTGAGAAAGTTACAATCTCTGACACGTGAACCGCGAGGGGGTCGACGACCGCGATGGCAAGGCGTTCTCCGGTACAGTCAGTGCATGTTTTGCCTAATCGGCCTGGATCCGAGCCGCCGGTGACCAGTCCCAGCGAAGAACCCGCCTGGAAGCAACGCGCGGTCGAGCGATCGATCAAGACAGCGAAGCTCCGGGCCGCGCAGCGCGTTCAGCGGTTCCTGGACGCTGCCCAGGCGATCATCATCGAGAAGGGCAGCACCGACTTCACAGTTCAAGAGGTCGTCGACCGTTCGCGGCAGTCGCTGCGAAGCTTCTACCTGCAGTTTGACGGTAAGCACGAGCTCCTGCTCGCCCTGTTCGAGGATGCGCTGAGCCGGTCGGCCGACCAGATCCGCGCCGCGACCGACAGCCAAAAGGATCCGCTCGAACGCCTCAAAGTAGCCGTCCAACTGCTGTTCGAGTCCTCGCGACCGGACCCGACCGCGAAGCGGCCGCTGTTCACAGACTTCGCACCTCGGCTACTCGTCTCTCATCCCACTGAGGTCAACGTGGCCCACGCGCCACTGTTGGCCCTGCTCACAGAGCTGATGGAGGCGGCGAGCGAGGCCGGCGAGCTGCGCCCCGGCATCAATCCCAAGCGGATGGCCGCGATGACGATGCAGACCGTGATGTTCGTCGCCCAGCACAGCGGCGAGTCCGCCGATGGCGTTGCGCACCCCATCACAGCGGACGAAGTCTGGGACTTCTGCTCCCACGGATTCGCTGCCAGCTAGCGCGAGAATTACATTCTCACTGACGTAGAATCAGGCTTACACTCAGTGAGTGCCCGATCTCTGGACCGACCTACTCGCCTGCTTTGATCTGCACCCGGTGCCGTCGGGGGGCACCGGAGAAGAGAGCGTCACCGAGTTCGAGGGCCGCAATCAACACCTGGAATACCATCGCGTGTTCGGCGGACAACTGCTGGGCCAATTCCTCCAGATAGCGTCGACGATCTGTCCGGACAAGGCCGTGAAATCCCAGCACGCAGTGTTCGCGCGCGAAGGCCGCGCCGACGAGCCGATCCAGTACCGCGCCACCTGCCACCATGACGGTCGCTCCTTCGCGACCGTGGCCATCACCGCACAGCAGAGTCGCGGAATCGTGGCGACCTCGTCGATCTCCATGCACGTGATCGAGGACGGTCCACAGCGTCAGTCGGTCGACGATGTGCCCGCCGTCCTCGGCCCGGAGCACCAAGTCGCACTCGACCTGATCCCGTGGGAAACCCGCGCCGACGTCGACCTGACCGCCACCACCATCGGCCCACCGGAATACGAAGTGTGGATGCGCACGCCCGCCGTCGAGCCGGCGCTGGCACCCGCGCTCGCCGCCTACGGCACCGATCTCACGCTCATCGGAACCGCCCTTCGGCCGATGGAAGGCGTCAGCCATCGAGGCAACGGCACGTGGTTCACGTCCGCGGTCACATCCCACACGATCTGGTTTCATCGGCCGTTCCGCACCGACTCGTGGTTTCTGCTCAGGCAGCACAGCCCGCTGCTGGCGCACGGTCGCAGCTTCGGTCGCGGCGACATCCTCACCGAAGACGGCACGCTGGTCGCCTCGTATGCCCAAGAAGCACTCCTGCGTTTCCGGAACTGAGCTCGATGCTTCCAAATCCCTTGCCTTATCGGGCCGTTCAGTGGTCGACCGGGACCATCGGTCCCTTCGAGCAGTTTCGCGCCGATGCGATCGCGGGCGATGGCGAGCCGGGAGACGACGATTGCGGCAAGCACTTTGGCAGCAGGAAGGGTTGCCGCACAACGGATCACCGTCAGTGGCATACGAGCGGGATTCGAACTGATCCGCTTTCGCGCCACGTGGTACTGCAGCGCCGACCTCGATCCCCGCATGGGATGGCATGCGGGGATCGGCGGCCAACCGCGCCGTCAACGCCTTGCCCTACATCTGCGCCGCAGCCCCGGGCATTCACACGACGCTGGACCTTCCACAGGTCGTCACTACGCTGGCGCGAGAAGCTGATTCTTCTAAGCAGAGAGCTTAAGTTGCAAGAAAAGAGTCTGTTATTGACACCCGCGGCCCGCCGATGCCAGAGTTGTGAGACAAATACAGCCCATATGTCTTACGCCCCTGCTCAGCGAGAGGCAACACCGTGACGATCAGTGCGGAGAATTCCGACGTGCAGCATGCCGCGACGGCGGACGAGTTGTACTACGACCCGTACAGCGTCGAGCTCAACATGAACCCGTTTCCGGTGTTCGCCCGCATGCGCGAGGAAGCGCCGCTCTACTACAACGACAAGCACGACTTCTACGCGTTGAGTCGTTTCGACGATGTCAACAAGGCCGTGATCGACCACGAGACGTTCATCTCCGGCCGCGGCGCACTGCTCGAGATCATCAAGTCCGGCATGGAGATCCCGCCCGGCACACTGATTTTCGAGGACCCGCCGATTCACAACATCCACCGCAATCTGCTGTCGCGGATGTTCACGCCACGCAAGGTGCTGGCCCTGGAGCCCCAGATCCGCGAGTTCACCGCGCGCTGCCTTGACCCGCTGGTCGGCACTGGCCGATTCGACTTCGTCAACGACCTCGGCGAGCAGATGCCGATGCGGGTGATCGGCATGCTGTTGGGCATTCCGGAAGAAGATCAACGCCGAGTGACCGACCACGGCGAAGCCACGCTGCAGAGCAAGGAAGTCAACCTGCTGGCGACGGGCGAGGTGTTCGCCGAGTTCATCGACTACCGCACCGAGCACCCGTCCGACGACATCATGACCGACCTGCTCAATGTCGAATTCACCGACGAGACCGGCACCGTGCGCCGGCTCAGCCGAGACGAACTGCTGATGTACCTGACAGTGGTCGCCACCGCGGGCTCGGAAACCACCACCCGGCTGATCGGCTGGGCAGGCAAGACGTTGGCCGAAAATCCCGATCAGCGTCGGGAACTGGCGGAGAACCCCGCGCTGATCCCGCAGGCCATCGAGGAGATCCTGCGCTGGGAGCCGCCGGCACTGCAGATCGCCCGATACGTCGCCAGGGACGTCGAGTACTACGGACAGACCGTGCCCGAAGGTTCCGCGATGCTGATGCTTGTCGGTGCCGCTAACCGCGACCACCGCCGCTTCCGCCCGAACGGCGATGTGTTCGACATTCATCGAGAACCGCACTCGCACATGACCTTCGGGGCGGGCACGCACTTCTGCATGGGCAACGCGCTTGCGCGTCTCGAGGGCCGGATCGCGCTCGAGGAAATCCTCAAGAGATTCCCGACGTGGGAGGTCGACTGGCCGAACGCACGTCCTTCCCAGACCACGGCGGTCCGCGGCTGGGAATCCATGCCCACCCTGGTTTCGTGAAAACTGTTCCACTACTGACGAATTGGAGTTGTCAATGACTGGACGTGTTGAGGGCAAGGTCGCTTTCATCACCGGTGCGGCGCGCGGCCAGGGCCGGGCGCATGCGGTGCGGTTGGCGTCCGAGGGCGCCGACATCATCGCCGTCGACATCTGTAAGAAGATCGACACCGTCGACCTGATCGCTGCGTCCACACCGGAGGATCTGGCCGAGACCGCGGATCTGGTGAAGGGGCACAACCGCCGCATCTACACCGCCGAGGTCGACGTGCGCGACTACGAAGCGCTCAAGGCGGCGGTCGACGCCGGTGTCGAGCAACTCGGCCGGCTGGACATCATCGTCGCCAACGCCGGCATCGGCAACGGCGGCCAAACGCTGGACAAGACCAGCGAAACCGACTGGACCGCAATGATCGACATCAACCTGGGCGGGGTGTGGAAGACCGTCAAGGCCGGTGTCCCCCACATTCTGGCCGGCGGGCGCGGCGGCTCGATCATCCTGACCAGCTCGGTTGGCGGGCTGAAGGCCTACCCGCACACCGGCCACTACGTCGCGGCCAAACACGGTGTGGTGGGCCTGATGCGCACCTTCGCAGTCGAACTCGGCGCCCAAAACATCCGCGTCAACTCGGTGCACCCGACCAACGTGAACACCCCGCTGTTCATGAACGAAGGAACAATGAAGCTGTTCCGACCCGACCTGGAGAACCCGGGCCCCGAGGACATGAAGGTCGTCGGCCAGTTGATGCACACCCTGCCCATCGGCTGGGTCGAACCCGAAGACATCGCCAACGCCGTGCTCTTCCTGGCCTCCGACGAAGCCCGCTACATCACCGGCGTCACCTTGCCGGTCGATGGCGGCAGCTGCCTGAAATAGCGCCTCGCTGGCAGAAAGCGACGTGATCACTCGCCTCGGAGTGCTTCGATAGACCCGGGGGTGGTACATGAAGCGACTCAACGGCATGGACGCCATGCTGCTGTACAGCGAGACGCCTAACCTGCACACGCACACGCTCAAGGTTGCGATCGTCCATACCGCCGACTTTGACGGTGAGTTCACCTTCGACCTGTTCCGCCGGACCATCGCCCGGCGGCTGCACCTGCTTGACCCGCTGCGCTACCAGCTCATCGACATCCCATGGAAGCTGCATCATCCGATGTGGCTCGAGGACTGCCCGGTCGACCTCGACTATCACCTGCGCCGCGTCCGGGTGCCCGAGCCTGGCGGGCGGAGGGAACTCGACGCGGTGATCGGCGAGATCGCGAGCACGCCGCTGGACCGCAGTCGGCCGTTGTGGGAGTTCCATTTCGCTGAGGGGATGGCCGACGACCGCTTCGCGCTGATCGGCAAGGTGCATCACACGCTTGCCGACGGCGTAGCGTCGGCCAATCTGCTGGCCCGGTTGATGGACCTTGCCGGTTCCGCGCACGACGAGCGTGACGACTACCCCACCTGCGAGGCGCCCACCACCGTCGAACTGCTGCGAGCGGCGGGCCGCGATCACGTTCAGAACATCGCCGCCTTGCCCCGTCTGATGCGTGACGCGGTGCGTGGCGCAAGCCGGGTGATGCGCAAAGCGCGTGAGCGCGAGGA
>Ga0207641_10002314_pt1 | contig 17689 bp, 16 predicted proteins | sample KBSSwiS62_FD_184306 | JGI IMG/M metagenome (GOLD analysis project Ga0207641, IMG submission 184306) | Switchgrass rhizosphere microbial communities from Kellogg Biological Station, Michigan, USA - KBS Switchgrass S6-2 (SPAdes) (version 2) | ecosystem: Host-associated > Plants > Roots >... | reverse complement strand
CCCGGGTGCGGGCCGAGGTGCCGATCCTGCTCGGCGTCGGCGACACCGTCCTGCGCGGCTCGATCGACCTCCTGGTCGAGCGCGACGGCAGGCCGCCGCTGGTGATCGACTACAAGACCGACCGCCTCGACGGCTCCCCTCCAACCGAGCGCGCCGCCAGCTACGAGACCCAGCGCTCGATCTACGCCCTCGCCGTGGCCGAGTCGCTCGGCGCTCCCGAGGTCGAGGTCGTCTACGTCTTCCTCGAGCGCCCCGCGGACCCGGTCCTGACCACGCTCGGTACCGAGGAGATGACCAACGCCCGCGAGCGCCTCGCCGCCACCATCGCCCGCATCGGCCAAGGCGACTTCCCTGTCGCCACGGTCGAGCAACGCACCTGGTCCCTCTGCCGCGGCTGCCCCGCCCTGGGCCGCCTGTGCTCGGGCCCGCCGGAGTAGCTCAGGCGGGAGGCTCGGCGGACGAGTCCAGTTTGGCCGCGAGCTCGTCGAGCTTGAGCTCCTTCAGCCCCTCCCCCACCGCATCAAGCTCCGCCGCGCAGTAGCCGACCAGCTCGCGGCCCTCGCCGCAGAGGTCGAGGGTCTCGCGCAGGCCGGCCTGGCCGGAGTCGAGCCGGTCGATGATCTCCTCCAGCCGCTCCACCGCGACCTCGTAGCTCTCAGGTTTCTCGCTCAACGTCTCCCTCGATTCTCGCGTTCACGCGTCCATCCGCGAACCGCAGTCTGACCGCCGCGGCGGCGACGGCGGCCTCGGCCGAGCCGACCGGCTCGCCGTCACCGGTCTCGGCCAGCGCGTAGCCACGCTCCAGGGTCCGCTCGGGGTCATGGGCGCGCAGGGTCACCGCCATCCGCCGCAGCGCCTCGCGGCGCCGCTCCAGCGCCCGCGCCGCCGAGCGCTCGATCGCCGCCCCGCGCCGGCGCTCCTCCGCCACCGCGGCGGTGGTGCGCTCGACCCCGCGCCGGCGGGCGCGGTCCAGCACCACGGTCGCGATCCGCCGCTGGAATCCGGCGCGGGCGGCGATCCCGCGTTCGGAGGAAGCGCGGATCTCGCGGATCTTCTGGTTGAGACCGCTGCGCTCGCGCTGCAAGGCCCGCGCCGGCCCGCGCGCGAGCGCCGCCAGGTGGCGGGCACGGGCGCCGATCGCCGCCTCGCGGACTCGCTGCAGGGAGGAGACGGCTCGGCCCAGGTCGCGGCGCGCGGCGACGCAGTCGAGCGGCACCGCCGCCTCGGCGGCGTGGGTCGGGGTCGAGCAGGCGACCGCGGCGACGTCGTCGATCAGGGTCGTGTCGCGCTCGTGGCCGATCGCGCTGACCACCGGCACCCGCAGCATCGCCACGGTGCGGCAGAGGGTCTCGTCGCAGAAGGCCCAGAGGTCGGCGAGGCTGCCGCCGCCGCGGGTGACGACGATCGCCTCCACCTCCGGCCGCGCCGCCAGCCCCTGGATCGCCGCCGCGATCGCCGGCGCCGCGTGGCGGTCCTGGACCGGGGCGAAGGCCCAGACCACGGTCCCGCCCCAGCCGCGCCGCGCCAGCCCGGCCAGGAGGTCACGTCGTGCCGCTCCCGATTCCGCCGTCACCACCCCCATCGTCCGCGGCAGCAGCGGCCGCGCCAGCTGCTTCTGCAGCTCGAACAGGCCCTCGGCGCGCAGCTGCTTGCGCAGCGCCTCCAGCCGCGCCAGCAGGTCGCCCTCCCCCGCCAGCCGCACGTGGGTGGCGCGGAAGCTGAAACTGGGCGAGGCCTGGCCGCCGCCGGGGTAGTAGTCGGGCCCGCCGGAGATCACCAGTTCGGCCCCGTCGCGCAGCGCCGCCTCGGGCAGCCCCGCCTTCTCCAGGTCGTTGAGCCAGATCGCGCAGGGAACCGCGCCCTGGGCGTCGCGCAGCTCGAAGTAAGCCTGGACCTTGCTGCGCCCGACCCCGGTCACCTCGCCGATCAGCTGCACCCGCGCCCGTTCTCGCATCCACCCCTGGAGTTTTTGGGCGTAACGACCAACTGGGTAAGGGCCGGGCAAATCCATCAACGCAGGCTAATTAACGGCTCGGGTGGCGCGGCTGGCCAAGCAGATCAAGGACGCAGGGAGCGCCGTGTGCTCCGCACACAAGCGACCGAGGACGCCGATATGCGCCGTGCCAGACGCGTCAGCCGGCGGTTTTCCACTGCTTGGCCCAGCTGCGCAGCTCGCCGATCGCCGGGCCGAGCTGCTCGCCGATCGCGGTCAGCGAGTAGGTGACCCGTACCGGCGTGCCGGCTTCGACCTCGCGCTCGACCAGGCCTTCCCCCTCGAGCTCGCGCAGTCGCTGCGAAAGCAGCCGGTCGGAGAGTCCGGGAACGGCCTTGCCGAGCTCGCCGAAGCGCATCGGCCGCTCGGTCAGGGCGCAGACGATCGCTCCCGTCCAGCGCTTGCCGATCAGCTCGATCGCGGCGTGAAAGTGCGGGCAGACGGCGCCGGGAGGGCTGACTGGGAGTTGGGACGGGGAGACCGGTTCCACGAAGGCCGAGCTTACTGAACGTAAGTGATGGGCTTTTCGCTTCAGCCGGTGCAGGCGCCGGTGGAAACCGACGCCGAAGTCTTGGCGAGCGCCTCGCGCACGTCCTCGGCCGGGATCGCGAAGCCGCCGGGAGGGCCCGCGGTCGTCGCCGCGAACACGATCCCCACCGCGCGCCCGCGCCCGTCGACCAGCGGGCCGCCGGAGTTGCCGCTGCGGACGGAGCCGCGCAGGGCGACAATCGTGCGGTTGACCGGGCCGTTGCCGTAGGAGTCCTCGCTGACCGTTTCGGTGGTATCGCCGAGGCGGGCGGCCGCGACCGAGTAGGGCCCGTTCTCCGGGTACCCGAGCACGGCCGCGTCGGCGCCGGAGTCGCGCTGGTCGGAGATCGGCAGCGTCGGTAGATCGGCCCCTACACGCAGCAGCGCCAGATCGTCCTCGGGCGCGTAGTAGACGGGGGTCGCGTCGAGCTCGGTCCCACCCTGGGTGGTGACGGTGGTGTCGTCGGAGCCGGCGACAACGTGGGCGTTGGTGACGACCAGCCCCGGCTCCACCGCCCAGCCGGACCCCTCCACCCCGAGCCCGCAGGCGGTGCCCAGCACCCGCACCACGGCGCCGCCGGCGGCGAGCACGTCGGGGTCGGTGGCGATCTCCTGGCTGGGCTTGGCGACCGGCGCCGCCGGCCCGGTCACCGAGGGCGCCGGGTCGACCCGGTCGAGCGCGTTGAGGACCGGCCCCGAGGGCGGCAACACTTCGTTGAGGCTGCGCAGGATCACCGAGTCCTGGACGTCGGCGCGGAGGCGGGCGGTGCCGGGGGCGTGCAGCGCCACCGAGCCGAAGACCCAGGCGAGGCCGAGCGCGACCGAGGCGATCAGGGCGGCGCCGCCGGCGCCGTCGGCGAGGTGCAGCGCCGGCCGCCGGATCACCTTCGCCCGCAGGCCGAGGGCGACGCTCTCGACCGCAACCGCGGCCAGCGCCCCGGCCAGAAGCGCCCCCAGCGCTGCGCAGAGCGGCGCGTAGGGGGACTTGGCGCCCTGGGAGAGCACCAGCGGCCCCAGCCGGCCGCCCACGAAGGCGCCCACCGCGAAGCCGAACAGGGTCATCGCGCCGACGATCAGGCCCTGCCTGTACCCCCACAGCCCGAGGGAGATGGTGAAGGCCACGATGGCCCAATCCAGAACAGTCACCCGTGAATAGAAGCATGCGGGGGATCGCTCTATTACCTTTCACCCAGTGAGCCAGATTTCACCCGAGGTGGAGCGGCGTCGACGCCTGGTCACCCGCACGCTCCCCCTCGCCGTCATCGCCGTCGTCGCCTTCACCTTCGGCGCCGCCGCGGGCGCTCCCGGCTCGCCCGAAAAGGACGCCGCCAACCGCTTCGCCGCGGCCTGGGCCGGTGGCGAATTCGCCGCCATGTACAAGGAGTTGAACCCGGCCTCGCAGGCCGCGATCGAACTCAACGACTTCGTCATCGCCTACCGCGAAGCCGAGCAGGTGGCGACGCTGCGCTCGCTCGAGCCCGGCTCCGCCCACGACCCCTCCTCGCGCGACGGCGAGACCGTGGTGCCGATCTCGATCACCGCCGGCACGGTCGCCTTCGGCAGCTTCGAAGACGAGGTCGACCTGCCCTACTCCGAAGGCGGCATCGCATGGGACCCGAGTCTCGTCTTTCCCGGCCTGCGCCGGGGCGAGCACCTGGGCAGCGAAATCGAGCTGGCGCCGCGGGCGGCGATCCTCGCCGGCGACGGGACGGCGCTGGCCGAAGGGCCGGCGACCGAACGCGAACACCCGCTCGGCAGCGCCGCGATCGACGTCACCGGCGAAGTCGGCGAAGCGAGCGAAGAAGAGATTCCGAAGCTGGCCCGCCACGGCTTTGCCGCCGACACCCCGGTCGGCGTCAGCGGCCTCGAGCGGGCCTTCAACACCCGCCTCGCCGGCAAGCCGGGGGGCAAGCTGCTGGCCCTGAACGAAAGCGGCTCCCCCTCGCGCGTCCTCGCCGAAGCCAAGCCGCGGGCGGGGGCGCCGGTGAAAACGACGATCGACCCCGCTCTGCAGGAAGCGTCCGTCTCCGCCCTGGCCGGGCGCGCCGGCGGCATCGCCGTGCTCGACTCCCGTAACGGCGACGTCCGCGCCCTCGCCGGCCAGGCCCTCTCCGCCCCCCAGCCCCCGGGCTCCACCTTCAAGATGATCACCACGATCGCCGCCCTCAAGAACGACCTCGTCTCGCTCGACGACGAATTCGAAATCACCAACGGCGTCAACGTCGGCGGCCGCTTCCTCAACAACGCCAATGGCGAGTACTGCGGCGGCACCTTCCGCCAGGCTTTCGCCGAGTCCTGCAACGCCGACTTCGCCCCGCTCGGCCCGGAGATCGGCAACGACGAACTGGTCGCGACCGCAGAAAGCTTCGGCTTCAACTCGCCCCCCACCCTCTACGCGCCGAAGCTGGTGCGCGAAGCCGAACTGCCGGAATCGACGATCCCGACCGAAATCGGCGAAGAAATCGACCTCGGCGTCTCCGCCATCGGCCAGGGCGAAGTGCTGGCGACGCCACTGCAGATGGCGAGCGTGGCGCAGACGATCGCCAACAACGGCGTCCACGAGCCGACCTCGGTCGTCGCCAACAAGAAGCTGCGCCCGCACGCCGAGGCGACCCGGGTGATGTCGCCGAAGATCGCCTCCGAGCTGAACGAACTGATGGTCGGCGTCGTCACCGAAGGCACCGGCACCGCCGGCGCGATCCCCGAGGCACAGGTCGCCGGTAAGACCGGCACCGCCGAGCTGGGGCCGAAGCCGGGCGAAGAGGAATCGGAAAACCCGACCCAGATCAAGGACGCCTGGTTCGCCGCCTTCGCCCCGGCCGAGAAGGCGAAGCTGGCGATCGGGGTGCTGCTGATCGAAGCCGAAGCCGCCGGTGGCGACGTCGCCGCTCCGGCCGCCGCCGAAGTCCTCTCGGCCGGCCTCTAGAGGTCGAGCTCGACTTCGGCGCTTTCGCCGTCGGCGGCGTGGATGTGCAGGGTCAGCGGCCGGTTGGCGGAGACTTCTTCGGGCAGCAGGAAGATCGCCACCGAGCCCTCGATCGGGCCCTGCTGGGGGGTCGAGTCGAGCACCGGCACCTGTTCCTGCGGTTCGACTTCGCCACCGAAATCAAGCGCGTAGAGGCTTTCGCTCGGAAGCACGTCGTAGCTGGTCTTTTCGGCGTCGGTGATCGTCAGCGTCGAGGGCAGGGTCTGCGGGTCGTCGCTTTCGTTCTGGACCTCGAAGAAGACGCCGAAGTAGTTCGAGCCCTCGGGGGCCGGCTTCTGACCGACCAGGTAGGCCGCGTCCTCGTTGTCGTTCGGGTTCAGGTAACGCGAGAAGGAGACGTTGAAGGAGAGGTCACCGAGCTCGACCGGCTCGCCCTCGACCACGTCCTTGGAGTCGCTCGAGTAGCCACAGGCGGAGACGCCGACCACGAGGGCGGTAAGGGCCAGGGCGGCGAGCAGCGGGAGGACGAGTCTGCGGTTCAGGACCATCGGCGGCGAGAGTCTATTAGGAGGATCTACGGGATGCCGGTCGCGTAGCGGTTGCCGCCGGCGACGGCGATCGGATTGCCGCCCCAGACGCCGGACTCGAGCCCGTCGCGGAGCCGCTTCAGCGCCTCCCGCCAGGAGCGCTCCTGCCAGACCGAGCCGGCGCTGAGCAGCTCCAGGCCGCGGTCGAGGTGGCCCGGCTCGGTCCAGAAGGAGAGCTTGACCGAGGTCAGCGAGCCCGGCCCCTCGGTCAGCTCCCAGACCGTGTGGGTGGGGATGCGGTTGACCCGTCCCCCCTGCCCGCGCTCGACGATCCGGAAGGGCGGGTCGAGCTCGACGATCGTCGTATCCATCCAGGGCGAGCGCAGCGGCGCCTCGACCCGGAACCTGGCGCCGGCGCCGACCCCGACGGCGTCGATCCGGGTCAGGTGGAAATCGGAGAGGAAGTGATCGGTGAACTCGGGCCGCGCGGCGAGGTCGGTGAGCTTCGCGAAGACCTGCTCGCGCGGAACGTCGATCTCGGTTTCGGCACGAATCGGACCCATCGCGGCGCGATTCTATTCGTCGGCCCCCGCGCCAAGCACATCAGTCCAATTTGAGTGACGGGGCACACACGACGCGCTAGGATCGTTCCAAGCCGCACAAAGCGGCACGAGGAGGAGGCCACCCATCTTCGACAGCATCGGCAGCAGCCCAGCGGGCAACCGCTACGAGACCGGAGCGACCCCCGGCGAGGGGACGTTCTTCTGCCTCGCCTGCGGTTCCCAGCTCTCCATGCGGGAGACCGACGAGCTCCCCGACTGCCCCCGCTGCGGCGGCTCGGAGTACCGCCGCGACTCGATTTTCGAGTCCCGTCAGGACCACTCCACTACGAGCGAATTCACCACACCGGGCACGCACGAGCCGCCGAGCTGGCTCGAGCAGGCGCGCCAAGGGCAGCAGGCGAGCTCCGGCTTCTGCCTCGCCTTCCAGAACGACGACGGCGAGGTCGCCTCCTTTCCGCTCGAGTACGGCTGGACCCGGATCGGCCGCAGCCCCAACGCCGACCTGCGGCTCGACGACCCCAGTGTCTCCCGCCGCCACGCCCTGATCGTCGCCGAAACCGAGAAGCCGATGCGGGTGCTCGATGACCGCAGCCTCAACGGCGTCTTCCTCAACGGCGAGACGGTCGAGTTCGGGCCGCTGAAAGACGGCGACGAGCTGGCGATCGGCCACTACACGCTCTACGTGCTGAAGCTCTGACCCGGCCGGTTCCGGCCACCCCCGTCCCTAGGATTGCCGCTGTGAACGCCGCTCCCAACCCGGTCGATCCCTCGCTACCCTCAGGCGCGCCGGGAATCTCCGCCGCCGCCGACAGGGCCCGGGCCGAGCTGCACGAGGAGATCGAGCGCGTCCGCCTCGGAGTCGAAGAGATGCTGGCCGAGCAGGGCCAGCCGATCAGCGCCGACGTCGAGCGCGAACTCGCCAGCATCCGCGAAGAAACCCGCCTCTACGTGAAGAAGCGGGTCCGCAAGACCGAGAAGAAACTCGAACGCACGGTCGAGAAGATCGACGACCGCACCCGCAAGCTCGAGGCCCGCATCGACCAGGTCGAGGCCGACCGCCAAGCCGCCGAGTACCGCATCCACAGCGACACCGAGCGGATGCTCGATGGGTTGCTGCAGGAGGTGCGGGCGATTGCGGATCTGTTGACCAGGCAGCACTAGAGGGACGGGGGCCGGTAGGGCCTCCTCACTTGCCTACCTGGCTGTATCGCCCCCGGCCTCCCGAGGACAAGCTCCGCGCCAGCGGCACAAAACGTTCGGAGTCCCTACCGGCCCCCGTCCCTCCTGCTCTCCCAGCAAGAACGAGCATGTCGACCCTGAGCGGCGATGAGGAGGGGGTCCGGTGACCCCTGAAGCGTCTTGTACTTTTTTGCCGAGGCGAACCTCGGATAGCCGGAGCGCGACCCTCAAAAAAGTTAAGCGAAAGGGGTCACCGGACCCCCTCCCCCGCCACCCCTACTCGGTCGAGATGCTCGGGTCCGCCTGGACCTTTTGCGGGACGATCATCAGGAAGTTGCTGGTCGCGTCGGCGGCCAGGTCGAGGACGCGGTCGGCCTCTTCGTCCTGGCCGCTGGCGCGTAGTTCGGTCGCGTAGTGCTGGGTGAGGTCGTCGATGTCGAGCAGGCCCTCGGCGTCGAGGTCCTTGAGCGTGACTTTGGCGCCCTCGCCGAGACGGCGGGTGATCGCGTCGCGGTCGATGCCGAAGGCGTTGTGGCGGACGTAGACGCGGCCGCCGGTCATGCCGGCGCAAGCCCAGGGGCCGAGGTCGCCGAGGACCAGGGCCCGTCCTGAGGTCATGTACTCGAAGGCGAAGCCCTTGGCGTTGGCGCGGTCGACCACGGTGCCGCGGCTGTCGTCGATGTCCTCTTCCGGTTCGCCGGCCAGGACCACGTCGGCGCCGGAGAGGCGGATGCAGAAGCGCGAGTCGGCCGAGCCCTGGACGTAGAGGCGGCCGCGCTGGGCGCCATAGGCGAAGGACTTGCCGACGGAGCCGTTGAGGCGCTTGCCCTTCGCCCCCTTGCCCTTGAGGATCGCGATCGAACCGCCCAGCATCGCCTTGCCGACGCCGTCCTGGGCGCCGCCCTCGATCCGGATCGCGACGCCGTAGGCGTTGAAGGCGCCCAGGCCCTGGCCGGCGACGGAGCCGCCGTTGAACTCGAGGCTGGCTAGGACTTCGTCGTTGGACTCGGGGCCGTCCTCGAAGATCCGCGAGCGGGCGATCGCCCCGGCCAGCTCGGTGCCGAGGACGCGGTCGTCGGCGTCCGTGGCGCGGGGGAACTCGTTGTGGATCGTGCGGCCGGGACAGATGTCGCCGGCGAGGGCGGCGATCTGGGTCGAGGCCTGCTTCTCCCCCATCCGCACCGGACGGGCGACGACGAGGCCGGCTTCGGCGCGCGTGTCCACGGTCTCCACCGCCGGCAGGTCGATCGGTTCGAGGTCGAGGAACTCCTCCAGCGGCGTGATCAGCGGCGCCAGGTCGACCTTGTCGTGGGCGGCGGTCTGCTCCAGCAGGTCGTAGCGGCCGACCAGATCCTGGGCGCGTTCGTAGCCGAGCGAGGCGACCACCTGCTTGACCTCCTCCCCCATCGCAGCGAAGAAGCGGGCGCAGCTCTCGGCGGCGCGGTCGACCTCCTGCGGGGTGAACTTCTTCAGCCCGTGGGCGTCGGCTTCCTCGGTCGTCTCGATCTGGGTGGCGATGCCGACGTGGCAGGTGTCGAGCTGGCAGCCGCGGCAGATCGTGCAGCCGAGGCTGACCATCGCCAGGGTGCCGAAGCCGACCCGGTTGGCGCCGAGGCAGTGCAATTTGACGATGTCGTGGCCGGTGCGGTAGCCGCCGTCGGCCCAGATCTCGACCCGGTTGCGCAGCCCGGCCTCCATCAGCGCCCGGTGCACGGCGCGGGTGCCGATGTCCGAGGGCAGGCCGACGTGGCGCAGCGCGTGCTGGCGGGCGGCGCCGGTGCCGCCCTCGAAGCCGGAGAGGGTGATGATGTCGGCGCCGGCCTTGGCGATCCCGAGGCCGATCGTGCCGATGTTCGGCACCACCGGGACCTTGACCGAGACGCGCACGTCCGGGTTCACGGTCTTGAGCTCGTCGATCAGCTCCGCCAGGTCCTCGATCGAGTAGAGGTCGTGGTTGTTGGAGGGCGAGATCAGGTCGGTGCCGGGAGCCGCGTTACGGGCGGCGGCGACCTTCTCGGAGACCTTCTTGCCGGGCAGGTGACCGCCCTCGCCGGGCTTGGCGCCCTGGCCGATCTTGATCTCCGCCAGGTAGGACGAGTTCAGCATCTCGGCCGAGACGCCGAAGCGCCCCGAGGCGACCTGCTGGCCGCGCCACTTGCGGTAGTGCCCGTACATGTCGCGGATCTCGCCACCCTCGCCGTTGACGCAGAGGATGTTGGTCGCCTTCGCCGCCTCCGCGTAGGCGCGGAAGGCGGGCTCGGACTGGGAGCCGAAGCTCATCGAGGAGATCACGATCGGGTAGTCGTGGTGGCCGACGCCGGCGTCGACGACGCTCGCGTCGGCGATCGGCTCACGGTCGCCTTTCAGGCCCATGATGTGGCGCATCGAGATCGGGCTCTGCTTCTCCAGGTCGCGGACTTTCTCCGAGTACTCCTCGTAGGAGCCGCTGCCGTTGGCGGTGGCGATCGCGGCCTTGTAGACCTTCGGGTAGAAGCGGAACGTCTTCGCCGGTTTGGCCGCCTCGTCGTCGCCGCTGAGGGCGCGGGCGCGGGCGTTGGTGTCCTCGTCGAGGTCGGCGAAGCCGGTGCCGCCGGTGGCGGACGCGGCGAAGGCCTTGGTCTGGAAGATCTCGGCCAGCTCCGGCTTGATCCCGATCGAAGAGAACTGGCGGGCGTAGCCACGGACCTCGTGGATGCCGATCGTCGAGATCACTTTCTCGATCCCCTTGGTCAGCGCGTCGCAGAGGTTGGCGACGTCGCTCTCGTAGTCCTCGACGCAGATCACTTCGACCATCACGTAGGGGCAGACGCCGTTGGCGCCGAGCCCGAGGGCCAGCATCGTGTCGTGGACGTTGCGGATCGCGGCCGAGCGCAGAACGATCCCGCAGCGGCGGCGCAGGTTCTCCTCGCCGGGCTCGACCCGGAACTGCTTCAGCGCCATGTCGACCGCCGAGGTCGCCAGGTGCGGATCGAGATAGCGGCGCTCGCCGTCGTAGACGGTGCGGTCGGTGAGGATCAGCAGCTCGGCCCCGTTGCGGACCTTCTTCACCGCTTCCTGCTTGATCCGCTCGATCGCGCCGCTGGTCGTCTCCGACTCCAGCAGCGAGATGTCGACCGCGGCGGCGCGGCCGCGGAACTCCTCCCAGAGGTCCTCCAACAGGTAGGTGCGGTGCTCGCGGGCGATGCGGCGATAGGCCTCGTCGGAGAGTGGGGCCAGGCCGTGGTGGCCGCCGAGGATCACCGGGAAGGCGGTTTCCACGGTCGAGGTGTCGAGGCTGGCGTCGTCCAGCGAGGGGCGGCGGCCGAACACCGAGCGGGTCGAGAAGTGCTCCATCTCGCGCTCGCGGTCGATCGCCGGGTTGGTGACCACGGCGACCGTCTCCTTGAAGTAGTCGGCGAGGTTCTGGCGCTCGGGCGAGAGCGCCGCCAGCGGCCCGTCGTAACCGAGCGAGCCGACCGGCTCGGCCCCGTTGGAGGCCATCTGCTGGACCAGTTTGACGTCGTCGCGCTGCCAGCCGAAGCCGGCGAGGACGCGGTCGGCGACCTTGACCGGCTCCTCGGGGCCGGCGTCGGAGTAGCCGGGGACGTCGTCGCCCTCGAGCGGGCCGCCGGCCTCGATCGCGCGCTCGTAAGGGGCGACGGAGTCGACGCCGTTGCGTCGCAGCCAGCTGTCGCGGACGATCCGCAGCATCTCCGAGTGCGGGTGCAGGGTCGAGTGGCGCTTGTCGCGGTCGATCAGGACCATCGCCTTCTCGCCCGGCGCCAGCGGCTTCGGCTCGGAGACCATCTCGTGCACGGAGACGACGCCGGGCTCGGAGCTGAAGACGTAGTCGTCCTCGGTCTCGACCTGCCAGAGCGGGCGCAGCCCGAGCGCATCGGAGGAGAAGACGCACTCGTCGCCGTGGCGGGCGATCAGCGCCACCGGCCCCTGGGCGAACGGGCCCATCGCCTGGCGCAGGTACATGTAGAAGCCCCGGAGCTCCTCCGGCAGGCCGCGGATCTCCTCGACGATCGGCGGCAGCACCATCTCCATCGCTTCCGCCAGGCCGAGCCCCTCGCGGCTGACCATGGTCTCGATCGTCAGGTTCAGGTCTTGGGAGTCCGAAGCGCCGGGGCGCACCGGCACCGCCAGCATCTTCGCCTCCTGGCGCAGCTGTTCGATCGTGTTGATCTCGCCGTTGTGGCCGAGGGTCGAGAACGGCTGCACCCGCTTGAACGAGGGCCAGGTGTTGGTCGAGTAGCGGTTGTGGCCGAAGCAGCCGATCGTCTCGAAGCGCTCGTCGCGCAGGTCCGGGTAGTAGTCGCCGAGCACGACCGGCGTGCCCATCACCTTGTAGACGCAGGTGCTGGCGGAGAAGGAGGGGACGTGGACGTCGAGCTGCTTCTCGAGGTCGATCAACAGCTCGAAGAGGACGCGGTCGCGGTGGGCGGAGTCGGGCACGAGGCCGGCGATCTGCCAGAAGTGGGGCTCCTCCTCGCGCGCGGTCGGACCCAGCGCCGGCGAGTTGACAACGCCGATCCGCTCGGCGAGCACGCGGAAGCCGCCTTCGTTGAGCAGCTCGCGAGCGTCGTGCTGGATCTTCGCGAGGTCCTGCTTGCGCTCGACGAAGATGTGGGCGACGGCGAAGGCATCGTCGAGGGTCAGCGACGGGTCATGGCCGCCGGAGCGGACCTCCTCGGCCCAGATCTTTCGCGGCAGGTCGAGCAGCACCCCGCAGCCGTCGCCCTCGCCGTCGACGTTGCCGGCGCGGTGGAGCATCTTCTGCAGAGCCGGGATCGCCAGCTCGATCGGCCGGTGGCTCGGGGTCGCGTCCTTACGCACGGACGCGTAGATCGCGCAGGCGTCGTTGTCTTCGACGCTGGGCGGGGATACCAGTGGCTTGTAGGGCAGCTCGGGCGAGTAGCGCTTGACGCTGGCGCCAGCGGACTGGGGCTTCGACATCTATGACCTCCCGGTTTCCACGCCTTCTTCGAGCGGGCGCGCGACGGGGTTGACGAGTTGGCGGATTATAGGGCCACGGAGAACCCCTGAGCCGAATTTCAGCGGTCGAAAGTCGACCCGATTCGGCGACAATCTCCCGCTTTTAGCGCGCTTTGCGGGCGTTTCGTGTGTGCCGGGAGGAGCGGCTAGCCCCAGGACATCGGCTCGTAACCGCCCTCGGGCTTGACCCCGATCAGCATCGCCGTGACGGGAGCGTCGGAGCGGTTGAGGATCGTGCGGCTGGCGGGCGGCTCGACCGAGGCGAAGGTGCCGGCCGGCGCCGGATGATCCTCGCCCTCGATCCGCAGCACCGCCTCGCCCTCGAGGATCACGTAGAGCTCGACCTGGCCGCTCTCGGCCTCGGTGTGCTCGGGGATGCCGCCGCCGGGGCCGATCTCGACCAGGTTGAAGCCGAAGGCGGAGGTGCCGAGGGCCTTGCGGGCCAGCTTCCAGGTCGCCTCGCCCGAGCCCGCCATCGACTCGAACTCGTCGCGATGCTTGATCGTGTACCCGTCGCCCATTAGGTTCGACCATAGCTGGCGATGACCGATCCGGGCAAGGACTCAGAGCAGGCGTTGACCGTGGCGATCGACCGCTACAACCAGGCCTGGAACGCCCACGACCTCGACGCGATCACGGCGCTGCACGCGCCGGACATGGTCTTCGACAACCACACCGCCGGCGAGTCGGCGCGCGGCGAGGACGTCCGCGCCCACATCGGGGCGATCTTCGAGACCTGGCCCGACATCGAGTTCACGACCCGCCGCCTCTACGTGCGCGAGGGTCTGGTCGTCCAGGAATGGACCGCCGCCGCGACCCACGCGCAGACGATGCGCCGCGGCGACCTCGTCGCCGAGCCGACCGGCAGGCGCGTCACCTGGGACGGGATCGACTCGATCCCCTTCGAGAACGGCCTCGTCAAGCGCAAGGACGTCTACTCCGACAGCGTCTCGATCCTGCGCCAGGTCGGCCTGCTCGACTGACCCGGCGCCCGCTTCGACTCAGCGGCTCCAGTCGGGTTCGGAGGCGTTCTTGACCAGCGTCTTGGGCTTGCCGCCGCCGTAGGGGATCGTCGCGACCGTGTGGTTCGGGCCGGGTTCGAAGCCGCCGGTGAAGCCGAGCACGGTGGTGCCGTCGCCGGAGAGCGCGGTGCCGACGAACCCCTGCTCGCCGTCGCCCATCTTGTCGAGCGGCTTCTGGGCACCCGTCTTCGGGTTGACCGTGACCGCGTAGCTGGTGTCCTGTCCCTCGAACTCGGCCAGCAACTGGTTGCCGCTATCCGACCAGGCGGTCGGGTAGAGCCCCTGCAGAAGTGGATCTACCTTGGTGTGCGTGAGGCGCTTGACCTGGGCGCCGAACTGGTTCATCAGGAAGAGCTCGTTCTTGGGCCCGTACTTGCGGCTCTTGGCGTCGAGCTGCTTGGCGAAGACGATCTTCCCGGCCGGTCCCCAGAGCGGATCCACCGAGATGCCGTCTTTGGTGATCTGGACCGGCTTGCCGGCGGCGACGGTGGCGGTGAAGACATTGGTCTTGGCCGGAAAGTCTTCGCTCTGGGAGACGGAGTAGGCGAGTTCGGTGCTGTCCGGGGAGAAGCTGACGCCGCTGAAGTACCCGCTGGCGACCGCGCGCAGGACGGTGCCGCTGGTGACGTCGATCAGGACCAGCTTGCCCTTGCCGATCTCGGGCCCGCGGACCGCCGCGACCAGCTTCGAGTCGGGCGAGAAGGTGACGTAGAAGCTGTCCTGGAGGTTCGTGAGGACGGTCTTGGAGCCGCCGCCGGCAGCGGCGGCCAGCATCAGCGCCCGCTTACCGCTGGAGCTTTCGCGCTGGTAGGCGATGACGTCGCCGTCGGGCGAGACCCGCGGATTCGATCCCGGCCCGACCTTGAAGGCCCCGCCGCCGCTGTCGTTGGCGGCGAACACGGCCGGGTGCATCGGGTTCTTGACGTAGACCAGCGTCGCATCGGCGGCGACCGGGAGCGCGAGCAGCGCGATTGCGGCGACAAGCGCCCCGAGCAGTGAGAACTTCGGCAGGCTGGGCATGGCGCGATAGTAGCCGCGGTATCGGCCGTTCGAGCCGTTTGTCGCGCGTCTGCATTAGCTCATCTATTGGATGTACTACGGCAGACGCGCCGGCTACGCCGGGCCGACGATCGCCGCCGCGACCAGGCCGCCGCTGACGCCGAGGAAGGAGACGATCGCCAGCGCTCGATACCAGAGGCGCTTGTCGACATCGGGGTCGAAAGCGAGCGGAACGAAGAGGAAGGGGTTGACGAAGGTGCCGAAGACCAGCGCGATGGCGACCCCCGTCGGCAGGTCCGGGACGGCGAGCCCGACCGCGATCAGAATCAGGCCCATCATCACGTAGTCGAGATGGACCTGGCGGATCCGCTGCGGGGCGACGACGCCGATCCGCGTCAGCCACTCCGACTTCTCGGCCCGGATCACCATCGCCCAGCCCAGCAGCCCGCCGAGCGCCAGCTCGATCAGCCCGATCTGGACGACCCAGTCCATTAGAGCTCGGGGACGTCGGCGCCGAGCGGCGAGAACGGCAGCCGCCGCACCTCGGCCCAGCCGGCGCAGCGCCCCTCCAGGGCGGCGGCGACGTTGCCGGCGTCCTGCCAGGTGGTCCAGACGAGCACGGTCGGCCCGGCGCCGGAGATCGTCGCCCCCAGCGCCCCCAGCTCGGCCGCCGCGTCGACGATCTCCATCGAGCGCGGATAGAGGTCGCGGCGACGCGGCTGATGGATCGAGTCGCGCAGGCCGCGCGAGACAAGGTCGAGGTCGGCGCTGCGCAGGCCCAGCACCAGCAACGCCGCTGCGGAGACATTGGCGAGCGCGTCGGCGAGCGGGATCTCGGCCGGGATCGCCTCCCGCGCCAGCTTGGTCGAGACCTCCTCGGGCGGGATCACGACGATCCCCTCCAGCCCCTCGGGCGGGTCGAAGCGCGCCGCCAGCGGCACCCCGTCCTCGCCGGCTCCGCAGACCACGAAGCCGCCGTAGATCGCCGCGGCGACGTTGTCGGGATGCCCCTCCAGCTCGGTCGCCCGGGCCAGCATCTCCTCCTTGCCCAGCGCCAGCTCGAAGAGGTGGTCGGCGGCGAAGAGGCCGGCGACAATCGCGGCGGCGCTGGAGCCGAGCCCGCGGGCCAGCGGAATCTCGCTGCGCAGCCGGAAGGCGATCCCGTCGGCCGGGTGCAGGCTCTCGAAGGCGCGGACGACGAGGTTGTCGCGGCTGGTCGAGACCTCGAGCCCGCCCGGGTCGAGCGAGAACTCACCGGTCTCCTCCACCTCCAGCTCCAGGTGCAGCGAGACGGCCGCCGCCATCGCGTCATAGCCGGGGCCGAGGTTGGCCGAGGAGGCGGGAACGCGGACGAGCCGGTGCCGGGCGGTCAATCGAAGACGGCGCGCTCGACGGCGCTGAGGTCGTTGTCGCAGTTGATCACGGCGGGGGCCTTGCCGAGCGCGGTGTCGGGGTCCTTGAGACCGTGCCCGGTGAGGACGCAGACGACCGACGCGGGCGGCTCGGCGCCCTCGACGACCGGCAGGCCGTGGGCGAGCAGGCCGGCGACCGAGGAGGCCGAGGCGGGCTCGCAGAAGACGCCTTCGGTGTCGGCGAGCCAGTGGTAGGCGTTGAGGATCTGCTCGTCGGAGACGGCGGCGACGCGGCCGCGCGAGGTGGTGAAGGCGGTCATCGCCTCCTCCCAGCGGGCCGGGTTGCCGATCCGGATCGCCGAGGCGACGGTCTCGGGGTTCTCGACCGGCGCGCCTGTGACCAGCGGCGCCGCGCCCTCGGCCTGGAAGCCGTAGAGCACGGGAAGAACTGGGCTCGAACCAGTGACCTCCACCTGTGCGAGCTCCTGGAACCCGCGCCAGTAGGCGGTGACGTTGCCGGCGTTGCCGACCGGGATCGCCAGCGCCCCCGGCATCTCCCCCAGATCCTCGAAGACCTCGAAGGCGGCCGTCTTCTGGCCTTCGATCCGGTGCGGGTTGACCGAGTTGACGAGCTCGATCGGGTACTTCTGGGAGAGCTGGCGGACGATCCGCAGGGCGTCGTCGAAGTTACCCTGCAGGGCGACCACGCGGGCGCCGTGCATCAGCGCTTGGGCGAGCTTGCCAATCGCGATCTTCCCCTCGGGCACGATCACGGCGCCGCGCAGCCCGGCCCGTGCCGCGTAGGCGGCGGCACTGGCGGCGGTGTTGCCGGTCGAGGCGCAGATCACGGCCTCCGCCCCGCGCCCTTTCGCCCGCGACACGGCCACGGTCATCCCCCGGTCCTTGAACGAGCCGGTCGGGTTGGCGCCCTCGAACTTGAGGTAGGCGCGGGCGCCGATCCGCTCCGAGAGCCGCGGCGCCTCGACCAGCGGCGTCGAGCCCTCGTTCAGGGTCACCACCGGGTCGCCGGGCTCCAGCGAGAGCTTGTCCCGGTAGCGGTCGATCAGCCCGGCCGCCACTAGAACTCCTTCTCGATCACGTGGATCGAGCGCGGCGGCGAGCGCAGGTCGTCGAGCTCGCCCAGCGCCGCGACCGCCTCGGCGAAGCGCGACTCCAGGCACTCGTGGACGACCATCACCAGGCGGGCGTCGGCGCCGGCGCCGCGCTGGACCACGCTCTTGACCGAGACGTCGTGGTCGCCGAGCACCGTCGCCACCGTGGCCAGCACCCCTGGCCGGTCGGCGACCTCGAGATAGAGGTAGAAGGAGGAGCTGACGTCGGCAACCAGCGGCAGCTCGACCCGGGTCTCGTGCACCGGGGCGTCGCCGCCGAGAATCGAGACGACATCGCCGAGCACTGCCGAGGCGGTCTGCAGACCACCAGCGCCCGGTCCCGACATCGTCACCTCGGTGATCGCCGGCGCCTCGACCATGACCGCGTTGAACGGGCCCTCAATCGGCGCCAGCGGGTGGCCCGGGTAGAGGAAGCAGGGGAAGACGCGGACGCTGATGCCGCCGTCGCGACGTTCGGCGACGCCGAGCAGCTTCAGCGAGAGGCCGA
>Ga0207641_10002312_pt1 | contig 17694 bp, 15 predicted proteins | sample KBSSwiS62_FD_184306 | JGI IMG/M metagenome (GOLD analysis project Ga0207641, IMG submission 184306) | Switchgrass rhizosphere microbial communities from Kellogg Biological Station, Michigan, USA - KBS Switchgrass S6-2 (SPAdes) (version 2) | ecosystem: Host-associated > Plants > Roots >... | reverse complement strand
ACGGTGGCCACGGCGTCGTGCACGACCTTGCGCTCGAACGGGGTCATCGGCCGCAGCCGCGCGGGCTGACCGGACCCCTTGACCTCCTCGGCGGTCCGGGTGCCCAGCTCGGTGAGCTCGTCCCGTCGGCTCTGCCGCCAGCCCGCGATGTCCAGCATCAGCCGGCTCCGGTTGCCCGACGCCTGCTGCACGGCCAGCCGGGTCAGCTCCTGGAGCGACTCGAGGCCCGATCCCTTGTCGCCGACGAGCTTCGCGAGGTCCGCACCGCCGTCGATGCTGACGATCGCCCGGCCAGCCTCGACGTCCAGGTCGATGTCACCGTCGTAGTCCAGGATGTCCAGCAACCGCTCGAGGTAGTCCCCGGCGATGTCGCCTTCCTTGATCAGCTGGTCCTCCGACCCGCCCTCCGCGGTCTTCGGCACGCGTGTCTCCTCTCCACGTTGCGCTCGCCCGGTCGCCGAGGCGGCCGGGGCGAGGTGAGCAGGACGAGGCCCGCTCGACGATCTGCTATCGGCGCTTCCTGCCCTTGCGGGCCTGAGTCCGATTGCCGCCGCCACCGGGCCGTCCACCCGCGCCGCCGGAGCGGTTGACGGGCTTCGCGCCGGGCTTGGGCTTGTTCACCGGCTTCGCGCCGGGCTTCTTCGCCGGCGGCTCCTCCACGTCCGAGGAGTCCTGCTCGACGACCGGCTCCGGCTCGCTGCCGTTGCGGTTCGGCTTCTGACCGGGACGGGGAGCCAGCGCGCTGCGCTGCTGGGCCGCCTTGTCCCGCTTCTCGGTGTCCTCCGCGTCGATCCGCTTGTAGACGAGGTACTGCTGGCCCAGCGTCCACAGGTTGTTGGACACCCAGTAGAAGAGGATCGCCAGCGGCAGGAACGGGGCACCGACCACGACGCCGATCGGGAACACGTAGAGCATCAGCTTCTGCATGATCGCCGTCTGCGGGTTCGCCATGGCGGCCGGGTTCGCGGCCTGCCGGGCGACCGAGTGCCGCGCGGTGATGTGCGTGAAGATGCCCGCCAGGATCATCAGCGGGATCATGACGATCAGCTGGCTGGTGAGGTTGCCGCCCAGGTCGGCGAGGCTCGTCGTGGAGTACTGCGTGTTGACCACCGAGGCGCCGAGCTTGGCCCCGAAGAAGTCCGAGTCGACGAAGGAGCGGACCTCGTCCGCGCCGAAGAAGTAGTTCTCGGTCTTCCCCGGCTTGAACTCCCGCAGCACGTGGAAGAGGCCGATGAACACCGGGACCTGCACCAGGACGGGCAGACAGCCGCCGAGTGGGTTCGCCCCGTTCTCCGACTGGAGCTTCTGCATCTCCTGCGCGAGCTTCTGCCGGTCGTTGGCGTACTTCTTCCGGAGCTTCTGCATCTCCGGCGCCATGTCCTGCATCTTGCGCATCGAGCGGACCTGGCCGACGAACGGCTTGTACAGGATCGCGCGCAGGGTGAAGACCAGGAAGATCACCGACAGCGCCCACGCGACGCCGGAGTCCGCACCGAAGACGAAGCCGAACGCCTGGTGCCAGACCCACATGATGAACGACACGGGGTAGTAGATGAAGTTCAGCACGGCGCTTGCTCCTCGCACTTCTCAGTGCAGTGGTGGTCGGGTCCGGAGTCGGCGGATGCCCGGGGCGGAACCGGGTCCACTCCGCCAGGGTGCCACGGGTGGCACTTCGACAGCCGCACCAGCGCCAGCCCGGAGCCCTTCAGCGCGCCGTGCACCTGCACGGCCTCGAGCGCGTAGGCACTGCAGCTGGGGTAGAAGCGGCAGGTGGGCGGCAGGTTCGGCGAGATCCAGCGCCGGTAGAAGCGCACCAGCGCGATCAGGACGCGGGCGCCGGGGGAGGGGCTCATCGCTTCCTCACCGCGGTGCGCAGGCCGGAGTCCAGGTCGGCGGCGAGCTCGGCGGAGCTCGCGGTGGCCGCCGGCGGGAGAGCACGCACGACGAGCATCGACCCGGCGGGCAACGTGTCCAGCCGAGCCGCCACCAGATGACGCAGGCGGCGGGTGACGCGATGGCGGACCACCGCGTTCCCCACCGCCTTGTTCACGACGAATCCGGCCCTCGGGGCGAGGACCGGATTCGGGGTCATGTCCAGGTGCACGACGAGACGGGAGCGCCCAGCCCGGCGGCCGCGGCGGATCGTCGAGGCGAAATCGTCCCGACGGGTGAGCCGCGCGCCGGCAGGCAGCACTCCGACGCCGCGCGGATCAGGCCGAGAGCTCGCCGCGCCCCTTGCGGCGGCGCGCCGAGATGATCGCGCGCCCGGCGCGCGTACGCATGCGGAGCCGGAAGCCGTGCGTCTTGGCGCGACGGCGGTTGTTCGGCTGAAAGGTGCGCTTGCTCACGGTCGTCTCTCCTGCTCGACGACACGCTGCCGTCGGTCGCTGGTCTCGCTGGTCCTGCGCGCCACACGACCCGGCCGGGGGACCCGACGGCGGAGCGCGCCTGCAGGCCAGGGTACGCAGCGCCGAGAAGCAGGGTCAAACCACCCCCATCCCTCGCCGCGACACGGTGACCACGACGTCGCTCTGCGTCATCCTCGCAGGCCACGGCATCTGCGATGCCGGCGGTCCGACCTGGGCGTCTTGTGGTCGCCCGCCGGTCGTTGTTAGCGTGCGTCCTTCACGTTCCATCCGGGGGGATCGGGACATCCGCTCCACTGTCGTCGGCGGCCGTCGTGTCGTCCGTCGTCACGCACGGACCGCACCGGCGAGGGTCGCCCGCGGTCCGTCGAACTCCCCTGCGTACGGTCGTGCACATGTGTGGATAAGTCTGGGGATGACCTGGACTTCCCGCGCGCGAGTCGAACGAACGAACGTGTGGCCGCCCCCAGCCGGTCGCACAAGAGAGGGGCCCTGCGGTGGCCGAAGCCGGTGACCTCGCCCAGGTGTGGGACCTGGTCATCGGCGACCTCGCCGCACCCGTGGACAAGGGTGGCCCCGGACTCTCCGCCCAGCAGCGCGCCTTCCTCCGGCTGACCCGCCCGCTCGGGCTGCTCGACGGCACCGCGCTGCTCGCGGCCCCCAGCGAGTTCGCGAAGGACGCCATCGAGCGCATTCTGCGCCGCCCCATCAGCGACGCGATCGGCCGCCACCTCGGCGTCCAGGTGAACCTCGCCGTGGTCGTCGACCCCAACGCCTCGGCGGGTGGCACCGAGGTGCCGGACCCGCCGTCGCGCCGGCCGATGGGCGCCCCCTCGCTCGGCGCGATCGCGGAGTCCAACGCTCCCCGCCCGGCGCCGCTCGGTTCGGACGGCGCCACGGCGGACGTGCCCACCCCGCCGTCGGGGATCCCGGCCGTCGATCCCGCCGCCGCGGCCGCGCTCCCGGAGCCCACGGGCGTCGAGGGTGCGCTGCCGCCTCCCTCGGAGGGCAGGCCCGAGGTCTGGCCGACTTACTCGGCGCCGCAGGCGGGTGACCCCGTCGCGCCGCGCTCGCAGACCCGGCTGAACGAGAAGTACATCTTCGACACGTTCGTCATCGGCGCGTCGAACCGCTTCTCCCACGCCGCCGCGGTCGCCGTGGCCGAGGCACCGGCCCGGGCCTACAACCCCCTGTTCATCTGGGGGGAGTCCGGGCTGGGCAAGACGCACCTGCTCCACGCCGTCGGGCACTACGCACAGCGGCTGTTCCCCGGCATGCGCGTGCGGTACGTCAGTACCGAGGAGTTCACGAACGACTTCATCAACTCCCTGCGGGACGACCGCAAGGTCGCGTTCCAGCGCCGCTACCGGGACGTCGACGTGCTCCTGGTGGACGACATCCAGTTCCTGGAGGGCAAGGAGGGGACGCAGGAGGAGTTCTTCCACACCTTCAACACCCTCCACAACGCGAACAAGCAGATCGTCGTCTCCTCCGACCGCCCGCCCAAGCGCCTCGAGACGCTCGAGGACCGGATGCGCACGCGGTTCGAGTGGGGCCTGATCACCGACATCCAGCCGCCCGAGCTCGAGACGCGGATCGCGATCCTCCGTAAGAAGGCGGCGCAGGACCGGCTCGCCGTGCCGGGCGACGTCCTGGAGTTCATCGCCGAGCGCATCGAGCGGAACATCCGCGAGCTCGAGGGCGCGCTGATCCGGGTGACGGCGTTCGCGTCGCTCAACCGACAGCCGGTGGACACGCAACTGGCCGAGATCGTGCTCCGGGACCTCATCCCGGACTCCGCCGCCTCCGAGATCACCGCGCCGACGATCATGGCGGTCACCGCCGAGTTCTTCGACGTCACGATCGAGGAGCTGTGCGGCCCGGGGAAGACGAAGGCGCTCGCGCAGGCGCGTCAGATCTCCATGTATCTGTGCCGCGAGCTCACCGATCTCTCCCTGCCGCGCATCGGCCAGACCTTCGGCGGCCGCGACCACACCACGGTCATGCACGCGGACAAGAAGATCCGCAACGAGATCTCCCTGCGCCGCAAGACCTTCGAGCAGGTGCAGGAGCTCACGGCGCGGATCAAGCAGCGCGCCCGCCGCTGAACCCGCTCCCGGTCCCGCTCGGCTCCCCTCGCTTCGCGGCGGCAGCGCCCATCCCGCCACGTCCGCACGTCCATCCCCAGGCGCACCCACCCCTTCCGCACCCCGAGAGCCCAAGCCGCTCCGTCACCACCGCCCCAACCCACATGGAGCACACCCGAGCGCCCCAATCCCGCGCCGACGACCGGCGGCGCGGCGCCGACCGACCGCCGCGGAAGATCCACAAGTGTCGGACCAAGATCGAACCCGCGCCGTCACACGGTTACCGAAGAGAGATCGACTCCACGCGCGTGTCGCTCCCCGGACGACCGCTCGTCATCTGCTAAAGGGCCACTCGTCGCACGGGGCGGTCTCCCACCGACCCGCCGCGACACGTTCTTCGTCACCGTCCGTTGCGGCCCGTGTGCGCTGTGGGACTCCTGAGGGTCTGCGTCGTCCTCACCGGGTCGCCGCGGGGTCGCTGGCCGGTCGCACAGCGTGGACGCGCGGCCACGTTTCACCCACATCTGGGGACAACTCTGTGGATCGTTACGCCGCGACCCGTGGACGGAGCGCCCCCGACCCGTGGACAACTCACCCCTCGGCCGGGGACAGAGCCCGGACAACACGCCGCGCGGCCGACCTGTCCACGGCCCGACGGAACGCTCCCGACTCCGTCCGCAGGCCTGGTCCCCAGTTCGCCGCACCCTCTGACCTGCGACGACCGTGGCCATCCACGCTATCCACAGGACCTATCCCTACTTCTGGAGATCTCTTCTTCGAAGAACTACAGAGAAGAAGGGGCGTGGATGGGGGACACGGGCGAGGGCGCAGTCGAGCCCCTCACCGGAGGGCACCCCGCGACGTGACACCCGGGCTCGGGAGGCTCTACGGTGAGTCGGCCGAACCCCGGACCACCGGTGCGTCGGCGGAGTGGTCCGGCAGCCTCGTCCGTGCCTGGCCTCCGCCGCCCCTCAGGTCTGGGTTCTCACTGTCCGCTCCGCGTGTGGTCACACCCAGTGACCTCCGGTGAAAGGTCCCTCGATGAAGTTCCGGGTCGAACGCGACGTGCTCGCCGATGCCGCTGCCTGGGTCGCCCGCAGCCTGCCCGCGCGGCCGCCGGTGCCGGTGCTGGGCGGCGTCCTGATCGACGCCGGGGCGGGCGAGGACGCGGACCGGCTGACGGTCTCCGGGTTCGACTACGAGACCTCGGCACGCGTCGAGCTGGACGCGACGATCGGCGACCCCGGCACGCTGCTGGTCTCGGGCAGGCTGCTCGCGGACATCACCCGCGCCCTGCCGAACAAGCCCGTCGACCTCGTCGTCGACGGCGCCCGGGCCACGATCAACTGCGGGAACAGCCGCTTCTCGCTGCCGACCATGCCGGTCGAGGACTACCCGCAGCTCCCGGCGATGCCGCAGCGCGCGGGCGCGGTGGACGCCGCGGAGCTCGCCGGCGCGGTCGCGCAGGTCGCCGTCGCCGCCGGACGGGACGACACCCTGCCGATGCTCACCGGCATCCGGCTGGAGATCGAGGGCACCCGGCTCACGCTCGCCGCGACCGACCGGTTCCGGCTCGCCGTCCGCGAGCTGGACTGGCAGCCCGAGGACACCGGCGCGTCGACCGCGGTGCTGATCCCGGCGAAGACGCTGTCGGACGTCGCGAAGACCCTCGCCGGCGCGGGCTCGGTCGAGATCGCGCTCTCCGCCGGGGACGGCATGCTCGGCCTGACCGGCGGCGGCCGGCGCGCCACCACCCGGCTGCTGGACGCGGAGTTCCCCCGCTTCCGCCAGCTCATCCCGACCGAGCACACCACCGCCGCGGAGCTGGACGTCGCGGTGCTGGTCGAGGCGATCAAGCGGGTCTCCCTGGTCGCGGACCGGGTCGCGCAGATCCGGCTCGAGTTCGGCGAGGACGGGCTGCGGCTCGCGGCGGGCGGCGAGGACGTCGGGAGCGCGGAGGAGGAGCTGCCCTGCGCGCTGGACGGCAACCCGCTCACCATCGCGTTCAACCCCGGCTACCTGCTGGACTCGCTCGGCGCGCTGCACACCGAGAAGGCGCAGCTGACGTTCACGACCCCCAACCGCCCCGCGCTCGTCCGCCCCGTCCTGCCTGCGGCGGACGGGGAGTCGCAGGCCCCCGCCGGCCCCGGTTACCTGCACCTGCTCATGCCGGTCCGCCTCCCGGGGTGATCGGTTCCCCCCGGGCCGGCACGATGGGCGGACCCACGGGAGCCACGAGCGAGGAGCGGACGTGCAACTCGGACTGATCGGCCTGGGCCGCATGGGCGGCAACATGCGGGACCGGGTGCGGGCGGCGGGACACGAGGTCGTCGGCTACGACCCGCGGCCGGACGTCACCGACGTCCCGTCCCTGGAGGACCTCGCCAAGGCGCTCACCGCGCCCCGCGTGGTCTGGGTGATGGTCCCGTCGGGTGAGCCGACCCGCTCCACCGTCCGCTCGCTGGCCGAGATCCTCGAGCCGGGTGACCTCGTGATCGACGGCGGGAACTCGCGCTACACCGACGACGCCCCGAATGCGGAGCTGTTGTCCGCCAAGGGGATCGGCTACGTCGACTGTGGCGTGTCCGGTGGCGTCTGGGGTAGGGAGAACGGGTACGGCCTGATGGCGGGCGGCTCCGCCGAGCACGTCGAGCTGGCCATGCCGATCTTCGACGCCCTGCGTCCCGAGGGTCCGCGCGAGGAGGGCTTCGCCCACGCCGGGCCGGTCGGCGCGGGCCACTTCTCGAAGATGGTGCACAACGGCATCGAGTACGGCCTGATGCAGGCCTACGCCGAGGGCTTCGAGCTGATGGAGGCCGCGCCGCTGGTGGAGAACGTCCCGGCGGTGATCCAGGCGTGGTCGCGCGGCACCGTCGTGCGGTCCTGGCTGCTGGACCTGCTGGTCAACGCGCTCAAGGCGGACCCGCACCTGGGCGAGCTCGAGGGCTACGTCGACGACTCGGGCGAGGGTCGCTGGACGATCGAGGTCGCCATCGACCACGCCGTCCCGCTGCCGGTGATCTCCGCGGCGCTGTTCGCGCGCTTCACCTCCCGCCAGGACGAGTCGCCGGCGATGAAGGCCGTTGCGGCACTGCGGAACCAGTTCGGCGGCCATGCCGTGAAGAAGGCCGTCGGCCCGTCCGGCGCGCCGGGTGACCAGGCCGGCCCGAGCTCGGGCACCGGCTCCACGCACTAGTGCACCTCAGGCGACTGGTCGTCGAGGACTTCCGCTCCTGGGAACGCGCCGAGCTCGAGCTGGACACCGGGATCACCGTCCTGGTCGGCCCGAACGGCGTCGGCAAGACGAACCTGGCGGAGGCGATCGGCTACGTCGCCACGCTGGGCTCGCACCGGGTCGCGAACGACGCCCCGTTGATCCGCCGGGGCGCCGAGCGCGCGATCGTGCGCGTGCAGGTGATCCATCACGGCCGCGAGCTGACCGTCGAGCTGGAGATCACCGCGGGCAAGGCGAACCGTGCCCGGGTCAACCGCGCGCCGGTGCCGCGGCCGCGGGAGATCCTCGGGATCCTGCGCAGCGTGCTCTTCGCGCCGGAGGACCTCGCGCTGGTCCGCGGCGACCCGGGCGAGCGCCGCCGGTTCCTCGACGAGCTGCTCGTCGCGCGCCACCCGCGCTACGCCGGGGTGCGCAGCGACTACGACCGCGTGCTGCGCCAACGGTCCGCGCTGCTCAAGACGGCGCGAAACCGGCAGGCGGACCTGTCCACCCTCGAGGTGTGGGACGGGCACCTGGCCCGGCACGGCGCGGCGCTGCTGGCCGGTCGGCTGGAGCTCGTCGACGGGATCGCGCCGCACGCCGAGAAGGCGTTCTCGGAGGTCGCGCCCACGTCGGCTCCCCTGTCGCTGCGCTACAAGTGCTCCATCCCGGGCGAGCTCACAGCGCCGACGGTCGGCTCCGTGAGCTCCGCCTCCGTGCCGGTGGTCGGCTCCGCAGGCTCCGCCTCCGTGCCGGTGGTCGGCTCCGCAGGCTCCGCCTCCGCGGAGAACCTGGAGATCATGCTGCTGGACGAGCTGGCCCGGGTCCGACGGCAGGAGATCGAGCGCGGGATCTGCCTCGTCGGCCCACATCGGGACGACCTCGTGCTCGGCCTCGGCGAGGGCCCCGCCAAGGGGTACGCGAGCCACGGCGAGTCGTGGGCGATCGCGTTGTCCCTGCGGCTGGCGTCCTACCGGCTGCTGAAGGCGGACGACGTAGAGCCGGTCCTGATCCTCGACGACGTCTTCGCCGAGCTGGACGCGCAACGGCGCCGCGCGTTGTGCGCGGTCGCCGCGGAGGCGGAGCAGGTCATCGTGACCGCGGCGGTCGACGAGGACGTCCCGGCGCAGCTGACCGGTACCCGGTTCGCGGTGGGCGGCGGCCGGATCGTGCGGTCGACGACGGCGGAGGAACCGCCGAACAGCGCTTGACGTGGGACGGAACAGAAGATGGCGAGCATCCACCGGACGGACGCTCCTGGGGACAAGGTTGTGGATACTGTGGATAACTTCCGCTCCTCTGGTGACTCCAGTCACAAGGTACCGTCGAACGCGGCGAAGCGACCGTCGACCCCGGCGTCGGCCCACAACCCTGTCCACAGCCCTGGGGACGGGGAGGGCGACACCGCTCGGCGCGGTGCCGATCTGGCTCGTGACGCCCTGGCGGCCGCCCGCGAGGCGACCGCCGCGAAACGCCAGGAGCAGACCGCCGAGGGGCGCGGTGCGCGACCGAGGGGCTTCGGCCGCGGCCGCCGCAGACGCTGGTCCGGCCCCGGCCCGGACAACCGGGACCCGCAGCCGTTCGGCCGCGCGGTCTCCCGGGTCGCGATGGACCGCGGCTGGTCGAACCGGCTGACGGACGCGACCGTGCTCGGCCGCTGGAACTCCCTGGTCGGGCCGGACATCGCGGACCACTGCACCCCGGTCTCGCTGCGGGACGGCGAGCTGGTCCTGCAGGCGGAGTCCACGGCCTGGGCCACCCAGCTGCGCACGCTGCAGCGACAGCTCCTGCAGCGGCTGGCCGCGGCGGTCGGCCCGGACGTCGTCCGTCGCATCCGCGTGACGGGCCCGCAGGGCCCGAGCTGGCGCCACGGCCCTCGCCACGTCCGCGGCCGGGGCCCTCGCGACACCTACGGCTGAGGGGCGCCACGGTCGGCGCACGAAACGTGCGATCACGGGCCGGGCCGCGACCCACCCCGCCCTCCCACACCCGGGTGACCGCTCGCATCCGGGAGAGGGCCACTGAGCGCCCCGTGACGACGCGGGAGCGCCGTTCGACCCCGCTTTCGAGCGTCCGGACCCGATTCGGGCGACGTTCGCGCGGCTGTGACGCTTCCAGACGTGTCCTAGCCGCCTTTCTGTGGGAGCGGACCGGTAGGATCAATGACGTGTACCGCGCGGGCTCGTGCCCGGGTGGTCGTGCTGCCGGCACCGAGCCGGCTCTCGTGGCGAGGAGAACATCAGCCCGTGGCGGAGAAGAAGAGCGGCTACAGCGCGTCGTCGATCACGGTCCTCGAGGGCCTGGAAGCCGTCCGCAAGCGCCCCGGCATGTACATCGGCTCCACCGGCGAGCGGGGTCTGCACCACCTGATCTGGGAGGTCGTGGACAACGCCGTCGACGAGGCGATGGCGGGGTACGCGACGCGCGTCGAGGTCACGCTGACCGCGGACGGCGGCGTGCGCGTGGTGGACGACGGTCGCGGAATCCCCGTCGACATGCACCCGGTGGAGAAGAAGCCGGCCGTCGAGGTCGTCCTCACCGTGCTCCACGCGGGCGGCAAGTTCGACGGCAAGTCCTACGCGGTGTCCGGCGGCCTGCACGGCGTCGGCGTCTCCGTGGTGAACGCGCTGTCCAGCGCGCTGGACGTCGAGATCCACCTGGACGGCAAGATCTGGCAGCAGCACTACGACCACTCGGTGCCCGGTCCGCTGCAGAACACCGGCACCACGAAGCGGCGCGGCACGTCGATCACCTTCTGGGCCGATCCCACCATCTTCGAGACCACCGCCTACAACCTGGAGACGATCCAGCGTCGCCTGCAGGAGATGGCCTTCCTCAACAAGGGGCTGACGATCGTCCTGCGGGACGAGCGGATCCCCGAGAGCGAGGACTCCGACACCGAGCCGGACGCGGAGGGCTTCGTCGCCAAGGTCAAGGAGCAGACCTTCCACTACCCGGGCGGGCTGGAGGACTTCGTCGCCTTCATCAACCGCTCGAAGGAGCCGATCCACCGCAAGGTCATCGGCTACACCGGCGAGGGCCCCGGCCACCAGATCGAGGTGGCGATGCAGTGGAACTCGGGCTACTCCGAGTCCGTCTACACCTTCGCCAACACGATCAACACGCACGAGGGCGGCACCCACGAGGAGGGCTTCCGCTCCGCGCTGACCACCACGGTCAACCGCTACGCGCGGGACAAGAAGCTGCTCAAGGAGAAGGACCCGGCGCTGTCCGGGGACGACATCCGCGAGGGCCTCGCCGCGATCGTCTCGGTGAAGGTGGCCGAGCCGCAGTTCGAGGGCCAGACGAAGACCAAGCTCGGCAACACCGAGGTCAAGTCGTTCGTGCAGAAGATCAGCAACGAGTGGCTGGCCGACTGGTTCGAGCGCAACCCGGCCGAGGCGAAGATCATCGTCAACAAGGCGGTGTCGTCGGCGCAGGCCCGCCTGGCCGCCCGCAAGGCCCGCGAGCTGGTGCGCCGCAAAAGCGCCGGGGACATCGGCGGCCTGCCCGGCAAGCTGGCGGACTGCCGCTCCACGGACCCGAGCAAGTCCGAGGTCTACATCGTGGAGGGCGACTCCGCGGGCGGCTCGGCCAAGTCCGGCCGGGACTCGATGTACCAGGCGATCCTGCCCATCCGCGGCAAGATCATCAACGTCGAGAAGGCCCGCATCGACCGCGTCCTCAAGAACACCGAGGTCCAGTCGATCATCACCGCGCTCGGCACCGGCATCCACGACGAGTTCGACCTCGCCAAGCTGCGCTATCACAAGATCGTCCTGATGGCGGACGCGGACGTGGACGGTCAGCACATCCGCACCCTGCTGCTGACCCTGCTGTTCCGGTTCATGCGCCCGCTGGTCGAGGCCGGGCACGTCTTCCTGGCCAACCCGCCGCTGTACAAGATCAAGTGGGGCGGTCGCGGCGTCGCGCCGGACTACGCCTACTCGGACGCGGAGCGGGACGGGATCATCGCCGCGGGCCGGGAGGCGGGCAAGAAGCTCCCCAAGGACGAGGGCGTGCAGCGCTACAAGGGCCTCGGCGAGATGAACGCCAAGGAGCTGTGGGAGACCACGATGGACCCGGGCAACCGGATGCTCTCCCGGGTGACCCTGGACGACGCCGCCACCGCGGACGAGCTGTTCTCGGTGCTGATGGGCGAGGACGTCGAGTCCCGGCGCTCCTTCATCACGCGCAACGCCAAGGACGTCAGGTTCCTGGACGTCTGATCGTCTAAGACATACGTATAGATAGTAGACAGAGGAACCGCACACGTGACCGACACCTTGGACCCGGCCCTTCCGGGAGCAGGCGGTGGCGACCGGATCGAGCCGGTCGACATCCAGCAGGAGATGCAGCGCTCCTACATCGACTACGCGATGTCCGTCATCGTCGGTCGGGCGCTGCCGCTCGTCGAGGACGGCCTCAAGCCGGTGCACAGGCGCGTCCTGTACTCGATGGGGGAGAACGGCTTCCGGCCGGAGCGCTCCTACGTCAAGTGCGCCCGCGTCGTCGGCGAGGTGATGGGCAACTACCACCCGCACGGCGACTCGGCGATCTACGACGCGCTCGTCCGGCTCGCCCAGCCGTGGGCGATGCGCTACCCGCTGATCGACGGGCAGGGCAACTTCGGCTCTCGGGGCAACGACCCCGCGGCGGCGATGCGGTACACGGAGTGCCGGCTCACGCCGCTCGCCATGGCGATGCTGCAGGACATCGAGGAAGAGACCGTCGACTTCCTCGACAACTACGACGGGAAGACCCAAGAGCCCGTCGTCCTGCCCTCGCGCATCCCGAACCTGCTGATCAACGGCTCGGTCGGCATCGCGGTCGGCATGGCCACCAACATCCCGCCACACAACCTGCGCGAGGTGGGGGACGGCGTCGTCTGGGCGCTGGACAACCCCGAGGCCTCGGACGAGGAGCTCCTCGACGCGCTCATGGAGCGCATCAAGGGCCCGGACTTCCCCACGGCCGGCCTGATCGTCGGGCGGGACGGCATCGAGTCCGCCTATCGCACCGGCCGCGGCTCGGTGCGGATGCGCTCCGTCGTCGAGGTCGAGGAGGACGCCAAGGGGCGCACCACCCTCGTCGTCACCGAGCTGCCGTACCAGGTCAACCCGGACAACCTCGTCGAGTCCATCGCGAGCATGGTCCGGGACGGCAAGCTGACCGGCATCTCGGAGATCAACGACGAGTCGTCGGACCGCATCGGCATGCGCATCGTGTTCACGCTCAAGCGGGACGCGGTCGCCAAGGTCGTGCTGAACAACCTCTACAAGCACAGCCAGCTGCAGACCGGCTTCGGCGTCAACATGCTGGCCATCGTCGACGGCGTGCCCCGCACGCTGCGGCTGGACCAGGTCGTCCGCAACTACGTGCGGCACCAGATCGAGGTCATCGTCCGGCGCACCCGCTACCGGCTGCGCAAGGCCGAGGAGCGGGCCCACATCCTGCGTGGTCTGGTCAAGGCGCTCGACGCCCTGGACGAGGTCATCGCGCTGATCCGGCGGTCCGAGACGGTGGACGTCGCGCGCGCGGGCCTCATCGAGCTGCTCGACGTCGACGAGATCCAGGCGCAGGCCATCCTCGACATGCAGCTGCGTCGGCTCGCCGCCCTCGAGCGCCAGAAGATCATCGACGAGCTCGCCGAGATCGAGGAGACCATCCGGGACCTGCAGGACATCCTGGACCGGCCCGAGCGGCAGCGGCAGATCGTCAAGGACGAGCTCAGCGAGATCGTCGAGAAGTACGGGGACGACCGGCGCACCCGGCTCGTCCCGGACGACGGGGACGTCACCAACGAGGACCTCATCGCCGTCGAGGACGTCGTCGTCACGATCACGCAGACCGGCTACGCCAAGCGCACCAAGACCGACCTGTACCGGGCGCAGAAGCGCGGCGGCAAGGGCGTGCAGGGCGCCACGTTGAAGCAGGACGACATCGTCGCCCACTTCTTCGTCTGCTCCACGCACGACTGGATGCTGTTCTTCACGAACAAGGGCCGGGTCTACCGGCTCAAGGCCTACGAGCTGCCCGAGGCGAACCGGAACGCGCGCGGCCAGCACGTCGCGAACCTGCTGGCCTTCCAGCCGGACGAGCACATCGCCCAGGTCATGCAGATCAAGGACTACCAGGCCGCGCCGTACCTCGTGCTCGCCACGAAGAACGGGCTGGTGAAGAAGTCCCGCCTCGAGGACTTCGACTCCAACCGCTCCGGCGGCCTGATCGGCATCAACCTCCGGGACACCGATGAGCTCGTCGGCGCCGTGCTCTGCAGCGCCGAGGACGACCTGCTGCTGGTGTCCGCCGAGGGCCAGTCCATCCGCTTCACCGCGAACGACGAGACCCTGCGCCCCATGGGCCGCGCCACCTCCGGTGTGCTGGGCATGCGGTTCAACTCCGGGGACCAGCTGTTGTCCCTCGGCGTCGTCCAGAACGACAAGTTCGTGCTGGTCGCGACGGCGGGCGGGTACGCCAAGCGCACCCCGATCGAGGACTACCCGGTGCAAGGCCGCGGCGGCAAGGGGGTGTTGACCCTCCAGTACGACCGCAGACGTGGCACGCTGGTCGGTGCGCTCATCGTCGGGATCGACGACGAGCTGTACGCGATCACGTCCACCGGCGGCGTCATCCGGACCTCGGCACGCGAGGTGCGGAAGGCGGGCCGGCAGACCAAGGGGGTCCGGCTGATGAACCTCGGCGAGAACGCCACACTGCTGGCGGTCGCGCGCAACGCCGAGGACGATGACGAGGCCCCCGAGGTGACCGGCTGATCCCGGCCACCCGTCCGACCCGCAGGCCGACCGAGGAGAGTCCCACCTCGTGAGCGAGAACGAGAAGAACCCGTCGACGGCGCCGGGCGAGGGCCCGGTCGCCACGGACGGGCCCCACCTGCCCGCGGACGGCGCCGCCGAGGCGCCGGCGGCGAAGGAGGAGTTCGCGGAGGACCGCACCGCGCCGGCCAACGGGGCGGAGACGAACGGTTCCGCCGCGACGCCGGAGGCCGAGCCGCCCTCCGTCGAGGCGGCGGCCTCGCACGGCGCGACGAACGGGTCCGCCGCCGCCGACGAGACCGCGGTGTTCGCCCGGCCGAGCCCGGTCCCGCACCCGCGGCCGGACGGTCCGACCGAGGCGGTGTCGCCCGGCTCGGTGCCCACTCCGCCCCCGTGGCGTCGGGCGAACGGCGAGGCGAACCCGCCGTCGCCCACCGCCCGGCGCCCCGCCCCGACGACCGCCCCGGTGGACTCGCTGCTCAGCGAAGCGCCGACGGCGTACATCGACGGCGAGAAGGCCCGCTCCTCTGCCGGCGCGGCGTCCTTCGGGGCGGCGCGGACCGAGGTGCATGCCGAGGTCCCGTCCGTCGCCGGGCGGGCGCCCCGACAGGCCCTGCTGCAGGTCAAGCGGTTCGACCCGTGGTCGGTGCTCAAGCTCGCCCTGGTGCTGGCCGTGGTGCTGTTCTTCATCTGGCTCGTCGCGGTCGGCGTGCTCTACGGCGTGCTCGACGGCATGGGCGTCTGGGACCGTCTCAACGGCACCTACGCGGACCTCGTCTCCGGCGACCAGGGCGGCGGTAGCTCCCTGATCAGCGCGGGCAGCGTGTTCGGCATCGCCGCCGTGATCGGCGCGATCAACAGCATCCTGTTCGCCGTGGCGCTGACCGTGGGGGCGTTCGTCTACAACGTCTCCGCGGACCTCGTCGGCGGCATCGAGGTGACCCTGTCCGAGCGGGACTGACGGGTACCCCTGCCGCGGTGCGCGGCAGGGGTCCTGTAGTGTTCTGCCTGCCGCAGGGGCCTATAGCTCAGTTGGTTAGAGCGCGTCACTGATAATGACGAGGTCGCTGGTTCAAATCCAGCTAGGCCCACTCCACCGGCGTCCGTGAAGGTGATCGACGTGAAGAAGCTCCTGGCTCTCGTCGCCGCGCTCGGCGCCGCCCTCCTGGTCTTCCTCCGCCTCAAGTCCCGCCCCGGCTCCGACCCCTGGCACGACGCCACCACCGGGTAGTCTGAGCCGCAACGGGGACGTAGCTCAATTGGCAGAGCACCGCCTTTGCAAGGCGGGGGTTAGGGGTTCGATTCCCCTCGTCTCCACCACCGCTCACCAGCAGCTTCGCTGAAGAGCCTGCTCGCGGATCGGCCGGGTGTTGCCAGCCGTGTAGCCACAGCACCTCTCAGTCCTCCCCGAAGGCCCGGTCCATCGCGTCCGCGGCGGTGTGGAGCTGGCCGTCGAGCACGTGGGCGTAGGTGTCCATCGTGAGCCGGAACGTCGAGTGCCCGAGCACCTCCATCACGGTCCGCAGGTCCACGCCCTCGGCGATGAGGTACGTCCCGCAGGCGTGGCGGAGATCGTGGAGGTGCAGCCAGTCGAGCCCGGCCTCGTGCCGAATCTGGATGAAGCGCCGGCTCAGGTTCCGGGGCTCTGTCGGCGTGCCGATCTGCGAGGCGAACACCCAGCCTTGGTCCTGCCACGCCGAGCCGGCCGCGAGCCGCTCCTTGGCCTGCCGGATGCGCTGCCGCTCGAAGGCACGGACGGCGCTCTGCGAGAGGCGGATGCGTCGAGCCGACCGACGGGTCTTCGGCTCGGCCACCCGCAGCTGACCTCCCGATCGTTGAATCGTCGTCCGGACGACGAGAAAGCGCTCCTCCAGGTCGACGTCGGTCCAACGGAGCCCGAGCAGCTCACCACGCCGGAGTCCCAGCAGGACCGCCAGTCGGAAGACCTCGCCGAGCCGGTCGCCCTCCGCGGCCGTGAACAGCTGCCGGATCTCCTCGGGTGTCGGAACCCGTCGCTCCGCCGCAGCGCTGCTCGGGAGCTTGACCGACTTCGCCACGTTCCGGCTGACGAGCTCGAATCGCACGGCGTCCGAGAGCGCGGCCCGCAACACGGCGTGGATCTTCGCGACGCCGCCGGGGGAGGAGGTCTCGCCCTTCGCGGTCAGGAAGCGTTGGACGTCTCGCACCGTCAGCTTGTCCACACGGATCTTGCCGAGCGCCGGCACGAGGTCCAGGCGGACAACGAGTCGGTAGCGGTCGAGCGTCGAGGGCCGCGTTCCGTCCTTTGCCTTGATGTCGTTCAGCCACTCGTCGAGCCACTCCGCGAGGGTCCGAGGCTTGGCCGCGAGGTCGACGCCGTCCTCCTGGGCACGGTGCAGCTCCTTGAGCTTCGCGGCGACGTCGGCCCGCGTCTTGCCGTAGACCGCCCGCCGGCGACGCTTGCCGTTCTCCCAGCCGAGATCCAGCATCGCGACCCACTTGCCGTCCGCGCGGCGGTAGATCGAGCCTTCCCCGCTTCCACGGCGCCGCCCGGTCATGCGGCCTCACCGACCATCTGCCGGATGAACTCCTCGACGGCCGACACGGGCACGCGTCGGAGCCGCCCGATCTTGATCGACTGGAGCTGGCCCGCATAGATCAGCTCGTAGACGCGCGTCCGGCCGATGTGCAGGACCTCGGCGACCTCCTCGGCCGTCAACAGCTGCCGTTCCATCTACGCCACCTCCTCTCGGGTCTCGGTTGCCGGAAGTTCTGCCCGTGCTCGTTCGTACTGCTCGCGCCAGCGCCGTCGTTCGGAGATCGAGCGCATAAGTAGCTCGACGCGGTCGGGTTGGTCGGGGTCGGTGGGCCGGATCGGCGTCCAGACGTACCGGTCGCCGGGGTCGTCCTCGGTGGCCTGCCGGGGGGTGATCCCGACGGCGCCGAGGGCGCGGAGGACGTGGTCGCGGCGGTCGGTGCGGTGCTCGGTGAGGTTCTTGCCGGACCATTTGCGGGAGACGAGGCAGCGGCGGCCGGCGTAGCCGAGGTGTTCGGGCTTGTGGGCCTTGCCCTTGCAGCGTCCGGGGATCAGCCCGGCCTTGGCGCCCTCGGGTTGCACGCCGTAGAGCAGCCAGTTCGCGCACCTCTCGGAGCAGGGCTCGTACCGGAGGGCCTGGACGAAGCGCTCGACGTGCACGGCCTGGCGGTCGGTCTCGGCGGTGTGGCATTCGTCGATGGACTTGGTCAGGTACTTCACGAGGTAGCCCAGGCAC
>Ga0207641_10002310_pt1 | contig 17701 bp, 19 predicted proteins | sample KBSSwiS62_FD_184306 | JGI IMG/M metagenome (GOLD analysis project Ga0207641, IMG submission 184306) | Switchgrass rhizosphere microbial communities from Kellogg Biological Station, Michigan, USA - KBS Switchgrass S6-2 (SPAdes) (version 2) | ecosystem: Host-associated > Plants > Roots >... | reverse complement strand
CGGGGGTGGGGTGGAGGCGGCGGAATCGGTGGAGGACTTCTCGGGCTTCTTTTTTTGGGCGGACGTGGACTTGGCGGAGCCGGAGGATTGTTGCTTGATGAGGTCGGCAACGCTGTCGATGAGGACCTGGCGCTCCTTGGCGTGAGCAGCTTCGGCCTTCTCAAAGGATGTGCGCAAATCGGCCAATTGTTGTTTTAATGTCGCGTTCTCGGTCTGCACGCTGGCGAGGTCGGCCTGGAGCTTCGTGACATCGGCTTTCATGCCGTCGACGGCGTTCTTGGTGGACTCGGAATTGGCCTGGATGTTTTCGAGCTGATCCGAGGCCTTGAGGAGTTTTTCGCGTGCGGCCTCGGCGTCCTGCTGGGCGGCGGGATCGGCAGCGCGCAACCGGGCTGTGGTGGAGAAAGCCAGGAAGAGACTAAATAGAATGACGAGAATTCTCACGGGAGGGGCGGATATCTAGCGTCTCCCAAGGATACGATTTACGTCAGCTTTCCGCAAGCTCAGCAAATTCACTTTCGGTGAGAATCTGGATGGGCGCGCCTTCTTTCTGGAGGCGCTGGGCGTCCTCGAGTTTGGATCCCGCATTTTCGCCCGCAACGAGGTAGTCGGTCTTTTTACTGACGCTGCCGGAGACTTTGCCGCCCGCAGCGATGATGCGTTCCTTTACATCCTCGCGCGGGACGCTGAGGGTGCCGGTGATGACGAAGGTCTTGCCGGCGAGTTTGGTGCCGCCGGTGGCGACGGTGCGCTGCTGGGCCCTGGTGTTGATCCCGGCCTTGCGGAGACGGTGAATGAGCTCTCGGTTATTCTCGTGGGCGAACCAGGTGATGATGCTCTTGGCGACGACATCGCCGACATCGCGGATCTTGAGGAGGTCCTCCTCGGTGGCGCTTTCGATCTCGTCCAGCGAACCGAAATGACCGGCGAGGGCGCGGGCGGAGCCGGCACCGACGTGGAGGATGCCGAGGCCGAAAATGAGACGCCAGAGATCGGCTTTCTTGCTGGCCTCGATGCCGTCGAGGACGTTTTGGGCGGACTTTTCGGCCATGCGCTCGAGGCCGGAGAGCTTTACGAGCGTGAGGTCGTAGAGGTCGGCGGGGTCCTTCGCCAGCTTGGCGGTGACGAGTTGTTCGACGAGGGACTCGCCCATGCCGTCGATGTCCATCGCGCCGCGCTGGGCGAAATGGGTGATGCGGCGTTGGGTCTGCGCGGGGCAGGAGGGATTGGGGCAGCGGAGGAAGATGCCGTCCCAGCCGAGGTCGGTGTCGCAGGCGGGGCAGCACTTGGGCGGGGCGATTTCCTTTTCCCTGCCGGTGCGGGCCTCGATGACCGCGCCGAGGACGGCGGGAATAATCTCGCCGGCTTTCTCAACGGTGACGTGGTCGCCGAGGCGGATGTCCTTGCGCTTGATCTCCTCGAAATTATGGAGGGTGGCGCGCGCAACGGTGGTGCCGGCGAGGAGGACGGGCTTCAATTCAGCGACGGGAGTGATGGTGCCGGTGCGGCCGACCTGGAAGGTGACGCTTTCAAGCATGGTCACGGCTTTCTCGGCAGAGTACTTGTAGGCGATGGCCCAGCGCGGGGCCTTCGAGGTCGCGCCGAGGGCGTTGCGCAGACGCCATTCATTGAGTTTCACGACGGCACCGTCGGTGGCGTAGGCGAATTTTTTACGGGCCACATCGAGTTCCTCGATGGTCTCGAGAAGCTTGGCCTTGGTTTCGCAGTACCAGAATTTTTCCGGGACGGGCAGGCCGATTTTGTGGATCAGTTTGAGCCATTCCTGCTGGGTGGCGCAGTCGACGCCGCGCAATTCGCCGGGGCCGTAGAGGACGATGGAGAGCGGACGTTTCGCGACGAGACGCGAGTCGAGTTGCTTGAGCGTGCCAGCGGCGGCGTTACGGGGATTGGCGAAGGTGGCCTCCCCGGCGGCTTCGCGCTGCTGGTTGAGTTTGTCGAAAGCGGCCTGGGGATAGTAGACCTCCCCGCGGACCTCGAAGACGGGCGCGGTGGTCTTGATTTCGAGGGGCAGATTCTTGATTGTGCGCAGGTTGGCGGTGATGTCGTCGCCTTTCCGGCCGTCGCCGCGAGTGAGGCCCTGCACGAATTTGCCGTGCTCGTAGCGGACGCTGACGGCGACACCGTCGATTTTGGGCTCGATGACAAAGCCGAGTTTCTCGCCCTCAAGCGTTTTTTGGATGCGGTCGACGAAGGCTTCCAGCTCCGCGGCGGAGTAGGTGTTGTCGAGGCTCTGCATCGGCAGGGCGTGCGCGACGGAGGTGAAGTGGGCGAGCGGCTCGCCGCCGACGCGCTGGCTGGGAGAATCGGCGGTCTTGAGTTCGGGGTGCGCGGTTTCGAGGTCGAGGAGTTCGCGGTAGAGACGGTCGTATTCCTGGTCGGAGACGAGGGGCTGCGCTTCCTGATAATAGGCGCGGTCGAGTTTGCGGATTTCCTCGGCCAATTCATGATGCCGTTTCTTTGGCTGCGACATAGGGTGTTACTGTAGCGAGGGCCGGGGGCTGTCGCACTTCAAAATTCCAGAGATTGAGGCGGTGTCCTTATCGACTGGGGTGAAAAGGCAACCGACATTCGGGAGGACAGGGTCAGAAAGCGAAGTGGAATAAAGCGTCACACACTTGTTGCAATCTGCATGGGTTTTACGACAGGGGCGGGGCAAAAAGCTGACACTTGCCCTGACAGATTTCAGGGGAAAGACATGATTTTGAGAGGTAAAAGGTTCCGGGGAGGCTGACTGGCATGGCCCCTGCAATTTCAGCGGCATGAGTTCGTTAGATCGCCAGAATATCCGGATTTTTGCCCGCTACCTTTTTGAAATGGAGGGGCGTCCCCAAGGCCGCGCGAAAGAGCATTGGCTCGATGCGGAACGGCAGTTGAGCGAGAATCTCTTTCAGGACAATCGTCCCTTCGCAAAGAAAGAAAAAGCGAAGTTGCACGAGAACTGATTTCCCTGGCGGAATTGCCAAACTGGGCGATTGCCATGATTGAGTCGGTTGCTACTTTTGGGCATGATTAAAAAGGCCCGTAAAAGCAGCAAACCTTCTTCCAGCCGCGCACCGATTCCGTGGGAAAACCGTCCGGCAGGTAACACGGACGTCATTTGGCGCTACAGCCAAAATCCAGTTTTTGACCGCAACCCGATCAAGGCGGCGGGGCGCATTTATAATAGCGCGGTGGTGACGTTTGGTGATGGTTTTGCCGGGGTGTTTCGCGGTGATTCGCGCAACGGGATGCCGTATCTCTACTCAGGTTTCAGCAAGGATGGATTGAAGTGGAAGATCGGGCCGAACCGGATCCAGTTCAAGCAAGGCGCGGAGATCAAGTTCGACATGGACTATGCGTATGACCCGCGGGTGTGTCTGCTGGAGGGCAAGTACTATGTGACTTGGTGCAACGGTTATCATGGGCCGACGATCGGTCTCGCGACGACGACCGATTTCAAGACGTTCACGCAGCATGAGAATGCGTTTGTGCCGTTCAATCGCAACGGGGTGCTTTTCCCGCGGAAGATCAAAGGGAAATATTACATGCTCAGCCGGCCCAGTGACGCGGGGCACACGCCGTTCGGCGACATCTTTATCAGTGAGAGTCCCGACTTGGTGCACTGGGGCAAGCATCGCTGGGTGATGGGCTCGGGCAACAAATGGTGGCAGGGCAAGAAGATCGGCGCGGGGCCGACGCCGATTGAAACGAAGGAAGGCTGGCTGATGTTTTACCATGCGGTGATGGATACCTGTAACGGCTTTGTTTACAGTGTGGGCGCCGCATTGCTGGATCTCGACCAGCCGTGGGTGGTGCGTTACCGCACGAATCAGTTCCTGCTCGGGCCCGAGAAGGACTACGAGACCAATGGGACGGTGCCGAATGTGGTCTTCCCCTGCACGACGCTGCTTAACAAGCGGACGGGACAGATTGCGATGTACTACGGCGCGGCCGATACCTACACCGCACTGGCATTTTGCCATCTCGACGAAGTGATGGATTTTTTGAAGAAGAATTCGTCGGTTTAGTTTTTCGTGAGCGTGCCGGGGAATTCCCAGGCGCGCTCACGGTCAGGACGTTTGATCGAAGCTGAGAATAAAGTCCTCCTGTTCGTCGGTGTCGGGGACGTCGAAGCCACGGGCGGCGGAAATCATGTCCAGCGCATCGGAAGCGGAAACGCCGAGCCGGCAAAGGAGGGCGGCGGCAACGACGGAGGAGCGTCCGATCCCGGCGCGGCAGTGAACGGCAACGAAATCGCCCTGGGTCAGCGTGGTGGCGAGTGAGTCGATGAACGGGACAAAATCGGGCTGGGTGGGAATCCTGCGGTCCGCGATGGGATAGCGATAGAAACGGAGACGGAGCTCGTCACATTGGGTGGATTCAAGAGAGAGGTCCAACTCCCTTTCTTCCGCGGGAGTCAAGAGGGAGACGAGGTCGGTGACGCCTTGGGCCTTGAGGGATTTCAATTCAGTTTCGAGCCAAATGCCGCCGCGCGGACGGGGCATGACGGCAAGACGGCCCTTGGGGCAGGATTCGATTTCGTAGATTTCGGCGCGCATCGATGTGGGGTCAAAGAATAACGGAACGGAGATTTTATTTTAAATAAAAATGTGCGTGATCTTCACGGTTTGCCGCCGATTTTTTTCCCGTGAAGGGGACGGAGGTCGAGGGTTGCGCCGTGGTGGGTGAAGACGGTGAAAAAACGCCGGTAATTCCTGCCCCAATAGATCATGGCGCAGGACATCGGGGCGCCCTTGCCCTCGTCGCGGCCGTTCACGAGGAAGCGCAGGCGGGTGTCGTAGAGGAAGCAAACGGCGGTGGCCCGGCCGAAAACGTATTTTTTCCAGTGGCCGGTGTTGGTGGCGACGGGGACAAGCGCGACGACCTCGGCGCAGTGGTCGCGATGGGCGTTGGCGCAGCGCTCAAGCCAGTATTTGATGGAGGTGCCGCGTTGATGATCGATGCCGTAGGGTGGATTGACGAAAATGGCGGAGAAATTCCATGACGCCTTGAGTCCGTCCTGGCGAGGCAACCGGTATTCGGTGCCGGCTTTCACCAGGGAATAGGAATTGGAGCACGGATCGAGAGCGATTTTGCCCCCCAAGGCCTTTTTCACCGCATCGATGTATTTTTGCGGCGTGCCCCAATGCTGGCTTTGCGTGTGGACGGCGCGTCCCGCGGTCATGGCGCTAAGCTGCGCTTTCCGTTCTCATCCGACAAGAAGTCCTTCCTTGAGGGAGAAAACGCAGATGGGCATGGTGGAGGTGTCCCGCCCCGACATGATCGCTTCATCTACCTTTTCCAACGCACGCGTGGCGCTGGCGCATCACTGGATGATGAGCATGCGAGGCGGCGAGAAAGTACTGGAGCAAATCTGCCAGGTCGTGCCGGATGCGCCGATCTATACGCTGGTGGCGGAGCCAGGGAAGCTCAGCTCGATTTTGCGTGGGCATCCGATTCATACTTCGTGGCTGCAGCGTCTCCCGGGCGGAGCGCGTCACTACAAGAAATTGCTGCCGCTTTTTCCAGCGGCGGTCTCGGCCTTGCGTGTGGAGGGGCCGGTTGATGTGGTCATCAGCAGCGACGCGAGCGTGATCAAGGGCCTGGCCATTCCGCCCGGTGTGCCGCACTTGTGTTACTGCTATTCGCCGCCCCGTTACTTGTGGGACATGCAGAAAGAGTATGCGGAGAGCGCGGAGGTGGGCGGGCCCGTGGGTCGCGCGGTGTTTGATTTTGTGGCGCCCTACGTGCGCGAATTTGACCGGCGGGCGGCTGGGCGGGTGACCCATTTCGCGGCGATTTCGGAATTCGTGCGGCAACGCATACAGGCTGCATATGGGCGTGAGGCAGAGGTGATTTATCCGCCGGTGGCGCTGGATGAATTTGTCGTGGCGAAGGAAAAGCCGGAGGATTTTTATCTCGTCGTGTCCCAGCTCGTTCCATACAAGCGGATCGATCTCGCGGTCGAGGCATTCAACCGGATGAAGCGGCGGTTGATCGTGATTGGCGAGGGTTCGGAGCGGGCGCGCCTGGAAAAGCTGGCGGGGCCGACGGTGACGTTTCTCGGTCCCCAGCCGCTGCCAGTTTTGCGTGATCATTTCCAGCGGGGCCGGGCGTTGATTTTTCCGGGCGTGGAGGATTTCGGAATTACGCCGCTGGAGGCACAGGCCTCGGGTCGTCCCGTGATTGCCTACCGAATGGGCGGGGCGTTGGAGACGGTGCGGGAAAACGTCACGGGCCTTTTCTTCGATGCGCAAACGGTGGAGAGCCTTGCTGATGCGGTGCGGCGCCTGGAGGAAATGGAGTTCAATCCCGCCGAATGCCGGAGCAACGCGGAGCGGTTTGCGCCGGAACACTTCCGCGCAAATTTCACCACCTGGCTGGTCAAGAGTCTACAGGTGAGCGGACGTGCAGGAAAGTGAGACAGGGCCGTACAGCGTTTTGGACCTAAACAAACGCAGGCCATTTTTATTAGCGGGCGAATTAATGGATTTGCTTGGGCGAGTGAGGGTACATCTCCAGCATATGGGAGCAGATATCAATCGAGCGGCAGCTCATATAGATCGAGGCGAGGACGGTGCCTAAAAATCTTCAGAGTCCCGGAACAAAAACGGAGCCGAAGTTGATTTTTATTACAACGGGTCTTCGAACGGACCATGGCGGGAAAATGGCATGAACCAAGCTGGCACCAGAGCCCTATGGGCAAAATGGGTTTTGGGGTAAGACGCCGGGGAGACGTGGGCTTCATCGGGTCTTTTTTCAGGAAGGGCGACGGCTGGATGGCCGGTTGAATTTTTTCCCATGCAAGCTTTGCAACAGCTTTTCAATGCGGAAGAGGCGTTTGTTCGTTTGGGACAAACGCGCCAATTGGGTTGTCTTGTAGTTGTCAGCCCGGAAGGGGCAGTCCGTTTGTTTGTGGAAAACGGCGTGGTGGTGGGCGCATTCGGCGATTATACGGAAGGACAGAAGGCACTCGAACGGGCGCTCTTATTGCCCAACGCGACGCACATCTGGATGCCCGATTCCAAGCCGTCGAAAAAAACGATGGAGGTCAATATCTCGGCGTATGCGCTGAAACATTCAGTGGCGAGGGACATCCATTTTGCGGAAACGGGCAAGGTGCAATTGCCTGCGGCGGAAGAAAAGGTCCAAAAAAAACCGGAGAAGAAGAGCGTTAAATTTTACTACCTGTCGGCCGAGGACCGACCAAGCGAAAAGTTGATGATTGGCAAAGGCACGGCCATCGTTGGACGGGAGGAATCCTGTGACATTGTCCTGAATCATATTCAGGTTTCACGCCGGCATTGCCTGCTGCAGATCGTGGCACGCGGCCTCTCTTTCCGGGACCTGGACTCGACGAATGGAGTGAGGGTCAATGGCTTTGCCGCGCAGGACGGTTTTTTGAGTCCGGGGGACAAATTGTGGCTGGGCAGTTACTGCCTGGAAGTCTGCCGGGACGGTTGAGCATCCGTACTTAAATTAGGTGCGTCTCTTCATGGACTTGGATAAAGTGCGCGCACATGACGAGCGGACCGAATCCTGGGACAGCTGCGAGCATCAAGGGGATCAGTTATTATTTGCCGCCCAATCGCCTGACGAATGCCGACTTGAGTGCGGCCTTTCCCGAATGGTCGATGGAAAAAATTGCAGCGAAGACGGGTATTCATGAACGCCGTCTGGCCGGTCCCGAGGTGTGTGCCTCGGATCTTGCTTACGAAAGTGCCAGGAAACTTTTCAAGGAGCACGCCGTCTCGCCGACAGAAATCGATTTCATCCTCCTCTGCACGCAGAGCCCGGATTACTTTCTTCCCTCGACCGCCTGTCTGCTGCAAGAGCGGTTGGGAGTTCCCACGAGTGCCGGGGCGCTCGATTTCAACCTGGGCTGTTCCGGTTACGTGTATGGATTGAGTCTCGCCCGCGGACTGATTGCGACAGGAGATGCGAAAAATGTCCTTTTACTCACGGCGGAGACCTACAGCAAATACATTCATCCTCAGGACAAGAGTGTCCGGACTCTTTTTGGCGATGCGGCGGCGGCGACGCTGATCCAAGGCGGTGGTGACGGCAGGATGGGACCGTTTGTTTTTGGGACGGATGGCCGCGGGGCCATGAATTTGGTGGTCAAGCGCGGGGCGGGACGGCATCCGGTGGAAGAAAAAGCGGACAAAGCGTCCCTGGATGAATACGGGAACATGCATAGCGACGGGCATCTCTTCATGGATGGTCCCGAGATCCTGAATTTCACATTGGAAACCGTGCCACCCATGGTGGAGGAGGTCCTGGGGCGTTCCCGTTGGGACCGCGACGAGGTGGACCTATTTATTTTTCACCAGGCCAACCAGTATCTGCTGGAGACCTTGCGGAAACGGATGAAGATCCCCGCGGAGAAATTTCAGATCCATTTGCAGGATTGTGGCAACACGGTTTCATCGACCATTCCCATCGCGCTGGCGGCGGCGATCAAGGACAAGAAAGTCGGTCCGGGCAGCAAGGTCGTCCTGGCGGGATTTGGGGTCGGGTATTCGTGGGCGGGATGTACCCTGACCTTGTAGGATCGAAACGTTTGCTTTACCGTGCAGGCCCAAGTCCGTCCGGTTTTTATATGAATCCTGAACAGTTTGTTACGCAGTTTGAATCCATCTTTGAAGAGATAGAAGCCGGCTCCCTGAGTCTACAAACGGTCTTCCGAGATCTTCCGCAATGGGACTCGCTGGCGACGATTGGCCTGCTTGTCATGATCAATACGGAATACGAAGTGACGCTCACCGGCAACGAGATCAAATCGGCGACGACCATCCAGGACATTTATGATCTGGTGGCCGCCAAAAAAGGCTGAGGCTCCATGGCCCTGTCGAGCATCACCAATGTCGCGGTCAGGGGAATCGCGGCATGCGTCCCGAAAACGGAGGTATCCAATTTGCAGGGCAGCCTGCTGACGGAGAACGAAGCGAGGCAACTGATCAAGACGACGGGGATCGAGCGAAGGCGGATCTCGGCTCCGGGCGAGTGCGCGTCCGATCTTTGTTTCACCGCCGCTGAAAAGCTCTTCACGGCGGCGGACGTCCGGAAAGAGGGCGTGGAAGTATTGGTCTTTGTCACGCAATGCACCGATTTTCCACTACCGGCCACGAGTGCGATCCTGCAGGACCGTCTTGGCCTGCCGAAAAGCTGCCTCACCCTGGACATGGTCCTTGGGTGCTCGGGCTACGTCTACGGCTTGAGCGTGATCGCCAGCATGATGTCGGCGATGAAACTCAAGAAAGGGTTGCTTCTGGTTGGCGATACGATCAGCAAGGCGGTTTCCGCCCGGGATCGTTCGGCGGCGCCGCTTTTTGGTGATGCCGGAACCGCGACTCTTCTGGAATACAGCGATTCGGCCGCTCCCTTGAAATTCGATCTGGGGACGGATGGCAGCGGACATAAGGCCATCATGATTCCCCATGGCGGCCTGGGTTCGCGGAATCCGGCGAGCAAGGAGTCCTTCGACGAGGTGGAGTTCGAGGGCGGCATTCACCGGCATCAGGGCCAGTTGGTCCTGGACGGATTGGAGGTCTTCAATTTTTCCCTGCGCGAGCCGGTGCGCAGCGTCCGCCAGTTGCTGGCCCAATCCGAGCTGACGGTGGAAAACATCGAGGGTTTCTTCTTTCACCAGGCCAATCTGGTGATGAACGAATTGATTCGAACCAAACTGAAGATTCCCGCCGAAAGATATTTTTATTCGCTCAAGGAATTTGGCAATACCAGTTGTGCTTCGATTCCGCTAACGATGGTGACGCAATATCGTCAACAGCTGGAGAGTGGCAGAAATCGATTGCTCTTGTGCGGATTCGGTGTCGGATTGTCCTGGGGGACTTGCATCCTGGAAACAGAAAACATCATTTGCCCGGAATTGATTGAACAGTAAAAACACCTATGGACCTCACGGGCAAAACCTTCCTGGTAACGGGCGCATCTTCCGGGCTTGGCCGGCAAGTCTGCGAAACTGCGGCCCAGTCCGGAGCGAAGATCATCGCGACCGGCCGCAACGGCGAGCGGCTTCAGGAAACGATGGGACGGCTCAAGGGCGTGGAGCATCGGCTAATCGCAGCCGATCTCGCCACGGCGGAGGGACGCAGTGCGTTGTCCGGGGGATTGACGCGTATCAACGGAGTCGTGCATTGCGCGGGAGTTAGCAGCTTTCTGCCTTTCAAGTTGATTTCCGAGGAGGAATTGCGGCGCATTGGGACGATCAATTACGAAGCGCCCGTCTTGCTGACGCAACAATTGTTGAAAAAGAAGCTTATTGTCGAGGGCGGGTCGATCGTTTTCCTGGCCTCGATCGCGGGCCTGACCGGGACGAAGGCCACGGCTGTTTACGCCGGGACGAAGGGAGCGCTGATGGCCATGTCGCGCGTCCTGGCGCTGGAGTGCGCCCCGCAAAAAATCCGCTCGAATTGCCTGGCTCCCGGAATTGTCCGCACACCTATGGCGGCAGGCATCGAAAACACCATTTCGTCGGAAAGCTACCAGGAATACGAAAAGCTCTTTCCCCTGGGCTACGGCACGCCCGAGGACGTGGCCAATGCCGTCATCTTTTTGCTTTCCGATGCGAGCCGCTGGATGACAGGAACAACGCTTGTCCTGGATGGCGGATACACCTGCCAGTGAAGCCCGGGCCGGATTTATGAAGAAGCTGATCATTATCGGTGGAGGCTCGATGGCGAGGGAGATCTACGCCTGGGCGAAGCAGATGCCGGAGCATGGCAAGGCCTGGACGATCAAGGGCTTTCTCGACAGCCGGGCGGATATCCTGAACGGGTACACTTATGACGTGGGCATTCTTTCCTCGGTGGAAGATTACCAGCCGGAAGAGGAGGACCTGTTTACCTGTGCCTTGGGGGACCCGAAATCGAAGCAGAAGTATGTGGAAATGGTCCTGCAAAAGGGCGGCAAGTTTACCAGCATCATTCATCCCACCACGGTCATTGGAGAAAACGTCAAGATCGGGCAAGGAGTCCTTATCTGTCCTTATGTCATCCTGTGTTCGGACTGCCAGATTGGAAATTTCGTCTCAATCAATGGAAGAAGCGGAATCGGGCACGATGCCCAGATCGGCGACTGGACTGTTATCCAGAGTGTTTGCGACATCACCGGGTTTGTGAAAATCGGCGCCAGCGTCACCATCAATTCACATGGAGTGATCCTGCCCAGGGTGCAAGTGGGAGAGGGGGCCACCATCGGCGCGGGAAGTGTCGCAGTGGCGAATGTCAAACCGGGCGCGACAGTGTTTGGGGTGCCCGCGCTTCCGCTCAAGTTTTAGTTTTTCAACCTAAGGAGTCTTGAGGGCCTCAGCGAGAGAAGACGAAACGCATTCGCAGACGAAATCGAGTTCCGCCGGGCTCATGTGGTCCGACATCGGGAGCGAGACGATGCGCCGCGAAATCCGGTCCGTGGTGGCAAGAGGGCCGCGGATGCAGCGGTCCTTGAAATAAGGATGATCGGCCAGATGAGGACTGTAGTAAGTGGCGAAACCGATGCCCTTTTCCGTCAAAAGCCCCAGAAGCGCCTGGCGTTTCGAGGCGTGGTCCCCGCGCAGGAGCACGGGCATGCATTGATAGGCGATGCGGTGACCGTCCATGCGCTGGAATTCGAAATCGGGCAGGCTTTTCTGATAGTGAACGGCGAGGGACAGGCGATGCTCAATGAGCTGGTCCAGCTCTTCCAGTTTCTTGAGCGCCATCAGCGCGATGACCTCGCTGAGCTTTCCGTTCAGTCCGATCATGGTCGAAATTCGAGGGGCGCCGAACCCAAAGTTCGACATGGCCCTGAGATCCCGGATCAATTCAGGATTTGAGCTGTAAACCAGGCCTGCCTCCGCCACGGCGAAGGTCTTCGTGGCATGCATGGAAAAGATGACCGGGGCCGGGCTTCCCGTCCCAAAGCCGGTTCCCGGGGTGATCTGGCTACCGAGGGAGGCGGCCGCATCGACAACCACCGGAATGCCTTCGCGCGCGGAGAGTTTTTCGTAAAAGGCGAGGTCGAGACAATTGCCGAAAGTGGCGTAGGGAATGATGACCGCGATTTTATTCCGGTGCAGACGGATGAGGTCCTCGACGTGCTCATGCGACATGAGCCACGTTTTTTCGTCCATGTCGCAAAAGAGCGGCGTCAACCCGGCCCAGAGCGCGGCCTGGGCGGTGGCGGCGAAAGTAAAGGAGGGCATCAGGGCGTAGCGCCGTTCGCCGAGGTTGTCCGGCAAGACGTGACGGATGGCAAGCATGAGGCCGATGGTGGCGTTGCAGACGGTCAGGCAGGCCCCTTGTCCCCCGAACAACTGCGCGATGAAAGCTTCCTCGAGCCGGGTGTTGACCGGGCCGAAATTGGAAAAAATTCCGGAGGCCTCAATGGCGGCCAGGTCGCTACTGCACGCGCTGAGCTTGGGCGGATTGGGGCGGAGCAGGGGGATTTTCATGGGAAGGAAGACCGAGCCGGTCAGGTGAGGAAACGTTCGCCTTCCCGGGCAACGAAAGGTTCCTTATGCGAGCCGTAGTAATGATGCAGCAGGGGGCGGTCGAGGTAATGCAGCTTCGGGCGCAGCATCAGGATCTTGCGCAGCCGGTTCCAGTCGCCGGGCTCGCCCACCCGGTAGGCATAGACGTCCCACGGATAACGGGCGAAGTAGCGATGATAGAAAATCATGCCGGTGCCGATCTTGGAATAGCGGAACTTTCCGTCCCCAAGCACATGCCAGGAGCCGTCCGCAAGCTGGAAGTGCATCGAATGCCAGAGGAAATCGGATCCGGTTTCCTGCGCGGTGCGGAGCATGATCTCGATCCGGTCAGGTTCGAAACGGTCGTCGTCGTCGAGGTGGGTGACGAATTGGCCCTCGCACAGGGTCAGGGCCTTGTTCACGGCATGAGTCCCGGCGACGCACCAACGGTCCCAGCCCGGGGGAGGATAGGGGCCGCGCTCGGGCAGGTTGATAAAGGTGATGCGTTCGTCTTTCAGCGCGGCGACGCGTTCCGGTGTCGAGTCGATGCAGTTGTCGCCGACGACAATGATCTGAAGATTTTTATAGGTCTGTTGCTGGAGCGAGGTGAGGCAGCGTTCGATCAGCAGATCGGGACGATGCGACGTGGTGACGCAGACAGTGACGAGCGGATTGGGCGTGGTGAAGGCGGCGAGGTATTCCGGAGTGTCCCGAAGCTGGTGGTAGCTGTCGAGGTCCTTGAGAGTGCCTTCGGCGAGAGCGAGGGCATAGTTAGTCCGCTTCTCTTCGTGGATACCAAAATGCGCGAGATCACCGACTGTGACGCGTACGGCATCAAACAATTCGGCGCGAGTCTCCAGATGACCGAGGCGGATTTGTTGTTCCTGGGTGAGACGCTCCAACTCGCGGATTTTGGGCCTGCTGGAAATAAGCCAGTCCAGGAAAAGGTCGAGGCGGCTGAGCTTGGGACGGTTCATGGGATCAACCCGGGGAGACCCAGGTTGACCAATGATGAGAGTTCACGGTTATAAATGCAAGAGGGAGCCCGCCCGGGCCCGGTGCAAATTGACATTCCGGGCGAAAAGGCAAAAATGTGGCTGTGCAGATGCGACCGATCAAATCCTCCCTTGAAGCGCGGCGACGCGCTTTCAGCTTGGTGGAGCTTTTGGTGGTGATGGGGATCATCGCCATTCTGGTGGCGGTCTCGATGGGGCCGATCACGTCGATGATCAGGTCGGGGCAGGCGACGAAATGTTCCAGCAATCTCAAGCAAATCGGGACCGGCTTTGCAGGCTACCTGTCGGACCACAACAATGTCATGCCGCAGCGGTACTATCCGTCGACCGACATTGGGTACAATAAATTGCTGGCACCTTATACCGGGAACGACCTGACCGATCCCAAGGCGAGTATCTTTGTCTGCCCGGTGCATACTGCGTGCAGCTTTCCAGTGGAACCTTCGTACGGGATGAACTGGTATTATGATAATTGCAGCGTGATGACGGTGCCGGGCGTAAGTACGACGATCATGGTGGCCGAATCGGATGGCGGGGCCGGCCAGGGATCCAACCGGGCGGACAAGGACAGCGGCGATCCCGGGGAGCTGGCGACAGCCCGGCACAACGGGGCATCGAACTATCTTTTCTTCGATGGGCACGTCGAGAAACTGGCGTACGCTGCGACGACGAATTGCTGGGGGACGAACATGGGGAATCATGATCAACCGTCGCCGTAAGAGTCTACAATTTGATAGTGGCCAAAGTACTACGACACTACAGGACACCGAGAAGAGAAACCTGAAACGGAAATGAACCGACCTCCCCTTCCTCCCTTCGATCGTGATTCCGCGATACAAAAAGTGCGCCTGGCGGAGGACGGCTGGAACAGCCGCGATCCGGAAAAAGTAGCCTTGGCCTATTCTCCGGACAGCGCTTGGCGCAATCGCTCGGAGTTTGTCACGGGCCGGGCGGAGATTGTTCAATTTCTGTCCCGGAAGTGGGCCCGGGAGCTCGACTACCGGCTGATCAAGGAGCTATGGGCGTTTCAGAAAACCGGATCGCGGTCCGGTTTGCCTACGAGTGGCACGACGACAGTGGGAATTGGTTTCGTTCCTACGGAAACGAGAATTGGGAATTCAATCCCGATGGACTGATGCAAAAACGATACGCGAGCATCAACGATCTGCCGATCCGGGAGTCCGACCGCAAGTATTTCTGGCCGCTCGGGCGGCGCCCCGATGAGCATGCGGGGCTTTCGGATTTGGGGTTGTGAGCACTCTTTCAAAATCGACTGTATTCCCCAAGCCAGCTTGGCAGGCCAAAGAACAAGACTAATTCGGGAAAACAGGTGCCCCATTTTTTTGCCGATGTACTGTAGTATTTCAATCGGCATCGCCGCTGAGCATTCTCTTCGGGAAAATATTTAAAATAAATTGTTACATTTTAGAATGTCCAGAGGACATTCTAACTTTTTAATAAATCCATACAAGACAAATATTATTTGAAAATAATCCTTTCTATGGAATCCTTTTTCATGTCTTCTCCGCTCGATCTAAAGTCAGTTCAAAAAGAATTTGCCACAGTATCCAAGACGATGGATGACCTTCAGGCTCAGTTGAACAAACATAAGCGCATTTATTCCGCTCTATATCACCTCGTCAAAGCACTTGGGGGAGATCCAGGAAAGGCGTTCAATGATGCAGAGGACAATGAGGCCGACAAAGTACCTCAGACACTTCCCTTAGGTTTGGCAATGACTTTGCCTGAAGTGATAAAGGAGGCCATTCCTGCAGCGGGGAAGATATTTGGTATCGATGACGTCTTATTCACGGTTCGGAAAAGGTTCCCTATGATGAAGCGGGAAGAGCTCTCGAATATATTATGGCGTCTTTCCAAGCAGGGAGACATTCGGACCGTAGCTAAAGGCAAGCGCGGCACCCCTGCACAGTACGTGAGAGCTTAGTCAGTCACGTGATCTCTTATGCCCTCAAACCTTTCATTCGTTGTCGAGCCGCTCGACCCTGCGAAGCATCGCCGGGAAGCCTTCGATTGCGGAGTGGTGGCGTTGAATGACTTTTTAAGGACGCGGGCCCGGAAGGAAATGGAGGCCGGAATGTCGGCTTGCTTTGTTTTGGTTCCCGAAAGCAAGCCGCTGCAAATCGCGGGATATTATACGCTATCATCCGCCACAATCCTCCGAACCGCGTTACCGGACATTTTAGTCAAACGTTTGCCCCTTTATACCGAGTTGCCAGCTACCTTGCTTGGCAGGTTGGCCCGCTCGCTCGATTTCAAAGGACAAGGTGTAGGTGATCGCTTGATGATCAGTGCGCTTTCCCGAGCGGTCGAAGGGGCGCGACATGTGGCTTCGTGGGCGATTGTGACAGATCCCAAGCACGAGCAAGCGAGACGTTTTTATGAATCCTTTGGTTTCAGGCAGCTGACCGGACAACGGCTTTTTGTGCCCATGAAAGAAGTTGTAGGGCAGCTTAACGCTCAATGACGGAATTTCTATATGACTTGAGCGCTTCTTTAAACCGCTTCGTGGGACTCCGGGGAGGAGCTAACAAGGCTTTCACGAAGCGGCGCGATTCTTCCCGGTTGAGACGGATAGTTTCATGCTGATAGACGACCCTTTCCGCCGCTGTCCGGACGTTGGCGACGATAAAAGCCCCCACCGAACATCCTTTCAAGACGGCGGCACGCTCAAATAAAGCTTTGTCTTCAGGAGTGACTCTTGCGACCAAGCGGTTGGATTTGCGTTCCCGGATGGCGACTGGCATGTGGCAATGTGTGCCACAATGTGCCACAAATCAAATCCTTTTTAGAATAGACCTAGATCGCATGCGACTACTCTCTCAACGAGCATGCGAGATCCGCGACGAGCTTTTTGCGGACGAGGTCGTGGGCGTCGTTGACTTCTTTTTCCGTGAGCGTCTTGTCGGAGGCGCGGTAGGTGAGAGCGTAGGCGAGCGATTTGTGGTCGGCGGGGATCTTCTCGCCTTTGGGGTCGAGGAAGAGATCGAAGAGGCGGACGCTTTCGAGGTTGGGGGCCTTGGCGGCGCGGATGACTTCCTCGACTTTGGCCTGGGGAACCGACTTCGATAAGACGATGGCGAGGTCGCGGCGGACGGGCGGGAAGGCGGGGACCGGCTTGTAGCGCTCAGGTTGAGGAGCTTGGCTGAGCCAAGTATCGAGGGCAATTTCGGCGTAAAAGAGGGGAATCTTAATGCCGTGGATTTTGAGATCAGTGGGGGCAATCGGGCCTGATTCCAAGATATCTTTAACGTTAATGTTGATATTTTTAAGAAGAAAATCGAGTTCACCGCTCAGATCAAAGTAATCCGAGGTGCGTTCGCCTTGATACCATGCGGCGTCCTGGCCGAGGCCGGCGACGATGAGTCCCAAGCGCATCGGCTCGTGGGTGCTTTGGTCGCGACGTTCGTAGACGCGGCCGACTTCGAAGAGGCGAAGTTGGGCGACCCCCTTGGCGAGGTTTTTCGCAGCGACCTGAAGGAGGGAGGTCTTCAGCGCGAGGCGGAGATGGGTCTGGAGTTCGCTGAGAGGATTGGCTATTTCAATGGCGGTCTCGCCCGTGGCGAAGCGGCGCTCGATCAGCGCGTCGGTGACGCATTCGTCCCAGCCGCGGACGGCGAGGGCGCGACGCAGTTTGAGGAGCCGGTCATGGGCGCGGTCGGCAGCGGTCTCGGGATGGAGTCCAGTAGTGACGCGGGAGGGGATGCCTTCGAGTCCATGGAGCCGCGCGATTTCCTCGATGAGATCGACCTCGCGATGGAGGTCGTCGCGGAAAGTGGGCGGTTGCCAGGCGGTGTCGTGCTCGTTCGGCGCGCCGAGTTTTTCGCAGCCAAGCCGCTCAAGATTGAGGCGGACCGTTTCCGACGAGACATCGATGCCGAGGAGAGACTTGATCCGTTTCGGGCGCAGCACAATCGGGCCGCGCGCGGCGGGCGGGGCACCGGCGATGGAAGAAGCGGAGGAGATCGTGGCGCCGGTCAACTCGATGAGCAAGGCAAGGGCGCGGTCGCGGGCGGCGAGGAGCGCGCCGGGATCAACGCGGCGTTCGTAGCGGTAGGAGGAATCGGAGATGAGTCCGAGACGGCGGCTGGTGCGGCGGACAGTGGCGGGGAGGAACCAGGCGGATTCGAGGACAATTTCTTTCGTCGTCTCGGTGACGCCGGTGGGCTTGCCGCCCATGACGCCGGCGAGGGCGACA
>Ga0207641_10002305_pt1 | contig 17740 bp, 22 predicted proteins | sample KBSSwiS62_FD_184306 | JGI IMG/M metagenome (GOLD analysis project Ga0207641, IMG submission 184306) | Switchgrass rhizosphere microbial communities from Kellogg Biological Station, Michigan, USA - KBS Switchgrass S6-2 (SPAdes) (version 2) | ecosystem: Host-associated > Plants > Roots >... | reverse complement strand
CTGACGCGGTTGATGACGAAATTCCTCAAGCTCGAGGGATTCGACGCCGCCGAGGCGTACAACGGACAGGAAGCGCTCAAGTACCTTCGAGCTGGCGGCGACGCGAGCGTCATCCTGCTCGACCTCCGCATGCCGGTGATGGATGGCTGGGCATTCCGGCGTGAGCAGAAAGAAGATCCGGCGCTGGCCGACATTCCGGTCGTCGTCCTGACAGGGATCGAGGGCGATCACGAACAGGACCTCGGCGCGGCCGCCGCGTTTCACAAGCCGGTCAGCTTCCCTGACGTCGTCGACGCGCTGCGCCGGCTGTGCGACGGCGTTTGATTGCGTGGTTTTTATCGCCTGCCGGCGACGATCACCGCGAACATTCCCCGCCGCCATGCCACGTCAACCATGAAGCCGGCGCTCTGCAGCAGCGCGAGCTCCGCGTCGAGCGAGACGTACACGTCCTCCTTACTCCATGCGCGCAGCAGCGCTTCGGCTTTTTGGGTGCTGTACGATTTGCGCAAATGGACCATCCAGGCGTCGCGTTGCGATCGTGCGCGGTCGGGTGCGCCGGCCGGGTGACAGTCGGCGCTGATGAACAGGCCCGCAGGATTGAGCGCCGCGCGAATCCGGCGATAGAGCCGTGCCTTCGCGCCACGCGTGCGCACGTGATGGAGCGCGATAGAGGCGACGACCGCGTCGGCGCGCGGCAGCGTCGCCCGGACGAAGTTCGAGGTCTGCAGCGTCGCCCGACGACCTAAACGTCGTCCGGCAAGCGCGAGGATGCCGGAATCGGCATCGAAGCCAATCACCGACGCCTTCGGTGCACGTTTCAAACAGCGAGCGGCGAGCGCTCCCGTCCCGACGCCGAGCTCGACGATCGTGCGAGCCTTGACGTCGACGGCGTTCGCCGCAGCGTCGAGCATTTCTTCGTAAGCGGGGATGAACGTGCGGATTCGCTGATCGTATTCGGCGAGCTCGATGCCGAGATGTGAGGCGACGCTCATGAGCGCAGCGCGGGGTGTTCGCCGATATGTTCGGTCGACGTAGGGGCGGACCCATCTGTCTGCCTCGGGCCGACACGCGCGTCGGGCCCCATGCCCCAATCAATCGGGACGTTGATGTACGAACGATCGAGTGCCGCGGTCGACTCGCAGCCGAGCAGCTTCAGCGTGCGCACCAGTTCCGTCCGCAGGATCTCGATTGCGCGCGCGACGCCTGCTTCACCCGCAGCTGCGAGGCCGTACGCATATGCGCGCCCGACGAGGACCGCGCGTGCGCCAAGACACAACGCCTTGGCGACGTCGCCGCCGCGCCGGATGCCGCCGTCAACCAGCACTTCCACCTGTCCGTTCACCGCCTCCAGTACTTCCGGCAGCGCGCGCAGCGTCGCCGGTACGCCATCGAGCTGGCGGCCGCCGTGGTTCGACACCACCAGAGCCTGCGCGCCGGCCGCGATCGCCTGCCGTGCGTCTTCACCAGTGTGCACGCCCTTGATGACGATGGGTCCCTTCCACAGGTCGCGGATCCATCGCAGGTCCGTCCAGGTCACGACCGACTGCGCCAGAGCGGCGCCGACGTCCGCGTATCCCATCGGTCCTTCCGGCAACACGACGTTTGGAAAGTTCATCAATCCGCCGTCCGCCAGGAAGCCGGCGAGCCATCGCGGCCGCGCCAGCACTTGCGGTACGAACGGCAGCTTTTCCCAGAGCGTTCCGCTGACCAGTTCCTTGACGCCGTTGCGGACGTCGCGCTCGCGCTGTCCGGCGACCGCGGTATCGATGGTCAGGACCAGCGCCGAGAATCCTGCCGCCTGCGCCCTGGCGATGCCGGCGGTCGCGATGTCCCGCCCGCCGACGAGGTACACCTGGTACCACGCAGGTCCGCGGGTCGCCGCCCGGACGTCCTCGAGCCGGCATCCCGACAGGGTGGACAGGATGTACGCCGTACCGGCGGCGCCGGCCGCTTTCGCCGCCGCGACTTCACCGCGCGGATAGAACAACCGGCTGCTGCCGACGGGCGCGAGCAGGAACGGCAGGTCGAGCGGGGTGCCCAGCACGGTCGTCCGCAGATTCGCGTCGGATGTCGCGACCGCGCTGCGCGGCCGGAACGTGAGGCGCGAGAACGCCAGGCTGTTCTCCCGCAACGTGATCTCGTCGTCTGCGCCGCCGTCGATGTAGTCGAACGCGAGCCGCGGCAGGCGGCGCTGCGCGAGGCGGCGCAGATCCGCGATGTTGACGACCCGCGGGGGGGCTACCGTTCTCGACATCTTTGCGCGATTCTACTCAAAACAGGAGGCACGCCGATGCTCGCTCGCCGCCGCATACTTGGTACGACGCTCTTTGGAGGCTTGCTCGGGGCCGCAATTCCGGCTTCCTTGTCCGCCCGAAGCCGCACCGCGGTGGAGGCGGAGGCCGGGCCTGTCGACCAGAGCAATCAAGCTTCGGAACGTCAGCTGACGGAGATCGCCGACGCCCTGAAAGACCTCCGCAAGGCGATCGAAGCGCCGCAGGGCGCGTTCGTGGAGGTCCTGCCCATCCGTCAGAAGCAGATGGACTTTCTGAGGGCGACGAACAAGTTTCCCGATTACATCGACGTCGGGCTGGATATCTGGTTTGCCGTCCACGACTGGCACATCAAGCACCTGCAGCAGCCGTCCCTCGGGCGCGACACCAACGGCCGCTACACAATTTCGCTGATGGGCACGCAACTCGTGATGCGTCCCGATCTGGTGCCGACGTTTATCAGCGCGCCGTACGATAGTCGTTGATCCGGGTCCGTAATGTCAGAGAAGGGGACGATTCGTCCCCCTTTACGAACAGCCAGCGAGTATCATCCGTTGATTGGCCGAACAGCAGGGGCGGCAAGCTTCGTGCTGGGAGGCCTCGCCAACGCCTCACCCAACTTCTCCCGAGAGAATTGAGCCGCTTGAAAGGATCACGATGAGACGCCTGGTGTGTGGACTCGCCGTCGTCGTCGCATCGGCATGCGGCGGCAACAGTAATAGTTCAACCGCAACGCCGTCGGCGCCGACTCCGACGACCGCCGCCTCCACCGAAAGCTTTTCCGGTACGGTGAGCGTCGCCGGGAACGACTTCCATCCCTTTACGGTCGCGACGGCGGGCGCCACGCTGAGTGTCACGCTGACGGCTGCGGGACCGCCGTCGACGATCTTCATGGGGCTGGGGTTGGGGGCGTACGACGCGCCGACCTGCTCGTTGCTCAACAACGCATATCTCACAACGCAGGCGGGAGCCGCAGCGCAGCTCTCCGGTACGGCCGGCGCCGGGTCCTACTGTGTCGTCGTCTACGACGTGGGCAATCAGACCGGGCCTATCACGTACGCGGTGACGGTCAGCCACTACTAGCGCACCGCTGCCGCGCAGCGACGCTAGCGCTCACATTGTGGCGCAACTTGTCAGGACGGAAACGAGCACGCTCGTATGCGCGCTGATACTTCTGTCACTCGAAACAATCCGCCAATTTCTTTCCGGCTCCTAACTCACACCCAACTTCATCAGCGACGAGAACTTCTTCGGGGGCGCCGCCACTCCAGTCGACCCGGCGATCGTCGGAGGCGGGAAGGCGTGGATTCGGTTCACGACCGAGACCGACGACGCCGACCTGTCGTTCTCGTGGTAGTGGGCGCGAAAACTCGAAGGATCAGCCTTGTAGGCTGTAGGACTTCCGTGCCGCTGCTCCTGCAGAAATCCAGGCGCTCGGGACGGGCGTTGTGGCGAAATGCAATGGCCGCTGCCACGCAGCAGAGGGCGTAAATCGTTGATACGATAGGACCGCCCTCCTGACGCCGGAGTGGTGAAACTGGCAGACGCGCCGGACTCAAAATCCGGTGGGGTTTACCCCCCGTGAGGGTTCGATTCCCTCCTCCGGCACCAATTGAATCAATGACTTACGCGGCTGTGAGAAGGGCGCGCGGAAGGGCGAGTGGGCGCGACGGGCTAGCGGTGGGCTAGCGCTGGGCCGTCAGGCGTGCTGATCGCTTCAGACACCGCTTTTCTCGATGGCTTTTCGTTGTTCCTGCGCCCAGGCGATCGCCAACGTACGCGCCGGGAACAGATGTCCGTAGAGAAACTCCACCGGGTCGAACCGATTAACCAGTTCAGTAATTTCCTCAAGTACCCCACGGCGGCGTACTGGGACGTCGTGCGTATGAATGTGGACACGCTGTACTCCTTCGCATGGCTTGTCCTGTCGAAGGAACCGCTGGTGCTCTCTGTCCCCGATACCCATGATCGTTACTACCTGATGCCGATCATTGATGCCTGGACGGACGTGTTCGCGTCGCCAGGCAAGCGAACGACCGGCACCGAGGCAGGCGATTTCGCCATCGTCGGTCCGAACTGGACTGGCACGCTGCCCGCCGGGATGACGGCACTCAAATCACCCACCAACATGGCGATCATTGGGGGCCGCACCCAGGCGAACGGGTCCGCCGACTATGCGGCAGTCAATGCGATTCAGAAGCAGTACCACCTGACACCGCTGCGTGCTTTCAGGAAACCGTACATGCCGCCCGCCGGTGTAGTCGATCCGCAGATCGACATGAAGACGCCGCCCGTGGATCAGGTCAATCGGATGAGTGCTGAGACGTTCTTCAACAGGCTGGCGACGTTGATGGCGTCGAACCCACCCGCACCGGCGGACGCGCCGATGCTGGCGAAGCTCGCCAGAATCGGTGTCGTGCCAGGACGCAGGTTTGACATGAGCACTCTCGATCCCGCGATCACGAAGGGGCTGGACGGAAGCGTGCAGGCTGCCGTGGCAAAACTGGAAGCGGGGGCAAGGAAATGGGCGCTCTGGCCAATGGTTGGCGCGTCCTACCGATGACCCTCGCCGATTTCGGAACCGCTTACGAGCTCCGAGGCGAAATCGCTTTGTTCGGAATCGGGGCGAACCTCGCCAAAGACGCCGTCTATCCGACTGCGTTCACGGATGGCGACGGCCAGCCGCTCACCGGAGGGAACCGGTATGTGCTCCACTTCGACAAAGACGGCCTGCCGCCGGTGAATGCCTTCTGGTCCTTGACGATGTATGACGCGGAGAACTTCCTCGCTGCCAACCCGCTTCATCGATACAACATCGCAGGGTGGATGCCGCGGAAGTACAACCCAGACGGCTCGCTGGACGTGTACATCGAGCACGATTCGCCGGGCAAGCAGAAGGAATCGAACTGGTTGCCCGCTCCGGAGGGACCGTTCAACATCACGTTGCGGATGTACTGGCCTAAGGAGGCAGTGCTGGACGGCTCATGGAAGCCACCGGCCATTCAGAAAGTCGCCGGGAACGCGAAAGAGACCACGCTCCACTAACCACTAACGCTGCGTAGCGTCAAGGGTGACGGGCCCTCTGACCCGTCACCTTTCTGGGTAACGGTTATGGTCAACCAAATGTTGTATCGACTTACGTACTAGTACTGCGGCGCTGATGGCGTTTGTAGCCCTCGCTCGTGAATCGCCTGCTTGATCTGCACGATCCAGTGTCGGAGGTGCGGGTACGCTCGCTCAGCGGATTCCCATTCGCGATCGAGGGCGTCAGGCGGTGAGCCTGTGAGACGACGAGGAGCAAACGCCGATCGGGCGTCAACCGCCAGCCAGGCTCTCGCTGACCGTTGGACGTTGCGAGCCGCAGCCCGAACCTTGGAACGATGCCCATGGCGGGCGCATTCTAGTCGAAGCGGGTGGAGAATAGGGCCGGTCACGTGCGAACGGTGCCAGGGTGTTGTCGGCCCCTTGGACCAGTCAGTCAAAAAGGAGTCGGCATGGAAAGAGTTGTTATCGCCGTTTTCGCTTTGGCAATGCTGGCGGCCCAGGCAGCGGGCATCTTTGTCATCGTCTACTTCGCCGCGCGACTGGCGATCCGACATGAACGAGTTTCAAGCTGAGTTCTCACTACGCAGCGTGGCGATCGGCCACGGTCAGACACCGGGCAAGAAGTAGGTAAAGACGGAGGCGAGAAGCCCGACGACGAGACCCGAGCAGCTTTCTCGAGTCGGTCCTGTCTGTCACGGGGATCGTAAGATCCCCCGATGCGCGACGACGACTGGTTCAAGCGGATGAAGTTCGCTCACGAGAGCGAAATCCGCGTCAGATACTTTGACGGTTGAACCCTACGTGGCGATTCCCAACCGAGTATAAGCAGCACGCATTCGGTTCGCCGATCGAGTGGGATCCAGAGCCGATTATTGAGAGCGTCGCGTCGTGCTTCATCCTGGCGCGGACTCGTCATATGCCGAAGCCGTCACCGAAGTTCTCAAGACGTGGGCACCGTCGACGCAAGTGTTTGTGCAGTGGTCGAAGTTCCCGACGTGGACGGAACACCTCGACGCGTTACGCAACCGGCTACCAAAGTCCGTTGCCGGACTGCGGCCGTCGAACGACCCGGTCGTCTCCGTCTTCTCCTGCGCGGCCACCGGAAGGACCGATCCCACCAGACAGATGATCGACAACGCGATTGATAGTGCAGATTTCATGTGCGTGTCTCCTTGCCCTGCAATGTGACAACGGTCAGGCAAAGGGCTCAGCATGGAGGATGGCTCGAGCGGGCGGTACGTGAAAGGCTGGCGAATCAGCGACGACCTACGCAAGCGGGCAAGGAGAAGAGCACGCGGAAACAGGCGATGAACCGAAAGGCGGCGAAAAAGCGATGACGATGTCCAGCGCGCTGGTGATGATGCTCGCGGAACTCCTAGCTGTGGGAGGCTTGTTCTATGTCGGTCGAATCTGGCCTAGGGGCCGGTAGACCGACATTGGGTTTGCGAACAGGACACTTACCAGCGTTTTCGAGACGAGTCGAGGGGCTGATAGTCAACGATTGTCAAGCCGCGCAGCGATGTGATCGAGTTGGGCCTGAATGGCGGCGATGCGCTTGAACTGCAGATCGATCAACTCCTGCATGTCACGGATCGCCGTTTCAGCGGCCGACAGTCGATCCGGCGTCGGCTTGTCGTGGTTGGCGTGGCGCCGGGGTTCTCGCGTGGACCGTTGGCGCTTCACGTGCGCGATTATCGGCACACGCGGTGCGGATGTCACGAGGAACAAAAGCCGAGGTTATGAAACATCCTCGGGAGTGGGAACTACTGGCCGTGGGATGTCGGGAAAGCCTTCGTAATTATTGCTAGCAACATTAGCAAGATCGTGAAAGCGAGCGCACATCGGCCCAGTGCGAGCGCAGCATTTTCAGACGGTGACGCGTTTCCTGCTTCCCCTCTTGATTTCATACCAAAGTGATCGTATCTGTTTCCTCTCGGAAACGAGCCGTCGATGCCGTGGAAGTGTCCGGCCTGCCAAAACCAAATCCGCCACACTGGCGACCGGCCAGAGCTACAGCAGGTATATCGCTGCCACGTTTGCCGGATAGAGCTTGTCCTCGATCCATTGACCCGCAAACTGACCGCGATCGCCCTTGTCGCGGAGGTGACGGATCGGCGGAAGACACCCCGCGAGCAGTGACGATTTATCGTCCGACTGTGCCGACGTGTCCGCGATGCCGCCGTACGACCGGCGTTGAGGAAGACGACAACACGGGCAGCTCACTGCGCTGGTTCGTCTGTCGGCTGTGCGTCGCTGGTCGGTCGCGCCAAAACCGTACGCTAGGGCTGTCAGAAACAGACAGAGAGCCAGTCGGTGCCTGACAGGTTTGTCGTGACCTCGGCGTCACAGGGGTGCGTATCGTCGCGGAGTAACCGATGGCCGTGAAGCCTCCGGCGCGTGAACCACACAGGCCGACGTGCCCCTACTGCGGCGACGCACGCATCGCCCTGCAGAAAGGCCCAGGTCGCGACTGGTGGCTCTCGTGTTACGTCTGCGGTCAAGCGTGGCAGGTGATGAGTCCGGCTCGATCGCTGCAGCCCCTCCTGGTCGGTGACGGTGGCGCGCGTGAACCGCGTGAAGTGAAGTGACGGACGCGGGGGCGTCTAGGTTGCTACGTGGGCATCGTGGGCGACTTCGGCTGGTCGCGCGGCGAGTTGAATCGTGAACACGTCGTCACAGTCCTTGCACCGAAAGAAACCGACATCCTCCACCTGCCCGACGCAGGTCACGCGCCGGGACGCACATCGGCGACACGGGGGAGTGGACTCCAAGACATGTCGGAAGCGTCGCTCGGTGGAGGGCTGTGTCATCGACGGCCCCGGTCCAATCTGACCGCGATGCGTGCCGCCTCGAGTTCCAGTTTCAGCGTCAGGAAGGTCTCGCGCGTCGCCTCGATGTCGAGGCATCCCCGTTCACGGCAGGTACGTTCAACGGCGTCGATCAGGATTTTCACGCGCGTCAGACGCGCGGCGACCATTTCGGCTTCCACAGGCATCTACGGCGGCCGGTAGTAGAACCGAATTCACTACCTCTTTGCAACCAGAATGTAAACGTTTACAGAATCTTTCTCTAGGGGCAGGTGACCGAGGTGGAACTGGAAGCGCGTGCGATAGCTGCCCGGCGCCTGCGGGAGCAGCCTAAGGCGTGCTCGTTGCGGGCGCCGAGGGCGAGGAGCCGCAAGCGCCAGCGAGCATTGCGAGAAGGATCGTGAGAGTGGCCTTCATGGTTGTCCCAAAAAGATGTTTGTCCCGCGAGGAGCTGGTCTGCAAATTGCCAATGATTTCGGAGCGAAAGTGGCTGGGGACTGCCTACGATTGTCCCATCGGCGATGGGCGGTACGTAAACATGGGCGACTACTCGGGAGTAGTCTCATCTCAGACTAACGTCCGAAGGGGGAATGCAAAGCTGCTGCGCGGGCCACGGCATCGCAGCGCTGAAATCCGGCGGCGGTTCCCGTGACGATCGCGCCGCCGGATTCGCTGAACGGGACCTCAGCAACGGCCCTTCTTCGCCTGGCCGGGCGGGCAGTGCCCACCTTTGTGCTTCAGATGCCCTGGCGGTACTCGATAGTAAGCAACAGGAACCGCGAGGATCTGCCGCGGCACCTTGCCGATTGCGATCGCGACCCACGGCGTGTTGAGCCGCGAGGCATAGAACCACTGGTCGTCGCGAACGGTGTAGTAGCGCCCGTCATAGAGAAACAGATCCGCACCGTAGGACGGCGCGTAATAGACCCGCGACGCTTGCACCGGCACTAGTACGGGTTGCGCGACGACGACAGGCGGCGGCTGGCCGATATTGACATTGACACTGACCTGACTTCGCGCGGGCGCAGGCAACGCTATGCACGCGGCAAACAGCATCGCAACGATCGGCACCTTGACCACTTTGTCCTCCAGATCGCGTTATGGGAATGACCATGAGGCAGCAACCGAGATGCCAGCTCGCATTTTCCTGGGATTTCGTCGCATTGCACGGCTGGCTGACGCTTCACGGTGACACCGCGAACATTCAGGGCACTTGCGATCACGTTCGTCTGTTTGGTGAGCCCGGCGCACGGTCTTGGCGCTCACGCCAACGAACGCCGCGACGGCAAAGTCAAAGGCCGACCCGCAGATATCAAAAAGCAAAGCTGCTTTACGACGGCAACGATGCGCCGTCTTGGAGCGCCCGCCGTTCTATCGATAAACGGAGTAGGGTTTAGGAATCCCGTTCTGCCGGAAGCCTCTCCCGTCAGATCGGTCCACACCGCGCTACAAGGGAGGAGTAGTCCCTGAGTCAGGAGTTCAGGCGGGACGGCGGGCTCGTTACTGCCGAATTTCTTCGGACCAGTCGCTACTGGAGAATGGCGCTGACCGGACCGGTTAGTCGCTCTTCGTTCTTCGTCATGTCAGCGCCCTCCGTCAACGTCGGTTAGGAGCGTGTCCGAGTAATCGCCTTCATGACGGATTCTCAGGCTGCGGATATGCGGAGGAAAACAATAAAACTTGTCAGCTATTTCCCTTCCGTCTGCGCCTGCTGATACTGCCTTTCAGAGGCACGCCTGAGGCGCTGCAAGGAATCTTCTACGCTGGCAGCGATAGTTTTTGCGCCAAATGTTTCGAGGAACCGACCCCACCAACCTGGGGGGAAGATGAAGTCTCAGCCATATTGGACGCGGCATGTGGTCGCGTCGATGGGAGTGCAGGCGATGTGCGCTTTCTCTTGCAATCCCAATGGAAAAAAAACATGCACGTCGAGCTCGTGTCTTTCGGGATTAACCGCTTCGACCTTGAAGATGAAGTGCAAGGTGCGGCCAAAGGCTTTTCCTCCGAAGGTGATGGTCTGGCCTACAGTGGCTGGACCTTCTGGCTCACGACGTTCGGCCTGGACATCGGCCCACTCGGAATACCGTTCCCATTGAACGAGGTTCCCCCAGACCACCTCGACCGGCGCCGCGACGACTGCGACGGGACAGACGGCCAGGCCCATCGTATGTTCCTCCTCTCAATTTCAGGATTGAGGCAGGGCATCATTTACGCTTTGCCTCCATCCTGGTCTCACACCGCGCCGTCGGCTCCAGTTGATGCTCAACGGCGTCGTGACCTCATCGCCGAGTTCGGATGATTACGCCACGCCCTTTAGCCAGGCGGTGTTCCGGCTGTACAGCTGTGCTATCGCTCCCGGGCGGGTCAATCCCGGGCAGGTCGTCACGCATTTTCCTTCCTTGTTCTTCAAGCACGTAAGACATGAACCGGTAACGCCGCGAACGCTGCCCGGAATTAGGATTTGTGCCCCTACGTCCGCCGTTGCCCTGTCACCGGTTACACGGACCAATACCGCTCCCAACAGATGAAGGGACCGCGAGCCCTGTTCGTAGTTCTGCTTCGAGCGTGCCACGTACTCCGCAGCAGAGCCCGAGATCCACGAGTTGTCGACGATTGCTCGAGGATGGTAGGCAGCCTGCATGACGTCCCACTGCGCCATGTCCCTGGCCCAACGCTCGCCTGTGACGATTGAGGCGACCGCCGCCGAGGGCGGAGAGGATCTCGTACGGGCCGACACGGGCGCCAATCTCAAGGAGCATGACCGTGCATCGCAAGAAACGGATGGAGTGTGAAGTATTCGGTAGATGCCATGGGCAGCGCTGTTCAATACCGCACAGCTGGATTGGACGGGCGGCGCGGCAGCGCGCGCGGAATCACTCTTGTGTGACGCCGTATATATGGACTCCTCCCTCGTGTCAGCAAAAATCCGTGCGCATGATCAAAATCGGATGCAGTCATATATCCGGCCTCTTGCTGAAGCCGCGGTAGCTTCGGGCCATGATGGGCATCCGCGCACCGAGAGCCAATCAGTGAAACGCGACCTCGCGCGGTCAACGGCGTTATCGGCTTGTCTCGGCGCCGGTCCGACCGGTCATGCCATCGGGAGTTCTGCTGTGCACCTCGACGGGTCAGGACGTCTCTACGCGACGCACGGCTGCGCTTTAATCGACGTCGTAATGCCACACGGCCCAGACGATTCGGGCCAGTTTGTTCGCGACGGCGACGGTCGCCTTGTGTCGTCCGCGGTGCGTGGCGGTCGACACTGCCCATTGCTGCAGCCGCGTCAGTCCAGGGATCGTTTGTAACCGTGTCGCGACGGGATGCGCACCGGCGATCTGCGCGAGCTGGTGATCGAGACCGGCGATCTTCTGCTCGAGTCCGTGCACTTCGTCGACGACCAACGCGATCGTCTGACGCAACACGTCGGGAACGGCCGCGTCTGGATCGCTCAGGATCGCGGTCACACGACGGAGGACTGTCCGCGCGCCCACCGGGATGGCGTGGCCGTGTTCGGCCAACAAGCCTCGCATCGCATTGATCCGGGCCACACGCGCCGTCTGCCACTGCGTCCGCACGCGATGGATCGCTTGGAGGGTCTGCTGTTCGACGGTCTTCACCGGCACCGGACGAATCTCGCCGCAGCGAGCGGCCTCCAGGAGCGCATCGGTGTCCGCGCGGTCCGTCTTGTTTCGCTGGACGTAGGGTCGCACCTACTGCACCGGCAGAAGCCGCACCCGCAGGCCACGTGCCTGCATTCGGCGTCCCCAATAGTGCGAGGTACCGCACGATTCCATAATCACGTCCGTATCCTCCACGAGCGTGTCGACGAATCGCTCGAACTGGCGGCGCGTCAAGCGCTGCCGATCGAGGATGCGTCCGGCGCGATTCGCGACGGCCACTTGGAACGCGTCCTTGGCAAGATCGATGGCGACGGTGGTCGCATCCATGACAGCTCCTCCTCGTTCTCTCGCTGACTGTGTGTCAGCGTCTCCGGGCGATGATGCCCGAGAATCGGGAGGAGTCCATGCCATCAGTGGCGACCGGATCCTCCCCTGATGCGGTCACTCTACCCTTCGCGACTTCTCAGGATTTGAGTCGGCAGGTGGAACCGTGGAAGATGGCCCTGTGGAGAATCTCAGCGGACAGCAGTCGATAATCTCATTCCGCGCGCTGGGGCGTTCGGACTTCCCTCTGCTGCAGAAATGGCTCGCGGCTCGTCACGTACGGATCTGGTGGAATGAACGCTTCGATCTGGCTAGCCTTGAGGCCAAGTACGGTCCTGCCATCGATGGGAGCGAGCCAATTCACGTGTACGTCATTCAGCGCAACGGCGTTCCGATCGGCTGGATTCAATGGTATCGGTGGCGTGACTTTCCAGAGCATGCAATTCAAGTTGGCGTTGACCCTACGTCGGCAGGAATCGATCTCGCTATAGGAGAAGTCGACATGACGGGTCGCGGGCTCGGGCCTGCAGTCATCGGCGAGTTCGGAACGAACTACATTTTCATTAACGGTGACGTGGGTGCGATCGTCGCCGACCCGTCGGTGAGTAATAAGCGCTCAGTCAGCGCGTTCAGAAAGGCGGGCTTTACCATTGTCGACACAGTCCAGCTCGTTGATGAGGCTTTCGAACGCCATGTTGTTCGTTTGGATCGCAGGAGCTAAAGATTCGTCTCCATAAGCGCCGAAGTGGCATTCGATCGGCTCTGCCGTCGCTCGTCATATCGCGACTAGTCGTACCATTCGCGCCAATTACTGCGGCCACTGAGTTTTGATCACCTGTTTCGTCGGCACGGCCATGCTTCAACTGCTCGTGAAGGTGCTGCACCGCGATGAACGCAGCGAAGGAGCCCCTTGGGTGTAGCCTGCTTGAAGGCGCCTAGCGTTTTAGGTCGGTGTCCACTCCGTCGTCAGGTTCAGGAAGGGCAACGGCTGACTCGGGCGGCGCCGGCCGCGCGTGTCGTGGCTCCCGCACCGCGGATCCGTAGTTGTCATCTGTCGTGTCAGGAATAGTCCCAGCATTGTGAACCGCGTCGCGAAATGCCATTGCGGCGGCGATCCTGAAGGCCGCTTCGGACGAGTCGTGGTCGTGGTACGAACCATCAACAAGATCAATCCGTATGTCTGGGACGAGAAATCCACCGTCGATGCCGCGCCTGACTGCCTCTCTGAGCCCCTGCTCGACAGCCGGAATGAACACGCTAGGAATCGCACCTGACGCAATTTCGTTATTGAGCAACAGTCCTGATCCTTGAGGGCTTGGAGAAACTCGAACAGCTTGCTCCTTTCGAGCCTCGCTACTGAGATCCTTACGAGTCTGCTGGAAGTCGCTTGCGCATCAGCAGGTTTCGATGTCCTCGTGGATATTCTTCGATATCCGCGAGGACCTCGAAGCCGTGTCGCTCGTAGAACGACGGCGCCTGGAATCCCACCCTCCAGACCCCCTCTCGACTCCTCTTCTGCGGACATCGATCAAGGCGCGCCTTGACCGACGGTCAGCCGGCGAGGGTTAAGCAGCGGCGGGGAGCCCTGCGACCTGGCGCTCGAGTCCCTTCGGATCCGCGAAGAAGGCCGGGCCCGTGCCCTGACTCATCCTGTCGGGAAAGATTTCCTCATCGCCCGCGATGATGCCCGCGACAATCGCTCGCGCGGCGTCCGCCGGCGACGCCTTCTCGAGCGTCAGCACCTCGGCCATCCTGGTGTCAATTGGGCCGGGATACACGCCAAACACCTGCGTGTTCTGCCCCCGCAGCATCGCGCGCGTGACCTGAGTGAGTGAGTGCGTCGCGGCCTTCGAGGCGCTGTACGACGCGAGCACCGAGAAGCTGACGAACGAGGCCACCGAGTTGAGGTTGGCGATGGCACCGCCGCCATTCTTCGCAAGTACTGGCGCGAACGCCTGCGTGACGGCGAAAGTGCCGAGGAAGTTCACTTCCATCTCCTGTCGCCCGCCCTCGATCCACTTCGGATCAGTGAACTCGCCACCGGCAAAGCCGACGATGCCCGCGTTGTTGACCAGGAGGTCCACATCTGCCGCGGTCGCGGCGGCGGCGGCGATCTGCGCGGCGTTCGTGACGTCGAGTTGCAACGGCGTGACGCGGGAGCCGTGGCGGGCCACGAGCGGGCCGAGGGCCGAGATGCTGCGGGCGGCAGCGTACACCCTTCTGACGCCGGCCGCGACGAGTGCGTCCACGATGGCTTCGCCGATGCCACGGTTGGCGCCGGTGACGAGTGCGGTCCTGCCTGAAAGTTCGTAACCCATATCCAGACTCCTGACGATCTCGCGGTGCGCGAGACTGAACGCGGCCACCCCTTACGGACGGCCGAGAACAGACCGTTCTGTCTATTCATGCTGTTGACAATAGACAGATCTGTCTGTATTGTCAAGGGGTGCCGAAAATAACTGGGAAACGGGCGAAGACCTCCGAAATCGGCGTCCGTGACCGCCTCCTCGACGCCGCCGATCGCCTGTTTTACCGGGAGGGGGTGCGGGCCGTGGGTATTGACCGCGTCCTGGCGGAGGCCGACGCGGCGAAGGCATCGCTCTATCAGCACTTCGGCTGCAAGGACCAGCTGGTGGCGTCGTACCTCGAGCGTCGAACCGTGGACGCCCGTGCCAGAATCGAGGCGTACCTCGCCGACACGCCGCCGTCACAACGCGCGCTCAAGTTTTTTGACTGGGTCGTGGAGTGGGCGGAGTCGAAGGACTTCCGCGGGTGCCCATTGCAGCATACAGTGAGCGAGCTCACCGATACGGCGCACCCGGCGCGCACCATTGCTCACGGTCAGCGAGCATGGTTCGCGGAGCGCTTCCTCGAGTGGACGAAGGCGGCGGGAGTGAAGGACCCGAAAGCGATGGCGCGCGCTCTTATCGTGCTGTTCGACGGCGCCGTGGCCGGGTCCGAGGTTGACGGGCCGCAGCGGGCGAGCGACGCGCGATGGATGGCCAGGAAGTTATTGGCCGGCTGAACGAGCGATCTCCGAACCAATAAGTTCGCCACGCGATGATCCCCCCTGGAAAGACCCGTCGTCCGCCCTCCTCGGCGCGCTGACGCTCTACCTCGATTTCACGAACCTGTTTCTCTTCCTGCCGCGATTCGCTCGAAATCGGCGGGAGTAGCCGCGGGAATGGCGGCGATGAACCCCGACCCGGTTCATTTCTATGAAGCACACAGGTCGACGTCCATTTGATAGAAGAAGAACGTGTGCGGAGCGGAGACGCCGCCAGGCGACAGCGCCGCATAGCGATCGAGGACGTCCTCGACGAACGGATCGCGATCGTGCTCTGGAAGCCGCGACGTCCAGGCAACGAGACCAACTCTGCAGAACGCGCCGAACGCATCTCGCGTGCCGAAGTCCCACTCCTTCAGCGCCGTGCGGATCGCCACGACATGCAGGCGTTCGCGTTCGGCCGTCTGCCGGTAGTCCTCGGGGGTGAGACGAAGGTATGGATCCTCGAACCCGACGAAGTTGTCGCGCCATCGGGGCGATTGGCGGGTGTCCTCGACAACCATCTCGAGGCTCTTGCGTTCGCCGGCCGGAACGAGGCGGAAGATCGCGCGCGCGCCAGGCTTCATCGTGCCACGGATCGAACGGAGTGTGGCGTCCTGCTCCGGGATCCAGTGCAGCGCGTTGAACGAAACGACGAGATCGAATTCATTCGCAAACGGCAGCGTGCGCGCGTCCGCGATGTCGAACCGAAGATTCGCCTGGGCGGCCGACGAAAAGTGGGCGCGGGCGAACCGAACCATCTCGCGTGAGGGATCGATGCCGACGACGCTGCCCTGCGGGACGCGCGCGGCGATCGCCGAGGTGATGGCTCCCTCGCCGCACCCGACATCGAGGATCCGCTCGTTGCCGGCGAGCGTCAGGAGCGACAACGCCTCGGCGGCCATCACCTTCTGCAGTCCGGAAATCCGGGCGTACTCCTGTGCGTTCCACTCGGTCATGGCGAGAAATCGTCGACGTGTCGCACGCGCATCGCCTTCATGTCTGCCAGCCGCCGCCGAGGGCGCGATAGAGCTGCACCAGCGCCAGCAGTTCGTCGCGTCGCGTTTGTGTGAGCCCCAGTTCGGCTTCGAACAGATCGCGGTCGGCATCGAGGGCGTTCAGGAGCGTGCCGACTCCGCCCCGGTATCTCATGTAAGCCAGACGCGATCGGTCCCGGAGGGCGGCCTCCAGCAACTCCCGTTGCGTACGAATCAGTCTCGTCTGTCGATACTGCACAAGTGCGTCCGACACTTCCCGGAAGGCGTTCTGAATCACTCGCTCGTATTGGACCAGCGCGATCTGTTGTTGTGCCTCAGCGAGCTTGACATTCGATCGGATTCGACCGCCGTTGAAAATCGGTTGCGTCACCTGGGGAAAGAACTGCCAGGCGTTCGTCGGACCACTAAAGAGGCTCGACAGCTCCGTGCTTTGGAAGCCCAGAAAACCTGTCAGGCTGATCCGGGGAAAGTAGGCCGCCTTGGCCACGCCGATGATGGCATTTGCGGCAACGAGGTTCTGCTCCGCAGCCCGGATGTCGGGACGCCGTTCGAGGAGAGAAGAAGGCAATCCAGGAGGGACCGACGGTGGCTCCTGCTGCTCTAACAACGATCGACCCCGCGTAATTCCCCCCGGGGGCTCGCCCAGTAGGAGTTTGATCGCGTTCTCCGTCTGCTCGATCTGCTGCTCCGTTCCAGGGATCACTTGCGCCGCTCCGTACACCAGCTGTTCGCCTTCGCGAACCTCGAGAAGCGTCGCGATGCCACCCGCCTCCCGCGTTCTGATCAATTGCAGCGAGTCCTCGCGGCCGGCCAGCGTGCGTCTGGCGATCACGAGCTCCATGTCGAGCTCGAGCAAGTTGAAGTAGGCGCCGGCGACGTCGGCGATGACGGTGGTGATCGCCGCCTTGCGATTGTCGTCGCTGGAGAGCAGCTCCGCCCGCGCCGCTTCCGTCGCGCGGCGCAGCCGTCCCCAAATATCGGCCTCGAACGAGACGAGATTCATGGCCACGCTGCCGAATGTGCGCTGCTGTGGGAAGCCCTGGGGAAGGGGAAATGCGCCAGCCGAGGAGAAGCGCATCGCTGTCACGTCGGCGCTTGCGTCAACGACGGGGAACTGGTCGGCGCGGGTGATCCCGAGATTGGCGCGCGCCGCATCCACTCGAGCCATGGCCTCGCGAAGGTCGTAGTTCTGGACGAGCGCCGTGCGGACCATGTCCTGCAACCGGTCGTCTTTGAACACGTCGAACCATTTCAAGTCAGCCAGCGACGTGAGGTCGGCCGGCGGCGTCGTCTCGGTGCTGCCGCGAAAGACGTCGGGTGTTGTGACCGCAGGTCTCCGATAGTTCGGACCGACCATGCAGCCAGGGAACAGGCTGGCCGCCAATGTCGCCAGGACCAATCGATTCGTCATCTGTGATGCGTCTCCGAAACCTTCACGTCTCTCAAGGAGTCAGGCCGTCGCCGGTGTCGGGTCCGACGAGAGGGGCCGCGGCCCCTTTGACTGTGGCTTTTCCTGTCAGCCGTTCCACGACATAGAAAGTCACCGGGATGAGAAATATCGCGATGCTGGTTGCGGCCAACATGCCAACGATCACCACCGTGCCGAGAATGCGGCGCCCCGCCGCGCCGG
>Ga0207641_10002304_pt1 | contig 17751 bp, 11 predicted proteins | sample KBSSwiS62_FD_184306 | JGI IMG/M metagenome (GOLD analysis project Ga0207641, IMG submission 184306) | Switchgrass rhizosphere microbial communities from Kellogg Biological Station, Michigan, USA - KBS Switchgrass S6-2 (SPAdes) (version 2) | ecosystem: Host-associated > Plants > Roots >... | reverse complement strand
TGCCCAAGCCCGCCCTGCGGGTGACAAAGCTCCACCCACCACTCCTTCGGCCCTGCATGTACTCGACTCCGCCGACCTCGAAGCCTTTTTCGACGGCATCATTCCGCTGCAACTGGAGCGTTCGGATGTCGCCGGCGCCTCCGTCCTGGTCATGAAGAACGGCAAACTCCTCCTGCTAAAAGGCTATGGTTATTCCAACTTCAAGGACAAAAAGCCCGTCGACCCCGGCGCCACCATCTTTCGCCTCGCTTCCATCTCCAAACTTTTCACCTGGGTCGCTGTCATGCAGTTGCAGGAGCAGGGCAAGCTCGACCTCGACACCGACATCAACCAGTATCTCGACTTCCAGATTCGCCCCGCGTTTGGCCGACCCATCACCCTGCGCAACCTCATGACGCACACTGGCGGCTTCGAGGAGGAAGTCCGCGACATCATTCTCGTCAAGCCCAAGCAGCAGCCTTCACTGCGCGACTTTCTCATTCACAACCAGCCGCGTCGCCTGTTCCCTCCCGGCATCGTTCCCGGCTACTCCAACTACGGCGTCGGCCTCGGCAGCTACATCGTGCAGCGCGTCAGCGGCCAGCCCTTCGAAGAATACGTCGCCGGCCACATCTTCGCACCCCTCGGTATGACCCATTCCACATTCTTCCAGCCACTGCCCAAGGAATTGCAGGCATTGCCCTCCGAAGGCTATCGCGGCACTACTGCAAAGGATCCCATCGGCTTCGAAATCTTTAACCCCGACGGCGCGGGAGGCATCTCCTCGACCGCCGCTGACATGGGCCGCTTCGGCCTGGCACTGCTTAACGCCGGAGAACTCGACGGCAAGCGCATCCTCAAACCGGACACCCTCGCCGCCATGTATACGCCGCAGTTTCGCGCCAACGATCAGATGCCCGCTCTCGGCATGGGCTTCTACGAAACCTGGCGCAACGATCTCCGCTGGATAGGTCACGAAGGTGATCTCATCGCCTTCCACAGCTTGTTCTTCCTCGAGCGTTCGCAAAAACTCATTCTGTTTATCTCCTTCAACTCCGCAGGTGGCGCAGGCAAAGCTCGCCCCGAACTCGTTCAGATGTTCACCGACCGCTATTTCTCTTCCGAAAAGCCGCAGCAGTTCATCACCATGCCGGAAAAGGAATTAAAGTCTGTCGAAGGCACCTACCAGTCCACTCGCCGCGCCGACAGCACCAAAACCCGTCTCATTAATCTTTTCTCGCAACGAACTGCTTCGCTCGACAAAGATGGCGTCCTGCAACTCGGCGATGTGAAGGATCTCCGCGGCCACACCATCAAATGGAAGCCCATCGGCAAGGACCTTTTCCAACAGGTCGATGGACAGCGTCGGTTGTTCGTCATCCGCGATGACGCCGGCAAAGTGATTCGCTTGGCGTATGATTTCCCTGGCGTTCAGGCCGAGCGCATCGCCTGGTTCGATTCGGCTGGTCTGGTCTACGCGCTTTGCGGTGGTAGCGTCGCCATTCTTGCCGCCGTCATCCTGGCATCCCTTTTCCGTGTGGGCCGCAGGCGCCTGTTCAAAAATCGACCCAAGCCTGCTCCTCAGCCCGGCACCGTTTGGCTTCCGCTCGCTTCGCGCATCGCCGCCTGGCTGTGGTTGGCGCTTCTCGGCGGGATCTTTGCATTCATAGCTTCCACCGGCGACGACATCGCGCCTCCCACGGAGGCTTGGGACAAATACCTTTACCTGGTGAATGCCGTCACCACCATAGCGATTCTCTTCAGCCTTTTTGCCGTCGGCTCCGGGTTGGTCGTCTGGTTTCGCTTCGGCCTCCGCCGCATCACCCAAATCAAATTTTCTCTAGTGGCCCTGGCCTGCCTGGTGCTCAGCTGGCTCGCCATTCACTGGAACGTCCTCGGCCCCGTCGCCCGCTTATAGCTACGACGGAACTCGTGTAACACCAAATATGCTGAGCACCTTGCGTCTGAGCACATAATGCAAGCAAGAGCCGAGCTCAACAAAAAGCAGCGGGGGTTACCTGCTTATGCTTAACCCACAGCTTGCCGTGGGCGCCTCGCCCATCCCGGTTTCCATTTTCCCTTTTTGCACCCCTTCCGCTAAACTGTTGTGTTCTCTCACCTTCTCGGAGATTCCTGATGCTCGTTGTCATGCAGTCCCACGCCACGGAGGAGCAAGTGCGCTCCGTCTGCCAGCGTATCGAGTCGCTCGGCCTTAAGGCGCACCCCATTCCCGGAGCCGCTCGCACTGCCATTGGTATCACCGGCAACGACGGCGCAATCGACCTCGGCGTCCTCGAATCCATGCCGGGCGTCGTCGAATGCATTCCCGTCAGCAAGCCTTACAAGCTGGTCAGCCGCGACGCTAAGGAAGAAGACTCGGTCATTCGGATCCCCACTCCTGCAGGAGATGTGCTGGTAGGAGGCCCCCACCTTGCTCTCGTCGCCGGCCCCTGCGCCGTCGAATCCGAAGCTCAATGTTTGGAAATTGCGCGGCAACTCAAGCCGACGGGAGTGCGGCTGTTTCGCGGAGGTGCGTACAAACCGCGAACTTCCCCATACAGCTTTCAGGGACTCGGCGAGCCTGGCCTGAAAATCCTGGCGAAAGTTCGCGACGAATTTGGCTTCGGAATCATCACCGAAGCCATCGACAACGAATCACTCGACCTCGTGGAAAAATATGCCGATGTTATTCAGATCGGCGCGCGCAACATGCAGAACTTTTCCTTGCTCAAGCGTGCCGGCCGCGCACGCAAACCGATTCTGCTGAAACGTGGCATGTCCGCAACTCTTGATGAATTTTTAATGGCCGCCGAATACATCCTCTCCGAGGGCAACTACAACGTGATGCTCTGCGAGCGAGGAGTGCGCACGTTTTCCGATTTTTCTCGCAATACGCTCGACCTCGCCGTAGTTCCCGCTGTAAAAAAGCGCAGCCACTTGCCGATTCTCGTTGACCCCAGCCACGGCACCGGGAAACGCCACAAGGTTCTTCCGCTGTCGCGTGCCGCTGTTGCGGTTGGCGCCGACGGGCTGCTCGTTGAAGTGCACCATCAGCCTGAAAAAGCGCTCTCCGACGGTATTCAGTCCATCGTCCCTTCAGAATTTGCAGAGCTCACGGCGGAAGTTCGCCAGATTGCCAACGTTCTCCACCGCCGCGTCAACTAATGATTCGCGCTTCCAAATTCCGTATCATCTTTGCCGCTTCCGTTCTGCTGATCGCGGCGGTGATTGTATTGGCTCGCGAACATCGACCCTCGTTCCTGCGTCCGGGCCTTCGCCTCTACGCCTACGTCAGCACCAGTGACAATGCGGTCTCGGTGGTGGACCTGGTCAAGCTCGCCACGGTTGCGCACGTTCCGGTCGGCGGCGGTGTTTCGGCCATGCGTGAGCACCCGACGCGTGCCGAGGTTTGGGGCGTCAGCGCCGGAGGCGGCTTCGCGTGGGTTCTGGATTCGCGCACCTCGCAAATCGCGGCACGCATTCCGGTTGGCCCGCTTCCCTACTCTTTGGATTTTTCTCCCGACGGCGCCCGGGTTTACGTCCCCTCGTCCGCCGGCAACCTTCTTTCCGCAATCGACTGCGCGTCTCGTCAAATCGTCGGGCAGACTCCGACCGGCGCCCAACCGGTCGCGGCACGGATTTCGTCCGATGGAAAGCTGGCACTGGTATTGAACAAAAAAGACGCCACGGTAGGCGTCTATGACGCGGCAACGTTGCGGTTACTGGCTCTGATCTCTGTGATTCCGGACCCTGAAGACGCTGCAATCTTGCCGGAACAACTCCGTGGCCTTATTCTCAGCCGCTCGCAAAGACGCTTGTCCGTGATTGACCTTGGTAAAGGCCTGTTGCTGACCAATCTGGAACTCGCCGGCTTGCCTTCACAAATGATTTTGAAGCCCGACGGTGGCGAACTCTACGTGATTTCGCCGGAAGCGCATGGCCTACAAGCGATCAATACGTGGACGCACGAAGTTGGCGACTATGTTGAATTAGGCTCGGCGCCAACTCGCGGCGTACTCTTGACCGATACCGGCCAGTTGTATGTCTCCGATGCCGAAACCAACATGGTGACGGGCGTGGACCTGAACTACCGCCGCCTGATTCGCCCTTCGGTTCCCGCCGGACAGATTCCTGGTGCATTGCGTTTTGATCCGGGCGATAAGGCGCGCTTGTTGCTGGCGGTCAGCCAAGTTTCCGGCGATCTTTCCATCATTCGGGTAACTTCGGATCGCCCCAGCGGCTTGCTTACGATGATTCCCGTGGGCGATCAACCGCGCGAGCTTGCCGTCAAATTGTTCTAGAAGTGCCGAGCGAACTGTGTCTCGGCGTAGCTCTGATTTCGCTAGGAGAGCGGCTCCAGCGGCCAGGCGAAGTTATCCTCGCCGAGCTGCACATCCAAAATTCCCTCGGCGGGCAGTACATCCACTGGAAGCCCTCCATGCCACAATGCCACCCCCAGGCGCAGTTTGGTCGCTCCGCGCAAGTCAAAAAGTTCCTTGCCTATTCCTACTTCAAGAATAGTTTCAAACGCGACTTCCGCCGCTTGGGAAGGTTTGAGCAGGCAGAGGCGTTCCTGCTCCACGGAAAATTCCACCAGCTTGCCTTGTTTCAGCTTGGCCGTGATGGTGACTTCGCATTGCGCATGGACGCTCACGCGAAACTCAGCTTCTTCCAGTTCGGCAAGCGCTTCCGGAAATGGATCGAGCCGAACGCAAAAACGTTGCGGCTCAAATCCGTAGCGCAGTTCGCGCAAATAGTAGGTGCGGCCGTGCATGGCCCCGCTGCGCCGTTCCGGCGAATACAGTGCCGCGCCTAGCCATTCGAAATACGAAGAGTCGCGGCCGTTCACGTCGATACGGAGATATTCGGAAGGCGTCAGATGCAGCGCACGTTCGGGCTGGCGCTTGATAGGCTTGGCCAATTCGTCCGGCGCTACCACGCCGAGCGCGCGGTAGATACCGGTGAGGTGTTTGCGATACAAAGCGTCGAATTCCGCGTCGTTAGCAGTGCTGTGCTCCGGCCCATACCACCAGCACCAGTCGCTGCCTTCCGCCGCCAGCAAAGACTCCTTGGCTTGTTTTAGGGCTTCTTCACTGGGTGCGTCGCTGCGTCCCTGCGTGCGCGCTTCTTCCCCTTTGCCGAAGGCCTCACGCGCATCCCAGAGCAGTTCCCACGCTTGTATGTCTTCGCCGTGGCCAATCCACACGTCAAAGTTGGCGTTAATCCAAGAAGCGGGAAAAATTCCGCCGGTTTGCGAAATCTCACCAGCCGCGGCGATCGCTTCGGTCGCGGTGAGCGCGCGGAAATCCGAATCATCCTGGATGCGGCGATAGAACTCGCGCAGAAATTCGCGGCCGTGGCTGGGATAATATTCCCAGGCGTTTTCGCCATCGAGAAAAATGCAGACGGTGAGCGGCTGTTTGCTCGGCACACGGTCGCCGATGAGACGTAGTCTCCCGTGCAGGTCCGCGGCCGCGGCTTTCGAATCCATGCGGCTGTAAACAAAGCCGATCAGATCGGAAATGTGATGGTCACGGAAAAGTCCGGTGATGCCGTTGGAACCCATCTGCACGCGCCACGCTTGATAGAGCTTGTCGGCGTTCGCAGGCAGGCCGCTCGCTTCGCGGAAAAAGCCAACGTTCAGCGTTCGGCCAAGCACACCTTCGTCGGTGCCGAACCAGCGAAAGCCTTCCTCTGCCGCGATCGCAAGGGTCTGATCGGAGACGGAACCTTCCGACGGCCACAACCCGGAAGGCAGCACGCCGAAAATGCGTTGGTGGTATTCGCGTGCCCGGCGCAATTGCTCGCGGGCATCTTCTGGATGGCGATAGGGCCGGCGCGGCAGCGGAGTGGAAGGATTTGCGATCCGCGCGATGTCTGAATCGCAAATTAGCGGCAAAATCGGGTGATAGGACGGTGTGGTGCTGATTTCGATCTGCCCCCGGCCGGCCGCTTCGCGATAAATGGGCAGAACAATCTGAAGATATTCCAGCTGCTTTTTCTTCAGCATGGCTTTGTCTTTTTCGCTGAAGTCTTTTCCTTTGGCGGAAAACGCGTTGATTACCGGATCTTTGGCGATCCACTCTTCGTCCATCCAGACCAACTGGGAAAGAAGTTGCAGATCGCGCCAGTCGCGCGGGGTAAATGTAACTTGGGCCTGTGCGCCGCCTGCTGGGCGCGACCATTCGTACAACTCCAGAAAGCGCGGCCAGCGCGCGAGCAGCCGTTCTTGATTGACCTGAAAAGCACGTTGCAAAATTTCCGCTTTTTCTTCGCGAGTCAACTGCTCGGCGTCGCGGAAGGCCAGTTCGAACCACGGCTCGTTGAACTTGCCGCTGGCGTATTCCTCCAGCTGCATGCACAGCGACGGCACCATGTTGAAGGTGGCATGAAACTTTGGAAAATCTTCCAGGATTTTCACCATGCCCCAGTAGTCTTTCAAGGCGTGCAGCCGGGTCCACGGCAAAACGTAACGGCCGGTTTCCGGGTCGCGATACTGCGGCTGGTGCATGTGCCAGAGCAAGACCAGATGGACTTTGTTCATTGCCGGCAGCGCTCCCGCAACGCAGCAGGTAGCATGCTACACTCACGAATCGCGCCATGCGCATTCTTGACCGTTACATCGTCCGCGAAATTTTCCGTCATGCCTTCCTCGGACTGATTGTCTTCACATTTGTGCTGTTCGTGCCGCAATTGGTAAGGCTCATGGAGCTCCTGGTGCGCCATTCAGGCTCGGGCGCGCAGATTGCAAGACTCTTCTTATACATCGTACCCGGCGTACTGATCTTCACGATTCCCATGGCCGTGCTGGTCGGCGTGTTGTTGGGACTGGGCCGCATGTCCGCCGACAGTGAAATCATCGCACTGACCGCGCTGGGTATCAGCCGGCAGCGCATGCTGGTGCCCGTAGCCGTACTCGCGCTAACCGGCGGCGTCGCCACCGCAACACTTACGCTATGGCTCGGGCCCGCCGCGTTCCGTTCGCTCCGCAACATCGAGGCCGACCTGCTGGCTTCTCAGGCATCGTTTCAAGTGCAGCCCCGGGTGTTCGACGAGCGATTCCCCAAGATGGTGCTTTACATCAACGACATTTCCGCGAGCGGGACGCAGTGGCACGGCGTGTTCCTCGCGGAGGTGGGCGAAGAAAGTGGCTCACAGCTGACGCTGGCAGAGAATGCGATTGTAATTGCCGAACCGAAGCAGGGCAAGCTGGAGCTGCACCTACAAGGTGGAACTACGCACGAGGTGAGCCGGCAGGACCCCGACCACTATTCGCTGACGGATTTTGGCCAGAGCGACATGCCGATTGAAGTGAGCGGGCTGGTGCCTACGCAGCGGAGAGCGCTAAGTAATCCGGAGCGCCGCACATTGGATTTGTTGTCTGACCACAACGCGAACTGGCGCGAAGCGCGCGTGGAGTTTCACCGCCGGCTGGCGTTTCCCTTTGCCTGCCTGGTGTTTGCGCTAGTGGCGGTACCGCTTGGTTCGCAACCACGGCGCGGCGGCCGCGCAGCCGGCACGATCCTTTCGGTGCTGCTGATTGGGCTGTACTACTCGTTGTTCATTACAGGAGCGGGGTTTTCTCGCGAAGGCAGGCTAAGCCCGGGACTCGGCATTTGGCTGGCAAACATCATTTTGACCGCGCTGGGACTGGCGCTACTGCCGCGTATGGAACAATTGGGCAGCGACAGCAAGTGGCTGAAACGATTCACCAGACTAGATCTGTGGAAGCGTCTCCTGCGCCGCAAAAAGTCTCAGGCGCGGCTAAAAGCTGCCGAAGCGGCGCGCACCGGTAATGGGGAAAGCAATCGTTCGCGGACTTCCGAAGGAAGCTTTCCCCGCTTAATGGATTTGTACTTGCTGCGGCGTTTCCTTTCTTATTTCGCCACGATGATGCTGACGTTCGTCGCGTTGTTCGAGGTGTTTACGTTTTTTGAGTTGCTGGACGACATCGCGCGCCACCGCGTTCCGTTTCTCGTCGTGGTCAATTATTTCCGCTACTTGACACCGTATTTGCTCTATCAGCTGGCGCCGTTGGGAGCGTTGGTCGCGGTGCTGACGACGCTCGGCGTAATGAGCAAGAACAATGAAATTGTGGCGTGTAAAGCCAGCGGCATCAGTTTGTACCGACTAGCCTTGCCGTTGCTGCTGGCGGGAGTGACGCTGGCCGCAACGATGATCATTCTGGACGATGTTTATTTGCCTTACGCCAACCAGAGGCAAGACGCGCTGCGCAACCAGATCAAGGGCAAGCCGGCGCAGACGTATACGCGCCCGCAACGCTGGATTTTCGGAGAAAAGGGAAAAATCTATAACTACGATCTGTTTGAGCCGGACAAAAACTTGTTCGCAGGACTGACTGTGGTGGAACTCGAGCCGGGAACCTTCCACGTCAAGCGCCGCGTATTTGCTAGCCGCGCCACCTGGAGCGAATCGCAAAATACCTGGCTGCTGGAATCGGGATGGGTGCGCGACTTCGAGGACGGCAAGGTCAGCAACTACCAAAAGTTCAAAGCGACGGCTTTGTCCGAACTGGCCGAGCCACCGTCCTATTTCAATCGCGAAGTGTTACAGGCGTTTCAGCTCAGTTTTCGGCAACTGGGCAACTACATTCAGGAACTGCGCAGCGCAGGATTCGACGTTTCGACGCTGACCGTCCAATGGTACGTGAAAATTGCATTTCCGCTGATCGCGCCAGTCAGCATGCTGCTGGCGATTCCCTACGCATTTCGCGTCGGGGCCCGAGGAGCGATTGGCGGCGTGGCCGTAGGATTGGCACTAGGAATTGCGTATTGGAGCCTGGCGCGGCTGTTGCAAGCCATGGGGGGAGTTGGGCAAATGCCTCCGCCATTTGCTGCATTTGCCCCGGACCTAGTTTTTTATTTTTTGGGAATGTATTTTTTCTTCAAAATGCCCACATGAGAAAAGGAACGGGACTAGCCGTTATAGTTGGCCACCACTCGGACAACTTTTCCGTTCGCGGATAACTCCATGAACTCGGCGGTGCGAGTTTCCTTTTGGTTTGTGTAATAGAGGACGATGCTGTTTACGCCCCAGAGCACGTCCTCAAGATGAAAGTGGAGCTCCGGATAGGCCGCGAGTCCGCGCTGAAAATACGCTCGCAGGTTTGTTTTTCCGGCCATCTTGCCGTCAGAAGTCCCCAACAACCTGGCGGCAACCGGCGAAGTCAGCTCAATCGCATCGTCATAGTGCGAGAGTATCGAGTCGAGGTCGTGAGCGTTCCACGCCACGATCCAATGGTTGGCAAACTCCCAGGCATCTTCCTTCGTCATTATTCCTCCCGTTGGCGGTAGGTCCGCGCTGAAGTCATTCGGATTTCAGTCTCCAAAGGATTTTGCGAAGCATCCCGAGGAGAACTTCGGCGTCGGCGGCACGAAGATTAAAACGGAGCAGCATGCGGCGGAGTTTTTCTTCGGCGCTGGCGGCGGAGCGTCGGTGGATGTAACCGCTCAAATTTAGTGCTTCGCGCAGCGCTTCATTGATGCGATTGAGCGTTGCCATGTCCGCGGCAGCCGACGAGAGCGTGTTTTTCACTCCAGGCATGGCGTTAGTTAAGCCACGTGATAATTCGTAGGCTACGATAGCAACGGATTGCGCAAGGTTCATGGAGCGATGCTCTGCACGGGTCGGAATGCGCATCAGCCAGTGGCAATGGCTTAGATCACGATTGGACAGGCCGGTTTTTTCTGATCCGAAGAGAATGGCTACGCGGCCGCCGACGAGTTTCTTGCGAATTTTCTCGCCGGCCTCCTCGAGCCAAACCAATTCATGTTGCAGTTCGCGGTTTCCGATAGCCGTCGTGCCGACCACCAGGCTGCAATCGCGGACGGCTTCTTCCACGGAATCAAACTCCTGCGCCTTGGCCAGCAGCAGTGCTGCGCCCACGGCGGATACCGCTTCACGAAACGCTTTCTCATAAGGAGCAACAAGACGCAAGTCGAGTGCACCGAAGTTGCTCATGGCGCGAGCCGCCGCGCCGATGTTGAGGGGGTTGCGCGTGCGCACCAGCACGATGCGGAGGTTTGACAAATTAGTTTGTCTGCTCAATGCGATTTCATCTTACGCGAAGCGGGAACATCGGCGCGAGCTACCACGTATCTTGTGAGGGGTGCGAAGGGCGCAATCCTGAAGACCAACTTGAAGACCTGGAGTGACTATGACAATTTCCGTGGCGTCCCGTTTGGCGGCTCTGCTTGTGCTGCTATTTTTATCCGGCGGGCTGCAGGCGCAAACCAAAGTAGCGGCGCTGGAAAACATCGACAATCAGGCCGACCTGGACAAGGCGATTACCGAGCTGGATACGCAGCTCTTCGACGCTTATAACCACTGCGACCTGAAAAAGTTTGACAGCTTGCTGGCGGACGACGTGGAGTTCTATCACGACCAGGGCGGCGTAACGCTGGGCCACGAAAAGCTGACGGAAAGCATCCGGAACAACATCTGCACCGGCGACACGCAGCGCGTGCTGGTGCCGGGTACTCTTAAGATTTACTACATGAAAGGCTACGGAGCGATCGAAATGGGCGTGCATCGTTTTTTGCATCCAAAGACCGAGAGGACGAACGGGATGGGCGAGGCCAGCTTCGTGCAACTGTGGAGATACAAGGATGGCGCTTGGAAGCTGACCCGTGTCTTGAGCTACGACCACCATGCCGTCCAGAAGCCGCAATCCAACTAATTCAAGTAGTGGTTTAACTACGGATTCTGACGAGAAAAGAGCGGAGCGCCTCTCGAGCTGCTCCGCTCTTTGTAATTAAAGCACCGCATTATGTCGCTCAGAGGCGATCACTTCTTTTTCTTCCGGCCTTTCTTCTGGGCCTGCTTTTCTTCAACCATCGCTTGAGCTGCTGCCAGCCGCGCAACAGGTACACGGAAAGGCGAGCAGCTCACGTAAGAAAGCCCGATGCGGTGGCAGAACTTCACGCTGTCAGGGTCGCCGCCATGCTCGCCACAGATTCCGAGTTTGATATCCGGGCGAGACTTTTTCCCTTTGGCTACGGCAAGTTCCATGAGTTGGCCGACGCCGGTCTGGTCGATGGTGGCGAAGGGGTTCTTTTTGACGATTTCGAGTTCCTGGTAGGGGCCAAGGAAGGAACCTGAATCGTCGCGACTCATACCTAGTGTGGTTTGCGTGAGGTCGTTCGTCCCGAAGCTGAAGAACTCGGCAGATTGCGCGATTTCGTCAGCAGTGAGAGCGCCTCGCGGGACTTCGATCATCGTGCCAACAAGATAGTTGAGCTTGACGTTCTTTTCTTTCATCACGTTCTTGGCTACGCGATGGACGACTTCAACCTGAAGGTCAAGTTCCTTCTTGAAGCCTACAAGTGGAATCATGACCTCGGGAGTTACCTTGACGCCTGACTTTTGCACTTCGGCAGCGGCCTCAAAAACGGCGCGCGATTGCATTTCGGAGATCTCCGAATACACGATGCCGAGGCGGCAGCCGCGGAAACCCAGCATGGGGTTGAATTCATGTAATTCTTTAACTCGCTGTTTGATCTTCTCGACCGGCACGCCCATCTTTTTGGCAAGTTCGCTTTGCGCTGAACCCTCGTGCGGCAAGAATTCATGAAGGGGCGGATCGAGGAAACGGATGGTTGCGGGACGCCCGGCTAGCGCCTTGAAGATACCGACGAAATCTTCGCGCTGGTAAGGAAGGATCTTGCCGAGGGCGATCTCGCGGTGTTCCTTGGTGTCGGCTAGGATCATCTCGCGCATCGCGTCAATACGATTGCCTTCGAAGAACATATGCTCGGTGCGGCAGAGGCCAATGCCGTTGGCGCCGAAGGCGACCGCATGGGCAGTCTGTTCCGGCGTGTCGGCGTTGGTGCGGACGCTCATGCGCGTAGCTTTGGAGCACCAGTCCATGAGCTTTCTGAAGTTCTGATAGGTTTTGCTTTTGCCTGGATCGAGTGATTTCTCGATGAGCACCTGGACGATTTCGGAAGCGGCCGTGGAAATCTGACCAGCATAGACTTCGCCGGCGGTTCCGTTGATGGAGAGGAAATCGCCTTCCTCATAGGTAGTTCCGTCTACCGTCATGGTTTTTGCGGCGTAATCGATCTGCAGTGCCGCCGCTCCGCAAACGCACACTTTGCCCATTTGGCGAGCGACCAACGCGGCGTGGGAGCTGACTCCTCCCTTTGCCGTGAGGATGCCTTCGGCGGCGATCATACCGCGAAGATCTTCTGGCGATGTTTCGTTGCGGACCAGCAAAACCTTTTCGCCTTTCTCCGCAGCCTGGACGGCGCGATCGGCGTTGAGGTACATGCGACCGGCCGCCGCACCAGGGCCAGCGGGGAGACCTTTCGCAATTACTTTTGCGCTTGCTACCGCTTTCCGGTCGAAAACCGGGGCGAGCACTTGGTCGAGCTGGTCCGCCGGGACGCGTCGAATTGCCGTTTCCCAATCGATGAGCTTCTCTTTTTCCATTTCAACCGCAAAGCGAACCGCTGCGAGACCGGTGCGTTTACCGCTGCGGGTCTGGAGCATGAACACCTTGCTGTCCTGGATGGTGAATTCGAAGTCCTGGACATCCTTAAAGTGTTTCTCGAGCCTAGTGCGAATGCCTTCCAGTTCGTGGTAGGCCTTCGGCATGTAATTCTTCAGGTTGGCAACGGGCTCCGGCGTGCGAACGCCGGCCACAACGTCTTCACCTTGTGCGTTGATGAGGAACTCGCCGTAGAAAACCTTTTCGCCAGTCGCGGGATCGCGGGTGAAAGCCACACCCGAGCCAGACTTGTCGCCGGTGTTGCCATACACCATCGCCTGAACATTTACCGCCGTTCCCCACTCCGTAGGAATGTTGTACTTGCGGCGGTAGACGATGGCGCGGTCGTTCATCCAGGAGCGGAACACGGCCCCGACGGCACCCCAGAGTTGCTTCCAGGGATCCTGCGGAAACTCTGAGCCGGTACGCTCCTTGATCAGTTTTTTGAAGCGATCGACCATCTCCTGCAGATCGGAAACAGTGAGTTTGGGGTCGTCGATGTCCGCGTGATAGCGCTCGTGCTTCAGGGCGTGGATGACCACTTCGAACGGTTCATGATCTTCATGGGGCCGCTTCTGTACGTTCATCACGACATCGCCGTACATCTGGATAAAACGCCGGTAGCAATCCCAGGCGAGTCGCTCGTTTTTCGTAGCCAGAGCGAAGGTGCGAACCGTTTCATCGTTTAAACCCAAGTTGAGAATGGTGTCCATCATTCCCGGCATGGAATCGCGAGCGCCGGAACGGACGGAGACGAGCATGGGCATTTTTGTCTTGTCGCCAAATCTGGAACCCATGATTTTTTCAACGCCAGCGACCGCGGCCTTGACTTGCGCCTCGAGGACTTTGGGATAGGTCTTTTTGTTGCCGTAGTAGTAGGTGCAGACGTCCGTGGTAATGGTGAAGCCCGGAGGTACGGGCAGTCCGATGCGGCTCATTTCCGCTAATCCGGCGCCTTTGCCGCCCAGGAGGGCGCGCCATGTTCCGTCGCCTTCCGCTTTACCTGCACCGAAGGAATAAACCCACTTTGTCACGATTGCCTCACAAGAAGTTAGAGTCAGTACAACATGCAAACCGCCGGAATCGAGAGACGCGTGCATGCGCGGCGTCCTCTTGAAAAGTTGCGACTTCGTCGCCCACGCTCGGTTGTCGGCGAGCCCACAAGAAATCTCGAGCGAAAGCGGTGCACATATTTAAAGTAAAACTTTAGATACGCGCTTCACCACCCATCTCCGAGAAATCCGCGATCGTCGTAAACTCCCGCAGCAACTCGCCGAGCAGCGCGAGCCGGTTCTGGCGAACCCTCGCATCTTCAGCCATTACCATGACTTCATCGAAGAACCGATCGACATCTGGGCGAAGTGCTGCGATCACTTCCAGTGCTTCTTTGTACTTCCCTGCGCGCTTCAGTTCATTCACGCGAGGAATCGCCGCATGCATCGAAGTGTGCAGCGCGCGTTCGGCGTCGCCCTCGAAAAGGTCCGGCTTTACATCTTGCCTATCCTTCGCAGGAATTGCCGCTTTTTCCAGAATCTTGCGGATGCGTTTGAAAGAAACAGCCAGCGGTTCGAAGTTTTTGGACTTGCGGATGGTCCGCAACGCATCGAGCCGTCGTCGCGCGTCCACCAAATCATCCGCATTGGCGCGGAACACCGCATTCACTTCGTCATAGCCCAAGCCTTCCTTTTCACGAAATACGAACTTGACGCGTTCCAGCAAAAATTCCAGCACTTGCGTTTCCTGCTCGGGTGTGACCTGGCGCTTGGGCGGATTGGCGTGGAGGGCCTTGGCGGCAGCCGCGATAGCATCTGCCAGTGACAGCGGCAGCTTCTTTTCCAAAATGATCTTGACGATGCCGAGGCCAGCGCGGCGGAGTGCGAATGGATCGCTTGAGCCGGTTGGAACTACGCCGACGGCGAAACACCCGACGATTGAATCCAGTTTGTCGGCCAGCGCCACCGCGCAACCAATCAGGTTGCGCGGAATCGGATCGTCCAGCCCAACGGGGCGATAATGGTCATAGACGGCATCAGAGACAGCGTCTGGCTCGCCCTGTGCTTTTGCGTACAGGCCGCCGACGATGCCTTGCAGCTCGGGGAACTCGCCGACCATCTCGGTCGCCAGATCGCACTTGGCAAGTTCGGCGGCGCGGTCGGCGTCGGAGACATGGGCTTGCGCCATGCCGAGGTTGTACCACTGCTCGCAAAGCCAGCGCGCCAGCGAGCGTACGCGCTCAACTTTGTCGCGGTAGCTGCCGAGGCGGGATTCGTAGGTGACTCGCTCGAGTTTGGGCAGATAGTCGGCGAGCCGACATTTCTGGTCGGACTCCCAAAAGAACCGCGCATCGGCGAAGCGAGCCTTAAGCACCCGTTCATGACCGGCGCGTACCAAGCCCTTGGAATCCTTCGCCAGATTGATGACTGCCAGAAAATACGGTGCCAATTCCCCGTTGCGTTTCTCGACGGCAAAGTATTTCTGGTGCCCACGCATCACCGTAACCAGAATTTCGTCGGGCAGATTCAGAAAGGCCGGATCGAAATTGCCTTCGATCACCGAGGGAAACTCGTTGAGGTAGCTCACCATCGTCAACAGTTCCGCATCTTCGTGAATCCGATAGCTTCCCTTTTTCGTGGCTGCTAGCAGTTCGCGTTCGATCTTTTGAAGCCGCTCGGCCGGGCGAACCAACACTCCATTGTCGCGCAGGCTCTTCTCATAGTCCGCAAAGGCTTTCACCCGAATCGCCGGAGAACCCAAGAAACGGTGCCCTCGCGTGAGGTCGGAGGCGGCGATCCCGCCATAAGTAAACTTCAGGAGTTTGCCGGCCAGGAGGCCGACGATCCAGCGGATGGGCCGGATGAACCGTGCACCGGAGAGGCCCGTCCAGGTCATGGTCTTGGGCCAATAAAGATCGTGCAAAATGCGCGGCAATGCATCCGCGAGAATGAACTCCGTTGCCCTGCCGCGCTTGGTATGTTTCGCGGCCAGGTATTCGCCCTTGGGTGTTTGAATGAAATAGACTTCGTGCAAGGCGATGCCCTGCTTCTCGGCGAAGCTTACTGCGGCTCGTGTCGGCGAGCCGACTGGATCGTACGCCACCGACTTTGGAGGCCCCGTTACTTCGCTCACCACGTCCGCCTGTCGCGCCGGAAGGCCGCGCGCCCAAAGTACCAGGCGCCGCGGCGTACTGAACGCCTCCACCGTCACGCCTTCGGTCAGGCTCTCAACGGCCAATTGCTTCTCCAGTCCGGCCTTCAAGTCTTCCGTGGCACGCGCCAGCATGCCTGCTGGAATTTCTTCGCAACCCACTTCAAACAATAGCTCCAGTTTTCTGTCGGGAGGAGTTCCCTTTACCGCTCGCTTCTTCTTGGCGGCCTTTCGCTTCGCCGGACTCATGCCCGCACCTCCACCGCTGGAGCGGGCGTTAGCTGCTCTAGATACGCCGCGGCGGTCTTGCACGCGATGGCGCGCACGCGAGCCATCAATGCCGCTCGCTCGGTCGTCGAAATTACGCCGCGGGCATCCAGCAAATTGAACAAGTGCGAGCATTTCAGGCAGTGGTCGTAAGTCGCGAGAAGAGGATACCGCCGACGTTCCTTCCCTTCCGCCGTCTTCCAACCTTCAAGTAATTCTTTAGCTTGCTTTTCGTGCAGCTCAAATTCCGAGCGGATCGCCTTGGCGTCGCTGCGGTCGAAACTATACTCGGAAAACTGCTGCTCCTCCGCCAGACGGATATCGGCGTACGTCTTGTCGTCCGACCAGCGCAAGTCGTAGACGCTTTCCGTTCCCTGCAGGAACGCACAGATGCGCTCGAGCCCGTAGGTCAGTTCCACGGAAATGGGGTCCAGGTCAAGGCCGCCGCTCTGCTGGAAATAAGTGAACTGGGTAATCTCGAGACCATCCAACAGGACCTGCCACCCAATGCCCCACGCTCCGAGAGTCGGGGATTCCCAGTTGTCCTCTTCAAAACGGATATCGTGCTCCCGCAAGTCAATCCCGAGCGCCGCCAGGCTCTTCAGGTACACGTCCTGAATATCGGGCGGCGCTGGTTTCAGGATCACTTGAAACTGTGAGTGCTTGTACAGGCGGTTAGGGTTCTCTCCGTAGCGACCGTCGGCGGGCCGACGGCTCGGCTGCACGTAAGCCACTCGGTAGGGCTGCGCTCCGAGCACCCGCAGAAACGTCTCCGGGTGCATCGTGCCTGCGCCAACTTCCACGTCGTACGGCTGCTGCAGCACGCACCCTTGCTTCACCCAGAAGTGCGAGAGCGCCAGAGTCAGATCCTGGAAATTCAAACCTTTCGACTTATGTTCAAGTTTTACTTTAGCTTTCAAGTCGTCTCCAGAAATTCTCTTGACTGCAGCCTTCGCTCCACATGGTGCTCAATCCAGTCGAGTGCAGCTTCCCGCAACTCCCTTACCGCCTTAGCCGAGTCTTGCGGCAGTTCCATCTCGTCCAATCGCTTGCTGGCAAAAACGCCTGCCAGCTCCCTGCCCGGCTTTCCGATGGCCCGCATGCCAGGCTTCCGGCAGCTCTCGCAGCTCAATCCGCCCGACTGTCCGAAGTGAAATCCTGCATGCTCACCCAGCACGCTCCCACAACTCACGCAGAGTTCCAGCGGCGGAAGATACCCGCCCAGCTTTACGGTCCAAAAGGCGAAGTAGGCCAGCGGCACCTCCCATGAACCGCGCCGCTCCACTTCCCTGGCCGCTAGCAGCAGCAGCCGGAACATCGGCTCGCCCACTTCCTGCTCTGGCAAGGTGCGCTCAGCGCTCTCGCTAATTAGCGCCAGTCCCGTACTTAGACCGTAGTCGCTCTGCGCCCGGTGGAACGACTCCAGCAGTTCGCACTCCTGGATGCGCACCAGATCGCGCGTCTCGCGTTCGACATAGCGCAGTTGCACGTGCGACAAAACCTCGAGCGTCGAGCCGTAACGGTTCTTGATACGCCGCGCACCGGCCGCCACACCCCGCAGGCGTCCCGAAGTCCGGCCAAAAAAACTGACCAGGCGGTCTGCCTCGCCCAGTGGAAAGGTCTTCAGAATGATGGCTTCCGTTTCCCGTGCGGGCATATCGATCTGTTTCCCGATGGAAAGCTGCGGACCCGGAAAACTCTTGTCGGCGCGCCGACAACGCTTCGCTCTCCGCGCCGAACCACAAACACACTAACGCAAAAGCGAATCAAATTTTCTATCACACGCTTCCCTGCCGCGCAACGTCCCTAGCGGCTTTTCGACAAAGATTTCCGGTCGCACCAATACGCGC
>Ga0207641_10002300_pt1 | contig 17770 bp, 16 predicted proteins | sample KBSSwiS62_FD_184306 | JGI IMG/M metagenome (GOLD analysis project Ga0207641, IMG submission 184306) | Switchgrass rhizosphere microbial communities from Kellogg Biological Station, Michigan, USA - KBS Switchgrass S6-2 (SPAdes) (version 2) | ecosystem: Host-associated > Plants > Roots >... | reverse complement strand
GACCAGCCTGGGCGCGCTGCTGCGGGCCAAGCTCGACAACAAGCCCGAGTAAGGCCGCCGGGAGAAAGGCTGCATGACCCGCTCGGATCTCGTGGTGCAGCTGGCCGAGCGCTTCGGCCAGCTGACCCATCGCGACACCGAGTTCGCGGTCAAGACCATTCTCGATGCGATGGCCTCTGCCCTGGCGCGCGGCCACCGCATCGAGATCCGCGGCTTCGGCAGCTTCTCGATCAACCGCCGGCCGCCGCGTGTCGGCCGCAACCCCCGCTCGGGAGAGCAGGTCGTCATCTCCGAAAAGCTGGTGCCGCACTTCAAGCCCGGCAAGGCGCTGCGCGAGGCGGTCGACGCCCGCGTCGGCGCCAAGCGCGGCGAGGCGGCCGAGGCCGCTGCCGAGCCGCCGCCCCGCGCCGCTGCCGGCGACTAGAACGGCGCGCCGCCCGACGCCATGCGCGTGATCGTCTGGCTGTTCCGGGCCGCCATTTTCTTCGTCCTGTTCGCGTTCGCGCTGAACAACCGCGAGGAAGCCGTCATCCATTGGTTCTTCGAGCAATCGTGGCGCGCGCCGATGGTCCTCATCGTCCTTGCCGCGTTCGCGCTCGGCTGTGCCTTCGGCATCTTCGCCATGGTGCCGAGCTGGTGGCGCCATCGCCGCCTCTCGCGCACCCGGATGCGGCGGGCCACCGACAAGCCCGTCGTCGCCGCGCCCGCCGCGCCGGCGCCGGAAACGCCCGGACTACATCCGCCGCGCGATGGACTTTGAGCTGGCGTGGCTCCTGTGGGCCCTGCCGCTGGCGTTCGCGCTCGGCTGGGTGGCCTCGCGGCTCGACGTGCGCCAGTTCCGGCGCGACCAGAAGGAGCCCAAGGCCTATCACAAGGGGCTGAACTTCCTCCTCAACGAGGAGCACGACAAGGCGATCGACGCCTTCATCGAGGCGGTGCAGCAGGACCCGGACACCTCGGACCTGCACTTCGCCCTCGGCAACCTCTTTCGCCGCCGCGGCGAGTACGAGCGCGCGGTGCGGGTGCATCAGCACCTGCTCGGCCGCGCCGACCTGCCCAAGGACGAGCGGGTCCGCGCCCAGCACGCGCTCGCGCAGGACTACATGAAGGCGGGCCTGTTCGATCGCGCCGAGGACGCCTACAAGGCGCTCGCCGGCAGCGCCTTCGACACCGAATCGCGGCTCGCCCTGCTCGACCTGCACGAGCGCGCCCGCGAGTGGCAGTCGGCGATCGAGGTCGCCCGTCGGCTCGAAGGCAGCGGCACCGGCTCGTTCGCCTCGCGGATCGCGCACTACTGGTGCGAGCTCGCGCTCGAGGCCGACGCCGCCCATCAGACCGAAGCCGCCGACGCGGCCATCGCCGAGGCACGCGAGGTCGCGCCCCGCGACGCCCGGCCGCTGCTTCTCGCCGGCGAGCGCGCCGCGGCCCGCGGCGACCCTGCCGAGGCGCTGCGCCTGTGGAACACGCTGATGTCGGTGCAGCCGGCCTCGTTCAACCTCGTCGCCCGGCGCTACGCGGCGAGCGCACGCGCCGCCGGCAAGGTCGGCTCGGCGCTCGAGCGCCTGCGCTCCCTGTACGAGAAGGCGCCGACGATCGACCTGCTGGAGACGATGGCCTCGCTCGAGTCCGACGCCGAGGCCCGCCAGCAGCTGATGCTCTCGCATCTGCGCGAGCATCCGACCATGGCGGCGGCGCAGGCCCTGCTCGCCTCGCGCAGCGCTTCCGCCCCCGGCGCCGACGGCTCGCCGCCGGCCACCGCCGCCCTGCCCGCCGAGGACGCCACCGCCCTGCGCCAGGCGGTGCGCCGCGCCGCGAGGCCCCTGCATCGCTATCGTTGTGCCGCCTGCGGCTTCGAGGCCGAGCACTATTTCTGGCAATGTCCGGGCTGCCTCGGCTGGGACACTTATCCGCCACGACGACTGGAAGACCTGTGAAATGAAGCCCCCGCGGCCACTTCGTTCCCTGGGACCGGCATGCGCGACATGACACCCACCCGCGAACGCCTCGCGGCAGCCCGCGTGCTCGTCGTCGGCGACGCGATGCTCGATCGCTACTGGTTCGGAACGGTCGAGCGCATCTCGCCCGAAGCGCCGGTCCCGGTGGTGCGCGTCAACCCCGCGAAGGAGCAGGAGCGCCTGGGCGGCGCGGCCAACGTCGCCGCCAACGTCAAGGCGCTCGGCGTGCGGACGAGCCTCATCACCGCCATCGGCGACGACGAGCACGGGCACCGGCTCGAGAAGCTGCTCGAACAGAGCGGCATCGAGTCGCTGTTCGAGCGCAAGCCCGGCCTGACCACCATCGTCAAGCTGCGCATCATCGGCCGCTCGCAGCAGCTCCTGCGGGTCGACTTCGAGGAGGAGCCCGGCTACGAGGTGCTCCAGAGCATGCTTCCGTTCTACGAGAAAGCGCTCGCGCAATCGAACGCGGTGCTGTTCTCCGACTATGGCAAGGGCGGCCTCACCCACATCACGAAGATGATCGAGCTCGCGCGCGCCGCCGGCAAGCCGGTGCTGGTCGACCCCAAGGGCGACGACTACTCGCGCTACAAGGGCGCCACCGTGATCACGCCCAACCGCGCAGAGCTGGCCGAGGTGGTCGGCCGCTGGTCGAGCGAAGCGCAGCTGGCCGAGCGGGCCGAGCGGCTGCGCGCCGAGCTCGGCCTCGACGGCCTGCTCGTCACCCGCTCCGAGGACGGCATGTCGCTGTTCGATGCCGCCGGCCACACCAGGATTCCGGCCGAGGCGCGCGAGGTGTTCGACGTCACCGGCGCCGGCGACACCGTCATCGCCACCCTCGCCGCGATGCTCGCCGCAGGCCTCGGCCTGCGCGAGGCGATGCCGATCGCCAATCGCGCCGGCGGCATCGTCGTCGGCAAATTTGGCACCGCCAGCGTCGGCTACGACGAGCTGTTCGCTCCGGGGAGCCCGCCATGAGAGTCGTCGTCACCGGCGCTGCCGGCATGATCGGCTCCAACCTCGTGCATGGCTTGAACGCGATCGGCGTCGACGACGTGATCGCGGTCGACGACCTGAGCGACGGCGCCAAGTTCAAGAACCTGGTCGGCGCCACGATCAGCGACTACTTCGACCGCCGCGATTTCTACGCCCGCTTCGCCGCCGGTGAGCTCGGCGCCATCGACTGCGTGTTCCACGAAGGCGCCTGCTCCGACACCATGGAGCACGACGGGCGGCTGATGCTCGACCTCAACTACCGCCCGTCGAAGACGCTGCTCGATGCCTGCCAGGCGCAGGGCGTGCGCCTGCTCTACGCCTCCTCGGCGGCCACCTACGGCGGCTCGACCGCGTTTCGCGAAGAGCCCGATCTCGAGCGGCCGCTGAACGTCTACGGCTGGTCCAAGCTGGTGTTCGACCAGGTGGTGCGCCGCGCGCTGCCCACCGCGAAGACGCAGATCGCCGGCTTTCGCTACTTCAATGTCTACGGGCCGCGCGAGCAGCACAAGGGGCGGATGGCGTCGGTCGCGTTCCACCAGTTCAACGAATGGCAGGCGACCGGCCGGGTCAAGCTGTTCGGCGAATACGGCGGCTACGCCGCGGGCGAGCAGCGCCGCGATTTCGTCGCCGTGAGCGACGTGGTCGCGGTCAACCTCTGGTTCCTCGAGCATCCGGAGGCGAGCGGCATCTTCAACCTCGGCAGCGGCCGGGCGCAGCCGTTCAACGACGTCGCCCTCGCCGTCGTCAACGCCTGTCGCGCCCAGGCCGGAGAGGCGGCGCTGCCGCTCGAGGCGCTGGTCGGCGCGGGCGTCATCGACTACATCGACTTCCCGCCGGCGCTGGTCGGCAAGTACAGTGCTTCACCGAGGCCGACCTCGGCCGGCTGCGCGCGGTCGGATGCGAGCACTCGTTCGTCGACGTCGCCGGCGGCGTCGCCGCCTACGGCGCCTGGCTGCAGAGCCAGGCCTGAAAACGAGGGGCCCGCCGAGGGGCCCCGGCGAGGGACAACGCCGCCCGTCGGGCGCTCGTTGATCCGGGGCGCACTGCGGCAGACCGGCCGCATGCCACCGGCGCGCCGGCCGCTGCGGCGACTCTCTCCCTCACCTTCAGGAGCTTCGCATGTTCAAGCAATTCATCATCGCCCTCGGCGCGCTCGTCGCCGCCACCGCCTTCGCCGCGGTCGACGTCAACAAGGCCAGCCAGGCCGAGCTGGAGGCCATCAAGGGCATCGGCCCGACGATCTCGGCGCAGATCCTCGGCGAACGGCAGAAGGCACCGTTCAAGGACTGGAGCGACCTGACCACGCGGGTCAAGGGCGTCGGCCAGGCGAGCGCCAGCAAGTTCTCGCAGAACGGCCGCACCGTCAACGGCGTGGCCTTCGCCGGCTCGAATACCGGCGGCGTGTCCCCAGCCCCCTCGGCCGCATCGGCCGCAGGCACGAAGAAGAAGGCGGATGCCGCCGCCGGCATGGCGGCGAAGAAGTAGCCCCGCCCGGGCCTGTCGACAGGCCCTAGTCCGCCCGCGGCGCCCCGGCCTGCAGCGCCTCGCTGCCTGCCGGGGTGCCGCTTTCCCGGCCCGGCTCCCCGCTGGCCTGGGAGCTCTCTTCGACCGCCCAGCCGAAGAAGGCACGCACCTCGCGGAGCCGCGCCATCGTGTCGCGCACGCCGAGGGCGATCAGCTCGCGGGTGTAGGGCGCCTCGAAGAGGAGATAGCTCGCCAGGGCCGCGCCGCGCGCGTCATCACCCCGACCGGAGACGCCCATGCCGCGCAGCATCGCCCGGATCGGCAGCGGCAGGCTCGACAGATGCTTGGCGGCGATGTCGTCGAGGCGCTCGCTCGGCGCGATCACCAGCACCTCGATCGGCTTCAGGCTGGTGTCGGCCCGTGCCCGCGGCGGCAGCAGCGCCAGGGTGGCGTTGATCCGCTTCAACCGCTCGACGTCGGCGGCGAGCGCGTCGAGGAAGATGTTCGAGAGCGCGTGGCCGGCGATCTGGGCGAGGTTGGGGTAGTCGGTGCTCGGAGGACGCTCGCCCGGCGGCTCGTGCATCCGGCCGGCGCCGACGACGAGGATCTTCTCGGCCCCGAGGTGCACCGCCGGCGAGATCGGCGCCGCCTGGCGCATCGAACCGTCGCCGCAGTACTCACGGCTGCCGTTGATCTCGAGCGCCACCGCGGGAAAAACGAACGGGATCGCCGACGACGCCAGCAGGTGCGGGATCCTGATCTCGGCCCGCACCGCGAGGCGCTGCGAGCGCGTCCACGGCACGATGTCGTCGAGCGCGTCGTAGAAGGTGATGTGCAGGCCCGAGCCGTAGCTCGACGCCGTGACCGCGAGCCCGTGCAGGTGGCCGTCGCGCATCACATGGTGCAGCCGCTCGGTGCTGACCAGCTTGCCGAGCAGCACTTCGAGCGGCTTGTTGTCGAGCAGCGAGCGCGGCCGCGCCCGCCGCCAGCGCGCGATCACCCAGCCGATCGACATCATCGTCAGCCAGCGCGCGCCGGTGTTGATCACGCCGATCGAATCGGAGCGGTAGACCTGCTCGGCGCGGAAGTTCTCCCAGACCTCGACGATGCCGGCCATCGCCCGGTCGAAGTCGTCGGCCTGGCAGGCGAGCGCGGCGGCGTTGATCGCCCCGGCCGAGGTGCCGGCGATCACCGGGAACGGATTGGGGCCCCGCTCGGCACCGGCTTCGCGCCGGATCTGCGCGATCGCCTTCAGCACCCCCACCTGGTACGCGGCCCGCGCCCCGCCGCCCGTGAGCACCAGTCCGGTGAGCGGCAGCGGCTCGGTCATCGCCGGGGACGCTGCCGCTTCATTCGTAGACGACGACGGCGCGGCCGTGAGCCGCGGCCGCGTTCCAGCGCGCCAGCGCCGCTTCCGAAGGATAGAAGCGAGCCGATTCGCCGAGGTCGATCTCGCCGGTCGCATGCTCGCGCAGGAGCGCGAGCCGCACCACCAGTCCCTGCGGCATCTCGCCGTGCTCGGTGACGACCCGGCGCGACGGGAACTCGCGCAGCACCTCGGCCACCGGCGGCACGCTGCCGTTGACCTCGACCCGCAGGTACTTGCCGAAGCGGCAGCGCGCCGCCGCCAGGTCCCACACGCTCTGCACGTTGAGGCGCACGCCGCCCGAGAACCGGTCGGGCTGCACCTTGCCCTGGACGATGACCAGCTCGTCGTCCTTCAGCAGCTCGCGGTTGGCGGTGAGCAGCTCCTCGTTGGCCACCGCCTCCATCGCCTCGCTGCCGTCGTCGAGCTTGAAGATCGCGACCCGCCCGCGCTGGCCGTTGACGACGCGCAGGTCGGAGACGATGCCGGCGAGCAGCATCGGCTCGCGCTTGTCGATGACGTCGGCGAGCCGGACCTTGGCGAAGCGCCGGACCTCGGCCGCGCTCTGGTCGAACAGGTGGCCCGAGAGGTAGAAGCCGAGCGCCGCCTTTTCCAGCGTCAGCCGCTCCTTGATGCTCCACGGCGCCGCCGCCACGAGCGCCGGCTCCTGGGTGCTGGCGCCGTGCATGTCGTCGCTCTCGGAGCCGAAGTCGAACAGGCCGCCCTGGTCGGCATGGGCGGCCTGCGTGTCGGCCCAGTCGAGCGCGAGGCCGACGCTCGCCAGCAGCATCGAGCGCTCGGGGTGGAGCGCATCGAAGGCGCCGGCCTTGATCAGCGCCTCGACCACGCGGCGGTTGATCCGGCCCCGGTCGACCCGGGCGCAGAAGTCGAACAGGCTGGTGAACGGCCCGCCTTCGCGGCGCGCGCCGACGATCGCCTCGATCGCGCCCTGGCCCGTGCCTTTCACCGCGCCCAGGCCGTAGCGCACCGCAGTCGGCGACACGGGCTCGAAGCGATAGGTGCCGGTGTTGATGTCGGGCGTGGCGATGGTCACGCCGAAGCCTCGCGCATCGACCAGCAGGGCCTTGAGCTTGTCGCTGTTGTCGAGCTCCACCGTCATGTTGGCGGCGAAGAACTCGGCCGGGAAGTGGACCTTGATCCAGGCGGTGTGGTACGCGAGCAGCGAGTACGCGGCCGCATGCGACTTGTTGAAGCCGTAGCCGGCGAACTTCTCCATCAGCGAGAAGACCTCGTCGGCCACCGATGCCGCGATCTGCTTCTTCGCCGCGCCCTCGCGGAAGATGGCGCGGTGCTTGGCCATCTCCTCGGGCTTCTTCTTGCCCATCGCCCGGCGCAGCAGGTCGGCACCGCCGAGCGAGTAGCCGCCCATCACCTGGGCCGCCTCCATCACCTGCTCCTGGTAGACCATGATCCCGTAGGTTTCGCCGAGCACGCGCTCGAGCAGCGGATGCGGATAGGTCACCGTCTCCTTGCCGTTCTTGCGCAGGCAAAAGCTCGGGATGTTCTCCATCGGTCCCGGGCGGAACATCGCGTTCAGCGCGATCAGGTCCTCGAGCCGGGTCGGCCGGGCCTCGCGCAGCATCCGCCGCATGCCGCCGCTTTCGAACTGGAACACCGATTCGGTCCGGCCTTCGGCGAACAAGACGTAGACCTTGGGGTCATCGAGCGGCAGCGCGTCGTAGTCGAAGCCGGCGCGCTCGGGATGGCGGGCGACGATGAAGTCCTTGGCGAGCTCGAGGATGGTGAGCGTCGCCAGGCCGAGGAAGTCGAACTTCACCAGGCCGATCGCCTCGACGTCGTCCTTGTCGAACTGGCTGACCGCGCTCTCGCTCCCCGGCTGCATGTAGAGCGGGCAGAAGTCGGTGATCCGGCCGGGGGCGATCAGCACGCCGCCGGCGTGCATGCCGACGTTGCGCACGATGCCCTCCACGCGCTCGGCCAGCGCCAGCAACTCGGCGACCTCTTCCTCGTTCTTCTCGCGCTGCTCGATCTCGGGCGCCTCGCGGCGTGCGTAGATCACGCCGCCGTCGTCGACCTTCTCCCCGTCTTCGCCGCGCGGCGGGCGGCGCAGGGTGACGCTTTTCCCGGGCGGTGCCGGCACGAGCTTTGCCACGGAGTCGACATGGCCGTAGCTCATGCCCAGGACCCGGCCGATGTCGCGCAGCGCGGCCTTCGCCGCCATCGTGCCGAAGGTCGCGATCTGGCTGACCGCGTCGCGCCCGTACTTGGCCTTGACGTAGTCGATCACCCGGTCGCGATTGGCCTGGCAGAAGTCGATGTCGAAGTCGGGCATCGACACCCGCTCCGGGTTGAGGAAGCGCTCGAACAGCAGGCCGTAGCGGAGCGGATCGAGGCCGGTGATGTTGAGCGAATAGGCGACCAGCGAGCCCGCGCCCGAGCCGCGGCCCGGGCCGACCGGGCAGCCGTTGGCTCGGGCCCAGTTGATGAAGTCGGCGACGATCAGGAAGTAGCCGGGAAAGCCCATCTTCAGGATCGTCTCGATCTCGAAGTCGAGCCGGGTGACGTAACGCGGGCGCTCGCGCTCGCGCACCGCCGGGTCGGGATAGAGCTGACCGAGGCGGACGTCGAGGCCTTCGTGCGAGGCGATCCGGAAGTACTCGGCCATCGGCACCGGCGCATCGCCGACCCGCGGCGTCGCGAAGTCGGGAAGCTGCGGTTTGCCGAGCACGAGGCCGAGGTTGCAGCGCTTGGCGATCTCGACGGTGTTGGCGAGCGCGCTCGGCAGGTCGGCGAACAGCGCCTCCATCTGCGCCTGGCTCTTCAGGTACTGCTCGCGACTAAAGCGCTTGATGCGCTTCGGGTTCGCCAGCATCTCGCCCTCGGCGACGCAGACTCGCGCATCGTGCGCGGTGTGGTCGTCGGGGTCGAGGAACTGCACGCCGTGCGTCGCCACCACCGGCAAGCGCAGCTCCGCTGCCAGCTGCACCGCCGCGCGAAGATGCGACTCGGCCCCCGGCATGCCGTTGCGCTGCACCTCGATGTAGAAACGATTGCCGAAGGTGCGCTCTGCCCGCTCCGCCAGCGCGCGCGCGCGGGGGTCGTCGCCGGCCGCGAGCGCCTGGCCGATCGAACCGCTCTCGGCGCCCGAGAGCACGATCAGGCCGGCATTGCGCTCGGCGAGCCACTGCCACTTGACGAGCGCATGGCCGCGCTCGGCGTTGTCGAGCCAGCCGCGCGACAGCAGCTCGCAGCAGTTGAGGTAGCCCTCGCGGTTCTGCACCATCAGCACCAGCCGGCTCGGCTGCCGCTCGCTGCCCTCGGGCTCGAGGCAGATCTCGACGCCGATGATCGGCTTCACGCCCGCGGCCCGGGCGGCGCTGTAGAACTTGATCGCGCCGAACAGATTGCTCAGGTCGGTGATCGCCAGGGCGCCCTGGCCGTCCGCCGCCGCAGCCGCCACCGCTTCGTCGACCCGCAGGGTTCCGTCGACGACCGAGAACTCGGTGTGCACGCGCAGATGAACGAAGGGCATGGCCGGCATTTTAGGGATCGGTCGAGGCCATTTCCCCTCGGAGCGACCCTGTTTCGCACGCAGAAACGGGACTTCCGTTAGGCTTGTCCGGCTCGGAGGAAGAATCATGTTCAAAGCGACCCCGAAGCGCCAGCTGGCGCCCCGGCCGAGCGCGCTGGCCGACCGCTACGCCGCCATCCGCCAGGCCAGCCTGGCGCTGGCCGCGCCGCTCACCGCGGAGGACTGCCAGGTGCAGTCGATGCCCGACGCCAGCCCGACCAAGTGGCATCTCGCGCACGTCACCTGGTTCTTCGAGACCTTCCTCCTGGAGCGCTTCGAGCCCGACTTTCGGCCGTTCGATCCGGCGTTCAGGGTGCTGTTCAACAGCTACTACAAGGGCGTGGGCGAGCAGTACCCGCGCCCGCATCGCGGCCTGGTGACGCGGCCGGCGCTGGTGGAGGTGAAGCGCTTTCGCGCCGATGTCGACGAGCGGATGCTGGCGCTGATCGCGGCGCGGCCGGGCGATGCCGAGATCGAGTCGCTGGTGATGCTCGGCCTGCAGCACGAGCAGCAGCATCAGGAGCTCCTGCTCACCGACATCAAGCATGCGCTGAGCTTCAATCCGGTCGCCCCCGGCTATGCGCGGCGCTGGCCGATCTCGCAGGTGCGGCCCGGGCCGGTGCGCTGGTTCGGCCACGAGGGCGGACTGGTCGAGATCGGCCACGACCCGACCCGGGACGGCGCCTTCTGCTTCGACAACGAAACGCCGCGTCATCGTGCCTATGTCGAGCCGTTCGAGATCGCATCGCGGCCCGCGACCTACGGCGAATACCTCGCCTTCATCGACGATGGCGGCTACGTGCGGCCCGAGCTCTGGCTGTCGATGGGCTGGGACTGGGTCCAGTCCGGCGGGCGGTCGGCGCCGCTCTACTGGATGCGCGACGGCGACCGCTGGCTGAACCATACGCTCCAGGGCAAGGTCGAGATCGACCCGCACACGCCCGTCTGCCATCTCAGCTACTTCGAGGCCGATGCCTTTGCCCGCTGGTCGGGCGCGCGGCTGCCGAGCGAGCTTGAGTGGGAGCATGCGGCCCGGGCGCTGCGCGCGCCGACCGGCGGCAACTTCGCCGATCGCGGCGTCTTCCATCCGATGCCGCAGATCGCGCCGATCGACGACGAGCCGGCGCAGATGTTCGGCGACGTCTGGGAGTGGACCTCGTCAGCCTACCTGCCCTATCCGCGCTTTCGCCCGCTCGAGGGCCTGGTCGGCGAATACAACGGCAAGTTCATGTGCAACCAGTTCGTGCTGCGCGGCGGCTCCTGCGCCACGCCGCCGGGGCACGTGCGCGCGAGCTACCGCAACTTCTTCCCGCCCGACGCGCAGTGGCAGTTCAGCGGCGTGCGGCTCGCGCGCGACCTCTGAGCACCTTTACGGCGCGGTGAGCACCCCCAGCACCTCCGAGCCGAACTCGCGCTGGTAGAGGATGTAGACGACGCCGACGGTCGCCGCCATGAAGACGATCGGCGAGAAGAACCAGCCGATGCCGGCGAAGGCGAAGTAGTAGCCGCGCAGGCCGTCGTTGAAGGTCTCGGCCGCCATGCCGACCACGCGCCCGGCCCTGTCGGCGAAGGCTTCGCGCGACAGGTTCTGCTCGATGAAGAGCCTGGCCTCGGGGGCCGCGGCGATGAGCAGCGCGCCGAAGGTGTATTGCCGCATCGACCAGGTGAAGCGGAAGAACGCATAGACGAAGATCGCCAGCAGCAGCAGGAGCTTCAGGTCGAACACCAGCGCCGAGGTGCGCGCCGCGAACGGCAGCTCGCGCGCCAGCTCGCTCGCCTTGTCGGCGGTGCCGAGCACGGCGAGCAGGCCGCCGATGATGAGGATGGTGGTCGAGGCGAAGAACGACGGGCTGGTCGAGAGGTTCTGGATGACGACGCCATCGACCACCCGCACCTCGCGGTAGGTGGTCTGCAGCATCCACTGCCGGCGCACCCGGTTGGTCGTCGCCAGGAGCGAGGGCTGCTTGCCGACGCGGCGCCTGGCGAAGATCGCGTAGCCGGCCCATGCCGGGAAGAACAGCGCGAGGGCGACCCAGTCCAGCCAGGGCAGGACCGCCAGCGCCCGCATCGCGACATCCATCGGCGCACTGTACCAAGCGCCCGCATCCGGCAGGCGCCGGCAAGCTCAAGCGCGGCGCCTGGCGTCGACGCTGATGGCGCCGGGGCCGAAAGCCGCCGCGAACAGCAAGGCGCCGGCGAGCGCGAGGTCCTTGAAGAAGTTGATCTGGTCGGCGTACTGCTGCGCTGCCGGCAAGGTCCAGAAAGGATGGAACAGGAACGCCGTCATGAAGCAGAAGCCGGCGAGAGCCAGCGCCGCCCAGTTGGCGACGAGGCCGATCGCCAGCAGGATGCCTCCGCCCAACTCGACGACGATGGCCAGGGCCGCGAGGACGGAAGGCATCGGCAGGCCCTTCGCGGCGATGTAGCCGACGGTGCCCTCGAAGCCGGTGACCTTCTCGAAGCCGTACTTGATGAAGAGGATCGCCAGCAGGATGCGGCCGACGAGCGCGAGCGGGTTCTGCAGTGCGAAGGGCATGGCGATCCTTTCCGTTGAAGCGCGGAAGCCGTTTCAGGCCAGATCGAAGACGAGCACTTCCGCCTGCTCGCCGCCGCCGATTCTGAGCGACGACTCCTTCTCCAGGCCCACGGCATCTCCCGAGCCCAGGGCCTGGCCGTTGACCACCACCTTGCCGCGAACCACCTGCACCCAGGCCCGGCGCTTCGGGTCGAGCGCGAGCTCGGCCGACTCGTCGCCGTCGAACAGCCCGGCCGATATCGACGCGTCCGCATGCAGCGTGAGCGAGCCGTCGCGGCCATCGGGGGAAGCCACCAGGCGCAGCTTGCCGCGCTTGCTCTCCGCCCCGAAGTGCTTCTGCTCGTATTCCGCCGGAATGCCGGTGACGTTCGGCAGGAGCCAGATCTGCAGGAAGTGGGTGATGCGGTCCTTGGCATGGTTGAACTCGCTGTGGCGCACGCCGCTGCCCGCGCTCATGCGCTGCACGTCGCCCGGCCGGATCACGCCCGAGGGCGCGTCCTGGGCACTGCCGGTGCCCATGCTGTCCTTGTGCGCGAGCTCGCCGTCGAGCACGTAGCTCACGATCTCCATGTCGCGGTGGCCGTGGGTGCCGAAGCCGCTGCCCGGAGCGATGCGGTCCTCGTTGATGACGCGCAGGTTGCCGTACCCCATGTGCCGCGGATCGTGGTAGTCGGCGAACGAGAAGCTGTGCGCGCTCTTCAGCCAGCCGTGGTCGGCGTAGCCCCGGTCGGACGACTTGCGAATCGTGATCATGGAAAGACTCTCCCTTTCTTTCGATCCCCACACTGTAGGAAGGGCGCACGACCCTGCGGCGAAAGGGCCTTGATGGTGTCGTTCAAATAAGATGAACGCCCTCCCCGGACCGACCCATGAGCCAAGCCCGCAGCGCCCTCACCCCCGACGCCCTGGCGATGATGGAGGCGATCGCCCAGAGCGGCAGCTTCGCCGCCGCGGCGCGCCAGCTCGGCAAGGTGCCTTCGGCCCTGACCTACAGCGTGCGCCAGCTCGAGGACGCGCTCGATGTCCTCCTGTTCGACCGGCGCTCGCGCCAGGCCACGCTCACTGCCGCCGGCCAGGAGCTGCTCGACGAGGGCCGGCGCCTGCTCGAGGAGATCGACGCCGTCGCCAACCGGGTCAAGCGCGTCGCCACGGGCTGGGAGACGCAGCTGACCATCGCCGTCGACGACGTGATCTCGCGCGCCACCCTGCTCGAGCTGTGCGAATCGTTCTACGCCTGCTCGGCGACGCTGGCGAAGAGCGGCTCGCGCAGTGCTGCCGCGACACCGGCACCAGCGCCGATGCCGCCGGCGACCCGCCTCCAGCTGCGCACCGAGGTGCTGGCCGGCACCTGGGAGGCTCTCTTCACCGGACAGGCCGACCTGGCGATCGGCGTCGTCGCCAATCGCGAGCTCCCGCCCGGGGTGACGATGAAGGACCTCGGGCCGATGGCGATGGTGTTCGTGGTCGCGCCGCACCATCCGCTGGCTGCCGCCAGCGAGCCGCTCGACGACTGCGAGCTGGTCCGCCACCGCGTCATCGCGGTGGCCGATTCGGCGCAGCGGCTGACGCCGATGACCATCAACATCCTCGCTGGCCAGGACGTGCTCACCGTCAGCGACATCAGCGCCAAGATCGATGCCCTGCTGCGCTCGCTCGGCTGCGGCTTCGTCCCCGAGCCGATGGCCCGCGACCACATCGCCGCCGGGCGCCTGGTGGTGAAGAAGGTGCAGCGCGACCGGCTCGAAGGCCGCCTCGGCTACGCCTGGCGCACGCCGGTGGCGGGGCGCCGCGGCTCGGCGAAGAAGCCGCCGCTGGGCCTGGCCCTGCGCTGGTGGCTGGAGCAACTCGAAAGCGAGACGACGCGCAAGGCCCTGCTCGAGCGCCACGGCGGCCGGGTCGGCGATCGGATCCGGTGACGTCCTACGTCGGCCGCTTCGCGCCCTCGCCGACCGGCCTGCTGCATGCCGGCTCGCTGGTGGCGGCGCTGGCGTCCTGGCTCGATGCCCGGGCCCAGGGCGGGCGCTGGCTGGTGCGGATCGAAGACCTCGACACGCCGCGCAACGTCGCCGGTGCGGCCGAAGGCATCCTCGCCCAGCTCGCGCGCTGCGGCCTGGTGGCCGACGAGCCGCCGCTGCGGCAGTCGGAGCGCACCACGTTGTACGAGCAGGCGCTCGCCCGGCTCACGCACGCCGGCCTGGCTTACGCCTGCGGCTGCAGCCGGCGCGACCTCGCGCTCGCGGTCGCGCCCGAAGCCGGCCGCAGCCGCCATGCCGAGCTCGTCTATCCCGGCACCTGCCGCGCCGGCCTGAACGGCAAGGCCGCGCGCTCGTTCCGGCTGCGCACCGACCTCGCACCGGGCGGCGGAGCGGCCAAGCCGATCACCTGGCACGACCGCCGGCTCGGGCCGCGGACCGAGGACGTCGCCGCCCGCGTCGGCGATTTCGTGCTCCGCCGCGCCGACGGCTTCTGGGCCTACCAGCTGGCGGTGGTCGTCGACGACGCGGCGCAAGGCATCACCGACGTCGTCCGCGGCGAAGACCTCGCCGGCAACACCGCTCGGCAGATCCTCCTCCAACGTCATCTCGGCCTGCCCACGCCGCGCTACCTGCACACGCCGCTGGTGCTTGCGGCCAGCGGCGAGAAGCTCTCGAAGCAGACCGGCGCCGAGGCGCTCGACCTGGCGCGGCCGCTCGAAGCACTGCAGGCGGCAGCCGGCGTCCTCGGCCTCGACGTCCGCGGCACGGGCCTTGCCGAGTGGCTGGCCGGCGCCGTTGCCGCCTGGCGCACGCGCTGGCCGCTACCCTAAGGTCGCACCGGCGTCGCCGCCGGCTGGCATCATTCGCGGTTTCGCCGCCATCGAGGATCCCCATGCAAACCACCCCTTCCGGCCTTCAGTACGACGACACCGTTCCCGGACACGGCAAGCAGGCAGCGGCCGGCACGCCGGTCTCGGTGCACTACACCGGCTGGCTGTACGAGAACGGCGTCAAGGGCGCCAAGTTCGATTCGAGCAAGGACCGCAACGACCCCTTCGAGTTCGATCTCGGCGCCGGCCACGTCATCAAGGGCTGGGACGAGGGCGTGCAGGGGATGCAGGAAGGCGGCACCCGAGTGCTCGTGATCCCGCCCGAGCTCGGCTATGGCGCGCGCGGCGCGGGCGGTGTGATCCCGGGGAACGCCACCCTGATGTTCGAGGTCGAGCTGCTGCGCGCCTGAAGACGACCGAGACGACTCCCCCATGCCCGTCCGCTACGACATCGTCCACACGACGGTGTATCGCTACCGTCAGCCGGTGACCTTCGGCGAGCACCGGGTGATGTTCCGCCCGCGCGACAGCCACGATCTGCGCGTGCTCGCCACCGATCTCGACGTCAGCCCCGAGGCGGACGTGCGCATGATCCAGGATCCGCTCTCCAACTCGGTGGCGCTGGTCCAGCCGCTGGAGAAGGCCGACACGCTGCAGATCGTCTGCAGTTTCACGATCGAGCACGCGCACTCGATGAACCTCGAGCTGCCGCTGTCGCCGAGCGCGGAGCTGTTCCCGTTCTCCTACACGACCGAAGAACGCTACGACCTGGAGCACTACCTCCGGCCGTATCACGACGACCCCGACGGCGAGCTCACCGCCTGGGCGCGGCAGTTCATCCGCACCGACGGGCCGACCGGCACGCGCGACCTGCTGGTGGCGATGAACCAGACCATCCGCGACAAGTTCGTCTACCTCGCGCGCGACGAGGAAGGCACGCAGCAGCCGATCGAGACGCTCAAGCTCGGCAGCGGCTCCTGCCGCGATTTCGCCCTGCTGATGATGGAAGCGGCGCGCCGCCTCGGCGTGGCGACCCGCTTCGTTTCCGGCTACCTGTACGACCCCGCCCTCGACGACGGCGAGGACAGCGGCACGGTCGGCGCCGGCTACACCCACGCCTGGCTGCAGGCCTACCTGCCCGGCGCCGGCTGGGTGCCGTTCGATCCGACCAACAACCTGCTCGGCGGCACGCAACTGATCCGCGTCGGCGTCGCCCGCGACCCGTCGCAGGCCGCGCCCGTGTCGGGAAGCTGGTTCGGCGAAAGCGGCGACTATCTCGGCATGGACGTCAACGTCACGGTGCAGCGGCGCTGATCGGCATCGGGGCGCAATACCTACCGGCCATGAAAAACGCCGCCCTCGGGCGGCGTTTTCGCCAAACACGCCGCCCGAGGGCGGCGTCTTCATGCAACGAGGCAGGCTCAGCGCGGGAAGCTACCCGGACGCGGACGCTGCCCCGGCTTGCCGCGTGGCTTGAACGCCGAAGGCCCCGGCCGCGCCGGGGCACGGCGCTCGTCCCACCCCGGGGCGCGGCGCTCTTCGCGCGCCGGCAGGGCGCGGTCGAACGGATTGCCGCGGGCGCCGGCGTGAGCCGGCGCGTCGTTGCCGCGATGCTCGAACGGGCGGCGCGCATCGCCGCGGCGCGGCGCATGGCCGGGCGGGCGCGCGCCGGGCGCGTGGGCATGCATCTTCGGCGCCTGCACCTTGGGCTCGAGGCCGGCGATCGTCGTCACCGGCATCGACTGGGTCGTGAACTGCTGGATGCGCCGGATCATGCCACTGTCCATGCGCTCGGCGAGGGTGATCGCCAGGCCGTTGGCGCCGGCCCGGCCGGTGCGGCCGATGCGGTGCACGTAGTCTTCCGGCTTCATCGGCAGGCCGTAGTTGATGACGTGGCTGATGGTGCGCACGTCGATGCCGCGCGCGGCCACGTCGGTGGCGACCAGGATCTTCAGGCGCCCGTCGCGCAGCCCCTGCAGGACGCGGTTGCGTCGGCCCTGCGGATGGCCGCCGTGCAGCGAGGCGACGTGATGGCCCATGTCGGCGAGGCGGTCGGCCAGCCAGTCGGCGTCGCGCTGGGTGCTGGTGAAGACCAGCGCCTGCTCCAGCTCGCGCTGGGTCAGGATGTGGTCGAGCAAGGCGTTCTTGTGCGCGCCGTTGTCCGCCCAGTGCAGGCGCTGCTCGATGTTGGCGTGGGTGTCGGTGTGCGAGGCGACCTCGACCTTCTGCGGATCGCGCAGCAGGCTTCTCGCCAGGTTGCCGACGTTGCCGACGAAGGTGGCGCTGTACATCAGCGTCTGCCGCGTCGCCGGCACGTGGTCGGCGATCGTCCGGATGTCGTCGATGAAGCCCATATCGAGCATGCGGTCGGCCTCGTCGAGCACGAGCATCTCGACATGGCCGAGCTCGGCCTTGCCGGTCTGCAGGTGGTCGAGCAGGCGCCCCGGCGTGGAGATGAGGATGTCGAGCGGGCCGCGCAGCGCCTTGAGCTGGGCGCCGTAGGGGACGCCGCCGACGACGGTGGCGACGCGCAGGCCGGGCACGTGTCGGCCGTAGGTCTCGGCGGCCTTGGCGATCTGGATCGCGAGCTCGCGGGTCGGCGTCAGCACCAGCACGCGCGGGCCGTAGACGCTGCCCTTCTCGCGCCGCTTGGTGGCATCGCCGCGGGCGGCGAGGATGCGGTGCAGCGCCGGCAGCATGAACGACGCGGTCTTGCCGCTGCCAGTGGCGGCGGCGACCATCAGGTCGGCGCCGGCGATCGCCGGCGGGATGGCGGCGGTCTGGACGGTGGTGGGGGCGTCGTAGCCGGCATCGGCCAGGGCGCGGGTGACGGGCTCGGGCAGGCCCAGGGATTCGAAAGTCATGGCGAGTCTTCTCTGTCGTCGAACGCGAGCGCCGCCGCTTGCGCGCGGCACGCTCGAGCACCACGCCTCGGGGCGGGTGCAAAGGTCGCGATCCGTTCTGTGGATAGGTGCGACGGCATCGCCGCCGACCTGCGCAGAAATTTCGGCACTCGGGGCCGAGACGGTCAGAGGGGATGAGCGAGATCGCCGCTCGACGCCAGCGCGAAGGCTGGGACTGTCTTGCGGCAAGC
>Ga0207641_10002298_pt1 | contig 17774 bp, 15 predicted proteins | sample KBSSwiS62_FD_184306 | JGI IMG/M metagenome (GOLD analysis project Ga0207641, IMG submission 184306) | Switchgrass rhizosphere microbial communities from Kellogg Biological Station, Michigan, USA - KBS Switchgrass S6-2 (SPAdes) (version 2) | ecosystem: Host-associated > Plants > Roots >... | reverse complement strand
TCCAGCAGGTATTGATGTACGCCGTTGTAGGCCACGTCGCCGGCGACGACCAGCCCGATGGACGGGACGTGCAGCACCGTGGTGTCGTCGGTGTCGGTGTGGCCGACCTCGACGGCGACGAGTTTGTTGCCTTCCAGGTCGATGCCGTCGGCGGGCACGGTGCGATAGGTGACGGGACTGGGCGGGATCTGCCCGGGGAAGTCGACGTCCCACATTTCGGCGCGACCGACGGTGCCCTGCCGATGCATCATCGCGATCGTCCCTTCGGTCGCATACGGGACGGCGCCGGGAAACCGTTGCAGCAGAAGGTCGGTGCCGAACCAGTGATCGCCGTGTCCATGGGTGGCGTAGACGGCGACGAGTTGTTTGCCGGAGGCCTCGATCCAGTCGCCGACCCGCCTCACCTGGTCGTAGGTCATCGGAGCGTCGACCAGCACGGCTTCACGGTCGCCGTAGATCAGTGTGGAGGTGATCGGCGACGAGATGATCGGGCCGCCGTCGGGCAGAGTCTGCTCGCGGTGACGACGCAAGCCGTCGTTGACCAGTACCTCGTACTTCAGCTCGGACATGTGAAATTCCTTTCGAAATCAGCTGTTTGTGGGTGTAGTGAGGTGTTCGGTGAACCAAGCGAGGGCGGCCCCGGAAGCTTCGGGGAAGCCCGACAGGTACGGATCGAAGTGGCCGCCGTCGATGGTGACCAGCTTCTTCGGCTCTAGCGCTGCCTCGTAGGCGCCGAGCGCCAAGTCGGTGAGGGTGATGGTGTCGTGCAAGCCGACCACCATCAGCAGCGGTGTGGGAGACACCCGCGAGATCCAGGTGCCGGGCTCGTACATGCGCGCGGCTCGGGAGGAGCGCAGCGTGACGACGTTGTCCCACGCCCCGGCGGGCGTGGGCTGGGTGTAGAAATGGATCGCGTCCGGTGCGCGGTAGGCGGCCCGCACGGTGGGGTCGGCGCTGACGACCGCCTGGGTGGCCAGCGAGTCGCCGCGGAACTGGCTCCGCTCGTCGTCGGCGAACGCCGCCTCCAGCGCCGCGATCTGGTCGGGCGCCACGCGCCGCAGGCTCTGCTGATACCCGCTGATGGTGGGCACCTGGGCGACCACCGCGCGCAGCCGCCGGTCGGTGGCTCCGAGGACGATGGCGTGGCCGCCGGCGTAGCTGCTGCCCCACAGCCCGATCCGGGCTGGATCGACGAAGGGCCGGCTCTCGAGGTAGGAGAGGCCCGTCGCCAGTCGGCGATCTGCACCCACGGGTCGATGTCGCTGCGCGGTGAGCCGTCACTGGCGCCGAAGCCACGGTGATCGTGCACCAGCACCACGAACCCGGCGTCGGCGAACGCCTTGGCAAACCGCTCCAGCCCGTGCTCCTTCACGCCCGCGAAGCCGTGTGCCATCGTGATCGCCGGATGCGGCCCTGCGCCATCGGGGACGAACAACCAGCCCCGCAAAGTCGCATCGCCTTCGACCGTGAACTCGACGTCATGTCGTTGCACCACTTCGGTCTCCCTTCCTGCGTCGTTGATCCGCACAACATCGACGATGCGCGCAGCGCCTCCGAGTAGAGGAGACCGCAATGACACTGGTACTGGGAGGAACAGCCTTAGGCTCATGAGATGGCCACGGACGGCAACGCCCTGGGTGACTACCTTCGTGCCCGGCGCGGTCAGGTTCAGCCCGACGACGTCGGGCTGGTCGCCGGCGCGCGGCGACGTGTTCAGGGCTTGCGTCGCGAGGAGTTGGCGACGCTGGCGGGGATCAGCTCCGAGTACTACCTTCGCCTCGAACAGGGCCGCGACAAGAATCCGTCCGCCCAGATCCTCGATGCGCTCGCGCGTGTCCTGCAGCTCGACGTTCAGGCGACCGCGTATCTGCATCAGCTGGCCAACGTCGCGGGCAACCGCCGGGCCCAGGTGCACGTCGAGACCGCCGCCGATGGCGCCGACGAGCTGATCGAGCAGTTCGCCATGCCTGCGGTGGTGGCCAGCAGATGCCTCGACGTGTTGGCCGCCAATTCGGTCGCGCGAGCACTGTCACCGGGCTTCGAGCCCGGCACGAACTTCCTGCGCTGGCGGTTGCTCGAGCCGGCCGCGCGTGAGCTGTATGTCGATTGGGACGACGTGACCGACGTCGCGGTGAGCGGGCTACGCGAGGCTGCGGTCGACGACCCAGACGATCCGCGCCTACAGTCGGTGATCGGCGAATTATCGACGGCCAGTGCGCGATTCCGCGAGCTGTGGGCCCGCGCGGACGTGGGTTACCGTTCGAGCGTCATCCACATGCGCCACCCAACGGTCGGTGACGTGTACTTGACGCCCAACAGGTTCAACATCCCGCACTCGGGGGGACAGCATCTGCTGACCTATCGGGCCGAGCTCGGTAGCCGGTCGGCAGCGGCGCTCGACGCTCTTCGCGAGCACTGACGCGGATCTGCACCTGGATCGCTCCACGGGCAGGGTGCGCGACAGCGTCATGGACGCACTATTGGCGGCGACGAGCTTCGCGTGCGATAAGGACTTCCGGGAACGCCGAAGGAAACGTTCGCATTCAAGAACTGATGGCATGTCATGAATTCCGTTCAGGGACAACGCGGCCCGTGAGCCTAAAATGTCGCCGACCTAATGGGGCAGCGCTTGCCCAAGGGGGAGTGCGGGACTGGCCCTTGGTGGACGTGGCCGGACGATCGGGTGCTCGCCACGGTGATTTTCACCGACATCGTGGACTCGACGCGCCGGGTCGTAGAGATCGGTGACCGTGACTGGCATGCCTTGCTTGATGCGCACGACGCCGTGGTGAGGTCCCAACTCACTCGGTTCAGGGGCCGCGAGGTGAGCTCTACGGGCGATGGCTTCCTCGCGACGTTCGACGGACCACAGAGAGCCATCCGATGTGCGATGGCCCTCCGCGACGCAGTGCAAGCGCTTGGCATTGAGATACGCGCCGGATTACGCACCGGCGAGTGCGAAGTCCGCGGTGAGGACATCGGCGGGATCGCGGTGCACATCGGGGCACGTGTAAGCGCGCTGGCGGGGCCGAACGACGTGCTGGTGTCTAGCACGCTACGTGACCTCGTGATCGGGTCAGGACTCGAGTTCGAGGATCGCGGCGCTCATGAGCTCCAGGGCGTGCCGGGTCAATGGCGACTCTTCGCCGTCGCTTCTTCATAGAAATGGCAGCCGAAAAGTCCTGTACAGCAATGGAACTCGCATTCGTTGAGGTGTGAGGGTGCGTGTTCAGCAGGTGCGATTTCTAGTGGCGTCGGGTTGTTGTGGTGGATGGCCCTGCAGAAGGCGCGTGCCTCTAGAATTCGATGGGCAGTGTCTTGGGGCCCGAGATGCCCACGATGGGCCGCCATGGGGCCGGCCCAGTTCTGCGTATGTGAGGCATGCGTCGCGTCATGACCACAAGGGCTTCGGCGAGTTCGACCCTGGCGAGATGTGCGCCGAGGCAGTGATGCGCGCCGCCGCCGAAGGTCAGCGTCGCAGCCGGGCTACGACGAGTGATGTCGAAACGCTCCGGCTGGTCGTATCGCTCGGGGTCGCGGTTGGCGGCCGCGGTGTTGACCACCAGGCAGGTACCGGCGGGGACGACGATTCCATCGAGGTCGACGTCTTCGACCGTCACGCGGATAGCGGAGAAGGAGGCGGGGGAGTGCCGCATGACCTCTTCGACTGCTTGGGGAGCGAGCTCGGGGCGTTGGGCGAGCAGTGCCCATTGCTTGGGATGGTCACTGAATGTCTGCATCGCCGCGCCCAACTGGTTGCGTGTCGTGTCGGTGCCGGCGACGAGTAGGACAGCTACGAGGTCGAGGATCTCGCGGCGGCTGAGTCGATCGCCGTCGTCCTCGGCTCGGATGAACTCGGAGATCAGGTCGTCGGTCAGTGTTCGACGCCGGCGTTCGATCAGGTCTTCGAGGTAGGTGTCGAGGTGCTGCCAAGCCTGCAGTATCGCGGTGATGTGTGCTGTCGCGGTGGGCCCGAAGGCCTTGGCGATTCCTGTCAGGTAATGGGCGAACAGATCCCAGTCAGGGCGAGGTACGCCGAGCATCGCGCAGATGATCGGCGCTGGATAGGGCTTGGCGAGGTGGGCGACGACATCGCAGTGGCCGGCCTCGATGTGCTGATCGATGAGTTCGGTGATGATGTCGCGGCACGCGGTGCGCATGCGCTCGGCGGAACGTGGGGTGAAGGCCTGCGACACGAGCCGGCGCAGCCGTTTGTGGTCGGCGCCGTCGACGCCGACGATCAGCGCGGACACCTTGTCCCACAGGGGACCAGCCGTTATGCCCTGCATTGCCAAACCATTGGCCTGCGGCATCGCGAAGCGTGAATCACGGAGTGCTAGGCGTACCAGGTCGTAGGTGAGCAACTCCGGACCGAAGGGGCCGATTGCGATCGGTGCCTGCAGTCGGGTGGCGGCGATGATTTCGTGGGCTTGATCGGGGCTTCGGACGCCGTGATACGCGATGGTGGGTAGCGCGGCGTCGAAGACGCTCAGGGGCGCGGGTGCGGCGGTCATGTTCGGCCTCCTGTGGTCGGGACGGGATCGACTATCCCGTCGTCTCAAGGCCATGCCATCGGCCGAAACGCCTATTCCGATGAGCTGTGTCGGCGTGAACTTTGTTAGCCATTTGGCGGATGATGTCCGTTTGGCTCGACGGCAGGCTGATTAGCATGAGCCAGACGAATTGGAGCAACGTGAGCGTGAGCGAGCTTCTGCCTAGCGGCACCGTGACACTGCTGCTCGCCGACGTCGAGGGGTCCACACGCCTGTGGGAAACCGATTCCGAGGAAATGACCGTCGCCGTCGCTCGCCTCGATGCGGCGGTAACGGACGCGACCGCGGCCCACAACGGAGCCCGGCCCATCGAGCAGGGCGAGGGCGACAGCTTCGTCGTCGCGTTCGCGCGTCCCAGCGACGCAGTGGCATGTGCTCTTCATCTGCAAAGGGCCCCGCTTGCTCCGATTCGGCTGCGTATTGGTCTGCACACCGGTGAGGTCCAGTTGCGCGACGAAGGCAACTACGTCGGCCCGACGATCAACCGGACCGCGCGGCTGCGAGATCTCGGCCACGGCGGGCAGACGGTCCTGTCGGGTACCACCGGCGATCTCGTCATCGACAGGCTGCCCGAAGGGGCCTTTCTAACTGACCTCGGATCACATCGGCTGCGAGACCTACCGCGGCCCGAACGCGTGCTACAGCTCTGCCACCCTGACCTCCGGAATGAGTTTCCTGCACTTCGCACGTCGAAAGCCGCTGAGGGAAGACACTTTCCGGTTCAGCTGACCAGCTTCATCGGACGCGAAGCCGACGCAGCCGAGGTCACCCGCCTGCTGACCAATCAGAGGCTGGTGACTCTGACGGGCGCAGGAGGGGTGGGCAAGACCCGACTGGCAATCCAGCTTGCGACACAACGGGCCTCAGAGTTCGGCGACGGAGTACGGTACGTCGATTTGGCACCCATCACCGATCCGGATGTGGTGGCGATGACGGTGATTCGCGCGTTGGGATTATCGGATCAGCCTGGGCGGTCGACGATGGAGACCCTGACCAGGTTCATCGCCGAACGTCGCATGCTGATCGTGCTCGACAATTGCGAGCACCTGCTCGACGCGGCCGCCGACCTGGTTACCGAGCTGCTGAGTCAGTGCCGGAGGCTGACATTGCTGGCCACCAGCCGGGAACCGATCGCCGTGCCGGGCGAGGCCATGTGGCGGGTACCGTCGCTGCACCTCGCCGACGAGGCGGTCGAATTGTTTGCCGACCGAGCACGCTTGGCCCGGCCGGATTTCGCCATCACCGCGGACAACGCGGCCACGGTGATCGAGATCTGCCGCCGGCTCGACGGCATGCCGCTTGCCATCGAACTCGCGGCCGCGCGTGTACGAGCCCTGACCCTTGCCGAGATTCTCGACGGCCTTCGGGATCACTTCATGCTGCTGACAGGAGGTGCCCGCACGGCGGTGCGCCGCCAACAGACCCTTCGCGCCTCGGTCGACTGGTCCCACGCACTGCTATCGGACAGTGAACGCACGCTGTTCCGGCGCTTGGCCGCGTTCATGGGCGGCTTCGACCTCGACGCGGCGCGTGCGGTGTGCTCGTCCGATGACACGCAGCCGCATCAAGTCCTCGACCAGTTGACACTTCTGGTGGACAAGTCGCTCGTGGTGGCCGACGACGTCCGGGGGCGGACCCGCTATCGGATGCTGGAAACGGTGCGCCAGTACGCGCAAGAAAAGCTCAGTGACTCCGGTGAAGCCGGGCAGGTGCGAACACGCCATCGCGACTACTACACGGCCCGGGCCGAAACGCTGGCCAGTCTGCCCGACCCCGCCAGGTGGCGTCTGGCGCAGGCAGAAGACGCGATCGACAACCTGCGGTCAGCGTTCGCGTGGAGTCGCGACAACAGCGACGTCGAGCATGCACTGATCCTGACCTCGGCGTTATGGCCGCTGTGGGTTGCGCGCGGCCGGTTGCGCGAAGGGCTGGCGTGGTTCGACGCTGCATTTTCCGTCGGCTCAGAGGACTGTGTTCAACCCGCGACGCTGGCGCGTGCGTTGGCCGACAGAGCGGGCCTCCACGCCCAGGTGGGTGGCGTCAATCAGCTCGACGACGCCCGCCGGGCACTGGACATCGCGCGCGAACTCGGTGATTCGGTCTTGATTAGCCGAGCGGTGGTGGCGTGCGCGGGTAGTGCGGCGTTCAACCCCGATATCGCGCGTCCGTATATCGAGGAGTCGATAGAGCTGGCGCGGGCGACCGGCGACCAGATGTTGCTGTGTCAAGCCCTGGTATGGCATGGACAAAGCGCCTACTATGGCGGCGCCCCGCGCGCTGGGCGCATCGCCGCTGAGGAAGGCCTCAAAATCGCCGACGCGATCGGCGACCGGTTCGTCTCGCGCGGCGCCCGCTGGGCCCTTGCGTGGACGCGGATGGTCAGCGGCGATCTCGGGTCGGCCGTCGAACAATTCCGCGCGGTCGCCCAGGAGGCCGCAGCCTACGGGGATGCAACCTGGACCCACGCAACACTCTTCAACGCAACCCAAGCGCTATGCCACCTGGGCGACATTGACGGCGCGCGCACGTGCGCCGCCGCAGCCCGAGACGCCGCAGGAGACCTCGGCAAGGACTACGACCGGTACGTCGCCGTGCTCGCAGGGTATGTGGCCCTTGCCGCGGGGGACCTCGACGCCGCCGAACGCGCCGACGAGGAAGCCTGGCACGACCTAAGCCACGAACAATCCATGGTGAAGGTCAACCTGTTCCGCAGGGCAGCGGTTGCGCTCGCCCGGGGTGATCTCGCCTCAGCAAGGCAGTGGTCCGACGGTGCCGTCGTTGAGACTTCGGGCTATCACCGAGCGATCGCATTGACGACACGAGCCCGCGTCGCGATCGCCCGAGGCGACAACGACCAGGCCGCACGAGACGCCCACACCGCTCTCGACATCGCGGCCGAAGTCGGTGCGCAGCTAGGGGTTCCTGACACGCTGGACTGTTTGGCGATCATCGCGTTCAAGGCGGCATCACTTTCAGGTGCAGCCTGCCTCTTCGGTGCCGCCGAGGGCATCCGTCGCCGAACCGGCGAGGTCAGCTTTCCGATCTATCGGGCCGACCACGATGCCGCCGTCGCCGCGCTACGCAATGCCATGGAGCACAGCGCTTTCCACGAAGCCTGGAACCAGGGTGCGCAGTTCTCAACCGATGAGGCCATCGCTTATGCGTCCCGTGGCCGCAGTGAACGCAAACGACCCAGCAGCGGCTGGGAATCACTGACGCCCGCTGAGCACGACGTCGTGCGCTTGGTGTGCGAAGGATTGGGCAACAAAGAAGCCGCCGCACGGCTTTTCGTGTCGCCGCGCACCGTACAGGCTCACCTCAGCCACATCTTCACCAAACTCGGCATCAGCAGCCGTGTTCAGCTCGTCGCGGAGGCCACCCGCCGCCGATGAGTGCACTCTACGGCCGCAGCTGAATTGCACTGCAATGCAACATGACTCGCTACATCTATCTGGTAACGGTGCGTGCCGACAGGTGCGAGTTGTCGATCAATAGCGCTGCGGCAGAAAGGTCGGTAGCGGGTCTCCGTGCTCTTTCGATCGCGCCTCGTCGAAGCGGACCCGGACGGGCGAGGCAAAGCGGGTGGTGCGCAGATGCGGCAGCCATCGTTGCCTCTATCTAGTTGCCTCTATCTAACGGGCGACTTGACCATGTGGATACCACTCGTAACGTCGCACGCTGAATGGTCAATGACCCAGCCGGGACGTATCAATTCGTCACTGTGACGATTTGACGGCAGTGTGATGTGGTCGGAGGGTGGGTCTCGGTGGAATTAACACGCGGGACTGCCCGGCGCCAGCATCTGCATCTCGTCGCTAGACGACGAGCCAGCAATTAGTCGATTGAGGTTTACTTCAAGCCGTAGTGACGTTCAGCGGACGACGCGGGGCGGGCGGATGATGCGGGTTTGCGACAGGTTCGCGACGGAAGAGGCGGACGGCGACTGTCCATCGGTTGGCGATCGCCCCAAGGTGTGAGTCCTTGCACGCCAGGACAACTCGCTTTGGAACTGGTAACGGTGCGTGCTCACGGGGTGCGAGTTGTTCACGGCCCCCCCGACAACCGTTGGCGCAGCGTTGCCAACCCGGGCCCCTCGAGTGCATCCACCAGTGCGCCACGGCCTGCCGCGGCCATCATGAGGGCTGCGACGGGACCCCGGACCTCGGCTCCCTTACCCCAAACGCGGCCCACATCAGTGGCGCGCAGCGAAATACCGCGCAGGTTGCCCGGCGTCACCATGTCGAACGCCGACAGTCCGGTCAGAAAGTCCAGCGCCGCTACCGCCAGCTGCGGGTCAGGGTCAAAAGACAGCCCGAGAGGAATCCGCATGTCGCCGCTGTGCACCAAAACATCGGCGAGCGGACCAACGTGTCCCCGTGGCGGGGGACGCCAATACCGGCGGTCAGCGAGGCGATGAAGACCGGCCGCGATGTCGGCGGCCGGCAGATGCGCACGGCGGCGCGCCAACTCGTCAATGGCACGAGCCCCACTCCTGCGGCGCGCGGCCAACCAAACTACTCCTGGAACACTCTCCGATAGGTTGCTGAGAAGGTGCGCTGCCACCGTCTTGACATCCCAGCCGGTGCACAAGCTTGGCGTCGCCAACTGCGCATCGTCCAGCTGGCAAATCAGGTCGGCAATCCGACACCGCTCCAGCGTCGTGGCGGCGAAAACGCGCTCCTTCTCCATCCATGCAATGTACTGTCCGACCTTTCACTTTGGGTGTATCCACTCGGAACATCTGCCCGACCCTCTCGTATCCAGCACGCTACGCGACCTCGTGATCGGGTCAGGGCTCCAGTTCGAGGAAGGCGGCTCTTACGAGCTCAAGGACGTGCCCGGCGAATGGCGCCTCTTCGCTGTCGCTTCTTCGGAAGGAGCATCGTTAAAACGGTTGTTCTGCAATGCAACTCGCCGTAGTTTATCTACTTAGATCCGAACGACCGTCAGTCCCGGGGATAGACGCCTGAGTTTTATCGGACCTTTGAGGTCTTGTTACAGACCGACGCGGTTGTCGGGACTGATGGTTGTTCGCCCCATGGTCTCGCTTTGGCAAACCCTTGGCGAGGAACACTCTTCGTAATGCGTGTCGCGGCCGGGGCAGGCGGTAACAGATGGGTGGGATTGAGGTCGTGGTTCAAGCCCGCTCGCACGGAGGCAACGTCTCAGTTTTCTCGAGTCCCGAGCTCTCAACATAGACCGACGCCGTGCGGGTCGCTGGGATCGCGAACAGCTCATCGGAGGGAAGCCCATCGAGGCTCGTAAGTAGAGCGCTGCGCACCCTGCACGGGACGACCCACACCATGTCCGCACCACGGTTGGAGGCACTCACCCATGACACTGTTCTGCGGCATCGACTGGGCCGAAACCCATCACGATGTCGCCATCATCGACGCAGCCGGTCAGCTGGTCGCCAAGAAACGCATCCCTGACGAGCCAGGCGGCTTCGCCGACCTCGTCGAGCTGCTCGCGGAAGCCGGCGACAGTGCCGAGTCCCCGGTTCCGGTGGCGATCGAGACGCCGCGGGGCCTGATGGTCGCGTCGCTGCGGGCGACGGGGCGGCCGGTGTATGCGATCAACCCATTGGCGGTCGCGCGTTATCGGGAACGGCATTCGGTGGCGCGGTCGAAGTCGGATCATGCCGATGCGATGACGCTGGCGAACATCCTGCGGGTCGATGCCCATCTGCATCGTCGTCTGCCTGCCGATAGTGAGCTGTGCCAGGCGATCGCGGTGCTGGCCCGCGCGCATCAGGACGCGATCTGGGCCCGCACGACCGCGCATCATCAGCTGCGCTCGCTGCTGCGCGAGTTCTACCCGACCTTCCTGGCTGTCTTCACCGGTCGGTTCACGCTGGGTATTGCCAGCCCGGAGGCACGGGCGGTGTTGGCGATCGCGCCCAACCCGGCCGCGGCCGCCAAGTTGTCGGTGCGTCGGATCGCCGCGGCGCTGCGTCGCGCTGGCCGCAGCCGCGGCATCGACCAGGCCGCCGCTGAAATCAAAGCTGGATTACGGAACCCTCAACTGCGCCAGCCACTTCTAGTTGAGACTGCCATGGGCAAGAACGCGTTGGCTCTGCTGGCCGCACTCGAGACCGCCTGCGTCAATGTGGACGAGCTCGGCCAGGCCTCAGCGGAGCTGTTTCGACAGCATCCCGACTATTCGATCATCACGAGCTTTCCCGGCCTGGCCGACTCAACCGGCGCCCGCCTACTCGCCGAGATCGGTGACGACAGAAGCAGGTTCACCGACGCCCGAGCATTGAAGGCCTACGCCGGCTGTGCACCGATCACCCGGGCATCCGGGCGATCGATCTCCATCACCCACCGCCACATCAAGAACAACCGGCTCGCCAACGTCGGCTGGATGTGGGCCTTTACCGGGAGCACAGCCGAGTCGACCACATACTTTCTTCGACCTGTGCGCGGGGCGGCAACAGCTACCGCAACCCCGATCAAACTGGGCAAATCGCTCATCACCGTTAAGACCGAGGTCCACGATGACGACCGGCTCTGCGCCTACACGATGCAAATGTTGCACGTCACGCCCATTTCGGGGTGACCAAGACTGCTTCGTCCGAGACCGGAGCTGACACGACCTCGAATCTCTACAAACGAGACAAAGGACGTTCGTATAACCCGTTCCAGGCAAAGCGTCCCTCCTGACCACGTCCGATTTGGGAGGCTTTCTGTTCGGATCGGTTGAACCAGTCGGCGGACGACTGTCAACGAGCCCGAGTGTTGGTTGCGGCAGATTCCCATTGGTCAATCGACGCGAGCTGATTCTGGAGTTTGGCGCGGATGCGCGCGACGGCTTCGGGTCCGAGGGGGAGTCGTAGCGGCGGCTCAGGGGCTTCGACGGCGGCAATGATTGCGTCGGCTGCCAGGGCTGGGTCGTTCGGCTGTCTGCCGTCCTGCTTGCCGAACCCCGCGCGGAGGTCGCCGCCGGGGGTGCCGACGTACGCAGGATGTGGGTCGGTCGCCTTGAGGGACCGGCCGGCGAAGTCAGTACGGAACGGGCCGGGTTCGACAATGGTGACTCGAATTCCAAAGCCTGCTACCTCACCTGCTAAAGCCTCCGACATGCCTTCGAGCGCGAACTTCGAACTGGCGTAGGCGGCGTGGCCGGGGTTACCCACGACCCCACCAACTGACGACATCTGCACGAAGTGCCCGCTGCGCTGCCGGCGGAAATGCGGCAACACCGAACGCGTCACTCGCCACGCGCCCAACAAGTTGGTCTCCAACAGTGTGCGCAGCTCGTCGTCGGTGACTTCTTCGGTGACACCTACCAATCCGTGGCCGGCGTTGTTGACGACGACGTCGATGCGGCCATGCTGGTCGACAGTCCGGGTCACGGCCTGTTCGACCTGCTCGGCATCAGTGACGTCTAGCCGATCGTGGTGTTCGAATTCGGCGACGTGGTCGCGGTCGCGCGCTGTGGCTACCACGATGTGACCGCGCTCGGATGCTGCGGCGGCGATGGAGCGGCCGAAACCAGTGCTGGCTCCTGTTATAAACCACACCTTCGACATGACGACCTCCTATGATTGCCTTGAGACTCAAGACAAAGTTACCTTGAGACTCAAGACAATGAAAGGTGCAACGTGGACTCAGTTTCTCGGGGCATCGACACGTGGATGGCCCAGACGCCCTCTGGGGACCAGGCTGTCGAGGAACTACGGCAGCGGATAGGACGGCTGTCGCGACTATTCGATCGACTCCTTGATCAGATTGCGGCGAGTCATCACATCAGCAGGGCTGACTGGACCGCGTTGGCGGTGATAATCCGCGGCCAGAACTGCTGTACGCCAACCGAACTCGCCGTGGCCCTCGAACTGACATCCGGCACAGTGAGCACCCGAATCAAACGGTTGACCGAAGCCGGCCTCATCGAAACCAACGGTGGCGTCGCAGACGCCAGGAGTAGACCGGTCAAAGCAACAACAAAAGGATATGAACTCTGGCAAGTGGCCACTTCTGCGCGCACCGCATACGAAGCCCGTCTAATCCGAGCAGCGGTCGGTGAGGCCGAACTCGCTGCCCTGAACAGCCAACTCTCAACCCTTCTCGACATGCTCGAGGCAAACCTCGGAACCAGCTCACTGCACGACCTCCCTAAGGTTGACGCCGCCGGCAGCTGAGCCGGCCATCGGGGGATCATGACGACGATTCCCGAGAGACAAGATGTGAGCACTCTCGATTCTCTAGATTCGAGACGCGCTTCTGGGCCAGTGCAATCGACACTGCCAGCGATCGTCACCGAAGCCGATCTCGGCGGGCACTACCTCCTTGCAGCAAACGACTTCGTCGTCGCGTCGTCGGGTAGAAATACCTCGGCGCCCAATACGGTTCCGCGTCTATTTCGTTCGGTCCGTTGGCCTGGACGGGACCACTCACTTGACACTTAGAACCATCGGAGGTCTGTAACGGTGCGTGTTAAAGGGGTGCGAGTTTGGTTCAACTCCGCTGGCAGACCCGCCAGCTGTCGAAATGCCGTGAAAGACCGTCCGAGAGCGCGCAGTGTCAATCTGCCGCCGCGCTCACTGGGCCACAACGCGGGGGAGCGGTCGGCCGTGCCGAACAGGTTCCGTCCCTCGGCGCACCAATACTGCAAAAGCTCAACCGCCCAAGCGAATTCCGGCGAGGTAGCACTGTTCGTCGGCGTGGGCCGGAGCCCTTGGTTCCTTTGGTCCACCGGACAATCAGTGCGCCGTAGTTGCCGTAGCCGGGGACGTGTGGATTGGGCCCGAAGTCGGTCAGGTCCAACATGACCAGCTCGCGGCGTCGAAGCCCGTAGGCGTAGCCGATCTTGAACGCGATCGAGTCACGCAGAGCGGTCCGCCAGCGTTTGGATCCAGTGCGGTGGGCTTCGTCGACGAAGTCGTCCACGGCGTCGAACAGGTGGTGCAACTCAGGCTTGGTGAACGCTCGCCGTCTCGGCGGGACTGCATCGTCGGTAGTGTGTTGGGGGGTGTTCCACTCGAAGCAAATCTGAGACGGGACATCGCCGAACTGGTTCTCGCAGAACGCAACCCATCCGTATCGGCTGTCAGTGACATAACTAGCGTCGACAGTGCAATCGGTGTGTGCCGTGACCTCAGATCCGCTAGAAATTGATCGACATCATTGGGGCGCCAGTGCCACGGATACGCGTTGGTGAATTCGACAAAACGGGACACGACTCGACACCGACCCTTGATCGTGTCGAGCGCCAAGCCCCGTGCGAGCATCTGGGCTCGCCATCCATCGACCATCGCCTTGAAGACGGTTTCGTCTGCTCTAAGCAGCGAGACGTCATCGCGACGTAGAACCTGTGGAATGAACCCGGGAAGCTCATCAGCCAGGTCGGCGGCCACCCAAAGAGCGGCCAGCGGGCACCTTCCGGTCCGTTGCGGACCTAACGGCCCAGTCAACGGAATGTTCGGAAAGCCCATCCGCCCCAAGGTAATTCGTCACAGTGACGTATTACTGGCGGTGCGGGGCGAGGAAGGGAGGCGAATCATTCATTAAGTGATTGAACCCTACGACAACCTCGGCCGACGCACAACGGATTCGGCGGCAACCGGACAGTGTCGAACCGCCCGCAGGACAACGCGTCCTTTCCCCGTGATTCTGTTACGCGCTGGTCAGCGGGTCGCAGCGGCGCAAATCCGCTGAGAAAATCAGCCAATCGTCAAGGGGTGCGAGTCTTTTCATCTAATGCAACTCGTCCCAATTGATTACCGATAACCTACATTATGTCAGGTCAAGTACGCCGTTTTGCACTGTGGTCCAACGGGTTTCGCCATCCTCTTTCTGCTTCTCGACTAGCCAGATACACGACAGCTTCGCGCGCCAAAACCGCCTATAGAGGGCGGTTGAGGCTTTTAGCGGACGCGACAATCGCTGGATGGTTAAGGTTCAGATGCTCGAGTTCGACGAGCTTGGGCCGTTCCCAACTGGCAATGACTGTCCAGTTCGGCCGCTGGAAAGACCACCACTGCACCGCCTGCCATTTTCGGACGCCGATGGCAGGAGAACGCTGCGACCAGATGCGGTGCGCCCATTCCGAAGTGACGGCAAGGTTGCGGGTCACGATCTGCGTCGGACGTAGTCCTAGCTCTACTAGGCGGTGCGGGTCATCAAGGTCACAAATGCGCAGGTCGTCGGGCAGCTCGTACACCCCGAGTGTCTTGCGTGCGCCAGGTACAGCCGGAAACTCAAACATCGAGTCAGTCCAGCGTGAAAGGTTGCCAAACGCCTCGCCGCACGCGGCTTCGGCTTGGCGGCCCATGTACCACACGTAGTAGTCGGGGTGATCAGCGCGGCCACCGCGTTGCGGGCGATGTTCATACAGCGGATGCCCCGGTTCGCCGCGCGAAGCGGTGTCAAGGTAAGGAAAGACGCGATATACCAGCACTCACGCCGCCCCGCCCCACATCTCCGCATCGAGCGCTTGAAGAACTCGAGCGGCTCCGTCGGTGAGTAGGACATCAAGAGGTCGCGCTCCCCCAAGGAACGCGTTAGCGCTCTCCATCCAGATGCGTGCCGAGTCGCCTCCCCACACCAAGCGCGCGCGCGAATACACGTGTTCGAGGTCGATTAGGGCTGGAGCGGCGGCTGGGCCGGGCCGCTCTTCACCTGATGCCCAACGCGACGTCTGTGATGGGCTAACGCCAATCCACTTAGCCAGCTGGGCACGCGAGAATACGTTTGCGAGGAAAAGAACCCGCTGTTCAGACAAAGGATCGTCCGCGGCGACACGGGCAGTCCGCGCAGGCCCAGTCGTCGGCACCTTCCTGGCGGACGCCCTCTTCACCGGAGTTCTGACGGCTGCCTTCTTCGATGCACTCTTGGCGACAGCCGTCTTCTTTGGAGTCATATCAACACTCTACCCAATTTTTTTCGTGGGCAGGAATGTGGGCGACTGCGCGGAAGCTTCCGCCCGGGGCGGTTCCACACCCTTCAGATCGTTGACTGCGACGGAGAGTTGAAGCTCAGCTATGCCGGCGAGCTCACTCCGATCATTAGAAAGGGCGGGGCCATCGGTAGTCTGACCGATCAGCTTGGGGCAGGCCTCGATTCGCTCCAATCCGGCTTTGCCCAGTACTGCCCGAGTAACTGCGCGCCGGCGTGGGGTGTTTGTCCTCGGCGTGGTTCGGTCGGCGTGGGGTAAGCGGCAACTAGAACCGACGACCCAAACGTGAGGTCGTGCACAGCTTGCACCGCCGCCCACGCCCCCAATGTCGTGTCCGCGCAATGTTGGATGCACGTAGGCCCGGTCAAGGATCACCAACCCCGACACGATCGGATAGTCGAACCGTTCGTTGACCGCGTCAGATACGTCGTCCTGAGACAGCAGCTCCAGATACGCTGCTGTGTCTGCTGATACGCCATCAGCGACTCCGCGGTGCTGGCGTTCAACGGAAGAGTAAACAGCTCCAGAAACCCGATCTCGAGGCTGGTCTCCTCGGCGACGCCATTGGCTTCTACGTACATGGCGATGCTGCCGCGCCAGCCCGTGATGTCGAGATCGTAGCCGGCAGCAGATCCCCCGGTGAACTCCACTCTCGGGAACCACAAAGTGATGGTTTTCTGGTTTGCGATCTCACCGAGATTGGCGGCGAATAGTCGCTAAAAGGTTTCAACGCCCTCATCGAAATCGTCGTCGCCCAGGTGAGCCATGGGATTGATTCTGCGCTGCAGACCGCATATCCATTGGCTATCGAAGCTGTCCGACGCTCATAGATCGAGGACGATGCGCAGTGCCGCATCAACGCGGCGCATCTCATCGAAGCTTAGGAACCCGACGCTCTTGCCGAGTCGGCCCGAGTCGACAGCGGCGGCCTGTTCGGCAAGCACGCGGGTGTTCACGCCGCCGATTTCAACTTCGGGACGAAAGGTGGCGGCACGAGCCGACATGGATGTTGGTGCAACCAGCCACGTCGACAGGGGCAGTTGATCTGACTGGACAACTACGGCGTAGCGGGAACCGGACTGCTCGTGACCGCGACTCCCCCGCGGGGCACGCAACTGAAAGACCTCACCACGCACGCAACGTCTCCATGTCGCGCAGCACCTGCATTGCCTCGGCGCGGTCGGACTCGTCTTCAGCAAGCCTTTCCGCCTCGGCACGAATCGCCGCGCCGGCCTTCCGTCGTGCAGCATCGATAAGAGCAGATCGAACGGCTACGGACACGGCGGTTCCGTCTTTGGTCAAGACCTCCAGTGCCTTCAACGTGGCTTCGTCGGGCCTGAAGGTGATTGTGTCAGCCATTGCAGCAGTGTACGACGTTTTGTAAGACGATGGCTGGATCCGTATGAGCGCTTTTTGCACCCAGCAGCGGCCGCGCTCGGCGGCAATTTCGGCCCTGGCCTTCAGCACCTTCCCCGACATCCACCGCCGACCACGCCGCCGCGCTCGTGGAAGGCCGGCTCGTTCTCGACCGGTGGCGCTCGCCCGCGACGAGATCGGGACTACTACGCGTGGGCTGCGTAGATCGCTTCCGCGAGTTCGACTTTGAGGTTCTGAAATTCGGGCGTGGCGGTGACGGCGGGGTCTCGGACCACGTCCGGGCCATCGCCGGGCAGTTCGATTCGGCGATCCATGATCACCCGGCCGGGGCGAGAGTTCATCACCAGGACCCTCGTCGACAGGAACACCGCCTCCTCCACCGAGTGCGTCACGAAGACGACGGTCTTCCGCTCGCGCCGCCACAGCGAGAGCAACTCCACTTGAAGGCGTTCGCGGGTCAGGGGATCTAACGCACCGTACGGCTCGTCCATCAGGATGATGCGCGGATCGTTCACCAGCACACGGGCGATCTGAGCGCGCTGCTGCATGCCACCGGACAGTTCGTAGGGCCGCCGCGCGCCGAACCCGTTCAAGCCGACCAGATTCAGCATGGCCGTGGCCTTATCACGGCGCTCTGCCTTACCCATGCCGCGCATCCGCAGCCCGAACTCGACGTTGCCCTCCACCGAGAGCCACGGGTAGAGCGTGGGCGCTTGGAACACGACGCCGCGATCGGGTGACGGGCCGCGCACGTGCTTGCTACCGATCATGATCGTGCCCGACGTGGGTTCGAGGAATCCCGCCAGCATCTGCAGGAGGGTCGTCTTGCCGCACCCCGAGGGGCCGACGAGTGAGATGAACTCACCCGGTTCGATCGTCAGGTTGGTCGGCTGCACGGCGACGACGTCGTCACCGTTCGACTGGTAGGTCAACGTCACCCGTGCG